>Ga0308171_1000705_pt1 | contig 60587 bp, 74 predicted proteins | sample PhyGR1_FD_202135 | JGI IMG/M metagenome (GOLD analysis project Ga0308171, IMG submission 202135) | Phyllosphere microbial communities from UC Gill Tract Community Farm, Albany, California, United States - DLSLSG.R1 | ecosystem: Host-associated > Plants > Phyllosphere > Unclassified | place: USA...
TGGACAAGATCTTCGAGGTCGTGCGCGACGTGTACGCCCTGGGCGTGACCATCGTGCTGGTCGAGCAGAACGCCAGCCGTGCGCTGGCCATCGCCGACCGCGGCTACGTGATGGAGTCCGGCCTGATCGGCATGACCGGCGCGGGCCAGGACCTGCTGAGCGATCCACGCGTGCGCGCCGCCTACCTGGGCGAGTGACGGCCCTGGGCGAAGCCGCACACGCGGCGGTCCGGCCCCGGTGACGGAAGGCACTCCACGGAGTGCCTTTTTTCTTGGAGGCCTGGCGGCATCCCGGCCGTGGCCCGCTCGGGCGCCGCCGCGGGGCCGCCGTCCGGTCGGCCAGGCGCGCGCCTTCGGGCCCAGGCCGGCGGCGGACGGCGGCGGTTAAACTCCCGCCTTTTGCCGGCGACGTCACGGGAGAGTCACGGCGATGTCATGTCTTTGTGTGGTTCGCAGACCCGGTCTGCCCAGGAGTTCGCATGTTGTTTGGAAAGCTGTTGCCCCGCGAGGGCAATTTTTTCGAGATGTTCAACCAGCATGCGGACCGCATCGTCGAGGCGGCGCGGGCCTTCTCGCAACTGGTGGCCAATTACAACGATCCCCATCTGCGCGACCGCTACAACCAGGACGTGGACAACGCCGAGCGTGCGGCCGACCGGGTCACGCACGAGGTCAACCGCACCCTGCACAAGACCTTCATCACGCCCATCGACCGTGAGCAGATCCACTCGCTCATCAACACGATGGACGACGTCGCCGACCTGATCCAGGACTCGGCCGAAACCATGGCGCTCTACGACGTGCGGCACATGACCGAGGAGATCACGCGCCTGACCGACATCAGCCTGCGCTGCTGCGAGCGCCTGCGCGACGCCGTGAAGCTGCTGGACAAGATCGCCGAGCCGGCTGTCGCCGAAGCGGCCCTGAAGACCTGCGAGGAGATCGACCGGCTGGAATCCGACGCCGACCGCGTGATGCGTGCCGCCATGAGCAAGCTCTTCCGCGAGGAGCCCGATGTGCGCGAGGTCATCAAGCTCAAGGCCATCTACGAGCTGCTGGAGACCATCACCGACAAGTGCGAGGACGTCGCCAACCACATCGAGGGCATCATCCTCGAGAACTCCTGAGGACGCGGCGGCTCCCGTCTGATCCGGATTCACCATGGAAACCGTACAAACCGCCCTCTGGGTCGTGATGCTGCTCGTCGCGCTGGCCATTCTGTTCGACTTCATGAACGGCTTTCACGATGCGGCCAACTCCATCGCCACCGTCGTGTCCACCGGCGTGCTCAAGCCGGGGCAGGCCGTGGTGTTCGCGGCCTTCTTCAATTTCGTCGCGATCTTCGTCTTCCACCTGAGCGTGGCGGCCACCATCGGCAAGGGCATCGTGCAGCCGGGCGTGGTCGACACGCACGTGATCTTCGGCGCGCTGGTGGGCGCCATCAGCTGGAACCTCATCACCTGGTACTACGGCATTCCCAGCAGCTCCTCGCATGCGCTGATCGGCGGCATCGTGGGTGCGGTGATCGCCAAGGCGGGCGCGGGCGCACTGGTGTCCGCCGGCATCCTGAAAACCGTGGCGTTCATCTTCGTGTCGCCGCTGCTGGGCTTCCTGCTGGGTTCGCTGATGATGGTGGCGGTGGCCTGGATCTGCCGCCGCGCCCGCCCGGGCAAGGTCGACAAGTGGTTCCGCCGCCTGCAGCTGGTGTCGGCCGGCGCATACAGCCTGGGCCACGGCGGCAACGACGCGCAAAAGACCATCGGCATCATCTGGCTGTTGCTGATCGCCACCGGCTACGCGTCGGCGAGCGACGCCTCGCCACCCACCTGGGCCATCGTCGCCTGCTACGCCGCCATCGGCCTGGGCACGATGTTCGGCGGCTGGCGCATCGTCAAGACCATGGGCCAGAAGATCACCAAGCTCAAGCCCGTGGGCGGCTTCTGCGCGGAAACCGGCGGGGCGATGACGCTCTTCGTCGCCACCGCGCTGGGCATTCCGGTATCCACCACCCACACCATCACCGGCGCCATCGTCGGGGTGGGCTCCACGCAGCGGGCCAGCGCGGTGCGCTGGGGCGTGGCGGGCAACATCGTCTGGGCGTGGATCCTGACGATTCCGGCCAGCGCCTTCGTCGCGGCGATCGCCTATTGGGTCAGCCTGCAGCTGTACTGATCGGATCGGATCGGGCAGGCCGGCGCTGGGCATGCGCCGATCTGCTATTGATTTGGTAGCTGGAGGCGCTTGATGGACGGGCGCCGGTGGCCCACAGAACATGCAAATCTCAGCGGATCCGGGCGGCTCGCCACGGCCCGGCTACTGCGAGATCTTGCGTGCTTCCTCGATCTGGTATTCGAAATAGCGCTGAAAGCTGAACGCCAGGCTGGCCATCAGCACGGTCGTGCCCAGCAGCAGCGACAGCGCGATGGCGAAGATGGTGAACCAGTGCGTGCGGCCGGGCGGGGCGTCGGGCGCGGCTGCTGGGTTGAAGCGGGCGTTCCAGCGCTCCGGCGTCATCAGGCCATACAGAATGGCCCGCAGCGCGCAGCCGGCGATGGTGAAGCCCAGCAGCGGAATCAGCACCCAGCTGAGGTGGTCGTCCTGCCCCATCGCCTGCACCCGCTGGATGCCGTAGACGCCCAGCGCGGTCGGAATGGGCAGCAGCCAACCCAGCCAGTCGCCCAACCCGTGCAGGTAGAAACGGTGCAGCCCGAGCGGTCCGCCGACGAAAGCCAGCCAGGCGGCGACCGTCTTGCTCTTCATAGGGGCAGGCCGTGCGCCGCGGGGCTGCTGGCATCGGGCGGCTGGGTGTCGCCGGCACCCAATGCTTTTTCCATCAGCACCACGTCGCGCCAGGCGCCGAACTTCCAGCCGACCGAGCGCATCACGCCGATCTGGGTGAAGCCGGCCGAGCGGTGCACGCCCACCGAGCCCTGGTTGGCGGAGTCGCCGATCACCGCCAGCAGCTTGCGCACGCCGGCGGCTTCGGCCGCCTCGCAGAGCGCGGCCAGCAGCGTGCGGCCCAGGCCCATCCCGCGCGCGGCGTCGGCCACGTAGATGGAATCCTCCGCCGAGAAACGGTAGGCCGGCCGGGGCTTGAACCAGTTGCAGTAGGCAAAACCCAACACCTCGCCGTCCTGCTCCGCCACGAGGTAGGGCAGGCCCCGGCCCAGCACGTCGGCGCGGCGGGCGGTCATGTCGGCCTCTGTGGGTGGGGTGGTCTCGAAGGTGCCCGTGCCGTGGAGGACGTGGTGGGCGTAGATGGCGGTGATGGCGGCGATGTCTTCATCGCGGCTCGGTCGAATGAGTGGCATGGACAAGATGTGGATATAATCGCGGGCTTTGCAGCGTGTCGCTGGCCGGGTGGCCATGTCGCGTGTCTCAAACGCAGCAAAAACTTCTGCAGCCACCGTGCTGCGCCACCCGAAGGATTCATTATGGTCGTGATTCGGCTCTCCCGCGGCGGCTCCAAAGGCCGTCCGTTCTTCAACATCGTCGTTGCCGACAAGCGCGTTCGCCGCGACGGCCGCTTCATCGAACGCCTGGGTTTCTACAACCCCACGGCCAAGGAAAGCGAAGAAGGCCTGCGCATCGCTCAGGACCGCCTGACGTACTGGAAGAGCGTGGGTGCCCAGGCATCCCCCACCGTGGATCGCCTGATCAAGCAAGCTGCTGCCAAGCAAGCTGCCTGATCGATCTGCACTCCTGAAAAGGGGCGGGCTCCGTTGGTTCTGCTGACGGGTTCCGCCCCTTTTTCTTTGTCTCCTTCGTTCCTTTCACCGACTGCCCGTCCGCCATGCCCCAGTTGCCCGTCCTCGAAGCCGCAGAATTGCCCTCCGACGCCGTCGAGATCGGGCGCATTGCCGATGCCTGGGGCGTGAAGGGCTGGTTCAAGGTGTTGCCCTACAGCGCCTCGCCCGAGGCGCTGCTGACTGCCAGGCGCTGGTACCTGCAGCCGGCCGAGAAGGGCGCCAAGAGCTTCTTCACCGGCACCGTGGCCCTGGCGGTGCGCCAGGCGCGCGCGCATTCCGATTCCATCGTGGCCATGGCCGAGGGCGTGGCCGACCGCGACGCGGCCGAAGCGCTGCGCGGCGCCCGCATCTTCGTGCCGCGCTCGGGCTTTCCGGCGGCGGAGGAGGACGAGTTCTACTGGGTCGACCTGATCGGCCTGGACGTGGTGAACCGTGAAGGCATCGCGCTGGGCACCGTGCGCGAACTGATGGCGACCGGCCCGCAGACCACGCTGGTGCTGGGCTACGAGCACGAGGGCAAGACGCTGGAGCGCATGATTCCCTTCGTTTCCGCCTTCATCGATCAAGTGCAGCTGCCCGAACGGCGCATCCTCGTCGACTGGCAGCCCGATTACTGAGATCGCCCCGCCCGCGGCGCGGCCGCCGGGCGTGCACGCCATGCGCTTCGACATCATCACCCTGTTCCCCGAGCTGTTCGCGCCTTTTCTCGTCAGCGGCGTGACGCGGCGTGCCTATGCCAGTGGGCAGGTGGACGTGCGCCTCTGGAACCCGCGTGATTACGCCGAGGGCAACTACCGCCGGATCGACGACCGCCCGTTCGGCGGCGGCCCGGGCATGGTGATGATGGCCGAACCGCTCGCCCGGTGCCTGGCGGCCATCCGTGCGGACCATGCCGCTGCCTCGGCGCCGGGCGCCGCGCCCGAAGCGGTGCCCGTGGTGCTGTTCTCGCCGATCGGCCGGGCGCTCGACCATGCCGGCGTCTCCGGCTGGGCGGCCGGGCCCGGGGCCATCCTGCTCTGCGGGCGCTATGAAGGCATCGACCAGCGCTTCATCGACGCGCATGTCGACCTGCAGCTCAGCCTGGGCGACTTCGTGCTGTCGGGCGGAGAGATTCCGGCGATGGCGCTGATCGACGCCGTGGCCCGGCTGCAGCCCGGCGTGCTGGGCGATGAAGGCAGCCACCAGCTCGACAGCTTCAACCCCGCGCTCGACGGCCTGCTCGACTGCCCGCACTACACCCGTCCGGAGGCGTGGGCCGGCCGCGCCGTGCCCGCGCCGCTGTTGTCCGGGCACCACGCCGAGATCGAGCGCTGGCGGCGCGAGCAGCGCCTGGAACTGACCGCGCGCCACCGCCCCGACCTGATCGACGCCGCCCGCGCCCAGGGCCTGCTCAGCCGCGCCGACGAGGCGGTTGTCGCACGGCAGGCCGGGTTGCTATAATCGTGGGCTCTTTCGATCCTCTGGCCGGCCGCTGCGCAACCGCAACGTTCCTGCAGCCTTTAAGGCGCCAATCCGGGCGCCCCTGCCAATCCTGGCGCGGACATGATCGCAGGTGAATCAACATGAATCTGATCCAGACCCTCGAGCAGGAAGAAATCGCCCGCTTGAACAAGACCATTCCCGAATTCGCTCCTGGTGACACCGTCATCGTGAGCGTGAACGTGGTGGAAGGCACCCGCAAGCGCGTGCAGGCTTACGAAGGCGTGGTGATCGCCAAGCGCAACCGTGGCCTCAACAGCGGCTTCACGGTGCGCAAGATCTCCAGCGGCGAAGGCGTGGAACGTACGTTCCAGACCTACAGCCCGCTGATCGCCGGCATCGAAGTCAAGCGCCGCGGCGACGTGCGCCGTGCCAAGCTGTACTACCTGCGCGACCGCAGCGGCAAGTCGGCCCGTATCAAGGAAAAGCTGCCAGCGCGCGTCAACAAGACGCAAGCGCCCGCAACGGCCGCCTGATCGGCCCCGGGGCTTTGAAGAAGAAGCCCCTCGCCCGCCAACGGGTCTCAGCCGCTACCGCGCAAGCCGTAGCGGCTTTTTCGTTTCCTGGCGCCCTTTTTGTGGAGTGCTCTCTGCCGTGACCCTGCCGCCTTCCGCTCCGCTGCCGCCCGTGACGCCCGTCTCGTCGGTCATCCCGCCGGTGGCGCGCATGCCCGCGTTCGACCCCCGCAGCGTGCCGGTGTCCGGCATCGACACGCACCTGCCCGCCGTGCCGCTGGCGGCGCAAACCCCGGAGGCTTTGCGCGAACGCTTCGCGCGGACGATGGAGTGGACGCCCGAGGTGGTGCTGGAGCGCTCCTTCACCGACAGGACGCCCGCCCATGCAGCGGTGCTCGTGCCCATCGTGTTGCGCGAGTGGCCGACCGTGCTGCTCACCGAGCGCACCGCGCACCTTTCCCAACATTCCGGCCAAGTGGCCTTCCCGGGCGGCCGGGCCGACCCGGGCGATGCCGACGCGGCTGCCACGGCATTGCGCGAGGCCTGGGAAGAGGTGGGCCTGGAAGCGCGCTTCGTCGAGGTGCTGGGCGCCCTGCCCACCTACGTGACGGGCAGCGCCTTCATCATCACGCCGGTGGTCGCGCTGGTGCGACCCGACTGCGTGCTGCGCCCCAACCCCTACGAGGTGGCGGACGTGTTCGAGGTGCCGCTCGACTTTCTGCTCGATCCCGCGCACCACCAGCGCCACCGGCTGCGGTGGGAAGGCGCGGAGCGCGAGTGGTTCGCCATGCCTTATGCCGACGGCGGCAAGGAGCGCTACATCTGGGGCGCCACCGCCGGAATGCTGCGCAACTTCTATCGCTTCATGATCGCGGCCTGATCCGGGCGCCTCGGCCGGCCGGCCGCAGGCGCGGGCACCGACCGCTGCCCGCCGGACCGGCACGGCGGCCCTGGCGCCACCCGTGCTGCCAGGGGGCAGAAGGGGGTGGGCCGCCCGATGTGCCTCGCTATCATTGCGCCCCATGAGTTTCTTCGCCATCTTGTTCGCGCTCCTCATCGAGCAGGCACGCCCGCTGGCCCGAACCAACACCATCCACGCCGGCGTGCGCGCCTGGGCGTTGTCGGTGCGGCGCAATTTCGACACGGGCGGCGTGCGCCACGGCTGGGTCGCGTGGGGCCTGGCGGTGGTGGTGCCCACGCTGATGGCGCTGGCGGTGCATTGGGCGCTGATGTACTGGATCGGCTGGCCCGTGGCCATGCTGTGGAACGTGGCCGTGCTTTATGTGACGCTGGGTTTCCGGCAGTTCAGCCACCACTTCACCGGCATCCGCGACGCGCTGGAAGAGGGCAACGAAAGCCTGGCCCGCGCCCAGCTGGCCGCCTGGCAGCAGGTGGATGCGCGCGATCTGCCGCGCAGCGAGATCGTGCGCCATGTCATCGAATACTCCGTGATCGCGGCGCACCGGCACGTGTTCGGCGTGCTGGCCTGGTTCTCGATCCTGGCCGCGCTGGGGCTCGGGCCCGCCGGCGCGGTGTTCTACCGGCTGGCCGAATTCGTGGCGCGGCACTGGGGCGAGCGCTCCATGCTGGTGAGTGCCCACCCGCCCAGCCCTGCATTGCGGGCGGCGGCCGCCCGCGCCTGGACGGCCATCGACTGGCTGCCAGCCCGGTTGACGGCGCTGAGCTTCGCGGCCGTGGGCAGCTTCGAGGAAGCCATCGACGGATGGCGCTTCCACGCGCAGCGCTTTCCCAACGACAACGACGGCGTGGTGCTGGCCGCGACGGCGGGCGCCATCAATGTGCGCCTGGGTGGCGAGGCGTTGCGCGCGCGGGCGGACGTCGATCCGCAGGTGCCCCTGATCGATCTGGCGGCGGCCGATGCCGCTGCGGCGCAGGCCGACAGCGACAGCACGCCCGGCCGCGTGCCCGAGGTGGGCCACCTGCGCAGCGTCGTCGGGCTGGTGTGGCGCTCCGTCGTGGTCTGGATGCTGCTGCTGGCGCTGCTGACCCTGGCGCGCCTGCTGGGTTGAGCCATCGACGACGCAGCGGTCCGGTTGCTACAAAAAATGTAGCTATATCCGCTTGATCTGCGGGCGCTGGAGGCTGTTTTTACTCACATCCAGCGCTGGGTCAGGGCTACCAGCGGCGGGTTTCGCTCAATTCCGCGAACAGGTTCGCGTAGATCTGGTAGCGGTTCAGGCTGATCGCGCCGGGCCCGGTGCGTGCCTCGCCCTGCAGTCCATCGACGTGCGCCATCACCATGCATCCCGGCTCGTGCAGGTGGGTGCAGTTGTAGAACTTGCATTGCTCCGCATGCTGGCCGATGTCCGGCATGTAGCGCGGCAGGTCCGCCGGGCCGATGTGGTGCAGGCCGAATTCCTGGAAGCCCGGTGAATCGATGAGCGCGGTGGTGCGCTCTTGTGGGTCCACCCAATAGAGGCTGGTGCTGGTGGTGGTGTGCTTGCCCGAGTTGAGCGCCTGCGAGATTTCGCCGGTCAGCACCGTGGCGCCCGGCACCAGCAGGTTGATGAGCGTGCTTTTGCCCGAGCCCGACGGTCCCAGTACCAGCGTCGTCTTGCCGCGCAGGTGCTCCAGCAGCGCCTGGCGGTCCACTTCCGCGGACATCGAGAGCGAGAGCGGCAGCACGCCGTAGCGGTTGAAGACGGGTGCTTCAGGCCCGGCGCCGGCAGCGGCCTCGCCGCGCGGCGCGCCCGGCATGTGCCGGTACGGCAGCAGGCGCTCCCATGCGCGGGCGAAGGGCTCGACCAGATCGCTCTTGTTGAGCGCGATGATCGGCCGGATCTGCTCGGCCTCGGCGGCGATCAGCGCCCGCGCGAGCTGGCTTTCGGAGAACACCGGCTCGGCCGCGATGAGGATCAGCACCTGGTCGAGGTTGGCCGCGAACGACTTGGTGCGGATCTCGTCCTGGCGATAAAAGAGGTTGCCCCGCTCCTGCACCCGCTCGATCGTGCCCTCGTCGCCCTGGCCCGGTGCGGGCAGCTGCCAGAGCACGCGGTCGCCCACCACGGCCTGGCTCTTCTTGCCGCGCGGGTGACAGATGCGGCGTGCGCCGTCGGGCGATTCGACCAGGCAGTGGCGGCCGTGGCTGGCGACGACCAGGCCGTCGAACAGGGCGCTGCGCTCAGCCATGGCGTGCCGGCAGGGCGAGGCCCATCATGCGGCGGCGAGCAGGGCGTCGAACCGCGACGCGCAGTCGATGTCCGTCGCCGAGATGCCGTGCACGTCGTGGGTGTTCAAGCGCACCACGCAGCGGTTGTAGTGCACCGACAGGTCGGGGTGATGGTCCTGCGCGTTGGCGATGAAGGCCACGGCGTTCACGAACGAGATCGTCTCGTAGTAGTTGGCGAAGTGGAATGTTTTCTCGATCGCCACGGCGTCGCCGTCGCCGCTCAGCGTCCAGCCCTGCAGGTCGGCCAGGCGGGCGACGACCTCGGTGGCGGTCAGCGCGCGGCGCGCCTGCCGGGACCAGTCTTTCTTGGGGAGCATGGAAGTCGTCATGGGGAGTTATCCAGGGGTGGCCGGGGCAGCGGCGGTGGCGATGGGCATGCGCGCCAGCCGTTCGACGGCCGGCGGGTGCGAATAGTAGAACTTCACGTACACCGGGTCCGGCGTCAGGGTGGAGGCGTTGTCCTCGTAGAGCTTGAGCAGCGCGGTCGCCAGGTCGTGGCCGTTCGCCTGGGCCATGGCATAGGCATCGGCTTCGAATTCGTGGCGGCGCGACAGTTGCGCGAAGACTGGCGAGATGAACACGGTGAACACGGGCACCGCCAGCAGGAAGAGCAGCAGCGCCAGCGCGTCGTTGGGCGCCGAGCCGGCAACGCCTTCGACCATCAGATTGGGAGCGACCCCCAGGCCCGTGTAGAACCAGGCCTGCGTGCTCAGCCAGCCCAGCAGGGCGAAGCCGGCAAGGCTCAGCGCGAACAGGCCGGCGATGCGCTTGACGATGTGACGGTGCTTGAAGTGGCCGAGTTCATGGGCCAGCACGGCCTCGACCTCGCCGACGTTCAGCTGGCGCAGCAGCGTGTCGTAGAACACCACCCGTTTGGCCGCGCCGAAGCCGGTGAAGTAGGCATTGGCGTGGGCGCTGCGGCGGCTGCCGTCCATCACGAACAGACCCTTGGCAGCGAAGCCGCAGCGTTGCATCAGCGCGGTGACGCGTTCCTTCAGCGAAGCGTCTTCCAGCGGCTTGAACTGGTTGAAGAACGGCGCGATGAACAGCGGGTAGATCACCATCAGCAGCAGATTGAACGCCATCCAGGCGCCCCAGGCCCACAGCCACCAGAACGCACCGGCCGCGCCCATCAGCCAGAGGATGAGGGCGGCGATGGGCAGGCCGATGGCCGCGCCCATCAGGGTGGACTTGGCCAGGTCGGCCAGCCAGAGCCGGGGCGTCATCTTGTTGAAGCCGAAGCGTTGCTCGATCACGAAGGTCTGGTAGAGCGTGGCCGGCAGATCGATCAGGCCGCTGATGGCCGCGAAGGCCGCCAGCAGTGCCAGCTGCTGCACCATGCCGCCGCCCAGCCAGGACAGCAGCGCGCGGTTCAGCAGGTCGAGCCCGCCCAGCAGCGTCCAGCCCAGCAGCACGGCCGCCGACAAGGCCATCTCCAGCAGGCTGAAGCGGGCCTTGGCGATGGTGTAGTCGGCCGCCTTCTGGTGCGCCGCCAGCGGAATGCGGCCCGCGAAGGCGGCCGGCACGGTGGATCGGTGCTGCGCCACATGGCGGATCTGGCGCGAAGCCAGCCAAAGACGCAGCGCCAGTCCGGCGAGCAGCGCGGCGGCGAACACCAGCGTCAGCAGCACCGACGGCGACAGGAAGGAGGGGGCGGGCGTGGAGGGCGGCATGTGCGCTGGAGTGTAGGGCCTCGGGATGGCACGGGCCGGCTGTGCAGGAATGGCGGCATCCCCCGCCGGCGACCCGCCCCTGCCATCGGCGACAATCCACCCCATGTCCGAGACCGCTGCCCTTTCCGTTCCCGAAACGCTGCCCTTGCCCACCCTGCTCAAGTCCGACCAGAACCTGGTCTGGCTGGACTGCGAGATGACCGGGCTTGACCCGGAGACCGACCGCCTGCTGGAGATCGCCGTGGTCGTCACCGGCCCGCAGCTGGAGCCGCGCATCGAAGGGCCGGTGTTCGCCATCCACCAGTCCGACGAACTGCTGAACGGCATGGATGCCTGGAACAAGGGCACCCATGGCCGCAGTGGCCTGATCGAGAAAGTGCGCGCGTCCACCGTGACCGAGGCCGACGCGGAGCGCCAGATCATCGAATTTCTCGCTCGTTACGTTCCCAAGGGCACGGCGCCCATGTGCGGCAACAGCATCGGGCAGGACCGGCGCTTCCTGGTGCGCTACATGCCCAAGCTGGAGGCGTTCTTCCACTACCGGAACGTGGACGTCAGCACCCTCAAGGAACTGGCCAAGCGCTGGAAGCCGGAAGCCTATTCGTCGTTCAAGAAGGCGCAGCGCCACACTGCGCTGGCGGACGTGCACGAGTCGATCGACGAGATGGCGCACTACCGCACGCACCTGCTGTCGATCTAGCGGATCCACGCACGCCGGCCATTGCGGGAAAACCCCAGGCGTGCCATAATCGACAGCTTGCGTGATTGAGCCGCGAATCTTTATTGGCCACACGCAGCTTGTGCATCTCCCTTCACACATTGGGCCTGCGGGCAGTTGAGATCTTCAACTGCATCCATCCGCGCAAATGCCCACCTGCTCTGCACCTCGCAGCGCCGGTTTCGTTTGATGGTTGATGTTTTTTAACCATTGACGGAACCACCCGCAGGCCACGCCTGCGGTTGTTTTCGTGTGAGAAAAAATATGACTGACACTCTTGCAGTGCAGGGCGAATTCGCGCCTGCTGATACTTCCGTTCCCGCTGCCGACACCGCCGTGTCGCAACAGGCTGAATCCGCCTTGGCGGCTGACGACCAGGCCGTGCAGGCCGAAGGCGCGTCGATGGACGCCGTGCAGGCCGAGCCCAACGGCTTCGTCGAGCTGGGCCTGGCGCCCGAGCTGGTGCAGGCCGTGGCCGATCTCGGCTACACGCAGCCCACCCAGGTACAGGCCCGCGCCATTCCGCTGGCCATGGGTTCGGGCGACGCGTCCGCCCGTTTCATCGACCTGATGGTGTCCAGCCAGACCGGCAGCGGCAAGACGGCAGCCTTCCTGCTGCCCGTGCTGCACACGCTGATCCAGGAACAGGCCGCTGCCGATGCCGCCGCCCGCGCCGAATTCGACAAGGCGACGGCCGAGGCCCTGGCGCGCGGCGAGGCGCCTCCGAAGCGTGCCAAGCGCAAGGACCCGACCAACGCCCGCAACTTCAAGGCCGCCACCCCCGGCGCGCTGATCCTGTGCCCCACGCGCGAACTCGCGCAGCAGGTGGCGCACGACGCGATCGAGCTGGTTAAGCACTGCCGAGGCCTGCGCGTGGCCAACGTGGTGGGTGGCATTCCTTATCAGTTGCAGATCGCCAAGCTGCAGAACGCCAACCTGGTGGTGGCGACCCCTGGCCGCCTGCTCGACCTGCAACGCTCGATGCAGATCAAGCTCGACCAGGTGAAATTCCTGGTGGTGGACGAAGCCGACCGCATGCTCGACCTGGGCTTCTCCGACGACCTGGCCGACATCAACCAGCTGACCAGCCAGCGTCAGCAGACCATGATGTTCAGCGCCACGTTCGCCCCGCGCATCCAGCAGCTCGCCATGCGCGTCATGCACGACGGCGGCTCGCAAGTGCAGAAGGTGCAGATCGACAGCCCGCAGGAAAAGCACGCCAACATCAAGCAGGTGCTGTTCTGGGCCGACAACGCCCAGCACAAGCGCAAGCTGCTGGACCACTGGCTGCGCGACACGTCGATCAACCAGGCCATCGTTTTCGCCAGCACCCAGGTGGAGTGCGACGGCCTGGCCAACGACCTGCAGCAGGAAGGCTTTTCCGCCGTGGCGCTGCATGGCGCCCTGAGCCAGGGCCTGCGCAACCGCCGCCTGATGGCGCTGCGCGGTGGCCAGGTGCAGATCCTGGTGGCTACCGACGTGGCAGCGCGCGGCATCGACGTTCCCTCGATCACCCACGTGTTCAACTACGGCCTGCCGATGAAGGCCGAGGACTACACCCACCGCATCGGCCGCACGGGCCGCGCCGGCCGCGACGGCCTGGCCGTCACGTTCGCCGAGTTCCGCGACCGCCGCAAGATCTTCGACATCGAAGGCTACAGCCGTCAGCAGTTCAAGTCGGAAGTGGTGCCGGGCCTGGAGCCCCAGCAACGTGCACCGCAGGCACGCCCCGAGTTCGGCGGCCGTGGCGGCCCGCGTGACGGCGGCGGCTTCCGTGGCGGCGATCGTCGCCCATCGGGTGGCGGCATGGGTCGGGGCGGTTTCGGCGGTGGCTTCGGCGACCGTGGCGGCGACCGGTTCGGCCGCGGCGCTCCTGCCGGCCGTGACGGCGGCGGCTACCAGGGCGGTGGCCAGTTCGCTCCACGCGGTGACGACCAGCGCGGCGGTGGCTTCGGCGGCGGCGCGCGCCGTGACGGCGAAGGTTATGGCCGCAAGCCCGGCTTCGGCGACCAGCCCCGTGGCGGCTTCGGTGACCAGCCGCGCGGCGGGTTCGGCGGTGGCCGTCCCGAAGGCGGCGGCCGGGGTGGCGACTTCGCCCCCCGCAAGCCGGCCTTCGCCAAGCCTGGCGTAGGTGGCCCCAAGCCTTTCGCGCCGCACGACGCCCGCAAGCGCCCTGCGCGCCCCGCACGCTGAGCGCCTGAGCCGCTCTGCTTTCTGAACGAGCCAGCCCTTGAGGCTGGCTTTTTCATGGGCGCCTGCTGGCCAGGGCGACGGTGCCGACGGGCCGGGCAATAATTCGCCTTCGCGGTTCCAGGGCGTGTGGCCCCTGGCAGCACGCTGACAGGAGTCTCCAGATGTCATCTCTTCCCTCACCGGGCGATGATTTCGAACACATGTTCGACATCGCGCCGGTGTCTCTCTGGCTGGAAGATTTCAGCGCGCTGAAGGTCTTGCTCGACGGCTGGCGCGCCGAGGGAGTCGAAGACGTCGAGGCCTTCGTGCGGGCCGACCCCCGCCGCATGGCGCAATACAGTGCGTCGCTCAAGGTGCTGCGGGTGAACCAGCGCACGCTGGAGCTGTTCGCCGCGCCCGACCAGGCGACCCTGGTGGCGTCGCTCGGGCAGGTCTTCCGTGGAGACATGCTCGATCAGGCGGTGCAGGAGCTGCGGCAGTTGTGGTCGGGCGCATTGGAGTTCTCGAACCAGACCGTGAACTACACGCTCGACGGGCGGCGGCTGGACGTCCAGATCCGCGCCCGCATCCTTCCCGGACACGAGGCCCTGTGGGACCGTGTGCTGGTGTCTCTGGAAGACAACACCCCGCAGATCAGCAACCACGAGAAGCTGCGCCGCAGCGAACAGTATGCGCGCGGCCTCTTCGAGCATTCGCCCGTGTCGCTCTGGGTGGAGGACTTCAGCGCGGTCAAGCGCCTGCTGGATGACGTGCGCGGGCAGGGCATCCGTGACTTCAAGACGTTTTTGAAGGTGCACCCGGAGTTCGTGACCCGCTGCATGCACGAGATCCGCGTGATCGACGTGAACCAGCTGACCTTGCAGATGTTCGGCGCGAGCAGCAAGGCCGAGTTGCTCAACCAGATCGGCAAGGTGTTCCGTGGCGAGATGCACGAGTCGTTCACCGAGCAACTGCTGGACCTCTGGGACGGCAAGCTGTTCCAGCAGCGCGAGGTGGTGAACTACAGCCTGACTGGCGAAGCGGTGAACATCCACATGCAGTTCTCGATCCTCGAGGAGCATCGGCACGACTGGTCGATGGTGCTGCTGTCGCTGGTGGACATCACGGCGCGCAAGAAGGCGGAGGCCTACCTCGAATACCTTGGCAAGCACGACGTGCTGACCCAGCTGCGCAACCGCGCCTTCTACGTCGAGGAGCTCAACCGGCTGACCCGCAAGGGCCCCTGGCCGGTGGCGGTGGTCGTCATCGACATGAACGGCCTGAAAGCGATCAACGACGAATCGGGCCATGCCGCTGGCGACGCCATGCTGCGCCGTGTCGGCGAAGTGCTGGCCAAGGCCGTGGATGCGCCCGCCTGCGCAGCACGCATCGGCGGCGACGAATTTTCGGTGCTGATGCCGGTCACCGACGAACGGGGTGCGCAGGCCGCGATCGACCGCATCGTCTCGTTGCTGGACCTCAACAACCAGTTCTATCCCGGCAAGCCGCTGAGCCTGTCCATCGGCATGGCCATCGCGGTGACGGGCGACCAGATCGAAGCGGCCGTGAACCGGGCCGACCAGGCCATGTACGCCGAGAAGGCACGCTACTACGAGGCATTGGGCCTGGAGCGCCGCCGGGGTTGAGCCGGCGGCTTCGACGAGGCCGCTTTCTTCTCAAGGGGCGGTGGCGGTGCGGCCCACATCGGGCCAGCGGTGATGCAGGTAGATCCACGCCAGCAGTCCGACACACAGCATGAGCAGCGATGCGCTCGCCAACAGCAGGGTCGAATGCATCACGAGCGGCGCGATCACACCAGCCACCACGCCGTTGGCCGTGGAGCCGACGAAGGCCTGCAGCGACGACGCCATGCCGCGCCGCTCCGGATGCAGGTCGAGCACCAGCAGCGTCACCACCGGCACCATCAGCGCCCAGCCGAAGGCGAACACGGCGATCGGCAGCAGGGCCCAGGCCACATGCGCGGAAAAGAGCGCGTTGGCCGTGAGGTTGATGAGTGCCATCGAGAACATGATGAGGAAGCCGTGGCGGATCTGCCGTTTGGGCGCGATGCGCCCGGCCAGCCGACCGCTGAGCCAGGCGCCGCCCATGATCCCCGAGATCGTGAGGATGAAAAACCAGAAGAAGTGGGTGGGTGCCAGCTGCAGGTGTTCGCCCAGGAAGGCCGGCGCGGCCAGCACATAGAGGAACATGCCGTTGAACGGTACCCCGCTGGCAAGGGCCAGCAGCAAAAAGCGCGGACTGGAACCGAGCTGCCAGTAACCCTGCAGCAGGTGCCTGGCATTGAACGGCTGGCGCTGGCTCGCATGCAGGGTTTCAGGCAGCAGGCGAAAGTTGGCCACCCAGAGCAACAGGCCGACGCCGGTGAGGAACCAGAAGATGCTGTGCCAGCCCAGATGCACGAACAGCCAGCCGCCCACGATGGGCGCGATGGCCGGAGCGACGCCGAAGTAGATGGTCACCTGGCTCATCACCTGCTGGGCTTGCGCGGGCGGGAACATGTCGCGGATCACCGCGCGGGACACCACGATGCCCGCTCCCGCCGACAGGCCCTGCAGGGCGCGAAACAGCACCAGTTGGCCGATGTTCTGCGACAGCGCGCAACCGGCCGACGCGATGGTGAACACCGCGATACCCCACAGCACCACCGGACGGCGCCCGACGCTATCCGACAGCGCGCCATGAAACAGCGTCATGAACGCGAAGCCGAACAGGTAGGCCGACAGCGTCTGCTGCATCTCCACCGGCGTGGCGCCCAGCGCCGCTCCGATGCCCGAGAACGCCGGGATGTAGGTGTCGATGGAAAAGGGCCCGAGCATTCCCAGCACGGCCAGAAGGGCGGCCAGGGCCCAGCGCGGGCCGCGCCAGAGTTCGGTGGCTTGTGGGTTCATGTGGAAAGTGCGTTCGTCGCTGGAGAGGGAAGCTCTGCACGAATCGAGCGGAAAGTGAGCGCTGCGGCGCGGGAGGGGCTGCAAGGCGCAAACGCAGTCACGGCAGGGCCATGGCGAGGGTTTGCAACGCCGCAGAGCACCGGAGTCGGCAGATGCACACGGCGCGGTGATTCGTGCAAAGGTTCCCTGGTGTGCGCGAGCCCGGGCCGCCGTCCGGGCAGCGTTCATGGAATGCGATGCAAAAGGGGCAGCCGCCGCTGCTCGGCAGCGTGGCCCCGGGCATCGCACAAGGGCAGGGCGGAGCTGCCCGCGTTCCACTCGGTGGCGCCCGGCGATGGGACTCGGATCAGTGCTTGTGCGCGCCGCCGTGATGTGCATTGCCCGGCGCCGCCGCCGCGGCCCCCGCGCCCACGCCGCGTGCCTGCGCCTGGACTTGCACGGTTTCACGCTGGCCGTCCTTGCCTTCGAAGACGAGCGTCAGGGGAATAGTGTCGCCCTGCTTCACCTGCGCCGGCAGGTCCATCAGCATGACGTGGAATCCGCCCGGCGACAGCTCGACCGGCTGGCCGGCGGGCACCGGCAGGCCGGGCACGGCGCGCATCTTCATCACGTTGTCCACCATCTTCATTTCGTGGACTTCCGCCACCGGCGCGGCCGGCGTGCTGACCGAGACCAGTCGTGTGTCCTTGCTGGATTGCAGGCGCATGAATGCACCGGTGGCTTTTTGCTGGGGCACGGTGGCGCGAACCCAGGCGTCCTGCACGGTCACCTGTGCCTGTGCGAGGCCGGCTGCGGTGGCGAGAGCCATGCCAAGGCCGAGGGAGAGGGGGGTAATGAAATGCTTCATGTCTCGATTTCGTAAGGTCGTGCGGCGGACGCGTCGGTCAGCCGGGTCGCCGCGCAAGAAAGTCGCCAGCAGCAGGACTGCCGAGGGAAAGGTGTAGAGGCCCAAGGGCTACGATGGCGGCGGGCGGCCCCCGAGGAGGCATGGCGGCACCGGATTGCGGCGCCGCAGGAGCATCGGGGACCACGAGTGCGGGCTCTTGAGCGCGAGCCGCTCCTGCATGCCCCATGTACGCGACCGCCCGGCCCAGTGCAGGACCCATGCACAGCGGGCAATCCAGGGCGTGGGCGAGAAAAGACGCATTGCTGCTCTCGCCTGCCGGTGAGCGGGGCGAGGCTCCTGCGCCGGAACAGATGGCAGACCAGCCGGCAGGTACACCGTCCGCCATGCGGTGCACGAGGGGCGACAGGGTGGCTGCCAGGAGCAACGTGCAGAAGCACGCCAGCACCCACCGCGCATGGCGAATCGTGGGTCGGAATATGCGCAGGGCACGCTGCATGGTGCCGCGATTATGGCGGGATCGCCCCATGCGGAGGTTCGCACGGGCGAGGAAGCGCCCGGCTCCAGGTCAGCGCAGTCACGCGCGTTGTCGAGGTCTGCCTGGCAGAAACGGTTCGTGCCGGAGCCTCGACTGCGTGGTCAGTCGGTGCCTTCGCCGGCCTGCTCTATCCGGTCATCGTTGGTCGTGCTGCGGGTGCCCTTCAGATGCATCTCGACGTCGGAAGCCTTGTCGCCCACTTCTGCGACTGCGTCCTTGATCTGCTGCTCGGTCACGTCGAGCTTGCTCGCCCATTGCGATACGGCTGCCGTATCGCTCAGGGGGATGCGGTCGGCGGTAGCGGCATCGGCGGCATGGGGCTGGTTCATGAGGTACTCCGGCTCAAATGGGTTGAAGATGTTCGGGCGGACTCGCACAAGCATGGTGGGCGCGTAGTGGAGGTGCGGTCGGCAGCGCAGGGCGATGCTGGCTGTAGGTGAAGGCGCCGGGCCCATCCACCAACCTGACTGAAAAGACCGATGAGACCATGCTCAACCCGCCTCGCGAGATTCCCGAGGTGCCTGCGCAGAATCGGCGATACCGCTGCCATACTTGCCATGTTGCGAAGCGTGGCCTGATGCACAAAGCCGCTCCGTCCGCAATGTCAAAAGACGCAACGAACTGCGGTTAAACACAGGTATAACCGTTGTTTGCACACCAGAGGTTGGAGGCCTCATGCTTGCTTCATTGAGCACCAACCCCAGCGACATACGGCTGTTGACGGAGTTGCTGGACCGGCGGCCTTCGCGTCAGAACCAGGACCCCGTCCAGATCGCCGCGCTGATGCGCCTTGCGTCCGTGCTTGCCACGTCGCCCGATGACCTGATGGGGCGGGTCGCGCAAGTCGCGCTGGAATTGACCGGCGCCCAGTCCGCCGGCATCAGCCTGCTGGAGCGAGACGAACGCCTAGGCCCCGTCTTTCGGTGGAAGACGGTGAAAGGCTTGCTGCAGTCGCAGGAATCCCGCGCGCTGCCTCGAGAGGCCAGTGCCTGCGCCATTTGCCTCGAGGCAGGCACGGCGGTACTCATCGCTCCGTCGGTGGGGGACTTCCCCGGCCAGGAAGACATCCCCGCGCTGACCGAGCGCTTGCTGGTGCCTGTGGTGACGCTCGAGGGCGTGGCGGTGGGCGCCTTGTGGGTGGCCATGCACGACAGCAGCCAGGGCTTTACCCGGCAGGATGCCTGCGTCTGCGAAAACCTGGCGGTCTTCGTGGGTGCCGCGGTCAAGTCGTTGATGGACGCGCGTGAGGCCCGGCAGGCGGCTGCCGAGCAGGCGCTGCAGGAAGAGCGGGTGGAAAACTTCATCCTGTCGCTGGCGCACGAATTGCGCAACCCGCTCGGCTCGATCGCCCTGGCGGAATCGGTGCTGCGCAACCGCGCCAAGCCGGGCGACGAGTTGAAGCCGCTCGACGTGATCCGCGCGCAGTTGCGCCGGATGTCGGTCATGGTGGAAGACCTGGTCGAGCTGGGCAAGATCCGCCTCGGCATCATGGAGCTCAGGCTGGACGACTGCCGCGTCTCCGACCTGCTGCTGGCTTCGGCCCAGGCCGTGCAGGCGCAGGCGGAGGCCGCCGGACACCGGTTGGTATTGCATCCCAGCGATCCGGGGCTGCTCATTCATGCGGACTCGGCCAAGATGATCCAGGTGCTGGTCAACCTGCTGACCAACGCCATCAAGTACAGCCCGCAGGGCGGGGTCATCACGCTGTCGGCCACCCCCGACGATCGCCACATCGAGCTGCATGTCGCCGATACCGGCATCGGCTTGTCCACCGATCAGCTCGGCCGCATCTTCGAGCTGTACGCGCAGGTCGACCGGAAGTCCCTGGTGGCCGCTGACGGCATGGGAATCGGCCTCGCCCTGGTGCAGCGGGTGGTGGAACTGCACCACGGCACGGTGAGGGCAGCCAGCGCCGGCCTGGGGTGCGGTGCGACCTTCACGGTGCGCATTCCTCGGGAGCCGACCGGGACGGCGGTCGTTTGACGACTCGGCCCTCGCTGCGGCAGTCCGGGGCGGGCTGACGGATTTGGGCCTCCACGACCTAAGGCCATCCTCATGCGCTGCCGGCATGGCAATATGACAATCGAGTATCAGGCGCACGGGCCGCGCCGTTGTACAGATGCCAGCGATGACATTCACCCACCACGACGAACCGACTTATCCCCTTTCCTGGCACAACAAGGAAGAACAGTTGCGGCTTGCCATCGAGGCGGCCGACGTCGGGCTGTGGGACGTCGACATCGCCACTGGCAAGGTGTACTGGCCCGAACGCGTCAAAGCCATGTTCGGGATGTCGCCCGGGCGCAATGTGACCCTCGATGACTTCGCGCAGGCTCTGCACCCGGAAGACGCGCCCCGCGTGCTCGATGCGTTTGCGGCCGCCCAGGATCCGCGGTTGCGTACCGTGTACGACGTGGAATACCGCGCCATCGGCCGCGAGGACGGCATCGTGCGGTGGGTGGCCGCGAAGGGGCGCGGCGTGTTCGACGAAACAGGCCGGTGCGTGCGCGCCATAGGCACCGTGATCGACATCACGGCGCGCAAGCGGGCCGAAGCGCTCCAGCGGCAGGTCCAGGAGCGGGTGCAGTTGCTCGGCAGCATCGAACGCGCCACACGCCCGCTGATTGACGCGGCCGACGTCATGCAGGTCACGGCGCAGCTGCTGGGCGAGCATCTCGGCGCCACCCGCTGCGCCTACACCGATGTCGAGCCGGCCGGCGATCAGTTCACCATCCTCGGCCATTGGTCGGAAGCCGGCGTTTCTCCCTGCGTCGGCGTGTACCCGCTCTCGCTGTTCGGCGCGCGGGCCATCGCCCACTTGCGGCGCGGTCACTCCGTGGTGGTCCACGACGTCGATCAGGAGTCGTCCGAGGACAGCGCGGCAGCCCTGTGCAACGCCATGGGCATCAAGGCCCTTGTGTGCGCGGCGCTGGTCAAGGGCGGCCGCCTGGTGGCCATGATGGCCGTGCAGCAGGCGAAGCCACGCCAGTGGTCCGAGGCGGAATTGCGCATCATCAGCGACGTGGTGGAGCGCTGCTGGACGCACATCGAGCGCGTGCGCGACGCCGCGATGCTGCGCGAGCAGGACAGGCGCAAGGACGAGTTCCTGGTGACCCTCGCGCATGAGCTGCGCAACCCCATTGCGCCCATGCTGTACGCAGTTGCCTTGATGAAGCGCGACCGAGACCCGGAACGCCAGGCGCGGCGGGTCGAGGTGATCGAGCGGCAGGCCAACCACATGGTGCGGCTGGTGGACGATTTGCTGGACGTCTCCCGCATCAGCCGCGGCCTGATCGAGTTGAAGCGCGAAGTGGTGGACCTGGGGCCCCTGTTGACGCAGGCCCTGGAGGCCGCCGCACCCATGGTGGAATCGGCGGGCCATCACCTGAGCGTGCAATTGCCGGCGGAGCGGACACCCGTTCATGCGGACCCGACACGGCTGGTCCAGGTGTTGACCAACCTGCTCAACAACGCCTGCAAGTACACCCCCGATGGCGGCGACATCCGGCTGGCCGCCTGGGTGGAGCGCGAGCGGGTGGTCATCGAGCTGTCGGACAACGGCATGGGCATTGCGCCGCAGGATCAGAAGCGGCTGTTCCAGCTGTTCACGCAGCTCAGCCATACCGGGCAGAAAGCGCATGGCGGCCTGGGCATCGGCCTATCGCTGGTCCGAAGCCTGGTCGAGATGCACGGCGGCACGGTCGGCGTGCGCAGCGATGGGCTGGGCCGGGGCAGCACGTTCCGTGTCGAGCTGCCGCTGGCCGTCGGCGACGGGGCGGTGCAAGAGCCGTCGGCAGCCACGCAGGCGGCGCAGCCCGGCCGGGTGCTCGTCGTGGAGGACAACCCCGATGGACTGGCCACCCTGGTCGAGCTCATCACGGCGCGCGGCCACACCGTGCAAGGCGCCGCCGACGGACTGCAGGCGCTGCGCCTGGTCGAGCACTGGAAGCCGCAGCTGGTGCTGCTCGACATCGGCATGCCCGTCATGGACGGCTATGCGGTCGCGCAACGCCTCCGTGCCGATCCGAGTCTCGCCGGCGTGCGCATCATCGCGCTCACTGGCTGGGGCACGCGGCAGGACCGCGAGAAGACGGCGTCCGCCGGTTTCGATGACCACCTGACCAAGCCAGTGGACCCGGAACGATTGCTCACGCTGATCGACCGCTGGATCGGCCAGTGAGTCGCTCCAGGTACAGGCTGCTTACCGCGCAAGGGGCCGCGTCGGCGTTGACTTGGCGCAGGGTTTGAGCGCAAGCGACCAGGCTGTGGGGCCACCCAATGCGCATGCTCTTGCTTAAAGGCAAGCAGTGGGCCGAACGACAATTTCGCTGGTATCGACCTCCGCCGGTTGGGCAATCACGTGCGCGATCGCGGCAGCGATGGCTTCTGGCTTGATGGTGATCTTTCGGTAGACACGCATGGCCTCGGCGGCCATGGCGTCGGTGATGGTGTCGGCGAGTTCGGACTCGACAGTGCCCGGGTACACGCAGGTGATGCGCAGACGGTCGTTCTCCTGCCGAAGGCCGTCGGAGATCGCACGCACGGCATACTTGGTGGCACAGTACACGGCCGCGGTCGGCACAACGTACAGCCCGCCGATGGAAGAGACGTTCACGATCTGCCCTTCGCCCTGGCTGTTCATGGTCGGCAGCACGGCAGCAATACCGTAGAGCACTCCCTTGATGTTCACGTCGACCATGCGGTCCCACTCATCGACCTTCAGCGAAGCCATGGGGGACAGGGGCATCACGCCCGCGTTGTTGATCATCACATCGATACGCCCGTGGCGTGCCAGCGCGTGGTCGGCGAATGCCTGTACGTCTTCACGCCGGGTCACGTCGACCGCTCGGAACTCGGCTTGGCAGCCGGCCGCGACCAATTCCTCGACGATTTTTTCGAGCCGGTCCGTGCGCCGGGCACCCAACAGGACCGTGGCGCCCGCCAGTGCGAGCGTCCGAGCGGTGGCTTCGCCGATCCCGCTGCTGGCTCCGGTGACAAGAATGACTTTGGAAGAGATGTTGTTCATGTGAATTTTCAAAGGTGGGGGAAAGCGTTTCACTGGATGTGGTCCGTGGCGCGCTGCCTTGTGGGTGCTGCCCGTCTCAGCACCATGCCGCCGTGGTACAGAACGCCGTCCCGGAATTCGCCATCCGCGGTAAAGCCTGTGTCGTCGACGTAATCGATGTGGGTGCCGGTGATGGCATAGCTGCCGCGGTACGCGGATTCGCGCGTACCGCGGGCTTCGTCGTAGCGGCCGCCTGGCAACAATCGATGTCGCACATGGCCATCGGACGTCGTCCACGTCCCCAGGTAGGTGTGTGCGGTCATGTCCGTTGCGGCCGGCTGCGTGGTACAGGGCGCGGCCTGCGTCTGTCGCGGCTCGGGTGAATGAAGCGCCGCATCGGAGGTGGGCCGGTGGACATCGGCCGCCGGTGTGGGGTGGTTTGGATGGGTCATGGCGCCACTTTAGGCGGCCGCGATCGGCGTGAGAATCCCACCAAAATCAAATGGCTTGGTTAGAATTTCTAACCAATGGACATCTCGCTCGACTGGCTTCGCATCTTTGTGGCAGTGGCGAAAGAACAGAACTTTCGCGCCGCCGCCGATCGTCTCGACGTCACCCGCTCGGCCGTGAGCCAGGGCATTCGCCGTCTCGAAGACCAAGTGGGTGTCGCGCTCGTGCTGCGTACCACCCGCCATGTGCGGCTCACTGAAGCAGGCGAGCAGCTCTACCGGCAGGTGGCCGGGCCTCTCTCCCAGGTGGGCTCCGCGCTGGAAGAGGTCGCGGTCGACGGGCCTCCCAAGGGTCTGCTCCGTGTGGCAGTCACCTCCATCGCGGAACGCTTTCTCTCCGGGCCGTTGATCAGCGACTTCGTTCAGGCTTGTCCCGGTGTCACGCTGGACGTCACCGTGACGGACGACGAATCCGACATCGTCAAAGGCGGTTTCGATGCAGGTGTGCGGCTCGGGGAAGTCATCGAGCAAGACATGGTGGTTGTTCCGCTCACCGGCCCGCAGCGGCAAATGGTGGTGGCCAGCCCGCGGTACCTCGAACTCCACGGAACGCCCGAGCATCCCGACGACTTGCTCAGGCATAGCTGCATTGGCTGGCGGCCCGCACCAGGCGTGGCACCTTATCGCTGGGAATTCCGGGAAGGCGACCGCGACTTCGCGCTCGCTGTCGAGCCGCGAATCACCACCAACGACATGCTGCTGATGATCCGCACGACCTTGGCCGGCTCAGGCATCACCATCGGCATGGAGGAGACGTTCGAGCCGTACATCGCGCGCGGGGAGCTCGTATCGGTGCTGGACCGCTTCCTGCCGTACTTTCCGGGATTTTTTCTCTACTTTCCCAACCGCAGGAACCAGCCTCGCAAACTGCGCGCGCTGGTGGAGCATGTCAGGTCGTACGAAGCCACCAAGGCGTAGCTGGCCGCTTGCTGGCCCGCGCGTCGCGTACCGCGCCGCATCTGCTGCGCCAATGAAAAAAGCCGACGCTATTGATTTAATAGCATCGGCTTTAGTGGCCTTGCGGCTTGTAAGTGGTGGGTCCTGAGTGACTCGAACACTCGACCTACGGATTAAGAGGCCCTAGCGCATTCCAGCCGCTGGGCCGCAGCATTGCTCAACGTCATGGGGACTACATCACATATCCCCCATGCGTGCTACCGGCTTATCACCTCTGATGAGTTGGCCCGAAGTACTGCATATGTGAAGGACCGAGGTGATCCATCCGAACTGCTGTCAGGCAAGAAACCACTCAGGATTTCACAGAAACATGAAGGCTGCAGCGGCAATAGCAGTTGGACCCAACGCGCCCAGCAGCAGCCCCGCCGCGCTGATCGTCTCGTCGGCGAAGCCGCGCTTGAGCAGCGCTACACCTGCCGGATTGGGCGCATTGGCTATAACCGTCAGGCCGCCTCCCGCTACCGCCCCAGCCACCAGCATGTACTTCGACTGGTCAGAGATTCCTTCGATAAGCGAGCCCAGATACGTTAGCGCCGCGTTGTCCGTAATCGCTGTGAGACCAAGCGCTCCCAGGAATAGCGCGACCGGCGCCAGGCTGGAAACGATGGGTTGCAGCCACCATTGCTGCATGCCGCCCAGCACCACCAGTCCTGCCAAGAAGAAGCCGACCAGTAGGGCCTCCTTGATAATTAGCTGACTTTGGTGACGCTCGTAGGCTTGTGTGAAGCCCAGGAACATCAGGAAGAGGCCGAGGAAAACCACCGGGTGGTGGGCGAACAGCACAACGCCGGCAAGCAACGCGAAGTGCACTGCCACCACCGACACGGGGACTCGCTTTTCAGCAGGCAGTTCGTCATTTGCGACTGGAGCGGGTCGCAGGTGCCTACGCAGGACGAAAGTTGCCGCGGTTGCATTCACTAGAACTGCAAGCGCTGCCTTCCAACCGAAATTCGCCAGCATGAAAGCGCTGTCCCACTGCCATGTGGTGGCCACCATGAGGACTGGCGGGGCCGCATAGGAAGTCAGCGTTCCACCAATCGACACATTCACGAAGAGGACCCCGAGCGCCAGGTACTTCACGCGCTCGGGAACATCCTGGCGGAAAATCTGCGGTGCCAGCATGAGCGCGGCAATGGTCATCGCAGCAGGCTCGGTGATGAGCGAACCCAGGAGAGGGACGGCCGCTAGGCCGAGCCAGGCGGTGGCTAGCGACGTGCGTACCGGCGCGGCGGCGGCGATCACGTTGACCAGTGACATAACGGTGCGCAGCACTGGTCGCGAGGCGGCAATCACCATGACTACGAAGACGAAAAGAGGCTCGGTGTAGTTGCGTGATTCGGCGTATTCGAGTGCTTGCGCGCCCCCGGCGATGAACGCCATCGAAACGACCAAGATGATGGCCCAAAAGCCAAAAACTACTTCGACCTCGCCCAGCAGGTGAAAGAGGCCCGCATGGCGCGGGTATCTGTGGGAGAGGCGCTCGAACTGCTTGGCTGCGAAGGTGTGCAGCAGTGCGACGGCGAAGATCGCTGCCGCGATCCAATGGATGGACGTAGGGCTCATGGGTGGAAGGACACAGAAAACCCGCGAGGCGGCCCGACCTTCGCAATGCCTGACACGCCCGAATCAGCATGCCACCCGGGAGCGATTTTATTTCATATCTCGATGTCGGTCGAAGGCGGCTGGATGACTAAGGTCGGAAGCCGTTAGGCTGTGCTGTGGCGTTCCACCTAGCTTTAATGTACTTTTCGGTGGTGGCCTTGTCGGCGTGGCCACACAAAAGCTGGATTTGTTCGATAGGCGTCCCAGCCAGCCACATATCGGTCGCCCCCTTACCCTTAAGGTCCCTAAAGCCGAAAGCGGCGATCTTAAGTAGACCTTTGCGTGATCGTTCACTGTTCGCTTTTTTGATGGCGCGAGTCAGCATGCTGCTGATCCCCATGTACGTGTACGCATCCCCACGCAGGTTGTGCACCAGCGTCTGCTCGGGCTGAGGGTGTGGCCCCACCGCCCGAAGAATCAGCACCTCCAGCTGCTCTGTCATCGCAATGCGCACCCGCTTACCCGTCTTCGCCTGCGTGAACTCCAGCACGCGCTGCTGCGTGTGCGGATCACGCATGGCGATCGCAGCGGTCCAGTTCAAAATGTCGCTTTCCGGCCGCTGCAGCGTCCGGTAGGTCAGCTCCATGAGCACGCGAACCTGCACGTTGGCCACGTCGTACACCTCGCGGTACTCCTCGTGCGTCACGTAGCGCTCGCGCTTGCTCTCCGCATTCTTCTTCGTGCCGCTGGCTTGCATGCAAGGGTTCACCTGCAGCGTGGTCTGGCCGGTGCGCATCAGCCATGACAGGCACGAACTCAAGCACGCCACCTCGCGGTTGGCCCGCACGGCGCGGCCGGCCTCGCCACCCATGTCGATGTACGTCTGTACGTGAATCGGCAGGATGTGTTCCGGCAGCATCGTGCCGAAAAACGCTTTGAGGGGCACCACGTTTTTGGAGTAGTCCGCCAGCGTGCGCTGGGCCAGGGTCTTGGTCTTCACCCGCTCCGCGCAGTTCACCAGGAAGCGGTCGAGCCAGTAGCCCACCGTGCCGAATACACCGGTCGGGTCGTTGTACAGCGCGGCGCGTTCCTTCGCTACCTTCAAATCGGTGCCGATCCGCTCCCACCGGTTCGTGCCCCGGTGGCGGTAGTAGAACGCGCCGTACCGGAACGCGACCCGGGTACCAGCCAGGCCCAGCGGGTCGCCGTCTTTACGCTTGCGCCCCATGTCGGCCTCGCTGTTGGATATGCGCGCGGAGCGCGGCGACGTTGGGCGCGGCATGTGATGCAGGTTGCGCCGAGCTGAACCGGCCGGCACCCAGCACGCGGTCCAGCTCCGATCGAAGCACCAATGGCCGGCCGTTGGGCTTCCTGGCCACCAGCAGGCCCAGGCCCGCGAGGTGGCGATGTTGGGCCGCTGGCTGCGTCAACGGTTCGCACATGGTGGCAATCTCCGAGTCGGTAAGGTAGGGCGGCGGCGGGTTCATGCACCACCCCCCACCACTTCCGGCAGGCCCGCGCCGATGCGCGACAGCCGGGTCATCCCCCAGGTGCGCGCCCATAGCTCGGCGCGCACGCAGTCGGCTTTGGCGAGGTACCGGGCGGCGTAGCGCAGCATCTGTCCGCCGGGCACGAAGGTGATGCGGTAGTCGTACCCCTCGCGCAGCTTCGCATGGATCGCCAGTATTGCCAGCTGGGCGTCGGCTGAGCTTTCGAAGCACAGCAGCAGCTCCCACACCGGCGCAGCGCACGGCAGCGGGCTGACGCACCGAAGGCCGCTGAGCGTGATCGCGCGCCGTTGGAAGTCAGAGCGCACCCGAGCCCACTGGCGAAGCAGCCCGGCGTTCATGTCGCGGGGCGTGGCCCCGGGCTCGCGCGGAGCGTGGATGGTCAGTGTGTAGAGCCACGTCACAGGGCCTCCCCGGCTACCGCGGGCGCGGTGTAAATCTCAGGCCCCGCGACGTCACCCAGCGCCACCGTCCCAGCCCGCACCCGCCGGCTCAGCGCCTCGCACGCCTCTGCCAGCGCCTGCGGCTGTATCGGCTGCGCCAGCATCAGCGCCTCAGCCTTCTTGTCAGCCGCGAACAGCACCGGCGCCTGGGCCGCGTCCCACCGGTTCCCGGCTGCGCTCATGGCCACCACGGTGCGCAGCGCGGCGTGCATCTGCTTGCCATCGGCCGAGCCCAGGCGGTCGCGCGCCTCCACGCTGGCACCCATCGCCAGCGTGTACGCCAAGCAGGCTAGGTGGTCGCCGCACGGCGCGCCGTGCGCCAAGTCGTAGATGCCGATGTGCATATCCAGCTTCGCCTCGCGCATGGCCTGGCGCGACACTGCCACGGCCACCGGGTTGCACTGCACCAGGCGATGGCGCGTCATCGCCGCCCGGCGGCGGCTGGTGTTGGATCGGGCGGCGCTCATTCCAGCACCTCCACCGCCTCGGCCGCGGCCTCCGCCAGGGCCTGCAGCGACCCCACGTTCAGCACGTCGCCATCAGCATCGATGCCGTGCCGCTGCAGCATCACGTGGCCGGCCGACTCGGCCGGGCCGGTGGCCAGGTCGGGGCGATGCACGCGCAGGACCTTGGCGCCCAGCCGGCGCAGCATGTCGGCACAGTGGGCGTCGTCCAGATCCGCCACCACCACGCGGCGCCAGTTGCAGCCCAGGCGGCGGCCAATGTCTCGCTCCAGGATGCGCGCAAAGTACCCGGGCGCGAAGCGCTGGCGGAACGCCTTCCAGTGCTTCAGCACCCATGCAGCGCTCTGCGGCGCCGTCAGGCTGTCGCCACCGTCCGCCACCCAGCGCATGAACTGCGGGTCGCTGCAGTTGCCCGCGGCCAGGGCCGGCACAGCCCATTCCTGGGTGTGGCGGTCGGTCAGCATGCGCACGTCGACGCGCCAGTGCTCGGCCACCTCGCGGCGCACGGCGTCACCGAACGCCAGGCGCGCAAAGCCCTGGCTGGCCAGGAAGTCGGCCACCGTGTTTTTGCCCGAGCCAGGCTGGCCCACCAGGGCGACGATCAAAGGTTTTTCGTTCATGAGGTTCTCGGCTGAAAGTGATGGGGAGAGGGATAGGGAGGAACGGGTGGTGCGCCTGGCTCAGGCCACCAGCTGCAGCTGCCGTGGGTTCGGCGCCGGTGCGGCCGGCTGGCGGCGCCGCCGGCGCGGCTTCTCGGCGTTGGCCAGGCGCTCGCGCTCGGCGTCGAACACCGCGCGCAGCCGCTCGGGTGTGGTCGCTTCGCTGCGGACGTAGCCGCCGACGACAGGCCGCTGGAAGCAGTGCACGCGCGGTTCGGTGCGTTTTGCGGACATGGGAAGACCTCCATTGCGTGGATCGGGTTGAAAAAACGGGGGGAAGGGCTGGCCGCGGGTCATTGGTGCGGCCGGGCTGGGGTCGGCGGGGCCGTCCAGTCCTCGATTTCGTGTCGCCCGCGGCCCAAAAGGGCACGGCGAAGCTCGCCCGTCAGGCGCGCTCTACAGTTATTGAAACAAGTCCAAGGCGCCGCCTTCGCGGCGCGCAATTCGGGCTCCTGGCGGCCTTCGGCCACCCGCGCCCACGCCTGGCGGCGCGACACCAGCCACCGGCCCGAGCGCAGCTCCACGCCCACCGTGGTTTTCTTGTCGACCGCCTCGCCGTAGCGGTTGGTGGACGGCACCACGCGCTGCGCCGGCTTCATCGCCCACTCGCCGCGCCGGCGGCAGGGCCCGCCCATGTGCTCCATGAACCGGCGCCAGTCGGCCGCCACCGTGCCGCTCTTGTGCACAGCGCCCCACAGCTTCCAGGCGATCGGGTCGCCATCGATGCGGGCCTGCTCGACTTGGTCTTTCGTCACGCGGCGCATCTCGCGCCAGGTCGTCACGCTCGGCTGGCCGATGGCCTGAAACTGCCGGATGCCCCAAATGCCCGCCCAGGCGTCCACGCGCACATAGCCGGGCACGTCGCCCGAATTCACATCGAACAGCTCGCCCTGCGGCGTGACCTCGGTGTGGCCGTCCAGGTGGTTCACCGTGTACGAGCCGCCCACGTTCTTCGCGACGTACTTGGCCACGTAGGCCGCAGCGCCACCAGCGGCCAGCCACTTCACACACACCCGGTTCTTGCGGGCACCGGGCTCCATCGTGATGCGGTTGCGCCGGCGGTGCTCCGTCAGCCCTTCACCGCTGAACTCATGGTCATCGGCCCGCAGCCAGTGCTTGCGGATGATGTTGCGCGCCGTGCGTGCGGCTTCCTCGTCCTCGAACCAAAACAGCGCATGCCAGTGCGGGCACCCATCGTGGTGCGGCTCCGCCACCCGAAAGCCGTACATCGTGATGCCGCACGCCTTCAACTCCGCCCGGGCACGCTGCCACCGCCGGCGCAGCCACATCTGGCCGTCGCGCGGGCTCGACCCGTCATACTTCCGGTTGCGGCGCGCCCCGGCCTTGCTGCCCTTCGGCGGCGCCAGCATCGCGTGGAAGCGGCTCGGGAGCGTCATGGTGAAGAACAGGCCCACATGGCCATTCGCATCCGCGAACTCCTCGCAGCCGCGAATGCGCACCATCAGCTCGCCCCGGCGCACGTCCCGGTTCGATGTGCCCAGCTTCGCCAGCTCACCCAGCGCATAGACCTGGCCGGCCTCGTTGCGCACCAGCGTCTTTTCCATCATGGCCGCGGCCCGCGCCAGCTGGTCGCTGCGGTTCTTCACCGCCGCATTGCTGCAGTAGCCGCCCGCGTTGTGGCTGATGAGCCCCAGCTTGATCGCGCCGTGCTCCACCACTCGCGCCACCTTCGTGCGCAGCCGCTTGCGCCACCAGTGCGCGTCCGTGCCCTTGCCGATCACGCCGGCGGGCGTGGCCGCCTCGGGCGCCTCCACGTCCAGCAGCGCGCAGGAATCCTCCACCACGCGCACCCGCTCTGCTTCCGTCAGTGGCTCGGGCCACATCAACATCAGCTGGCCCACGCCCTCAGCCACCGTCTTCGCTCGTTCGCAAATGTCCGCGTCGCTCATGTACCAGCTCAGCGCGTCGCCGTGGTCGGCCTTGAACGCCTGCAGCCGCTCCAGCCACTCGGCTGACCGCCGCCAATAGAACCCGTTGGGGTCGCGCGCGGCCAGCGCGTCAATGCCTTGTGCCCACTGCGCCGGCAGCGTGGCTTTCAGACGTCTGGCCAGTGCAAGGGCCTGCCATTTTTCGACCGCGCACCAGTCTTGGAACGAGTGCTTGCCCATCACCACCGCCCCGTCATGGCGAACAGCTGCGCAAAGCCATGGCGCGCATTGCGCGCCTCTTCTTTGATGGCCACCCGCTCGCCCTCGGGCAGTTCACGCCAGGCGCGGTGCGCCAGTTCCGACAGCTCACCGTCCAGCCCGGCCAGCAGCATCAGCATCACGCGGTAGGCGTGGTCCAGCCGCGCCCACTCGCGCGACTCGGCATCCGACAGCCGGCCGCGCGTGGCCTGCTGCACGTACCCGTCGCGCACCTCGCCAAACAGCCTGCGGTAGTGCAGCTCCGCCACTGGCGACAGCGGCGGCCGCTCTGGTGGTGCGCCGGCACTCACAGATTCAGGCAGCACGCTGCGGCACCCCCGCAATCCGCATGGCCGACACCGCCCACCCGTCGCCGTAGATGGCCACCACCGCCGCCATGGCCGCGCCCGTGCTGGCCGCCACCAGGTCGATGGTGCGTTTGCAGTGGCACGCGTCAATATGGGTCACGCGGTAGCCCATCATGGCTGCACCCCGCACAGCGCCGCCACGAAGGCGCACAGGCCCACCAGCGCCAGCGCCAGGCCCACCCACAGCAGCGCACCGGCGCCGGCACACAGCCCGGCGAAGACCGCCGCCACCACCAGCAGCGAAAGACGCAGCGCGATCACTTGCATGCCCCGGCCTCCACCAGCTGGGTGACGTCGCGCGCCATGGCCGCCGCCTGCTGCAGCCACTGGGCCACCGCTTCGGCATCGTCCGGGGTCAACCGAAAGGCCGCGAGAAACGCGCCGGCCTGCAGGTGCAGGCGCACTCCTGCGGGCCCGCCATCGTGGCCATGGCGCCCAGACGTCACCGACAGCAGGGACACCCCGCGCTCCACGCGACCGCGATAAGCGGCGGTGGCCTCTTGAAGAAAGTCACCATGCTGGCGCCAGTGGTTGCAATGGGAGTCCAACAGCGGCACGGGCTTCGCGGCAGCGGGCGGGGGCGTGATAGAGGTGTTTTCAGGCATGTTCAGCTTTCGCAGGGCGCAGGAATCCACAGCGCCTGTTTCCAAGCGCCGAAAAAATCGACTTGGTGAGGTAGAGGAGGGGGGCTAGCCGGTGGCCGGCAAAGCGTCGAACAGGTCGCCCGTCACCGGCGGCGACAGGCGCGTGTGCTGCCGGGTCGGCATCGTCTGCAGCAGCTGGGACAGCAGCCCGCGCTGCACGTGCGACGACAGCGGAATCACCACGCTAGGGTCAGGCGTGGCGCTGGGCGACAACATGCAGTTGATCTCGGTCACCGCCTTGAAGGTGCAGCCGCACTCGGGGTTGCGGCACACGAAGATCGTCCAGCGGCTGGTGGTGGTCAGCTGCTCGCTGGTGCGCGTGTACGCCATGTCTTTGCAGTGCGGGCACATCAGGCGCATTTGCGGGCTCCCGCAAATTCAACCGGCTGTTCCCGGCCCGGCCCGCACTCGCCGCCGCCGGCCCGCGCGCAGTGGCAGTACATGCCCACTTCGCCCAGCGTGCCAATCGCCTCCAAATACTTGCGGCTGATGAGCACGTAGTCCGCGCTGTTTACCAGCGTGTCCAGCTTGCTGATGGTCACGCCCTGCGCGCCACTGAGAAAGCGGCTCACCGCAGCGGCATCCCAGCCGACGGCCTCCTGCGCCGCGCTCCCCGGCTGGCTCAGCTGCTTGCGCAACACGCGCTCGATGGTGCCGGCGGAATGGGCGATGTGATGGGTGGTCATGGCGTTCTACAGGTGGGGAATGGGGTCGAACAGCGCCGCACAACGTCACGCAAAAAGCGTTGTTGGCTGTTGTGGGGCGTTGTGGGCACAGTGCGCAGCCAGGGGTTCAGCAACTGCCGCCCAGCAAGGCCGCCCGGCGCTGCTTGTAGAGCGCCATGCCGTCGCGGTAGCACTTCACGGCCAGACTGGCCGCGCTGCGGCCGTCCTCGGCCGCCAGGTCGAAGTGCTCCGAGCGCTCGGCGGGCAGCAGGCGAAGCGCAATGGGCTTGTCGTGCATGGGCTTGTCCGAGGCACGCGCTCGCTGCCCGTCAGGGCTGGTGCCAAGCGCATGAGAGGCTTCAAAAGTGCTCATGTAGTATTTGGGGCTAGGTGGTTACAACGTTTTTGATTCTGGTACTCGATTGAATACCTGTCAAGCTGATTTGGTGCGCGTATGAGTATTTTTATGCGGTTGCGTGAAGAACGCAAACGCCTTGGGCTGACCCAAGAAGCCTTTGGTGCTGCTGGGGGCGTGCAAAAGGGCGCCGTCATCAACTATGAAAAAGGTGAACGCACACCCGACGCCACGTTTTTGGCAGGGATCGCCGCTGCTGGGGCAGACTTGCTCTACATCGTCACCGGCACGCCCACCCCACGCGGCGCCAGCAGCTATTCCCCACAGGAGTTAGGTTTGCTGGAGAGCTATGCGAAGGCGGATGACGCCGGGCGCGCGGCCGTGGAAGGCGTTGCAGCACTCGCGGCCCGGGTCGCCTCAGCGCCGGCGGACGGTTCCAGCAACGGCCAGGGCAATTCCGTCACCATCGGCGGCGATGTCGGCCAGTCGGTGGCCGGCAATCAGACCACCACCGGCTCGGTTTCGTTCTCAGTCGGGAAGCGGGCCAAGCCCTGAGCCGATCGTGGGCGCGCGGGTCATCTTGGTGGAGGACATGAAGGCGCTGCAGACCTCGCTTGCAGAAGCGATGGTGGACGCCGCCAGCGTAGAGGTGGTAGCCGTAGTCGAGACGGCAGAGGATGCGATCGAGGCAGCGGCCACCCAGGGATGGGACGTCATCGTGGTGGACCTGTTCCTGCGCCTCGGTACTGGCCACGCTGTGTTGACTGGCTTGCGTCGGCATACCGACCGGCAACGCGTGCTGGTGCTCACCAATCACGCTACGCCGGCCACCCGGCAGCAGTGCTTGGCACTCGGCGCCGACGCCGTGTTCGACAAGTCCACAGAGATAGACGACTTCCTGAATGCATTGCGGGGGAGCAATGCCGTCAGGCAAACTGACTTGTAGCGCCATCTAAGGCGAGCGTGTCCTACGCCGGCGCCTGTGCACACAGAGGATGCTGCGGTATCTACAGGCACTGGCGGAAACATGCACAGCCGAGCAATACTGGTCGAAGACTTACCGTCACTGCAAGCTTCTCTGACGTCAGCCATGAAAGATATCGCCGACGTGGAGGTCATTGCGGTGGCTGAAACAGCCGACGACGCAATAGCGGCCGCTTATGCATGTGCTTGGGACGTGATGGTGCTTGACCTTTTTCTTCGTGAAGGCACCGGGCTCGCCGTTCTCTCAGGTCTATGCCCAATTGCTGAGAACCAACGGATAGTCGTGCTCACGAACTACGCTACCGCTGACGTACGTCACCGCTGTCACAGCCTCGGCGCTCACGCAGTTTTCGACAAATCGAATGAACTGGACGGCTTTTTTGCCTGTCTGATCGATGACTGTGGAACCCGCCCCTAGCCAGGGTTCTCCCGTTGAGAATGCAACATTTCGTTTCGCAAAGGGTTGAGCGTGAATGGGCGTGTGAGCGTGAGGGGGGATGCAGGCCAGGTGATCGCGGGTGACTCCGTCACCCACATTGACCGGTACACAAATAACAGCCACGGCATTTCGACCGTGGCTTTTTTTTCGCCTCTGTCAGCGTGGCGTTAGCTTCTGCTGCTATAGCGACGTTGGCGACCTCACCATCCGTGGCAGAGGCAATGGAGGTGCCGGCCGGCTGGGTCTGTCACTACGAACACGGGGCCTACTCTGTAGGCGCGTTGGTGCGAATGGGCAAGATCGAAAAGGTGTGCAGTGTGGTGGACGGCCTGCCGCGCTGGGTGCGGGCTTGATAAGTGGCACGCACGCTCCGTTCTAACGCGCCCCAGAGCCTGCCAGCTTGCCGCGCTTGACGGCATCGCTCAGCAGGTCGTTCACCCGCGTTTGCCAGCCGGCGCCGCTGGCCTTCAACGCTGCCAGCACGTCGGAGTCGAGTCGAATGGTGGTGGCCACCTTCGCGTCAGCCTTCACGCTGCCGGCTGGCCGGCCGCGCTTGCGTGCCGCCAGCTGCTCGGGAGAATGCGGGGCGGCGAACGTCCCCGCCTTCGCTTGCTTGAGTGAGGCGCGCAGGCCTGTCACCGTCTTGCCTGCGTCGGCCTCGATGGCGCGGGCAATCGCGGCCATGTCCTGAGCCTGCCAGTCTTGAAGAGTCTTCATTTGGTTTTCCTTCCGATCTCATGCGCGGGCATGTTCGCCTTATCGCTCTTGGTGTAAATCGCCAGCAGCAGCAAGAACTCGTCTGCGGTGAAGTTCACGTAGATCACCCGCACGCCGCCGCGCTTGCCGCGGCCCTGTACCTGCCAGCGCACTTTCCGCGCACCGCCGGCACCGGGCACCACGTCGCCCGCTTCGGGGTTTTCAGCCAGCCAGCTGATGAAGTCCAGGCGCTCGTCGTTAGACCAGACCTTGGCAGCTTGCTTCTGAAATTCCGGGGTTTCTACGACGGTGAGCATGCAATTGATTGTACATACGTTTTATTCCGTAGGTCCATTTGTTTGTGCATACGTTTAATTGTCTTCGCCGCCGTCGCTGGCGGTAGCGCTCCCCTGAGTCTCCAGCTCCAGGCGCGTTGTCAGGCCGCCGTCGCCGAGCGTGTGCGTCAGCTTCTTGATGCGCCATGGCGTGCTGTCGATTTCCGCTTTGAAACCTCGCACCGCCACCGGGGTCTGCGCCGCCAGCTCGGTGCGACCCAGCGCCAGGGTGATTTCAAACGTCGCTTTGCCGCGCTCGACGCGCTGGCGCTCCGCCCGCGCCGCGGCCAGGGCATCGGCCTCGCTGCCGTAGGTGTCCTTCAGCCGCTTTTCGTTCTCCTCTGTGCCCACCAGCGCGCTGCGCCGCTGGGCCGTGTCGGGGTCCTGCCAGTAGGCTCGCACGCCCGAGTAAGCCGCGCGGTCCGCCGTGTGATAGCGGTGCTGGTCCCCCTGTCTTCGCGTGATGGCGACGGCCCGCAGCGGCTGGCCCGAGCTGGTGCGCGTGTCTTGCACAGGCAGGAAGAGCAGGTGCCCCTTCTTCACCGTGCACACGGCATCGTGCTGGCTGGCCAGGCGGGTGCAAAAGTGCAGATCGCTTTCGTGCGTCTGGTCGACGTGCTCGACCTTCACTGTCGCCAGCCGCGGATCAATGCGCGGGGTTAGCTTGTTGCGCTGGGCTATGGCGGTGACGATCTCGCCCAGCGTGGTGGCGTGATAGCTGTGCTCGGCCCGCGTGCGCATGGGCTTGCGCATGTCCGCCGACCTGGCCCGCACCGTGATGCGGTCAGGTGCCCCGCTGTGCTCCACCTCGTCCACGGTGAAGGTGCCTTTGTCCACCAACTGGCCGGCCCAGCCCAGCTGCAGCGCAATCACCGCGCCCTTGGCGGGCAGCTGCAGGGCGCCGTCGCTGTCGTCCAGCTCCAGGTCCAGTTGGTCGGCCGAGCCGCCGCGCTCTTCGGTCAGCGTCAGGCTCATCAGCCGCGCCTCGATCCCCGGAGTGATGTTGCGCCCGTCCACCACCAACGAATAGGCCGGCTCGGTGGGTAGATGTTCGGTGGTGTAGCCCATCACATCGTCCACGCCCAATCGTCGCCGCCGGCCGGGTTGGCGCCGCCGTCAGCCTCGGCGGTAGCGTCGGGCTTGCGCTGCAGCGTCAGGCTGAACTCGATCCGGCGCGCCGCGCCGTTCGCCAGGTGCGCGCTGCGCTTCTCGTCCAGGCTTTCGATCACGTACGCACCGAACACCTCGCCCGTGCCCGCCACCAGCGCGAACGCCTTCCCGCTGTCGCCCATTTCGCGCAGCTGCCGCAGCGCGCCGGGCTGGCCGGCGATCAGCGGCACCAACAGGCCATTGATGGTGATGCTGTCCGCGCCCGGCCCGAGCGACTGCCGCGCAGGTAACACGCCCACGCGGGAGTTCTCGGGGTGGCGCCAGCTGCACTGCCGCGCGAAGTCGTCGAACGCGAGGGTTGGCATCGAGAAAACGAACTGCCCGAGGGCCATCAAATGCATGGGGTTCAGTCTCCGCTGTCGGTCATGGAAGAGAGCACGCGCGATCGCTGCATGTCGGCCTGTCGCCGCAGCTCGGCGGCCACTGCCCGCGCCAGCGCGCGTTCATCCATGCCAGGAGCTGCGTTGATCGTGATGTTGATGGCGGGTTGCGCGGGTGCAGCAGCGGGGGCGCGCTGTGCGCCCGCGGCGCCCATCGCTGGAGTGCGGTCGATGGTGATGGCCGACCCCGTCCAGCCAGTGGTGCTGGATGGGGCGGCACGTGCGGCCGCCATCAACGCTGGCGGGGGGTGCGCAATCTGAGCTGATGGAAGCCCTGTGGCGGCGGGTGTCGGCTGTGCCATCGTCGCCGCTGCCGCGAGCGACGCGGGCGGCACCTGCATAGTCCAAGCCGATGGCGGCACCGGGCCGGCCACCGCTGGCAATGTGACAGTCGCCGCGGCCGCCATGGCAAGCGCCGCCTTCCGCACCCCGTCCTGACCTGCCGTGATGCCCAGCGCCGCGCCTTCACTGACCCAGCCGCCGTACTGCACGAACAGCCGCGACGGGCTGGCAATGCCCAGCTTTTCGCGGAACCAGCCCGACACGCTGTCGGCCATGTTGACGACCACGTCACGCAGCTGCGCCGCGCCCGATGTGAGCCCATTGACGAAGCCCTGAATCACGTTCGTGCCCAGTTCGACAAACGCAGACGGGATGGACAGGAAGCCCATTACCAGCGTGCCCAGCACCTGGCCCAGGAACTGCCCTGCATTGGTGATGCCCGCGAGTTCCTGCTGCGTGGCCTGCATCGGCGTCAGCAAGCTGGTGAACCAGTTCCACAAGCCACCCAGCGCGCCCATCAGCCAGTCGAGCACCGGGCGCAGGGGGCCAAGGGCTTGGTCCACGGCTGCGAAGGCAGGGGCCAGCGCGTCGGTGAACCCGGCCCATAGGCCCGCGAAGAATGCCGCGAGCGGTTGCCAGTATTTGTAGATCAGCAAGCCTGCGCCGGCGATGGCTGCGAGCAGGGCCACGCCGGGAATGGTGAGCAATGCACGTCCCACACCCAGCACCAGGCCGCGCGCGGCCGTCAGCGCCGCAGCCAGCGGGCCGGTGGCAGTGAGCGCCAGCCGGGCGAACAGGAAGCGCAGCAGCAGCACCTTGCCGGCAATCAGGGCGAGCGGCACCAGCAAGGTGCCCAGCACAGCCAGCAGGGCCGAGACGCCCACGGCGGCGCCCAGCAGCCATTTCACCAGCACGGGGTGCGCCCGTATCCACCTGCTGAACCCCTCGATCAACGGGTTGACCACGCGCAGCAGCCGCAGCAGCACGGGCTCCAGCGCCTCGCCCACCGTGGCGCTCAGGTTGAACGCCCGGTTGCGGGTCATCTGCCACTGCGCTGACAGCGTCGCGTTGCGTGCGCTGGCCTCACGGGCCATAGACCCTTCAGCTTCTTTCCCGTTCGCCAGCTTGAGCTGCCGCTGCAGCTCCTCGGGCTTGTCCACCAGTTTGGCCAGGGTGTCGCTGTGCTCCATGCCGACCAGCTCGACCATTACCCCGATGCGCTGCGACTCCGGCAGCTTGCGCACCGCTTCGATGACCTTGAGCAACGTGGCGGTGGCGTCCTTGCTCATGCCCTCCTGCACGGCCCGGCTCGACAGCCCAATTTCCGCCATGGCGGCCTGGAACTTCTTCGTTCCCTTCGTGGCGGCGGCGAACTTCTGCACGATGGCATTCGCCGCGGTGCTCGCGGTTTCCGTGCGTTCGCCCAGGGTCAGCAGTGTGGAGCCCAGCGCTGCCGCGTCGCGCGCGCTCATGGCCACGGTGCTGACGACCCCACTGGTGCGGTTCAGAAAGTCGATGATGTCCGCGCCCTTGCTGATCGCGTTGTCGTCGAGGTAGTTGATCGAGTCCGCCAGGCCGCGAATGTCGGTCAGCGGAATCTTGAAGTTCTTGGCCACCTTGCCCATGGACTCGGTGACCTGGTCAGGCACCGCATCGAAGGCGGTGGCCATCTCCGACGCCATCAGCGTGAACTTGGCCAGCTTGTCGGTGGGCACCTCCATGCGCGCGGCGGCCGTCACCATGTCGGCAATGGCCGTGGTGGCCAGTGGCACTTGGTGGCTCAGCCCGCGCACCTGCTCCTCGATCGCCCGGTAAACCGGCGTGAGGTTTCCGGCTTCGTCTCGCGCGCCCTCTACTTGGCGGGCGATGCCCAGCATATGGTCCTGGTGCTTGGAGTAGTCCCGCACTGGCGCCATGGTGGCCTGCACGCCCCGCCGTCCGGCGGCGGCCATGGCCACGCCGGCGCCGGCCGCCATGCCCGTGTGCATCATCGACTTGGCATGACGCGCGTTCAGCTCGGTCAGTCGGCGCTGCTGCTCGGCCAGCCGCTGTAGCTCCGTTCGCTGGCGCTGCATGGCATGCGTGGCCTGGTTGATATCGGCGGCCAGCCGTGCCTGCGCGGCGCTTAGGTTGCCGGTGATGCCCAGCCGCGCCAGCTCCATGCGGGCCTGGCCAGCCCTCTCACGCTGCGCCACCAGCGCGGTGGTCAGCGTGCGCACGCCGTTCTCTTCACGCTTGAGCTGGGCGACGGTCGCTGTCCCGCTGGCCTTGAGGCCCGCCAGCAGCGCCTGCTTGGTTTTCAGTTCGTTGTTCAGGCGCGCGAGTTCGGCCTGCTGCTTTTGCACGTGGCCCACAGCCGCCTGCTGCGCGTTCAGTTCTTTCAGCCGGTCGCGGGCCGCCTTCAAGGCGGCGGCAGTCTGACCGCTGGCGGCGCTCACCCGCTTGAGCGGAGCCACCACCTTCTCGACCATGTCGAGGATGACGCGAAGACGCAGGTTCTCAGCCACGGCGGCCCCCTTGAACGCCCCGGCCGCCCGTGGCGGCGGTCAGCGGGTGGGCGCTGTCTCGGCCAATAGGCTGTCGATTTCCGCCAGATCCGCCGCGCGCTGCGGCGCCTGCACCGCGTCCCGCGCCCGAACCCACAGGTAGACGGGCAACAGCAGGGCGCCCAGCACCAACACCGCCAGGGCGGCGAATGCGACGAAAGCAAGGAGGGCAGTGAGCATGGTTCATTGTGGCACGGTGCATGGCGCGCGGTCAGTCGGTCGGTTCGGCTTCGTGGCGTGAGCGAGCCCGCTCGCGCCACTGCATCAGCTCGGGGATGGACATGTCGGCCATGTCCGCTGGCGTCCAGTGGAAGACCATGGCCAGGTCGGCCATGGGCTCCTCTACGCGTTCAGGAAGTCCGCTTGCTGCGCCTTCGTCAACAAAAAACGCGCCACCACAGTCCCCATGGCCACCATGTCGGCGGGGTCGATGTGGGGCATGTCGGCTTTGAGCAATGCGGGCGAGCTGATGCGAGGCAGCAGCGCCGACAGCGCATCCACCTGCATCTGCAGAAGCTCGGTCAGCGAAAGGCCGCGCAGCTCGCCCGACTTCGGCTTGCGCAGGGTGATGGCCGTGATTTCCTTGTCGCCCCGGCGAATGGGGGTTTCCAGCTCGACAGTGTTGGGGTCTTTGGCGGATTCGGTAGCGAGCTGGTCGTTGGTTTGGTTTGGCATTGGGAATTTTTGGGGTTCGGATTGGGTGATTGGGGAATTGGGAGAGCGCTCAGCTCAAGGGGGATGCAGCTCAGATGCCAAGCACAGCGCGCATTTCGGCCAGGCGGTCCACGCCCCCCACGATCTCGACCATATTCACCACGTCGATTTCAATCAGCGTTTCGCCGTTCAGATCCAGGCGGTAATAGCTGAGCGCGGTTTTCACCTTGAACGCCGTTTCGCTGGCGGCCTTGGCGCTGCCCGGGTCCAGCTCGACATGGCGACCGCGCACTGTGACCTCCAGCGCGTCCACGCTGTCATCGTCATCGCGTTGCAGGCCGCCCACGAAGCGCAGCAGCACCGCGTCGTGGCGAGCCGCACCCCAGGACGTGAAGACGTCGCGCATGTAGCCGGCGGCGGTCCACTCCATTTCCATCGCCTCCATGCCGTAGTCGGACTTGATCGGCGCGTTCATGCCGCCGCTCTGGTAGTCCTCGGTCTTTCGGGTGAGCTTGGGCAGCGTCACCTCGGGCACTTCGCCCACGTGAGATACGCCGTCCTGAAACAGCGCGAAGTTCTTCAATTTGCGGGGCAGGCCCATGGTCGTTACTCCTGTCGATCAGTCAAAGGCGCCGACGCGTTCACGCGCCGGCATGGTGGTGTTGGTGGTGGCTCAGGCAGTGGGTCAGGCAGTGGCGGTGGCATTGCCGCCAGCCAGAGCGGCGAAGTCGCTGAAGTAGCGGTCGGTGATGCGCTGGCGCAGCGTCAGGTCTTCCAGCGGAGGAACCGGCGTGTAGTCGTAGTCGATGGTCAATTTGCCGACCTTGAGCGAGGCGGTTTCGTTCACCGTCACGTCGAGCCAGGCAGAGCCGCCCAACAGGTAGCCCTCGGCCGTGAGGGTGCGCAGGCGGGCGTTGATGCCCTCGATGATGTCTTTCGCCAGGTGCGGGTGCATGGGCTTGTCGACCGCCCACATGTGCCCCTCGGCCATCACATCGGCAAGCACCTGGGCGGTGCGCGTGGAGGACTCGAAGGCGAACAGCTCGTCGTCGCTGCAGGTGCGCGAACCCCAGAAGCGGTAGCCGTTCTGGGAGATGAGCGTGGTGATGCCCGCCGCGTTCAGCAGGCCGGCGTCGGTGTCGGCGCTCTGCAGATCGAAATACACATCCTTCGACGTGCCCACCACGCCGTTGACCGCGACGTTCGACAGCGTCTTGTGCCACCCGGTTTCCTGGTCGATGCGCGCGCGCAGGCCGAGCGCGAAGGCAGCAGCCGGCGCATTCACCACTTGCTTGGCGTCAGGGTCGAAATGCTTCCAGGCCGGCCACAGCAGCATCAGTTCGCGGTCGCCGAACTTCTTGCGGTAGGCCAGCGCTTCGGCCACGGTGTCGGCCGGAACGTCTGCATACGCCATGGCGCGCAGCTTGCGCGCCACGGCCGCCAGTTCAGTGGCCACCGCCTCGTCGCCGTCCAGCCCGGGCGCGCCGATGATGCGCGGCTTCACGCCGCCCAGTTGGCCCGGCGCTGCGAGCAACGCCTGCAGACCGGTCTTCTTGCCCTCGGGCGTGACGGTGCCGATGACCTTCGCCATCAGGTCTGCGGCTTTCTCTGCTGCGGTGGCGCCGGCGCCGTCCGGCACACGCACCACCACGATGACGGGGTTGCACTGCGCGGCGATCGCTTTGAGCGAGGCGGCCAGCGTGCCCGTCTTGCCGGCCTTCGCCAGAGATGCCGTCACATTCGTGACCAGCACCGGCGTGTCTGCAGGGAAGGTCGCCGCATCGGCATCAGATGCCGTGGCGACCAGGCCGATGACGGCGGTGGAGAGGATGCGCAGCGCGCGCACGCCTTCATTGATTTCCGCGACGCGCACGCCGTGGTGGTAGGTAGCTGCCATGATGGAGTCCTGTAGGTGGAGAAAAATCGATGGGGATGGGTAGGGGCGGGCAGGGTCAGGCGTTGGCCGGCGCGGGCTGGCCGCCCTTCCAGCGCAGCAAAGACGCGGTGATGCACACCACCGGCAGCCGCGGCCGGTGCAGCGACAGGAAATTGAGCTTGTTGCCGTAGTTCGTGCGTAGTGCCAGCGGGCCCAGCCTGCGGACGGAATAGAACTGGTAGATGCCGGCATGCACGCGCAGGTGCCAGCCCTCGCGCTCGCGGCTGGTGGCGGGGTCGCCCCATTCCGTCACCGGCTGGCTGTAGTCGGCCGGCTCGCCCAGCGACAGCGCCAGCGCGCTGGCCCTGTTGCGCAGGCCGAGCCACACGAAGCGCGCCCAGAAGCTGCGCGGGTGGTGGCCCTTGGCCCAATAGCAGAGCGCTCGCACCTCGGGCGTGTCTTCCAGCGGCACCGGCAGCGGCCGGCCGACGCCCGTCTCAGGGTCCGCGACCCACACCGGAAAGTTATCGCCGTTGAGTCCCACGTCGTTGTCCCACCACCGCGCCCAGGGTGGCAACTGCTCGGACTCCCACCGCGTGCCCAGCAGCGCGAAGGGCACCACCAGCGGCGCGAGCAGATCGGCCGGCAACATGGCCAGGCCGCGCACCGATGCGCGGGCGAAGTGCCGGGCAGCTGCACGCCGGTGCTGGATCGGCACGCCCGGCAGCATGAGCACCCACAACGAGGGGACGGCGCACCACACGAAGACGATGGCGGCGAGGATGGCCAGGAAGGAAAGCCAGTTCATGGAAGTTCTTTCGGTTGGATGGGGGAATCGAGAATCTCCAGCGCGCGGCCGGCGCCGATGAGCCCGGCCGCTTCGAGGGCTTGCACGCCCTCGCGCGTCTCTTCTTCGGCCAGGTCGATGTGCTGGGCGGCGTTGGTCTTGGAGAGATAGCGGCGCACGGTGGCCGCTTCGCGGGTGGCGCCGATGGATGCCAGGTCGATGTCCACCGCTTCGTCGTCGGTAAAGCGCGACAGGAAGGCTTTGCGGCTGACCAGGCGTGGTTCCACCACCACCGGGGGCACGAAGTCGCCGCCGGGCCGCTGCAGCCAGCCCGGGGCCGCGTTGCCGCAGGGCACCCAGCCCGGTGGCTGCGCCGCGGCTTCCACCACGTTGTCGATCACGCCGTGGATCACGTTCGCATATCGCATGTCAATACTCCTCGATCTCGATGCAGCCATCACGGCCGAGGCCACCGCCAACCGCTGAAAAGAAGCCGCCGCCCGCACCCCCGCCGCCACCTCCACCGGAGCCAAAGCCGGTCGCGGCAGCGCCAGCAACGCCGGGCCCGGGCGGGTTGTCGGTGCCGCCTGCGCCGCCGTTGCCGCCGCGGCCTATGGGCGAATCTCCACCGCCACCCCCGCCGCCGCCGGAGCCGTAGTTGCTGGGCCCGTTGTAGCCAGCAGCGCCACCCGTCGCACTGCCTTCCATGCTGGAATTGACGTTGCCGGGTGGGGTTCCGTTCTCTCCCGGCATCCCCGAGGTGCCGCCCCCGCCTGCAAGGCCCCCGTTGGCACCGCCTCGGCCGCCAGCACCGCCCGGGGTGTACCCGGCCATGGAAAGCGACACAGCCTCATTGCCCTTGCCTGGTCGCCCGCCTGGCACGCGCAGCGTGCCGAACACGGTGTTCCCTCCGACTGAGCCGGCTGCGCCCACCTGATAGGCGGTCGCCGCATCGAGCACCAGCCGGCGCTCAAGATGCCCGCCGGCTCCGCCACCTGCGCCGCCCACACCACCACTGCCGTTCGGGTCGTAGGTGCCCGCCGCACCATGGGCGCCCGCGCCCTGCAGGCGCACGATGGCGAAACTGCTTTCCGGCAGCTTGGTGAACGTCCCGGCCCCTGCGGTCAGGCGCGTGACGCGCAGGGGGCGCAGGGTGTGATCCAGTTCCCAGGCCGTGCTGTCGGCGCTCGGGTCGGTGTTACCGGCGCCGGCCGTCTTGCGCACGTAGGCGCGGTGGTTCATGGTGCTGCGGCGCACGTCGCCGGCCACGTAGTCGATGCCGGCCACCCACAGGGGCGGGCCGCCCCGGCGCAGCTCGGCGTAGTTCACGGGCCCGAAGAGTTCGTCGTTCATGCTTCTGCCGCCTCCACTGCGGTCATGCCGGCCAGCGCACCGCCGGCCGCATAGCTGTAGGTGACGGTGCGGCGCTTGCCGCCCGGCACGGGATATGCCGCCGTGGCCACGCGGCCGGCGGCGTCGTAGGTGATGGCGGTGACACGCTCCACGCCTGCCACCGTGCGGCGAATGGCGGTGATGCGCCCGCCGGTCAAGGTCACCACGGTGGCGCTGGCGCGGGCGGTGTCCGCCTGCAGCAGCGTGATGGCGGCACCCAGCTGCTGGTCCTGCTGGGCGAGCTGCTCGGCCATCTCGGCGATTTGGTGCGCGGTGGCCTGCTCGCTGGCTTCCATGGCTTCGGCAGTGGCAAGGGCCAGGGCCTGCAGCGCGGCCTTGTCGGCTTTGCCGTCGGCCAGCAGCTTGTGTGCCGCGTCGATCAGGTCGAGCGCTGATCGCAGGCGCAGCACGTCGTCGTGCGCGTCATTCAGCCAATGCGGCCGCGGGAGGTTGAGCGCAGACGTGCGTTCGTCAATCGGGTCGCCGGGCTGGCGGTACTCGGTCAATGCAGCCATCGCTCAGCCCTCACAGCACGGCCATGCGCAGGTTGCCCACGTAGGGCCGCGCCTTGGTGGAGCCGGAGAGGGTCAAGCGAACGCGAACACCCTCCGCCGCTGCGTAGCCGTCCAGCCGGTGAGTCAGCTCGCGCACTCCGGCCGTGTTCGTGCTCGCAGACTCATAGGGCACGTCGACCCAGGCCGCGCCGGCCTCGGCGCCCTGCGCCTCCACCTTGACGGCGCTCCCGCCGGGAATGTCGGCCTCGAACACCACCACGATGGAGTTCTGCCCCTTCGCGGCCACCGTGCGGGTGATGTAGTCGCCCTGTGGTTCCAGCTTTCCCGCGATCAGCTGCACGCCGGGGCCAAGGATCGCCGCTGCGCTGGCATCGCCGGTGATCCGCGCGCGGACCTTCACCTGGCCTGTGAACGGCGCAGCCAGCCAGACCACCTGCCCATCGGTCAGCCGAACGACTGCGCTATTCAGGCTCGCCGGAAACTCCACGTCGAACGTGAGATTGGCCGAGGCGGTGGGCCGCTCGGCAAAGCCCAGCATCATCAGATCGGTGGCGTCCACCAGGTCAGCCGTGCCCAGGTCGATGACGCGTTCCAATTCCGTGAACTGCGCCGCCAAAAGCCGGAAAGTCAGGTCGCGGTCCTGGTGCGGCGTCCACGTCGACGCGTTAGACGAAGACAGCAGCACCCCCACTTGGTAGGGCTGGCTTGTGACATAGCCCGCCACAGGGTCTTGCTTGCCCAGCTCGGCGACTGCCAGCGCGGTGGTGGCGTCGTCGCACAGCACCACGATGGCATATTCGCGCTTGCCTTGGATGAGCGCGGGCACCCACTCCACGCGCGTCCAGCCGCCCACGTTGATGGCTTCGACCGGCACGCGGGCGTCGACCACCACCACCTGGGTGGGGACGCCGTTGGAGGTTTCACGAATCTGCACCACCACCGGACCACCCTTGGCCACGAACTGCAGGTCGATGCCGGACAGCTGCGTGGACGCGTCGAGCGCAAAGGTCTGTGCGAGCGGGTCGAAATACCCGCCATAGAGCCACTTGCTGCACTGGCTCTGATTCACTGGCGTGGTGGAACCGCTGCCGGAAGGCCCGAAGACGGGGCCGGAGTTGGAGCTTGGCGCGGGTGAGGGCTCGGAATAGTGCCAGCGCTCGGTGGTCACGCTCTGCTGCGTGCGCAGCACCTGCGTGCCCTGGCCCATGAACGTCTGGCTCCCGGTGCTGCCCAGGGTGCCAGAGAACACCACAGCCTTGGTGCCGGCCGCCACGTTCTCGGGGATGGTGAACGTGCCCGCGAGCTTGCCCGCCGCAGTGGCCAGCAGTGTGCCGTTCGCCAGTGGTTTCGGCGCCACCGGAATGCCGTCGAAGGTGACTGCGCCCAGCGGCTCGCCCGGGCCCCAGCCGTCGAGGTCGAAGCGCACTGCGATAGGCCGCAGGTATTCCAGCTGCGTGAAGTCTTCCGAGAGAACCCGCGTCGCTGCGCTGGAGCCCACAAGGTTCAGCAGTGAGCCTGAGCCGGTGTAGAGCCGTTCGGTCATGGCCGAAGTCCAGACCGTTTTCGTCTCGGTCCACCGGTCCACGTTGGGCGTGAGCACCACGGCCGCGGGAACGGGATCGAACGCCATGTAGGGATTGACCAGCATCGAGCCCGTCCGCATGGCCTGCGACAGCGCGATGCGGTGCGTGTGGGCGGGCGCCATCCGCTGGCTGATGTCTCGGCCGAGCTGGTGCACGGTCGGCGTGATGGGCAGCTGCAGCGCTCCGCGAACGATGGCTGCGGTTTGCGCCCGGCCAGCGTCGCGCTGGTCGTTCGACAGGAATGGGTCTGCGAACAGCCCTTTCTTGATGCCCGAGTCGAGCCCCTGCGCGCTCGTCGCCAAGCGGAGTTCCGCCAGGTCGAGAATCACGCCATCGAGCCGGCGCTGCTCACCGACCAGCTTGTGCATGGGCACCACCTTGACGCCGTCGTTCACCACGCGGCGCGACTCGTCCCAGTTCTGATAGACGCTGGCCAACTGCAGCATGTCGTCGGGCACTACCGGTGCGGTCGGGGTCCACGCGCTGGCCACGCCCCGCAGCCAGGCGAAGCTGCCTTCGCTGTTCATGCAGAGCCGGTCGATGCGCCGCAGCTGCTGCTGGTAGGTGATGAGGGTGGTGGTGCCCGGCACGGCGCCGGTCACGGTGAAGCCGCGCGGGTCCACGTCCGTGGGCTCGACCAGCGCGACGTGCAGATACGTCACTTCGTAGCTGGAGCCCGGCGCAGGCTCCTGGCCGTTGGGGCTCCAGTCCGCCTGGCCACCGGAGAGGCGGTAGTCGGCGCCCTCGGTGAAGGTGCGGCCGGCCTGCTTGATGCTTTCGATCTTGACCACGCTCGCGTCGGGCAGCGGGTCAGCCGCGCCGGCGAATCCGCCGTGCACCAGCGTGACCACCTTGCGGCTGGTGATGCGCACCTGCGGCATCCCTTTGCATGGGGGCCGGCCGAGGTTGATGCGCTGCGCGCCCGCCGTTTCTGCCAGGTGCGGTTCGCTGTCGATGGTCTGCAGCTCGGGCTGGGCGGCGTACACCAGGCGGCGCGATGCCTGCTGCTCGAACCCCAAGCCGGACACCCGCGCGCGGCCCTCGGACACGGTGTATACCTGCTCGCCCGTGTCCAGGTCTGCTGACATGGCCACATGCAGGCCCTCGACTATGTAGGAGCCGCCGGCGCTGTCGCGGTCGTACCTGGCGAGCGCCTGCGTCACTGCATCGAGGTTTGGGGGCGCTTCCTTGGCACGCACATAGCCGTCCTCGATGACCCACACGGGAAAGAATTCGCCGGCCTGGCCGTCACCCGCAAACCCCCAGGCCGGCTGCACCTGCATGCGCGCCGCGCCAGGCTGCTGGTGGGCAGGCGAGCCGGTGGCCGGGTTCAGCAGCGCCGGATCGTCCAACTCGGTCACCAGCGTGGTGCTGAGGTACACGCCGACGTTCACCACACCGATGACGGGCACCGTGAATGTGCCCGGGGACACCCCGCGCACCGCGCCCTGCATGTAGATCGCGCCGGCCTCGGCTCGCACGGCGCCCGTGACCGCATCGACCACCAGGCGGGCGTCGCGAATCACGTCACCATCCCGCAGCAGCGCGTCGGCCACGCCGCGCAGCCGGTCGGCGGCGGCGCTCTGCAGTTCGTTCAGTTCGGCGGACTGCAGCACGCGGTCCTGGCGGAACGCGATCGCGTCGAAATTCTTCTGGCGGTCGTAGTTGTTATGGATGGTCATGGCAGGGCCTTAAAACGGAAGCACGACCTCTTGCACCTGGCGCGTGTTCGCATTGCGCTCCCAGCCCTTGAAGCGCTCCATCGTGTACAGCTCGCCGGGCGTGAGCACTTGCGCCTTCGGGAAGTAGCGCTGCCCCGCGGGCAAGCCCGCGGCGAAGGTGCCGCCCAGGAACACGCCCAGCTCGCGCACGGTTTCGCCGGCGGCGTCGCCATAGTCGAAAACGAAGCGCAGCAGCAGCCACTTGCTGGGCACCTCCGTGACCGCATAGCGGCTTTCGTCGGGCAGCTCGATGTCGCCATCGACTGCAGGCAGCACGAACTGCACAGAGGTCACGCGCCGGCGGCCGATCTCGTCAACGAGCGCCGCCGCCGTCGTGGGCTCGGGCTCGGGCGTGGCGTCCCAGGCAGGCAGGCCCCGGCCCCAGGCCAGGTAGATCGGTAGGGCAGCGACGGCGCTCGCGAGTGCGATGCGGCCCCGGTCTTGCAAGACGGCCATGTTCAGGTTTCCTCGGTGTGGGTAGTGGTGAAGTGCTGCCGCCAGGCGCCGGTCCAGCGACCTGCCCACCGGCGGGCCGGGTGGATTGGCACGGCTTCATGGGTGACGACCGTGGAGCGCAGCGCGATCAACGGTGCAGGTGCGATCCAGGGGGAGGCGCTGGAGGGAATACCCCTGCGCGTGAAAGCACCGGCCGCCGTCGGCGGCGCGTTGCTGCTGTAGGTGGACAAAGCCATTACCCCGCCGGACAGCCCGGAGAGCACGCGGGAGTCAAGCCGCCAGGCATCCAGCACGGGCATGTCGTCGTAGCGCGATACGGAAACGCGAACCTGCCGTGCGCCCAGACTCCCCGAGCTGGCGGGACAGGCAGGGGCCGTGCCCCCACGGCGCGCACCGAACGACTCCACGATGCCGGATGCTCCAGCGACGCCGCTGTATCCGTCGAGCATTCCGGCGTCGAGGGCTGGCCCGCGGTCCACCACCACGGGCCGCACATCGTGGCCGTGGTGCACCCGGTAGAACGCGACGTGCGCCGGCAGGCTGGCCCGCACCACGTGTGCCACTCGCTGCATCTCGGCGGCGGTCGCGAGGCGCCCCAGGTCGATGTGCAGATAGGGGCCTTCCTCCTCGATGGCGGCGCCGGCGAAGCCCACCCAGCCCAGCGCCTGCAGAGCGGCAGCGGCGGTACCGCGCACGAACAGCCAGCGCAGCCCTTCCTGCAGCAGCTCGGGGGTGCTGGCGAAGTACGGGGCGAAATCGGCCAGGGCATATTCGGCGGCCAGCCAAGGGGCGAAGCCTTCCGGCTCGCCCTGGCTGGGCGGCGTAAAGGCGTTGGCCAGGGTGTCCCAGGCAGGAAGCGTTTCGTCGAAAGCGCGTTCCAGCTCGGTGGATTGGGGCGGCAGCAGGTGCGGCCGCCGTAGGGCCGGGGCGGCGATCACGCGGCGATTCCCCCGTCTATGATGCGCACGGCACCCAGCACTGGATACTCGTCCGCTGCCATGGGCGTCAGCTCCGCCGGTGCGGCTGCATCCGGATATTGCACGCTGGCGATGCCGTCGACGTGCAGGCGCGTCGTTACCCAGCTGCGGGGCACGGCCCGGCCCAGGCGGGCATAGGCGCCCATGGCGCTGGCAAGTGACGCCTGTAGCTGGGCCACGATGTTGAGTGGCGCCCCGGCCTCCCGCTGAACGCGCGCGGTGATGTTGACGGGCTTGGGCCTGGCCATGGCCACGCTGACCGGCACGCCGAGCGGCCGGGCATCGTCGGCGTTGAGCGCCTCCAACACGGCCGCCAGCGTTGCAGCAGCTTGCGACGCGTCATGCAGCCACAGCAGCACCAGCACCTGGCCGGCCCGCGGCTGGGTGGCCACCGCGTCATACACGTTCTGCGACGCGGTCAGCGCCTGCACTTCGTATGCCTCGCGCGTGCCGTTGCCAGCCAGCGCCCGGATGCGCAGCTGAATGCGCTTGCGGTAGCGCTCATCCGCCTCGCCCGCAAGGCGGGGCACGCCGTAGAACGCCCCTTTGTGGTCGAGGTCGGCGCCGGTCGCGTAGCTGATGAGATACGCACGCGCCGCGTCGTTCACCCGTTGCCGGTAAACCAGCTCGCGGCCGGCATGCACCTGCAGCAGCTTCACCATAGGCTCGCTTTCGAGCCCGATCACTTCGGCCGCGGCCGGGTATCTCGCCACCAGGTCGGCCCGTGCGGCCGCCAGGATGGTTTCAAAGTCCAGCGGCTCCACCACGTTCGGTGCAGGCAGTTGCGCGAGGTCCGGCGTGACCATCATCGTGCGGCTCCGCTTCGGCGTGGCATGGCCAGGCTCAGAGTGATCGGCTGATTCCGGCGGGGCGTGTCGAGCCGCACGGCGTCCAGCAGCAGCTGCGCCGCCCCCGGGGCGGTGCGATCCACATGGACGCGCAGCAGCCGCAGACGGGGCTCCCACCGCATCAGAGCGCCCGCCACCGCCGAGAACAGGCGAATCTGCGTGGCGGGGTTGTCGGGCTGGTCGATCAGCTCGGGCAGGAGCGATCCGTAGTCGCGGCGCATGACACGCGAGCCCAACGGCGTGGTGAGAATGTCGGCCACCGACTGGCGCAGGTGTTCCAGGCCACTCAGCGCGCGGCCGTCGTGGCGGTTCATTCCGGTTCCCCCGTGGTGTCGCTGCCCCGGCGGACGTCGGTGTGCTTGTGGTGCACCAGGCTGACCCGGCCGGCGCCGTGCATGTCGGGCGAAACGAAAGCAGCTTCGGGGGTCAGCTGCAGGGTGGTGCCGCCGACCTTGAGGGTGATGGAGCCTACGCACTCGATGACGAGGTGGCCGCCGTCGCTGTCATGGCGCAGGTGGTCGGTGGGGCTCCAGTCGGTTCGGCACTCGGTGGGGCGATCGCTGCCCGCAGGGTTTGCCGTGCTGAACACGCCGCATAGCGCCACCGCGTTGAGCAAGTCGCCGCCCGGCGCCAGCAGCATGCACTGCTCGCCTACCACGGGAGGCCACCACGTGCGCCCGCGTTCACCGCCGGCGCGGGTGTTGATCCAAGGAAGCCAGCCCGTGACCAGTTCGCCGGTGCGCACGCGGCACCGCGCCCGCTGGTGAGCCACTTCGGCGACCGTTCCCAGGCGCAAAAGGTTCTCCAGTCGCCGGATGATTTCGTACGGCGATTCGGGCTGACTGATGGGCGAATCCATGCAATCGATGGTGCCCGCGCACGCGTGGAAAAGCACGCGAGGCTGCTTGTGCAGCAGCCTTGCACAAGGGGTTCGGCGAGGGTTCAGCGCTCGCCGGCCAGGTGCTGCAGCAGGAGGTCGCGCACTGCCTCGATTTGGTCATCGGTGATGCCGATGAGGGGCCGCGCAGGGTATTCGTACTGCGGCCCGCCGGGCTTCACCCGGTCACGCAGGCCCGCGTGGTGCACCCGGGCAATACGCTCTGTTCTGCCAGCAAAGCCCACCGTCGCCTCGCTGGCCGAGCCGCTGGCCTTCAAGTGCTTCGCGGCGCGCAGCTTCACGAACATAGCCTGCGCCTTGGCTTGCTTCTTGATGCGGCCGGCTGCGTCGCGCACCTTGGCCTTGCGTGGCTCCCACGCCTCGCCGTCAGGCGCGCGCTGCGCCCGCATATTGGCGGCGTTGGCCTGGCGCAGATCGCGCGCCACCGCGCGTGCGAGGCGCTGGCGCTCGCCGGTGCTCAGGCGGGCCAGCAGCGGGGCGGCCCAGGTTTGAAGGCGGTCCAGGTCTTCCACGTCACCGCCGCGGGTCGTGCTGCCATTCGGCCAGCAGCTGGTCCTTCAACCACAGCGACCACTGTTCGGCGACCGGGACCACCGCCGGGTGCGGCGGTTCCTGAATGTGGATCACGTTCAGGGCGCCCTCGGGGACCGCGCGCGGCTCCGTGCGGACCGATTCCGTCAGGTCCAGCTCGATGGCCATGTCCACGGTTTTGGCCGTGAGAAAGTCCACATCGAACCTAACCACATCTGCCAGTGCGCCCGAGTTCTCCACCAGATCGGGCTGGTGGCGGCGCAGCCAGATCAGCAGCGGCAGCATGACGCCGTCAGGGTGGCCGGCGTAGTCCAGCAGCATGAGCTGCAATGTGTAGCGGTACTCAAACGCGAGGGTGGGCGTCACGCGTGATCGGATGCCGCCGGCCTTCACCAGCATCGTGAATTTGCTCGGGTCTCTCTGCAGCACAGGGAGGGCGCGCGCCAGGTGGTCGTAAAGGTCACGGGGTTTGTACATGGGCGGACTTGTCGCTCAGGGTTTTCCGGTCAGCGTCGTGGATGCGCTCGCAGGCGGCTCCTCGGCCGCGCGCTTCGTCAGCCACTGCCGCGAGCTGGTCCGCGCGTTCGTCAGCGCTTCGGTACAGCTCGGCCAGCAGATCGAGGGCGCCGGTGTCTGCCTGGCACTGGCCGGCAGCGGCTGCAGCCGTGGCGCGCTCACGATGGGCGGTGAGGTAGGCGGCAAGGTCTGCAAGCAGCCCGCGGCGGGCAGCGTCAGCGCCAGCAGCGTGCCTCTCAGCAGCCTCTGCCCGGGCCTGCTCTTCGGTGACGATGCGGTCGCGTGCACGATGGTTCTCGCTTTCTCGTTGTCGGTAGTCTTCGGACAGCGCCAGCGCTGCCGCTTTGCCTGCCTCGCGCTCGGTGGCCAGAGTGGCTCGGGCGTGCTCGGCGTCCAGCTCGGCGCTTTGCCGCTCCAGGGTCTGCCACAGCAGCATGCCGGCCAGGCCCAGGGCGGCGAGCTGCCAGGCGTGGGCCTTGAATTGGGCGAACATGTCAGCGCCTTGCGTGCCGGTGACGCGTCATGCCTGTACCGCCATGCAGTCGGCATGGCGGGCCAGCTGCCGGGTCCAGACGCCCAGGCACACCCGATTCCCGGGCGTGCTGCAATCGAATCGCCACCGGGTGGGGCGGCCGTCGCGCCCCCACTGGTAGGGCGCGAACCCCTGCAGCGGCTTGGGAGAGGTCATGAATTTGTAGGCGAGGAAGCCCCGGCAGGCGCGTGCGTAGTCGCCCGCGACGAGGTCCCGCCGAATGCTGCTGGCGCGCCACGCGCCGCAGCCGTACTGGCCGGCGAAGTCCACCGCCGTGGCGAATTCGCCCTCCGGGTGCACCAGCGTGTCGCCCAGCGAGTCGCGCACACACTGTGCGTACTGCTGGTCCAGCAGGTTGACGGCCAGTTCCCGAGCGCGTGCCCGGGTGATGGGCGGGTCGCTCATGGTCACGCGGGTGCCGTCTTCGTAGTGGGTGGCACCATGCCCGATGGTGGGCACATCGCCGCGCACCGGAATGATGGGCGAGGAACTGAACCCCTCGGCCGTGATCCAGGCCAGCAGCACGGCGAGGGCGAGCGGTGCGGCCTTGGCGGGTATGCGCTCGCTCATGGCGCGAGCCCCGCCGCGGCGTTGAGCCTCTCGCGCCGGTCGCGGCTTTCGTTGCGCCAGCGCCAGACGAGGTATGCGGCCTGCAGCAGCACGTAGACGATGGTCAGTGCCGTGGCCACGGTGGACATGCTCCACCCGCTCGCGGCGTTGGTGGCCAGCACCGCGACCGGTGGCGTGGCTTTGGCGCCTTCGGCAATGACCGATTTCACAAGGTTTTGGCTGTCCATTTTTCAGTCCCACAGGTTGATGGTGGGGTGCGTTGGGGTTTCAGGAAGGTCGGCCAGCTCCACCACCAGACCGGCCGGCAGGCAGGGGCCATGGGCAGCGAGCCCGGGGTTGTTTCGCAGCGTCGCCTCGACCACGCCGGCTGTGCGGCCGAGCACGCGCCAGCACAGGGCGTCGAGGGGTTCGCGGTCACGCGCAACGGCCTGCATCAGATGAGTTCCACCGTGTGGCGGGGAAGTCCCAGGAAGTCGGAGATGGCCCAGCGCATGACGCGGCGGTGCTCCTGCAGCTTGCTTTCGATCCGTTCCCGGATGCGCCCTTCCTTCCCGTCGCTGTGCGGCACGGTGTCTATTTCCCGATGGGCTTCTGCCACCAAAGATTGAACGCAGGCGAGCACGGCGCGGCGGTACCGGATGAGCTGCACGGATTCACCGCCGAGCTGGCGCGCGGGCACCTCAGCCAGGCGCGCATGGCCTTCGGCTTCGCGGGCTTTCCGGTAGGCGTGCAGCTCCTCGTTCACGCTGTCGAGCGCGCTCAGCAGCGCCTGCCGCAAGCGTGCCGGCGTCACGGTGCCGTCGAGCATGCAGGCTTCGCGAACCTCTACGGGCGTGATTGCGGGGAACCAGGGGTCGTTTTCAACCTCTGGCTCCCCATCGCTGGCTGGCGGATTGGCCGTGTAGACGAAGGTCATGGGGTTGGGGGTGTAGGTGTGGCGGTGGTCCGGTGCCTGGCCGGCGGCGCACGCTTGCGCGTGCCGCCGGCCAGGCACCGGAGCCGCCACGGTGCGGGGGTCGCTCGGTCAGGAGGCTGGCGCGGCGTTCTTCAAACGTCGCTCCAACCGTTCCATGTCTTTGGCCACGCCCACCTGCGCCCACAGCGCACGCGCGCGGGTCAGGCTGGCCATGGCGGCGCGCGCCTGGTCTTCCTCCAGTCGGGCGATATCGGGGGCATGGGTAGGGGTCTTGCCCATCAGTGCATAGCCGGTGGCCTTGAACAGCTTGGCGCGGGCCTGGTCGGGCGCATCCTCCTGCTCGGTCAGCTGGGCCACGTCGCCCAGCACCTGCAGAGCCTCTGCGCCCGCCAGGGGCCCGTCGAGCACTGCGTTGCCCACGTGATCCATGAGCAACGCGGCAGCGTTGCGGCTGAATTCCTCGGGCAGCGCCATGCCGTGCTGGATGACGTAGCGCGCCAGCTCCAGCGCCCGGCCCCAGTCCTGCAGATCGAGGTGCCAGAGCATCAGCGTCACCAGCACCGTGTCCTGCGCGCCCTGGCCACCGGCGAGCGCGCCGTTCAGGTAGTCGGCATAGACGGGAACAAAGGCGCGTTTGGCCTCGATCCGGCGTTCAATCGACTGGATGCCTTTCAGCGTGCGCTTGTGTTCGCCGAGCTGGCGTAGCATCAGCTCATAGGCCGTGCCGCGCACTTCCTGCCCGTAGGTCGCTGACTGCGCCGCCTGTTCGGCCAGCACGCGCATCTGGTGGCGTCGAGCGGGGGATGACATGGCGCGGTCCCTCACTCGACGAACTGGATGTTCTCCATCAGCACCGCCTTGCCGACGTTCTCCACCACGTAGGCGTCATTCGAGCTTTCGTAGTTTTCGAAGCGGTCGCGCTTGGGGTTCTCGATCAGCATCCGGCGCCGGGCGCCGCGCTGCCAGTAGATCGAAAGGTTGTCGAAGCTGGTAATCAGCAGGGAGTTGGCGGGCAGGAACGGAACCTGCGCGGCGGGCAGATTGCCGATGCGCTTTTGCGACATGACCAGCTGCGCGGCCAGTGTCTCGGAGGGCTTCTGGTCCGCGTTGACGAGCGGGAAGTACTTGTCGTGCATCAGATCGCGGCCGACCATCACCACCAGGCTGGGGTCTTCATGGAACCAGGGGTCCAGCAGGCTGACGCCGTCGAACACCATGGCGTCGAGGTTGCGGTAGTCGGTGCCCGCGGCGTTGCCGAGCTTCACCTTGCCGCTGCCCTGAACGCCTTCGGCGAACACGCGTTCCGGCGCCGTTTCACGCAGCTGCTGCAGCCAACCCTTGTTGACGTCTTGCAGCAGCGGATTGGCGGCAATGTCGGTTTCGGCCGCCACGGTGCGGCCGTTGAAGCCGATCAGGATGCGGTCGAGCGCCTGGCGAATGATGATGGCATCGCGCACGCGGGTCTGGAAGTCCGGAAACTTCGCCCACATGTCGATCTTGGCGTATTCCAGGTGGGTGTCGAAGTTGGTTTTCTCGCAGCGGTAGCGGGCGCTGTCCAGCGCGGCCAAGTCGCGCGTCTGGCGGTCTTTGGTCTTGGTGTTGGTGCGGCTGGCGGCCGGGCCGCTGATGCCGAGCCCGAGCTTTTCGCCCTCCTGCTCGGTCACGGGGACCATGTTGATGCGCTGCAGGAACGCGGCGGATTCCTGCTGCTTGGTTTCCAGCGTCTGCTGCACGGTCGGCGAGACGTTGAATTTTTTGGCTACATCGGCCACGCCGTTGAGCGTGCCGAGTTGGGACATGTAGGCGTCAATAGCCCGGCGGGTATCTGGATGCATGGGGGAACTCCGGTGAGGGGTCGGGATGGTCTGAAGGACGGGGGAGGGCGGTGCGCTGCGCGTGGTCAGCAGTCGGTCTTCACGGTGCCGTCGCCGCCGCTGGCGGGGGGGCGCTGCGAGTAGCCAGATTCGGGCGTGGCCTCGAGCTGCTTGACCAGGGCGTCGTGCTTGTCCGACAGCGCGCTGAACTTCTGGGCCAGCGCGTCGTGCGCCTGGCGTTGGGAGTCAGCGAACGCGCCGAAGGCTTCAAAGCCCTGCAGCACCTCGGCAAACCTCGTGTCGTCGCTGGCCGTCTTGCCGGTGAAACGCTGCACCAGCGCCTTGAGCGCGCCGGTGAACTTGGCGGTAGCCGTCTCCCCTTCGTCCGCGTCGTCTTCAAACACCAGGTCGGCCGCCACCGCTTCGCTGAACAGGTTGTCGGCGTGCTGCTTGCGGCTGGCGAACGGACTCGCTTCCGGCTTCTGGGCGGCGAAGGTCAGCACCTCGGTGCCCAGGCTGGCCGGGCTGTCGGTCACGCCCAGGCCCACCAGGTACGCCTCACCGGTGTCGGCGAACTTCGCGCTGATTTCGATGCTGCTGTAGACCTTCTGGCCGGCCTTGTTCATGGCCACCAGCTCGGGCAGCGGCTTGATTTGAGCGAAGAGGGCGCGCTTACCGTCTTCGACCTCGCGGGCCTCCAACGCGATTACGTCGCCATACGCGCGGAACGTGCTTTCAGGGTGCAGGCCGCGCAGGTGCTCCAGCCACACTCGCGCGCCGTATTTTTCCGGCGCGTAGTTCTTCGCCATCTGGTCGATTTGCTGGCGGGTGATGGCGCGGCCGTCGGTGGTGGCGCCTTCGGTCGCCACGCGGAAGAAGCGCGATTTCTGCGGCTTCGCGGGGGCCTGCACGGGGGGTGCTGCTGACATGGTGGTGGTGTCCTCGGGTTGCGAAAAGAGCGATGGAATGCGGTAGTTCCCATCGTCTCGCTGTCGCGCGAACCCGTCCACGAATGCCGCTTGTGCAGCGCGCCTGCACACACGGTGGCGCCCGGCGGCGTGTGCTTTTCCACAGGGGTGCGGACCACACTTGCCCCATGTCTCATGCAGCCATTGCCCAGGCTTTGCCCTTTTCCATCCTTCCCGGCGACGCCTTGGCGGCCGACAAGCGCCGAGCGGCGCGGCACCTCTACTGGCAGGGATGGAAAGTGACCACGATTGCCGCCTTCATCGAGGAGCCCCGCAGCACCGTGCAGGGCTGGAAGGATGCCGAAGAGTGGGACAAGGCGCAACCGGTTGACCGGGTCGAGGCGGTCATTGAAACACGCATGGCGCAGCTGGTGATGAAGGACCAGAAGACGGGCGGTGACTACAAAGAGATCGACCTGCTGGGGCGCCAGATGGAGCGCCTGGCGCGCGTGCACAAGTACGAAAAGACAGGCCGCGAATCAGACCTGAACCCGCGCATCGAGGAGCGTACGCGCAACCGCAAGAAGCCCGAGCGGAACCACTTCAACGATGACGAGCACCAGCAGCTGCTGGACGCCTTCGCGGGGTCGCTGTTCGGCTATCAGCAGGCTTGGCGAGAGAGCATGCACACGCAGCGAACGCGCTTCATCCTCAAGTCGCGACAGATCGGTGCGACGTGGTATTTCGCCCGCGAGGCGCTGGCAGACGCACTGGCCACGGGGCGCAATCAGATCTTCCTGTCCGCGTCGAAGTCGCAGGCCCATCTGTTCAAGCAGTACATCGTGGCCTTTGCGCGCGAGGCGTGCGGCGTGGAACTGTCGGGCGACCCCATCGTGCTGAGCAATGGAGCGACGCTGTATTTCCTCGGCACCAACGCGCTGACGGCGCAGGGATACCACGGCAATTTCTATTTCGACGAGTGCTTCTGGACCCGCAACTTCGAGGAGCTGAACAAGGTGGCCAGCGGCATGGCCATGCACAAGCACTGGCGCAAAACCTATTTCAGCACCCCCAGCAGCATCCAGCACCCGGCCTATCAACTCTGGAGCGGCGAGGCGAAGAACAAGAAGCGCGCCAAGGCCGACCGCCTCAATCTAGACCTGACGCACGCTCGCCTGGCCGGCGGGTTCACGGGCGAGGACAAGATTTGGAGGCAGATCGTCACCATCATGGACGCCATGGCGGGCGGGTGCAATCTGTTCAACGTGGAGGAGCTGCGCGAGGAGTACAGCGCCGACGACTTCGCCAATCTGCTGATGTGCAACTTCATGGACGACACCTACAGCGTGTTTCCGTTCAGCGAGCTGCAGGCGTGCATGGTGGACGGGTGGGAAGTCTGGACCGACGTGCACCAGCTGGCCCAGCGGCCGTACGGTTACCGTCCGGTGTGGGTGGGCTACGACCCGTCGCATACCGGCGACATGGCCGCGCTGGTGGTGCTGGCGCCACCCGCTACGCCGGGCGGCAAATTTCGGGTGCTGGAGACGATGCAGTTCCGCGGGCTCGACTATGAGGCGCAGGCGGATTGGATCAGGCAAGTGACCCAGCGCTACAGCGTGGAGCACATCAGCATCGACGTGACGGGGATGGGGCACGGGGTCTATCAGTGCGTGTCGAAGTTCTTCCCCCTGGCCAAGCCCATTACCTATTCCGTCGCCGTCAAAACCGACCTGGTGCTCAAAGCAAAGAGCGTCATCAGCAAAGGGCGGCTGGAGTTCGACAACGGTGCCGCGGGCATCGACCTGGCCCAGTCCTTCATGGCCATCAAACGGGTGATGACCGGCAGCGGCCGGCAGGCCACCTACAACGCCGGCCACTCTGACGACATAGGCCACGCCGACCTGGCCTTCGCGTGCATGCACGCCTTGAGCAATGAGCCCATGGAGGGCCCGGGCCACGTCAACCACTTTCCCCTGGAGATCTACTGATGCAATCCGGCGACAGCGCCCCCACCATGCCCGCCCACGCCACGCCGGCCGTGGGCGGCATCGAGGCTTTCACGTTCGGCGAGCCCGAGCCCGTCCTGAACACTGACCTGCTTGACTACATCGAGAGCTGGCGCAACGGCAAATGGTACGAACCGCCCATCAGCTGGGAGGGCCTGGCGCGTTCTTTCCGCGCGAGCCCTCATCACGCCAGCGCGCTCTACGTCAAACGCAACGTGCTGGCGAGCACCTTTGTGCCGCACCCGCTGCTCGACCGTGCCACGTTCAGCAAATTCGCGCTGGACTTTCTGACCTTCGGCAATGCCTATCTCGAGCGGCCGCGCAACCGCATGGGCGGCACGCTGCACCTGAGCCACGCGCTCACGAAGTACGTTCGACGCGGCGCTGACTTCGATCGCTACTACTTCGTGCGCGGCTGGAAGGACGAGCACGAATTCAGGCCAGGCGCGGTGTTCCACCTCATGGAGCCGGACATCAACCAGGAGGTCTATGGCCTGCCCGAGTACCTGGCCGCGCTGCAGTCGGCTTGGCTGAACGAGAGCGCGACGCTCTTTCGCCGCAAGTACTACAACAACGGGAGCCATGCCGGTTTCATCCTCTACCTCACCGACGCGGCGGCGCAGAAAGAGGACGTCGACGGGCTGCGCAAGGCGCTCAAGGACAGCAAGGGGCCGGGCAACTTCCGCAACGTGTTCCTCAGCGCGCCAGGCGGCACGGCGGATGGGATCAAGATCATCCCGATCAGCGAGGTGGCCGCGAAGGACGAATTTTTCAGCATCAAGAACGTGAGCCGCGACGACCTGCTGGCCGCCCACCGCATCCCGCCCCAGCTGATGGGTGTGGTGCCTGGCAACACCGGTGGGTTCGGCGCTGTCGCCCCAGCTGCCGAGGTGTTCGCGCGGAACGAGATCGAGCCGCTGCAGGCGCGGTTCCGAGAGCTGAACGACTGGATCGGTGCGGAGGTGATGCGGTTCACGCCGTACCAGATCAAAGGGGAGGGCGGCGGCACCAAGCGCGCTCCCAAATAAATAGCTGCAGACCTAGACACATCAACCGAAGCGGCCGATTGGCCGCTTTTTTTTCGTCCTGCCTCGCCGCTGCCAGGCCGACCCCATCCGCGCAGCTCGCCCAAGGCCCCAGCAGGCCCCGCCCTGCCGCACCCACCCGCTCCCCTCCCTCAGTCGCCAATAGCCCCGCCACGGCCCGCACAGGGCCCCGCCTGCCCCAGCGCCACCCGGCACACAACCCCCGCCCAACCACCCC
>Ga0308171_1000707_pt1 | contig 60322 bp, 54 predicted proteins | sample PhyGR1_FD_202135 | JGI IMG/M metagenome (GOLD analysis project Ga0308171, IMG submission 202135) | Phyllosphere microbial communities from UC Gill Tract Community Farm, Albany, California, United States - DLSLSG.R1 | ecosystem: Host-associated > Plants > Phyllosphere > Unclassified | place: USA...
TTGCATCGCAGTGCGCAACACAATGCGTATTGAGCAACACGCAACATGATCGACTCGCATCCCCGCCGAGCGTAACGGCCGTGTAAACAGTGCGTCACGGCCCCTCGAAACGCCTCGTCCGATCCCGCCACTCCCTCTACTGTTGCGTCCAACGCACAGCAGTTTCTTTCAGCGCAACACCGGACCCGAGGATGCCATGACCACTCGTCGCGAGAACTCCACGACCTACGACTACATCGTCGTCGGCGGCGGAAGCGCCGGAAGCGTGCTCGCCCGCCGCCTGTCCGACGACCCGCAGTCGCGGGTGCTCGTGCTCGAGGCAGGACGCAGCGACTACCCGTGGGACCTCTTCATCCAGATGCCCGCCGCCCTCACCTTCCCCAGCGGCCACGCCCTCTACGACTGGAAATACGAGTCCGAGCCCGAGCCCCACATGCACGGGCGCCGCGTTGCCCACGCGCGCGGCAAGGTGCTCGGCGGATCGTCGTCGATCAACGGCATGATCTTCCAGCGCGGCAACCCGCTCGACTACGAGCGCTGGGGCGAGCAGCCGGGCCTCGAGACGTGGAACTGGGCGCACTGCCTCCCCTACTTCAAGCGCATGGAGAACGCCTTGGCTGCCGCCGCCGGCGACCCCCACCGCGGTCACGACGGTCCCCTCGAACTAGAGAAGGGCCCCGCCACCAACCCCCTCTTCCAGGCGTTCTTCGACGCCGCGGAGCAGGCGGGCTACCCCCGCACCGACGACGTCAACGGCTTCCGGCAGGAGGGCTTCGGGCCCTTCGACCGCAACGTGCGCCACGGCCGCCGCCTCTCGGCATCCCGCGCGTACGTCCGCCCCGTGTGGCGGCGCCGCAAGAACCTCACCGTGAAGACCCGGGCGCTGGCCACCCGCATCCTGTTCGAGGGGACGCGCGCCGTCGGCGTGGAGTACCGCCGCAACGGGCGCACGCACACCGTGCGCGGCAACGAGATCGTGCTCGCCGGCGGCTCGATCAACACCCCGCAGCTGCTGCAGCTCTCGGGCGTCGGCCCGGCCGACCTGCTCGAGTCACTCGGTATCCCCGTCGTCGTCGATCTGCCGGGCGTCGGCGAGAACCTGCAGGACCACCTCGAGGTCTACATCCAGCACGAGGCCACGCAGCCGGTGTCGATGCAGCCCTACCTACGGCCGCTCAGCATGCCGCTGACGGGGCTGAAGTGGCTGCTCGGGCGCACGGGCCCCGCAGCGACCAACCACTTCGAGGGCGGCGGGTTCGTCCGCTCGAACGACGAGGTGCGCTGGCCCAACCTGATGTTCCACTTCCTGCCGGTGGCGGTGCGCTACGACGGACAGATCGCCGACGTGAAGCACGGCTTCCAGGTGCACGTGGGTCCGATGTACGCCGACACGATCGGACGCCTGCGCATCCGCTCCACCGACCCGACCGAGCACCCCGAGCTCGTCTTCAACTACCTCAGCACCGAGAACGACCGCCGCGAGTGGGTCGAGGCGGTGCGCGTGGCCCGCGACATCCTGTCGCAGCCGGCGCTCGCCCCCTTCAACGGCGGCGAGATCGCCCCCGGCGCCGAGGTGAGCACCGACGAGGACATCCTCGAGTGGGTGGGCCGCGAGGCCGAGACGGCGCTGCACCCCTGCGGTACGGCCAAGATGGGACCCGCCGATGACCCGATGGCCGTCACCGACCCGCTCACGATGGGCGTGCACGGTACGACGGGGCTTCGGATCGTGGATGCCTCGGTCATGCCGTTCGTGACGAACGCCAACATCTACGCCCCCGTCATGATGATCGCCGAGAAGGCGGCCGACCTCATCCGCGGCGTCGCACCGCTGCCCGCCGAGGACCTGCCGTACTACGTCGCCGACGGCCCGGCGAAGGTGGGCGTGACCGCATGACCTCGTCTCTCTACATCGACGGGGCCTGGCGCGAGCCGCACTCCCCCGCCACCCGCGAGATCCGCTGCCCCGCCAACGGCACGCTCGTCGCCACCGTCACCGAGTGCGATGCGCAGGATGCCGCCGACGCGGTCGCCGCGGCATCCACCGCCTGGCGCGCGGGAACGTGGAGCGAAACCCCCGAGCGCGAGCGCGGCCGGCTCCTCGAACGCGTCGCCGACCTCATCGAACGCGACGCCGAGGCCTACGCCCGGGCCGAGGCGGGCGACACCGGCAAGCGCATCGTCGAGGCGCGCTACGACATGGCCGACATCGTGGCGTGCTTCCGCTACTACGCGAGCCAGGCCGGCGCTCACCCGGGGCGGCTCGTCGACACCGGCAGCGACTCCACCCGCAGCCGCATCGAATACGCCCCCGTCGGGGTCTGCAGCCTCATCACCCCGTGGAACTACCCGCTGCTGCAGGCCGCGTGGAAGGTCGCCCCGGCGCTGCTGGCGGGAAACACCTTCGTCCTCAAGCCCAGCGAGTTGACCCCCTCGACCGCGATGCTGCTGATGGACACGCTCACCGAGGCGGGACTGCCGGCGGGCGTGGCGAATCTCGTCACGGGCACGGGCAGCGATGTCGGCGAGGTGCTGACCACGCACGCCGACGTCGACCTCGTGTCTTTCACCGGAGGCCTCGCGACGGGCCGGCGCGTCATGGCCGCCGCCGCCCAGAGCATCAAGCGCGTCGCGCTCGAGCTCGGCGGCAAGAACCCCAACATCGTCTTCGCCGACGCGGATTTCGACGCCGCGGTCGACTTCGCGCTCACCGCGATCTTCCTGCACAGCGGCCAGGTGTGCTCGGCCGGAGCCCGGCTCGTGGTCGAGGAGTCGCTCCACGACGCCTTCGTCGACGCCCTCGTCGAGCGCGCGCAGCACATCCGCCTCGGCGGCCCGTTCGACGAGGACGCCGAGACCGGCCCGCTCATCTCGGCCGCCCACCGCGACAAGGTCGACGCCTACGTGCGGGCCGGCGTCGCCGAGGGCGCGGTCCTGCGCTGCGGTGGCCACGCGCCGACCGCCCCCGAACTCGCTGACGGCTTCTACTACCTGCCCACGATCCTCGACCGCTGCGACGGCTCGATGAGCGTCGTGCGCGAGGAGAGCTTCGGTCCCGTCCTCACCGTCGAGACCTTCCGCGACGAGGCCGAGGCCGTGCGCATCGCCAACGACACCCCGTACGGACTCGCCGGCGCGGTGTGGACCCAGGATGCCGGCCGCGCCCAGCGCGTGGCGAGCAGCCTGCGCCACGGCACGGTGTGGATCAACGACTACCACCCCTACCTGCCGCAGGCGGAGTGGGGCGGATTCGGCCAGTCGGGTAACGGCCGCGAGCTCGGCCTGGCCGGCTTGGACGAGTACCGCGAGACCCGGCACGTGTACCAGAACCTCGACCCGAAACCCCAGCACTGGTTCGCCCCGGCGAAGCCCTGACGCCCTCCTCAACGAATGGGAGCCCCACCGATGAGCACCATCACGGCACCACCCCTTCACAGCTCCGCCGCACCCGGCGTCGCCGACTTCGCGGTCGACGGCCTCTGGAAGGTCTTCGGCAACAACCCCGAGAAAGTCATCGACAACCCGGACTTCGCCGAGCTCAGCACCGCCGAGATCCTCGAGCGCACCGGCAACGTCGTGGCCGTCCGCGACCTGAGCTTCACGGTCGGTCGCGGTGAGGTCTTCGTCATCATGGGTCTGTCCGGCTCGGGCAAGTCCACCCTCATCCGCTGCCTGACACGTCTCATCGAGCCGACGGCGGGGTCGATCACCATGCGCGGCGACGACCTGCTGGGGCTCGGCCCCGGGCCGCTGCGGGAGTTCCGCCGCACCAAGGCCGCGATGGTGTTCCAGCACTTCGGTCTCCTGCCCTTCCGCACCGTCGTCGACAACATCGCCTACGGACTCGAGATCCGCGGTGTCGGCAAGGCCGAGCGCCGCGCCCGGGCGCTGGAGATGGTCTCGCTCGTCGGCCTCGACGGATACGAGTGGCGCTACCCCTCGCAGCTGTCCGGCGGCATGCAGCAGCGCGTGGGCCTCGCCCGTGCCCTGGCCGGCGACCCCGACGTGCTGCTGTTCGACGAGCCGTTCTCGGCCCTCGACCCGCTCATCCGCCGCAACATGCAGGCGGAGATCGTGCGGCTTCACCACGACATGGGCAAGACGATGGTCTTCGTCACCCACGACCTCTCCGAGGCCCTCAAGCTCGGCGACCGCATCCTCATCATGCGCCATGGCGAATTGCAGCAGATCGGGACCGGCGCCGACCTCGTGGGCGCCCCCGCCAACGACTACGTCGCCGACTTCGTCTCCGACGTGCCGATCGCGAGCGTCCTGACGCTGAAGTGGATCGCCCGCCCCGGCGACACCGCCCCCGACGCTCCGGCCCTGCCCGCCGACACCGTGATCGCCGACGCGATCCCGATCGTCCTCGGCAGCTCCATCCCGGTCCGGGTGACGGATGCCACGGGCACGGTCATCGGCGTGGTCGACCGCGACGCGGTGCTTCGTGCCGTCGCCGGCGAACGGCATCCGTCATGAGCGCCCCCGTCGCCCCCACCACGGTCGAGATCACCAAGATCGAGGCCGGTGCCCTCCAGGCCGCTCCCCGCCCGCGACGGATCTCCGCACGGGCCGCCATCCTCATCGGCGTCGGGGTGTTGTGGCTGGTCACGTTCGCTCTCGCCCACGGCCAGGGCACGGACACGCTCCCCATGGCGGCGCTGAACGACGTGCACGGCTTCTTCGACGCCGTGAAGAACTGGGTCGCCGACAACCGGTCCTCCAACGTCGTCCTCCTCGCCCTCGACGGCGTGCGCGTGGTCGTCAACGCCGTCGTGCAAGCACTGCTGGCGCTGCTGGCGGCGACCCCCTACGGCCTCGGCTACCCCGAGATCGGCTGGCTGGGCAGCGTCCTGCTCTTCGGCTGGATCGCGTGGGTGTTCGGCAACGTCCGCGTCGCCCTCCTCACCGTCGGCTTCCTCGTCGTCATCGGCGTGCAGGGGCTGTATCTCGAAGCCATGCAGACCCTGGCCATCACCCTGGCCGCGGTGTTCTTCTCGCTGCTGATCGGCATCCCCGTCGGCATCTGGACGGGGCGTTCCCGTCGCGTGGAGCGGGTGCTGACCCCGGTGCTCGACTTCATGCAGACGATGCCCACCTTCGTCTACCTCGCCCCGCTCGCGCTGATCTTCCTCATCGGCCCCGCCGCCGCGGTGATCGCGACCCTCATCTACGCGGCCCCTCCCGTCATCCGCCTCACCGCGCACGGCGTCCGCGACATCCCCGAGTCCATCGACGAGAGCGTCGCCTCCCTCGGCGCGACCCCGCGCCAGCGCCTGCGGACGGTCGTCCTGCCGCTGGCTCGCACCTCGATCGTGCTCGGCATCAACCAGACCACGATGGCCGCCCTGTCGATGGTCACGATCGCCGCCCTCATCGCGGCCCCCGGGCTCGGTCAGGTCGTCGTGCAGGCGCTGCAGTCGCTCAACGTCGGCCGCGCGTTCAACGCCGGTCTCGCCGTGGTGCTGCTCGCGATCGTGCTCGACCGTGTGACGACGGCGATCGGCCGGCGCGCCGACCCCGCTGTCGTCGCGGCACGGCGCACCGCCGCCGCGTGGCCGCGCCGTATCGCCTACGCGGTGGGCGCGGTGATCGCCATCGTCGGCATCGTGCTCTCGCGCTCGCAGCTGTGGGCCGCGGTCTTCCCCCGCCAGATCGAGTTCGGTGACGTCATCGAAAGCGCCGTGAACGCGGCATCCGCGTGGATCAACGCCACCATCGGCGGCGCCACGTCCGCCCTGCAGGAAGTCGTGACCACCGCCCTCATCAACCCGCTGCAGGCCCTGCTCGAGCAGTCGCCGATCGTCGTGGTGATGGCGGCGTTCACGGTCATCGCCTTCACCGCCGGTCGCTGGGCACTGGCGGGCGGCACCCTCGCCGGAATGCTCGTGGTGTGGCTGCTGGGCGTCTGGGGCCCCTCGATGGTGACGCTCGCCTCCACCCTCGTGGCCACGGCCCTCACCGTCGCCATCGCCCTGGTCGTCGGTGTCTGGATGGGCCGCGTGGCCCGGGTCGATGCGGCCATCCGACCGATCCTGGATGCCGCGCAGACCATGCCCGCGTTCGTCTACCTCGTGCCGTTCCTCGGCCTCTTCGGCCCCAACCGCTTCACCGCGATCGTGGCCGCGGTCATCTACGCCGCCCCGATCGCGATCAAGATCATCGCCGACGCGATCCGCCAGCTCCCCGACACGCTCGGTGAGGTGGCCCTGTCGACCGGCTCGAGCCCCTGGCAGGACGTCACCAAGGTGCAGCTGCCCATGATCCGGCACGCGATCACGCTCGCCGTGAATCAGGCCCTCATCTACGTGCTGGCCATGGTCGTCATCGGCGGCCTCGTCGGCGGTGGCGGGCTCGGTTACCTGGTCGTCGCCGGCTTCGTGCAGGTCGAGCTGTTCGGCAAGGGTCTGGCCGCGGGGCTCGCCATCGTGATCTGGGGCATGCTGCTGGACCGCACGACCCAGGCCTTCGCTCACCGCGCACCTCGCGCGTCCACCGCTCCCGCGGCGCCCGCACGGCGTCTCCGGAGATCCACCCTCACCCGAACACCCCGCACCGCTACCGCATGAACCGGGTCCCGACCCGACCGACCGAGACGTCGCGTCTCACCAAGGGAGTATCCATGCACCACGCCGCCACACGCACCCTGTCCACCCTCGCCGTCCTCTCCGTCAGCGCCCTCGCTCTCGCGGGCTGCGGATCGTCGTTGAACGACACCTCGTCCGACGCGGGTGGGGCCGCCGCCTGCGGCACCACCAACCTGGCCATGAACAACTGGGTCGGTTACACCGCGGATGCCGCCGTGTACACGTACCTCGCCGAGAACGAACTGGGCTGCACCATCGTGCAGAAGCCCATCTCGGAGGAGGTCGCCTGGCAGGGCTTCGGCACGGGAGAGGTCGACGCGATCATCGAGAACTGGGGACACGCGTCGCTGAAGGAGAAGTACATCGACGGCGACAAGACCGCCGTCGACCTCGGCCCCACCGGCAACGAGGGCGTCATCGGCTGGTTCATCCCGCAGTGGATGACCGAGGCCTACCCCGACCTGAAGACGTGGGAAGACCTCAACAAGTACGCGGACCTGTTCAAGACGAGCGAGTCCGACGGCAAGGGGCAGCTGCTCGACGGCGACCCCAGCTACGTCACGAACGATGAGGCGCTGGTGACCAACCTGGGCCTGAACTACAAGGTGGTCTACGCCGGCTCCGAGGCGGCGCTGATCGAGGCGTTCCGTTCGGCGGAGGCCAACCACACGCCGCTGCTGGCCTACTTCTACGAGCCGCACTGGTTCTTCTCGGAGCAGAAGCTCGGCCACATCACCCTGCCCGAATACACCGACGGCTGCGACGCCGACCCGGCGAAGATCGCCTGCGACTATCCGCCGTACGTCCTGGACAAGATCGTCTCGTCGGCGTGGGCCGCCAAGGACACCCCCGCGGTGAAGCTGATGCAGAACTTCTCGTGGACCAACGACGACCAGAACACCGTCGCGGCCTACATCGCCAAGGACAACATGTCGCCCGAGGACGCGGCCAAGAAGTGGGTCGACGACAACCCCGACAAGGTCGCCGCGATGCTCGAGGGCATCAAGTAACACCCGCCCCACCCGGAGGGGGCGCGACCGCGCCCCCTCCGGTACACCCCCGCATTCCCCCGCCCCACCCCACGCCCGCTGCTTCATCGTGCGCACGCACCCGATCTCGAGGTTTCGCATGGTCTCGTCTCCCGCCCGTTCTCCCCGCGTCGTCATCATCGGTCTCGGCGTCGTCGGCGCCGCCCTCGCCGACGAGCTGACCTCGCGCGGCCTCACCGACGTGACCGTGTTCGAGCAGGGTCCGCTCTACATCACCGGCGGATCGTCCTCGCACGCGCCCGGCTTCGTCTTCCAGACCAACGGCGACCGCACGATGACCCACCTCGCGCAGCGCACGCTCGACAAGCTCGACGGCATCTCGCTGAACGGACAGTGGCTGCTCAAGCGCGTCGGCGGCCTCGAGATCGCCACCACCGAAGAGCGTTTCCACGACCTCAAGCGCCGACGCGGTCTCGCGGCATCCTGGGGTGTGCCGGGCGAGCTCATCGACCCCGACGAGGTCGCGCGACTCTGGCCGGGCCTCGACGTCTCAGGGGTCCTCGGCGGCTATCTCACGCCCACCGACGGCATCGTCAAGAGCGCGGTCGCCGTGCAGTGGCAGGCCGAGCGCGCGCAAGACCGCGGTGCCCGCATCGTCGGCAACACCCGGGTCGTCGGCATCGAGCGTTCCGGCGGGCGGGTGACCGGCGTGAAGGTCGTTCCCGTGCCGGCCGGCTCGGCAGAGCCCGACTTCGTGGCCGCCGACATCGTCATCTCCTGCGCGGGTCTGTGGGGCCCCGGCGTCTCACGCGATCTGCTCGGTTTCGAACTCCCCATGCAGCCCATGGAGCACGGCTTCGGTTACAGCGCGCCCGTGCCATCGCTCACGGGCGCGAACGTCCCCACCGACGAGGCGAAGCGCCCGATGCTCCGCCACCAGGACTTCTCGCTCTACCTCCGCGAGTACGTCGACCGCATCGGCATCGGCGCGTACAACCACCGCCCGATCCCGCTGGAGCAGTCCGAGATCGCGGATGCCGACACCTTCGCCGCCACCGGTGTGCACCCCGCGATGCACCCCCTCACCTGGGACGACTTCGCCCCCACCTGGGAAGAGGCGCAGCGCCTGCTCCCGGAGCTTCGCGGGGTGGAGTTCGAGTCGGGCTTCAACGGCATCTTCTCGTTCACCCCCGACGGCGGCCCCATGCTCGGGCCCGTTCCCGGCACCGACGGCCTGTGGCTCGCGCAGGCGGTGTGGGTCACGCAGTCGGCCGGTGTCGCGCAGGTCGTCGCCGACTGGATCGTCTCGGGCGACCCGGGCATCGACACCCACGGCCTCGACTTCAACCGCTTCGACCCTGCGGTCGTCAGCCGCCGGTTCACCCGCGAGCGGTCGTCGGAGTCGTACGACGAGGTTTACGACGTGCGTCACCCGCACACCCCGACCCAGCGCCTGCGGGGCCTGCGACGCACGCCCTTCCACCAGCGCTACGAGGAGCTCGGCGCCGTCTTCGGCGAGGGCGGAGGCTGGGAGCGGCCTCTGTGGTTCGAGGCCAACGCCGGCCTCGTCGACCAGCTCGACACCGTTCCCGAGCGCGACGACTGGGCCGCGCAGAACTGGTCGCCCATCGCCGCGGCCGAGGCGCACGCCACCCGCTCGGCGGTCGCCCTGTACGACCTGACCGCGCTCCCCCGCGTCGAGATCTTCGGCCCGGGCACCACCGCGCTGCTGCAGCGTCTGCTCACCACGAACGTCGACGTCGCCATCGGCCGGGTCGTCTACGGCATGATGCTCGACGAGCAGGGCGGCATCCTGTCGGACGTCACCGTCACCCGCCTCGACACCGAGCGGTACATGATCGGCACCAACGGCAACCTCGACCTCGTGCACCTCACCACCCAGGCGCCCGAGGGCGTCTGGGTGCGCGCGCTCTCGTCGGGCCAGGGCGGCCTCGGGCTGTGGGGGCCGAACGCTCGCGCCGTGCTGGCATCGCTCACCCACGACGACGTCTCGAACGAGGGTTTCGGCTTCTTCCGCGCGAAGCAGATCGACATCGCGGGCGTCAGCGTGCTCGCCCTGCGCGTCAGCTACGTCGGCGAACTCGGCTGGGAGCTGTACGTCAGCGCCGACAACGCCGTCTTCCTCTGGGACGCCCTGTGGGAGGCGGGCCAGGCGCACGGCATCATCGCCGCCGGCCGCCGCGCGTTCAACGCCCTGCGCCTCGAGAAGGGCTACCGTGCCTTCGGCCACGACATGACCCGCGAGCACACCCCCGCCGAGGCGGGGCTGAGCTTCGCGGTGCGCATGGCCAAGGACGACTTCCTCGGCAAGGCCGCCCTCGCCGAGCGTCCCGTCACGACCCGCCTCGTGCCGCTCACGCTCGACGACCCGACTCGGGTGGTGCTGGGCGCCGAGCCCGTGTTCGTCCCCGGAACGGCGGATGCCGTGGGCTACGTCACCAGCGCCGACCAGGGCTACACGATCGGCGCGTCGATCGCCTACGCGTGGCTGCCGCCCGAGCTCGCCGAGCCCGGCACGACACTGGAGATCGAGTACTTCGCCGAGCGCCTGCCCGCGACCGTGCGCACCGAGCCCCTGTTCGACCCCGAGATGGCCGCGATCCGCCGCTGAGCCGGCTTCCGCACCGATACGAGAAGGAACCACCACGATGGAGCACTACGACGTCATCGTCCTCGGCCTGGGGTCGATGGGCGGCGCCGCCGCCAACACCCTCGCCGAACGGGGCGCCAAGGTCCTGGGCCTGGAGACCTTCGCGCCGGGCCACGACCAGGGCGCCGCGCACGGTGGCACGCGCATCATCCGGCAGTCGTACTTCGAGAGCCCCGAGTACGTGCCGCTGCTGCAGCGCGCGTACGAGGGCTGGCGCAAGCTCGAAGCCGAGTCGGGCCGCGACATCATGGAGCTCTGCGGCGGCATCTACATCGGCGACCCGGATGACATCACCTTCCGCGGCAGCAAAGAGGCGTCCGAGCTGCACAACCTGCCGCACGAGATCCTGGATGCCGACGAGATCCGCCGACGCTTTCCGACGATGAACCCGGCCGACGACGCCGTGGCGGTGTACGAGGCGAACGCGGGGTACGTCCGCCCCGAGGAGACCACGATCGCCAACGCCGAGGTCGCGGCGAAGAAGGGAGCGACGCTCCGCTTCCACGAGCCGGTGACCCACTGGCAGGCGACCCCGAACGGCGGCGTCGAGGTCGTGACCACGCAGGGCACCTACGGCGCCGACCGTCTCGTCATCACCCCCGGCCCCTGGGCGCCGCAGGTGCTGCCCGAGCTGAACCTCCCCCTGTCGATCGACCGCATGATCTTCTACTGGTTCTCCCCCGAGTACAGCGACGCGGTGCCCTACGAGCGCTACAGCGACACGCAGCATCCCGTGTACATCGAAGAGACCCACGGCAACCAGCAGATCTACGGCTTCCCCATGACCGACGGCCCCGCGGGCGGCCTGAAGCTCGGCTTCTTCCGCAAGGGCTCCCCCACCACGGCGAACACGATCGACCGCAACGTCTACGACCACGAGATCGCCGAGATGCGCGAGCGCGCGCTGCAGCTGTTCCCGTACCTCACGGGTCCCATCGTGCAGGCGAAGACGTGCCTGTACTCGGTGACGCCCGACGAGCACTTCGTCATCGGCGCCCACCCCCTGCACGAGCAGATCCAGATCGCGTGCGGCTTCAGCGGCCACGGCTTCAAGTTCGTGCCGGTCGTGGGCGAGATCCTCGCCGACCTCGCCCTCGACGGGCGGTCGGCCCTGCTGCCTCCGACGCTGTTCGACCCCACGCGGGCGGTGCTGCGGGGGGCCTGAGAAAGGCGAGCGCATGACAGCGCTCAGGGCCGGTCCGACGAGGCGACGATCAATCGCTGAAGGAGACGAGTCGCTGCCTGCAGATCATCGAGCGCGTCGATCCGCGCCCGGATGGTGCCCAGATGATTGTGCAGATAGTCGCTGACGCAGGCGTCCAGTCGCGCACCGTCGTCCACGAAACACGGGATGACCTGAGCGACGATGGCGAGTGGCAGCCCCGCGTTGAGAAGCAATCGGATTCGACGCACGTTCTCCACATCGCCGCGTGCAAACCTGCGGTGACCGGAGCTGGTCCGTACGGCGTCGAGAAGATGGTTCTGCTCGTAGTGACGCAGCGCACGCACGCTCACGCCCGTGAGTCGGGACAGCTCGCCGATAGGCAGGGGCTCATCGTCCGGCCGGTTCATCACTGGCTCCTCCCGAACACTTGCACGTGACGCTAGCGTCAGTTCCTAGCGTTGTGATCATGACGACCACGACAGCTGCAACGAACCGTCCTGCCGATTTCTTTCCGCTCGGAGGAGACCTCACCGTCCGACGCATCGGCTTCGGCACGATGCGGCTCACCGACTCGACGGGTGATGGGACGGCATCGGGAGCCCAGATCTGGCGCGCACCTGCCGACTCCTCCGAAGCGGTAGCCCTGCTGCGTCGGGCCGTCGAACTGGGCGTCGACCTGATCGACACGGCAGACGCATACGCTCTTGGCGAGAGCGAGGAGCTGGTCGCCACGGCCCTGCACCCGTATCCGGCGGGTCTGGTGATTGCGACCAAGGTCGGAAATGTGCGCCCCACCCCCACGGAGTGGGTCCCGCTCGGGCATCCGGCCTACCTCAAGCAGCAGGTCGAGTTGAGTCTGCGCCGGCTCCGCGTCGAGACGATCGATCTGCTCCATCTGCATCGACTCGACCCGGCCTACCGGATCGCCGACCAGATCGGCGCCCTCGCGGAGCTCCGTGAGCAAGGCAAGATCCGTCACATCGGGCTTTCCGAGGTGAGCCTCGACGAACTGCGCGAAGCCGAGCGCGTCTCCCCGATCGCCGCGGTGCAGAATCATTACAACGTCTCGGCACGGCAGCACCAGCCCGTGCTCGACTACACGTCGGCGGCGGGCATCGCCTTCATCCCGTTCTTTCCCCTCGGCACCGGCGATCTCGCACGTCCAGGAAGCGCCCTCGAGGCCACCGCGGCCGAACTCCACGTGTCCACCGCCGAGGTCGCGTTGGCGTGGCTGCTGCACCAGGCGCCCAACACACTCCCCATCCCCGGCACCACCTCCGTCGCACACCTCGAACGGAACGTCGCCGCAAGCCACATCGCTCTCAGCGCAGAGCATCTTCAGCGCATCGGCGCCACGATCGAGGTGTAGGAGGCCAGGACGCCGACGGTGCGGCATCCGACGGAGGGAGCACGATGTCACACCCGCGCTGTCCCCGCGGCGAGATGCGCGCAGAGCGCGCGGATCATGTCGATGCCGTCGACGAGATGCCCCAGTCCGGTTTCATCGAACACGGACTCGGAGAACGACGGCTCGAAGACCGCACGCCACTGCCCGTCGACCGGACGCTGCTCGAGGGAGACGACCCAGTCGTAGCGACCGAGCGCGACGGTGACGACCACGCCGGAGCCCTGACCGTCGAGCCCCAGGTCGTAGATTCGGAAGGCGACGGCCTCATCTCGCGCGGGATGGGTGAAAGTCTCCAGCAGACCGGGCAGGTCGTCGATTCCTTCCATGCACGCGAATGTATCAAATGCGAAACGGGTAATGCATGGCGGTGCACCTGCCGTGAATGCGGTCCGGGCGATCCCCCACCATTCCGCGACGCAGGCGTCCGACACGAGAATCGCCTCAGATGCCGACCTACACCGGCCCCTTCGGTCGCCGAGGGTTCGGGGACACCCACCACGAAGTCCGGGGCTTATCTCGGCCGGCGCGTAGGCTCACCGGATGAACTCGAGCCGCACCCTCGTAGCCCTCAGCATCCCCGCCGCAACGGGGCTCCTTCTCACCGCCTGCTCCCTGGACACCCTGATCTGGGGGCCTGACGGCGGACGGGTGATCGACACCACCGACCGCATCATCCGGAGTGTGCAGGCCGGCGAGGCTGATGTCGATGCGTGCGCAGACGCCACCCTCGACATCGGCGATCCGCTGCGATGGGAGGGGTTGTCCGCGGGCGAACCAGAGCGCCTCACCGGTGACTACTGGAAAGAGCAGCACGCTGCCGGGGCCACGTGGACGATCAACCTCGAAGGCCTCGACCCCTCCACCGCCCAGAACGGCGGAGAGTACCCCGCGTTCATCTTCTACAGCGGCGACGACGAGCACCTCTGCGTCAGCGACATCGAGTGGGGCACAGTTTCCTTCTGACCGCGCTACGTCTGAACACCGCGCTCTTCACGGGGAAGATTTCAGCCACCACCGAGAGGGCGGTCGACTCGCGACAGACCTGCCACAAAAGCCTCAGACGTCGACCTCCACCGGACCCTTCGGCCGCGAGCAGCACGCGAGGATCTTGCCGGCGTCGATCTCGCGCTGGCGGATGCCGCCGTTGTGCGCGATGTCGACCTCGCCCGCGATCTTCACGATCTTGCACGTGCCGCACAGACCGTTCTGACACGACGTCATGATCCGGATGCCGACCTGCTTGGCCGCCTGCAGAACGGTCTCGCCCTCGGCGATGACGACGCTCTTGCCGCTGCGCGCGAAGCTGACCGTGTGACCGGGCGCCCCCGCGGTGTCGTTCACCTCGGGCGGGGCGATCTCGGCGAGGACGAAGGACTCGACGTGGATGCGTTCGACCGGGACGCCGAGCTCCTCCAGCAGCGCGACGGCGTGCTGCATGTACGCGTCGGGGCCGCAGACGAACACCTCGCGCGTGGTGAGGTCGGGGACGTGCTGCGTGAGCATGTCGGCATCCAAGCGCCCGACCGGGCCTGCCCACGTGCCGGCGGGGTCGACCGAGACGGCCTGGACGACGCGGATCGTGTCGTTGCCGTTCGCCAGGGCCTCCAGCTCGCGCGCGAACACCACGGACTCCGGGTCGTGCGAGTTGTGCAACAGCACCGCGTCGGTGCCGTCGCCGAGGTCGTGCAGGGCCTCGAGCACCGCGATCATCGGCGTGATGCCCACGCCCGCGGCCAGCAACAGCACACGGTCCGCCGGGTGGAAGGCGGTGGAGAACTCCCCCGCTGGACCGCTCAGCTCGAGGCGGTCGCCGACGCGCAGGGTGTCGTGCAGCCAGCGCGAGAACACGCCGTCGGCCTCGCGCTTGACCGTCAGCTGCACCGAGTACGGGCGCGTCGGAGGCGAGCTGACGGTGTAGCAGCGGCTCACGCGCTCACCGTCGATGTCCGCACTCACCGTGACGTACTGGCCGGCCGCGCGGGGTAGCGCCCGACGGTCGTCGGAGACGAACTCGAACGTCGAGATATGCGGGGTGCGCGCGACGATGCGCGCGCAGCGCAGCATCCGGGGCGAGGGGTCGTCGTCCCAGCGGTCGTGGTCGTGCAGCAGCGCGCCCGGCGCGAAGACCGTGCTCACGCGGCGCCCTCGGCGTCCAGGTGCACGTTGAGCTTGTCGATGTACCAATTGCAGAAGGCGTCGACCTGGTACTCGCTCGGCACGTAGGGCCCGGGGATGTACGCCGGGTCGGTGACGCCGCGCTGGGCGAGCTCGACGAACGCGGCATCCTGCGCGTTGGTCTCGCGCCACACGTACGTGAGGTCGTCGACGTTGTAGTCGACGCCCTCGACGGCGTCATCGTGCACGAGCCACGTGGTGCGCACGAGCGTGCGGCCGGGGGCGATCGGCAGCACCGCGAAGGTGATGGCGTGATCGGCCATGAAGTGGCACCAGAAGTTCGGCTGCGTGTGCATCGACAGGCGGCCGAGCTTCGCGTCGTCGAAGTCACCGAGGAGCTTGTTCACGAGCTTCGCGCCGGTCATGCTGTACGACTCGCCCTCGCCGTCGAGCGCTTCGCGCTGGACGCGGAAGCCCATCGTGCGGGTGTCCAGCTGCTCGATGCCCTTGTAGGCGAGCCCGCGCTCGACGCACTTGTGCTCGAGTTCGGCCTCGGCCGACAGGTAGCGCTCGTGGGTCTCCTGCAGGTGCGGCGGGATCTTGTCCTCGGGGTAACCCCACGTGATGAAGTACGTGCAGCCGAGCTCGGGGTGCATGTCGCAGTGGTAGCACTCCCGGTTGTTCTCCATCGTGAGCTTCCAATTGCCGAGCTCGATGAGGTCGATCTGCTTGGCGACCTTGGCACGCTTCAACTGGTGCTGTTCGAAGTACGGCTCGACGAGGGATGCCACCTCGTCGATGTCGTCGTTCGGCTCGTCCGAGAGGTTGACGTAGATGAGCCCCGCGATCGAGCGGAACGCCACCTTGCGCAGGTTGTGGCAGCTGGTGTCGAAGTCGTCGGCCGCGGATGCCGCCCAGATGAGCGTGCCGTCGGGCTTGTACGTCCACTGGTGGTAGCCGCAGACGAGGTTGCCGACGGAGCCTGCGCCCGGGGTGAGGATGCGCGCGCCGCGGTGGCGGCAGACGTTGTGCAGCACCTGCACGTTCTCGTCGTCATCCCGGATGACGAGAAGAGAGGTCTTCCCGAACTCGACGGTGACGTAGTCGCCCGGCTCGCGGATCTCGGCCTCCGAGGCGACGAAGATCCAGTGCTGGCCGAAGATCGCGTCGAGATCGAGGTCGAAGATCTCGTCACTCGTGTAGAACGGCGCCGGCAGACTGTGGCCGGGCTTGCGCTCGGCGATCAGGCGACGAGTGGTGACGTTGTCCTGGGCGCGGACGATGGTTGCGGGCATTCCGGGATCCTTCGGCGAAAGAACGCCCGGTCGCCGAGACCGGGACGCATCGGTGCAAGGGATTGTCGCGCGTATCGTGCGACATGTTGCGCATTACGCGCAGCACGATGATCATCGATCCACCGACAGCACGGTGTCAACGCCGCGTGGGCGTCGGCCGCGATTCTTCTCCGACCCGAAACACCCGCGACATATCGCGGCCCCCGCGCGGGATCGCGGTCAGACCGCGGCCCCCAGACGAGCGCCCAGCTGACGAGCGTGACGCAAGAGGACCTCGACGAGATCGGGGAACGACGACTCCGGCATCCGGAAGCTCGGCGCCGTGATGCTCAGCGCCGCCACGACGGTGCCGTGCTGCCCGAGGACGGGGACGGCGAGGGCATTGGTGTCGTACTCCCACTCCTCCACGGCGGCCGCCCACCCGCGATCGCGGACGAGGGTGAGGTGCTCCTCGAGCGCCGCCGGGGCGGTGAGGGTGTTGACGGTGCACTGCTCCAGATCCTGCGACAGCGCCTGCCGCACCACCGCCGACGGAGCGTGAGCGAGAAGCACCTTGCCGGTGGACGTCGCGTGGAGGGGCGTGCGCTGGCCGACGTACTGGCGCGTCACCGACACGAGCCGGGTCCCGGTCGCCTGAGTGACGTTGACCGCAGCTCCACTGTCGAGGATGGCGACGTTGCTGGTCTCGTTGAGGTCCGCCGTGAGTTCGTCGCACACTTGCTGCGCGTCCTTCACGATGTCCATGCGCGCGGTGACGCGTCCGGCCAGTCGCAGCACGCCGAAACCGAGCTGGTACTCGCCGCGCCGCTCCTCCTGCTCGACGAGGTTGCGCGCCTCCAGCGTCGCGAGCAGGCGGAAGGCCGTCGAGCGGTGCACGCCGAGGCGTCGCGAGATCTCGCTGACACCGAGCGAGGAGGCATCCGACAGGATCTCGAGGATCTGAATGGCACGGTCCACAGACTGCACGGATCCCCCGCCCGCCCCCGAAACGTCATCGGTGCGGTCTGCGTCGCTCATGCCTGCTCCTCGAGTCGCCGAGCGACCAGCCTATCCCGCCTGTTGCGCAAGACGCACGGCCGTGCGCCCCGTGTCTAGCGACCGCCGGCGCGGTCCCCCGCCGCGCGCGGCGGAGCCGCCGTGACGTCGAGGGGGTCGAGGCCGCGCAACGATGTCCAGATCAACTCCTCGCCTTTCGCCGCGTGCTGCGACGCGCGGACGGCGCGCTCATCGGCCCACGAGTTGAGCACGTGGCCGGAGTGCCCACGCACGTGCTCGAGCACCACATCGGGCAGACCGGCCGCTCGCCGCGCGTCGCGCGCGGCGATGAGCGCTTCGAGGATGCCGCGGTTGGCGACGGGCTTCTTGGCGCTCGTGACCCACCCGCGTCGGCGGTGCCCGTCCATCCACGACGAGTAGGTGTCGATCGCGTACTTCGAGTCCGCCTGGACGACCAGATCACGGACGTCCGCGTGATCGGTGATGGCGTGGAGGAGCCCGAGCAGCTCACCGATGTTGTTCGTCCCCTCCGGGACGGAACCCGCGGCCCACTGGCCGTCCTCGCCGACCCACGCCCATCCGGCGGGACCCGGATTGCCCTTGCAGGCGCCGTCGGTCGCGACGACGTAGCGGTCTGAGGGTGAGGGGGCAGACGTGCTCATCCCTCCAGTCTCGTCGATCTCCGCGAGAACACCTCGCCCCCGCCCGCGATCTCGCGATCGGGGGCGGGGGCGGACAGGTCGGTCGAGGGGTGTCAGTTCGCGCTGCTGTCGGCCTTCTTCGACCCCGCCTCGAGCACGTCGCCGCTGGGGAGCTCCTGGTGTCCGCCGAATTGGAGGCGCATCGCCGACAGCACCTGGTTGGCGAAGTGGTCCTCGCCGCGCGAGGCGAATCGCTCGAAGAGGGAGGCCGCGAGGACGGGGACCGGAACACCCGTGTCGACGGCGGCCTTGACCGTCCAGCGCCCCTCACCGGAGTCGGAGACACGACCGGCGAGGCCGTCGAGCGTGGGGTTCTGCTCCAGGGCCGCGGCGGTCAGGTCCAACAGCCACGACGAGATGACCGAGCCACGACGCCACAGCTCGGTCACGCGGGCGGTGTCGATGTCGAACTGGTAGAACTCCGGTTCTTCCAGGGGTGCCACCTCGGCCGAGTGCTCGCCCTGGTGCAATCCCGCGTCGGCGTTGTTCAGCACGTTCAGGCCCTCGGCGAGCGCCGCCATGATGCCGTACTCGATGCCGTTGTGGACCATCTTCACGAAGTGACCGGCGCCCGAGGGACCGCAGTGGAGGTAGCCGCGCTCCTCGGTGGCGTACTCACCCGTGCGTCCGGGGGTGCGCTCGACCTCGCCCGGTCCCGGGGCGATCGTGCGCAGGACGGGCTCGAGGTGGGCGACGGCCTCGTCGTGTCCGCCGACCATGAGGCAGTACCCGCGCTCGAGGCCGAAGACCCCGCCGCTGGTGCCCACGTCGACGTAGTGGATGCCGGCGTCGTTCAGCTTCGCGGCACGGCGCACGTCGTCGCGATAGTTGGAGTTGCCGCCGTCGATGATGATGTCGCCCGGCTCGAAGACCTCGGCGACCTGGTCGACGACGCCGCCGGTGAGGCCGGCGGGGATCATGAGCCACACCGCGCGCGGCGTGGTCAGCTTCGAGGCGAGGTCGGAGATGCTCGTGGCACCGGTGGCGCCTTCCGCGACGAGGGCGGCGACGGCATCCTGGTTCACGTCGAAGACGACGCAGTCGTGACCGTCCTTCATCAGTCTGCGGACGATGTTGGCGCCCATTCGTCCGAGCCCGACCATGGCGAGTTGCATTGGTTCCCCGTTCGTCGTGGGTTGTTCGTCGTGGGGGCGCGACGGCCCCTCCGCGAGTCTAGGAGCGCGGACGCGCGGTCGGGTCCGTCTTGCGGGTCGACGGGGGCGGGGTTCTCATCTCAGGATGCCGAGGGACCGGGCCGTGGAGACGGCCGCCGTGCGCGACGTGACCCCGAGCTTCGAGAACACGTGGGCGAGATGCGACTTCACGGTGGCGTCCGTGATGTGCAGGCGCGCGGCGACATCGGCGTTGGATGCGCCGCGCGCCACGAGCCGCAGCACCTCGATCTCGCGGGCGGAGAGGCTGATCCGAGGCTCGCGGAGACGGGCCAAAAGTCGTCCCGCGATGGCGGGCGCGAGCGCGCTGTGGCCGGCCGCCGCCGCGCGCACCCCCGCGAGAAGCTCGTGCGGAGGCGCGTCTTTGAGCAGGTACCCGCTGGCGCCGGCCTCGACGGCGCCCAGGATGTCGCCGTCGGTGTCGTAGTTGGTGAGGATCAGCACGTACGGCGGCGCGGCGAGGGCGCGGACGCGCCGGGTCGCCTCGGCGCCGGCGGCGCGATCGCCGAACTGCAGGTCCATGAGCACGAGCTCGGGCGAGACGGCGGCGGCGAGCGCGACCGCCTCGTCGGGGGTGGCGGCCTCCCCCACCACGTCGATGTCCGCCTCGGCATCCAGGAGGGCACGGACTCCCGCCCGGACGACCGGATGGTCGTCGGCGATCACGACGCGGATCATCCAGAACCCCCGCTCGGGAGCGTCACCGCGACCGTGGTACCCGCCATGGGCGCGCTCGTCACCTCGATCGTCCCCTCGAGCTGGTCGACGCGCTCGCGCATCGCGCGCAGACCGAAGGAGTCGGTGCCGCCGCCGCGCGCTTCCGGCGCGTCGGGGTCGAAGCCGCGCCCGTCGTCGGCGACGATGAGCCGCACCGCCTGACCCGCCGTGGTCAGGATCAGGCGCACCCGCGTCGCGGCGGCGTGCTGGGCGACGTTGGCGAGAGCGCCCTGCGCGACGCGGAGCAGAGCGGTCTGCGCGTCCATCGGCAGCGCGACCTCGCCCGGAACGTCGATGTCGACCTCGACTCCCGCGTGCTCTCCCCAGTTGCGGGCGAGACGCTCCAGCGCCGGTCCGAGGCCCTGCGTGAGGCTGGGCGGCGCGAGCTCGCGGATGAACCGTCGGGTCTCGGCGAGCCCCTCGGCGGCGGTCTGTCGCGCGAGTCGGATGTGAGCGAGGCCGGGACCGGTGGCATCCGCCCGCTCGGCGGCGTACAGCAGCATCTGGATGCTCGACAGCCCCTGCGCCACGGTGTCGTGGATCTCGCGGGCGAGACGCCCCCGCTCAGCCAGCGTGCCCTGTTCGCGTTCCGCCGCGGCCAGGCGGTCGCGCGTCGCGAGCAGCTCGGCCATGAGCTCTTCGCGCTCGGCGGCACGACGCTCGAGGGCGGCGTAGCCGAGGCCGATGAGCAGGGCGACGCCGGCACCCACCACCGGTCCGACGACGCCGCCCACGGTGAGCCCTCCGTGCAGCGCGAACGCGGCGACGGTCAGGGCGGTGGCGCCCACCACGGCCAGGGGACCGGTCACCCCGGGCAGCAGGTGGAGATAGAGGAAGAAAAGGGGGAAGACGAGGTACGCCGCCTCGGGAACCAGCCATACCAGGGCCGCCCACAGCACCGTGAGGGCGAGCACCCAGACCACGCCCGCGGACGAGCGTCCGCCGCGTGCGATCCAGGCTCCCGCGCCGTAGATCGCGCCGAGAGCCACGGCGAGGACGATCGGCGTCGCACCGGCCCCCGTCAGCAGCACGCGCACGACGACGAGCGCGAGCAGGCCCGCGAAGAGCGCGTGCAGCCCGATGCGCAGCCCCGCGAACACCGGGGCGAGGGGGCGATGAGACATGACGCGATCCAGGCTACGGATGCCGCCCGCCCGACGGATCATCCGAAAGGTGGAAGGGAGGTTCGTCTGGGACGGCGATGACCCGGTGGCATCCGCTGACGAGGGTGGAAGGACGTCGACGAGAACCGTCGGCCGGAAGGAGGCGACGTGTACGTCGCATGGCGCGATCTGCGGTTCGCCCGCGGGCGATTCGCCCTCATCGGGGCGGTCGTCGCCCTCATCACCCTGCTGGTGGGATTCCTCTCGGGTCTCACCGCAGGCCTGGCCGCGCAGAACGTCTCGGCGGTGCTCGCACTCCCCGCCGACCGGCTCGTGCTGCACCCGGTGGGCGGCGCGGCAGCGACGTTCGCCGACTCCGCGATCGATGAGACCACCGTCGACGCCTGGCGCGCGGCCCCGGGAGTCGACCGGGTCGCCCCCGTCGGCATCACACAGACGCGCGCCGCGGGTCCCGGCGCCTCGACCGCCGTGGCCCTCTTCGGTCTGGATGCGGGAACGAGCTTCCCCGGCCCGCGCCGCGACGACGAGATCGCGCTGTCGGAGGGGGCCGCGAAGAACCTGGGGGCCGTGGTCGGGGACGACGTCACCATCGCGGGCTCCTCCTACCGCGTGTCTGCGATCGGGGGCGACCACTGGTACAGCCACACCCCCGTGGCCACACTCACCGCGAGCGCATGGGCCGCTCTCGACCGGAGTCTGGGCGGGTCGGGGCAGCCGACCGTGCTCGCCGTCTCCGGTGACCCCGCCTGGGACGCCGTCGCCGCCGACACCGGCACCACGGCATCCCCTCCCCTGGCGAGTCTCACCGCGCTGTCGACGTTCCGCTCCGAAATCGGCTCGCTCGCGCTGATGATCGCGATGCTGTTCGGCGTCTCCGCCCTCGTGGTCGGCGCGTTCTTCACCGTCTGGACCATGCAGCGCTCGGCCGACATCGCCGTGCTCAAAGCCCTCGGGGCGAGCTCGGGCGCTGTCGTCCGCGACGCTCTCGGTCAGGCGCTGGTGGTCCTCGTCGCCGGGGTGGGGGTCGGCATCGCACTCACCGCCGTGCTCGGCGCGCTCGCCGGCGGAGAACTGCCCTTCGTCCTCAGCCCGCTGACGACCCTCGCCCCCGCGATGGTCATGATCGTGCTCGGCCTGCTCGGAGCGGCCGTGTCGCTGCGCATCGTCACCTCGTCCGACCCCCTCTCCGCCCTCGGGAGCACACGATGATCCTTCTCGACGACGTCACCCTCACCTACCCCGACGGCGACGCCCGCGTCACCGCCGTCGACCACGTCACGCTCGAGGGACGAGCGGGCATCGTCACCGGCATCACGGGGCCCTCGGGCTCGGGCAAGTCCAGTCTGCTCGCCATCGCCGCGACCCTCGTCCGACCGGACTCCGGCCGGGTGATCGTCGACGGGGTGGATGCCACCGGCCTCGACGCCGCGAGACGCACGACGCTGCGGCGCGAGCGGATCGGCATCGTGTTCCAGCAGCCGCAGTTGCTCCCGGCTCTCAGCGCGCGCGAACAGCTGCGCGTGATGGCCGAGCTCGGCGGGCGGGCGCGCCGCGAGCGCCGCACGGCGGTCCGGGGCCGAGTCGACGAGCTGCTCGACGCCGTCGGTCTGGGCGCGCTTGCCGACCGGCGTCCGGCCCAGCTGTCCGGCGGTCAGCGCCAGCGCGTCGCGATCGCCCGAGCCCTGGTGCACGAGCCCCGCGTGCTGCTGGTCGACGAGCCGACGAGTGCCCTGGACAGCGCGCGAGGCGCCGAGATCATGGCGCTGCTGTCGCGCCTCACGCGCGAGAGGGAGACGGCGACACTCCTCGTGACGCACGACCTCGTGCACGGCGAGGCGCTCGACGAGACGGTGGAGGTCGTGGACGGGCGGGCGGTGGTCGTCACCAGCCGTACGCGTTGAACCACGCGCGACGGCGGTCGGCCTCGACCCGGGAGTCGTCGCCCCTCCACGAGTCGTGGGGTTCGATCCGTCCGTCGTCGTCGCGATCGACGAACGCCCAGCAGACCGGGCAGACGGCGCGGCCTCCGGGAAAGCCGTCCTCCAGGACGGGCGCGGGATCGGCCCGCGTGCCGGCCGCGACGCACTCGGGCGGGTCGGCCTGCAGGTCACTCCACAACAGGCGGCCGCCGGTGCGGTGATGGAGGCCGCGATGGCCGTCCTCACGGGTGCAGATCTCTCCGTTCCTTCGGCTGAGGCACAGCCTCCGGGCGGCGCCCGGGAGCGCTGCCAGCGTTCGAGTCATCCTTCGATTCTCGCCGCTGCGAGCGCAACGGGGGCAGGTGCGGGATGCGCACGGGACGATGGGGACCGGTGGGGAAAGGGTCGGCGGTCATCGCTGACCACCACCGGCGCGACGATACGACATGTCGACCTCCTGGTGTGTCGACCATCGGTCCGGGAGCCGGGAATTCCGAGGGGGTTGACAGAGCCGAACTCCGTGCTAGGTATACCCCATGGGGGTATCATCGGAGCATGCACGGATACGTGGGTCGCAAAGACGAACTGCTCAAACGCCTCCGTCGCGCCGAGGGCCAGGTGCGCGGTATCGCGCGCATGGTCGACGACGACCAGTACTGCATCGACATCCTGACCCAGGTGTCGGCGGTCACGAAGGCGCTCGAGAACGTGGCCCTCTCGCTGCTCGACGATCACCTCTCCCACTGCGTGGCTGAAGCCGCCGCGCAGGGCGGCCCCGTCGCCGAGGAGAAGCTCAAAGAAGCCAACCAGGCCATCGCACGTCTCGTGCGGTCCTGACCACGAAGGAGTCCTGCCATGACGCGACAGCGCGTAGAGATCGGCCTCTCCCCCGCGCCGACCGCCGGCGGCTGCGGGAGTGGGTCCTGCGGGTGCGGCGGCGCGACCGCGGCATCCGTTCCCGCGTCGACCCCCGCGGTTCCTCCCCTCACCGCCACCACGCTGAGCGTCGACGGCATGACCTGCGCGCACTGCGTCCGCGCCGTGACCGAGGAGCTGAACGCCCTCGACGGCGTGACCGTGGTCGATGTCGAACTGCACGCGGGAGGGGCATCCCTCGTCCGCTACGAGAGCGCTCGACCCGTCGACGCCGCTGAGATCGCCGCGGCGATCGACGAGGCGGGGTACTCGCTCCGCAGCTGAGCTCAGGACGCGCGCCGCAGCACCGCATCGACGGCGGCGTGGAACGTCAGCATCTGCGCCACCTCGAGGGCGCGGTCGTAACGGCTGCCACCGAGGGCCACGAACACCGATCCGACGACCTCGACGTAGCCCACGATGTAGCCGTCGCGCGCCACCTCGTAGAGGTCGATGTCGATACGCGTCCACGGGATCTCCGTAGGAGCTGGAGCGGCCGTGTTCGCGGCGACGATGTTCCCCGGGCGGCCGAGCGGCGCTTCCATGACCATGTGAGAATCCTTCGGTCGTCCGGGTGTGCTCTCACCCTGCGCCGTGAAGCCCCGATCCGCGCGACCCTTGACGAAACCCCTACGCCCGACTAGCCGCTCTCACAGCGTCGCGCGAGCGGGCCGCCCCCGGCGCGGACGCTCCGCGGAGATCGCGATTCCGGTGGAGCCCACGGCGAGTCGTTCGACCTCGTCGAGCCAGCGGAGTTCTCCCTGGAGGCGTGCGCGCCGCGCGGCCGCCACCACCGCGATCCCCACGGCATCCTCTCCGTCCGTTTCCGCGGGCTCCTCGGCGAGCGCGGCCCGCACGCTCGCACGCTGAGCCGACAGGATTGCCTCGACGTCGGCGCCCGGAAGGGTGACCGCCAGCGCGATACGGAGGGCCACCTCGTCGCGGCCGCCGGCCGGCGACGCGGTCACCAGCCACGCACGCGCCTCCGCGCGACCCGCGGGTGTCACGCTCCACAGCACGCGCCCCTCGTCGTCGACCCCGCCGTTGTCGACGAGCCCGTCGCGCTCGAGACGTTCGAGCGTCGTGTAGACCTGGCCGACGTTCACGGACGCGCCCGTGCGGCGGATGTACTCGGCGCGCAGCTGGGAGCCGTAGCAGGCACCCTGATCGAGGATCGCGAGCAGGCTCTGGCGAACCGACATGAGGACTCCGAACGCGCACGGGAAATGACTTTCCGAGTATATGGTTCGACACCGAATCAACGCGGAATGACGCGGGACGGCGCGGCGTAACATGTGGTCTGACCACATAGCTCGCTTGATCGGAGGCTCCTCGTGGAGTGGCTCGACCCCCTCGCACTCGCTCGCTGGCAGTTCGGGTTGACGACCCTGTACCACTTCCTCTTCGTGCCTCTGACGCTGGGAATGTCGCTCGTCGTGGCCATCTTCCAGACCGTCTGGTACCGCACCGGCGACGTGAAGTGGCTGCACCTCACCCGCTTCTTCGGCAAGATCTTCCTCATCAACTTCGCCATGGGCGTCGTCACCGGCATCGTGCAGGAGTTCCAGTTCGGCATGAACTGGTCGGCCTACTCGCGCTTCGTCGGCGACGTCTTCGGCGCCCCGCTCGCCTTCGAGGGGCTCCTCGCCTTCTTCCTCGAGGCCACCTTCATCGGCCTGTGGATCTTCGGCTGGGACAAGCTGCCCCGCCTCGCGCACCTCGCCAGCATCTGGATGGCGACGCTGGGCGCCACGTTCTCGGCGTACTTCATCATCGCCGCGAACGCCTTCATGCAGAACCCGGTCGGGTACCAGATGGCCGCCGACGGTCACCGGGCCGAGCTCGTCGACTTCTGGGCGATGCTGACGAACCCCGTGGCCCTCGCCGCGTTCCCCCACACCATCTTCTCGGGCTGGATGTTCGCGGCGATGATCGTCGCGTCGATCTCGGCCTGGCACCTCGCCCGGGGACGCAATGTCGGGATGATGCGGACGACGCTCCGCTTCGGCCTGTGGTCGGCGATCGTGTCGTTCGTGCTCGTCGCCGTCGCCGGCGACCAGCTGAGCCTGGTGATGGTGGCGACCCAGCCGATGAAGATGGCCGCGGCCGAGGCGACGTTCAACACGGTCTGCGGGCAGGATGCCTCGTTCTCGATCTTCACCCTCGGCACCCCCGACGGCACGAGCGAGCTGTTCTCCATCCGCGTGCCGTTCCTGCTCAGCATCCTGTCGACGCACTCCATCGACGGCTGCGTCGAGGGGATCAACGACCTCAACACGCTGTACAGCCAGCAGATGTTCCCGCAGTTCGCCGACCAGGTGGAGGGGAACTTCGCCCCCGTGCTGTGGGTCACCTACTGGGCCTTCCGCTGGATGATCGCGCTCGGCGGTCTCACGGCCCTCATCAGTGCCGTCGGCCTGTGGGTCACGCGCAAGAAGGCGACCCGCCCCGTCGCGCCGTGGATGTGGCGCGTGGCGATCTGGGCCGCTCCCCTGCCGATGATCGCGAGCCTGGTCGGCTGGATCTTCACCGAGATGGGCCGTCAGCCGTGGATCGTCTTCGGCCTCATGCTCACGCAGGACGGCGTCTCCCCGAGCGTCCCGGGCTGGAGCGTGCTCGTCTCGCTCATCGCCTTCACCCTCACCTACGCCACCCTCGCGGTGGTGGAGTTCGGGCTCATCAAGAAGTACGCGCAGAAGGGACCGGACCCGCTGCCGGACCCGAACGCCTCGCGCGAGCCCGACACCGTCGAGAACACCCCGACCACCGTCTACTGAGTCGGCCCAAGGAGACACGAACACCATGGATCTCGCATACCTCTGGTTCTGGATCGTCGGATTCCTCTTCGTCGGCTACTTCGTGCTCGACGGATTCGACTTCGGTGTCGGGATGTCGCTGCCGTTCCTCGGCAAGGACGACATCGCGCGTCGCCAGATCATCAACACCATCGGCCCCGTGTGGGACCTCAACGAGACGTGGGTCATCGTCGCCGGCGCCGCGCTGTTCGCCTCGTTCCCCGAGTGGTACGCGACGCTCTTCAGCGGGTTCTACCTGCCGCTGCTGCTGATCCTGCTGGCCCTCATCGCCCGCGGGGTGTCGTTCGAGTACCGGCACCAGCGGGACTCGCTGAGGTGGAAGCGCGGCTTCGACCGGATGATCGTCATCGGCTCGGCCGTGCCCGCCCTGCTGTGGGGCGTCGCGTTCGCGAACATCGTGCAGGGCGTCCCCCTGGACGCCGATCACGAGTTCGTCGGCAGCCTGCTGACCCTGCTGAACCCCTACGGTCTGCTCGGGGGCGTGACGACCCTGCTGCTGTTCTTCACCCACGGCGTGTACTTCGTGGCGTTGAAGACCGACGGACAGGTGCGCGCGGACGCCCGCGCGCTGGCGACGAAGTCGGGCCTGGCGACGATCGTCGTCGCGGCGGTGTTCCTCACGTGGACCATCGTGCACGCCGCATCCGTCCAGGCACCGCTGCTCCTCGGGGTCGTCGGGTTCGCCGGGGTGGCCGCCCTGACCCTCATCGGCTCGTGGGTGGCGAACCTCCGAGGTCGCGAGGGCACCGCCTTCGCCCTCGGCGCCCTCACGATCGTGACCGCTGTCGCGGCCCTCTTCTTCGCGCTGTTCCCGAACGTGATGCCCTCGACCCTCGGGGAGGGATCGGGCCTGACGATCGAGAACGCCTCCAGCACCGACTACACGCTGACGATCATGAGCTGGGCGGCGCTGATCTTCCTCCCGCTCGTGCTGGCCTACCAGGGGTGGACGTACTGGGTGTTCCGCAAGCGCGTCACGCGAGCCCGCATCGAGAAGGCCGCGCTCGTCGCGCACTGACACCGTCGTCGTCCCGCTCCCGCCGGAGCGGGGCGACGCGTCTGAGAGGATCGATACCGTGAGCGACGTGGGCCCCGAGAAGATGCGGCCCGTGGATCCCCGGCTCGTCCGTTACGCCACGGCGGCACGGGGCTTCCTCGTCGTCACCGCCGCGATCGTGCTGGCGCAGACGGGCGTCATCGTCGGCTTCGCGTGGGCGCTGACGTCGGCGCTCGTCGGCGCGATCGACGGGCGGCCGCTCGCGGAACTGTGGGGGTACGTCGGGGTCGCGGCATCCCTGGTGCTCGTACGCGGACTGCTGATCGTCGCCTCCGAACGCGTCTCCGCCCGCGGAGCGGCCGTCGCCTCCCTGCAGCTGCGCGAGAGGCTCATCGTCGCGGTGACGCGACTGGGCCCCCGCTGGCTCGCCGGCCGCAACACCGCGACGCTCGCGACGACCGCGGGCCACGGCCTGGAAGCACTGGACGCGTACTTCGGGCGGTACCTCCCCCAGCTCGTCGCGACCGCGATCACGATGCCGATCCTCATCGGCGCGATCACCCTCGCCGATCCGCTCTCGGGTCTGATCGTCGTGCTGACGATCCCGCTCATCCCGATCTTCATGGTGCTGATCGGGCTCGCCACCCGCTCCGTGCAGCAGAACCAGTACCGCACCCTGGGGCGCCTCGCCGCGCGCTTCGCCGACACCGTCGAGGGCCTCGGCACCCTCAAGGCGTTCGGCCGGGAGCACCGCGCCGCCGACACGATCGAGACGGTCACGCGCGACTACAAGCGCGAGACCATGACGGTGCTGCGCGTGTCGTTCCTCTCGGGCTTCGCGCTGGAGTTCCTGGCATCCATCTCCGTGGCGATCATCGCCGTCACGATCGGGTTCCGGCTACTCGCCGGCGACCTGTCGCTGCTCGTGGGGTTGTTCGTGCTCCTGCTCGCCCCCGAGGCGTACCTGCCGCTGCGCCAGGTGGGCGTGCAGTTCCACGCCGCGAGCGAGGGCGTGGCGGCCACCGGCGAGATCTTCGACGCGCTCGATGCGGCGCAGCAGAGCCCGAGTCCGGATGCCGAGACCTCGGCGACCGGGTCCACCGTCGCGCTGCACGGGGTGCGCGTGGACCGTGGAGCGCACCGGATGCCACGGGTGTCGCTCTCCATCGGACCCGGCGAGGTCGTGCTCGTCACCGGCCCCAGCGGCGTCGGCAAGTCGTCGCTGATCGCCGCGCTGCTCGGATACGCCGAGCACGACGGGCAAGTGCGGGTCGACGGCGTCGCGGTGCCCCACGCCCGCGCCGCCGTGGCGTGGGCCGGTCAGCGACCCGGACTCGTCTCGGGGACCGTCGACGAGAACGTCGCGCTCGGATCGACCGCGGACCCCGACGCGATCGCCGCCGCGCTCGCCGATGCGGGTGCCGCCGACATCGACCCCGCCACCCCGCTGGGCGCGGGCGGATCCGGTCTCTCGGGCGGCCAGGCGCAGCGCGTCGCCGTGGCGCGGGCGCTGTACCGCGCCCGGGTCGCGGGAGCTCCGGTGCTCGTGCTCGACGAGCCCTCGAGCGCCCTGGATGCCACGACCGAAGCGCACCTCTGGGCGACGCTGCGCCGCGAGGCCGACGCCGGCCGCGGGGTGCTGCTGGTGTCGCACCGCCCGTCCGCCCACGCGATCGCCGACCAGGTGATCCGACTCCACCCCGAAGCGTCCGATCGCGACGAATCGCGCCGCGCCGACGAGGTGCGGGAGTGAACGCCCGGGTGCGCGGCATCCTGCGCTCGGCGATGCCTTCACGCCGACGGTTCGCCCCCGCGGTGCTGTCGGGCTTCGGCACCGCGCTCAGCGCCGTCGCGCTGCTCGCGGCGAGCGCCTGGCTCATCGCGCGGGCGGCCGAGCAGCCGCTCGTGATGTACCTGTCGGCCGCCGTCGTCGGGGTGCGCGCGTTCGCGCTGTCACGCGGGGTGTTCCGTTACCTCGAGCGGCTGACCAGTCACGACGCCGCCCTGCACCAGCTGGCCGGGGTGCGCGCGGATCTCGTCCGCGAGCTCGTCCCCCTCGCCCCGGACGGGCTCGGACGCGCCGAGCGCGGCGGTCTGCTCTCGAGCGTCGTCGACGACGTCGAGGAGTTGCAGAACCTTCCGTTGCGGGTCGTTCTGCCCCTGGCGACCGCCGCACTGACCTCTCTCGCCGCGGTCGTCTTCACGGCGTTCGTCTCGTGGCCGGCGGCGCTCGTGCTGCTCGCCTGCCTCGTCGTGGCGTTCACCGTGGCCGTGGCTGTCGGATGGGCGGCGGGGTCCCGCGCGGAGCGCTCGGTGGCACCGCGTCGCGCCGCCGTCGCCGACGCGGTGCACGATCTTCTGACGAACCTCGAGGTGCTGACCGCCTACGGGGCTCTGGATGCCGCGCGCGAGCGCGTCCGCTCCGCCGACGCCGCTCTGCGTCGGGCGGTGGTCCGCCGCGGGGTGGCTCAGGGACTCACCTCCGCAACGGTGTCGGTTCTCGCCGGCGTCGCCTCGCTCCTCGCCGTCGCCGCCGCTGCCCCGGGAGTCACCGGGGGAACCCTGTCGGGGCCGGGACTCGCGGTGGTCGTCCTGCTGCCGATGGCGGTGTTCGAGGTGTTCGGACCGGTGCCCCTGGCCCTGGCCTCGTGGCGGCAGGTGCGCGCCGCCGCGGAGCGCATCGCGGATGCCGTGCCCGACCGCGTCCCGGACGGGCTTCCGCGCGAGGATCCCACTCCCACCGGTGTCGGCCCCGCGCTCGGAGACGGTCTGGCCTTGCGCGGTCTCGCGGCGCGCTGGCCCGCCCGCGGCGACACCGAGGGCGATGCCGGCCGCCTCCACGACGTCGACCTGCGCGTGGCACCGGGCGAGCGGGTGCTCGTCACCGGCCCCAGCGGCGCGGGGAAGACGACGCTCGCGCACGTCCTCGTGCGCTTCCTCGACTACACGGGGTCGTACACGGTCGGCGGGGTCGAGGCGCGCGATCTCTCCGGAGACGACCTCCGTCGGACGATCGGCCTCGTCGAGCAGGCCCCGTTCCTCTTCGACGAGTCGGTGAGACAGAACGTGCTCTTCGCTCGCGACTCCGCCGACGACGCCGACCTGTGGGCGGTGCTCGCGCGCGTGGGGCTCGACGGCTGGGTCCGCGAGCGCGGCGGCCTCGACGCCCGCGTGGGCGACCGCGGCGGCCTCGTCTCGGGCGGCCAGGCGCAGCGCCTCGCCCTCGCGCGGGCGCTCCTTCGCGACTTTCCGGTGGTCGTGCTCGACGAGCCGACCGCGGGCGTGGACCCCGCTGCATCCGAGGCCCTCCTGCGCGACCTACTCGGCGCGGTGGATCGCGATCGCGCGGTCGTGCTGGTGTCGCACGTCGAGGTGCCCTCGGGGCTGGTGGACCGCGAGGTGCGGATGGAAGCCGGACGCGTGGTCGGATCCGCGTCCCCCCGCAGCTGATCACGGGCCGAGGCCCCACCGGTGGGCTGAGTGCCCACAACACCCGGAGAGAATTTCGCGCGGTCCGGGTGTTCTGGACACTCGGCGGGAGTCCCGTGCGGCACGGACGCGGCGTCCGGCTGCCGTGGACGCCCACCGGCGGGAGCAGCCCCTCCGCGCGGCGTCAGGCGATGAGCTTGCGCTGCCACACCCCGAAGCGATTGCCGGCCGGGTCGGCGAGATGGGCGAAGAGGATCGCCCCGTTGTCGACGAGCGGCCGCACCGTCTCGGCGCCCTGCTCGATCGCCGCCTGCAGCGTGGCGCGGATGTCGGCGACCTCGACGTAGAACACCGCCCACGCTTCACTGCCGATCTGCGACGTGTCCCAGAGCCCGCCGGCGTTCTCGTTCACGGCGGCGTAGCCGCCGGGGTTGGCGGGCGCGAACTGCCAGCCGAACAGCTGCCCGTAGAAGGCGCGAGCGGCCTCCGGTTCGGGGGTGCCGATCTCGAAGTAGTTCACGGTGTTCGTGTCGCTCATGGGCGTGGCCTCTCTCGTCTCGGGCGGCTCGTCCGCCCTTCGCATCGAGCGTGCGGCCTGCCACAGTGAGAGGGTCAAGCGATCGGCACGTTGACCTCGGTGACCCACTTCGCGGGATCGCTCTCGCGCCCCGGCCCCACGACGTAGACATTGAACAGGGCACCCGCCCGCGCGAATCCTCGCTCGGCGATCCAGGTGCCGAGGATCTCGGTCGCGCGCCCGATGGTGTCGAAGTCTCCCCGGTGGGTGGTCCAGGCGACGCGCTGAGCGGGAAGTTCAGCGATGTCGAACCCGTCCCGCGGCGTGAACGGCCCGCTGTAGTCGCGCCAAATCGCCATCTCGACGTCGTCGTCGCGGAACTCCTCGTCGAAGTAGGTGGCGCCGACCAGCTCGCCGAAGCGCTCCGGGTCAGCGCCGTCCGGGCGGGCGATCAGGTCGCGAAGGTCGGCCCACAGCTCCCCCTCCGCCGGATAGCAGGCCACCGTGCGCCGCAGCCGCAGCGTCCGCACGGCGGGGAAGACCCGCTCACCGACCACAGCCGGCGACGTGTCGAGCGCGTCGGCCAACGAGAGCGTCAGACGCTGCTGCGCCTGAAGCTCGGCAACCGTGGTCTCGAGCGAGGCCGCGTGCTGGGCGAGCCGCGCGCGCAGCACGTGGGGGGCGGCGAAGAGCGGGAGGAGCTCCGCGATGAGCGAGATACCGCAACCGGCGTCGCGCAGGGTGCGGATGCGGCCCGCCACGCGCAGCTGATCGGGCGTGTACCGCCGGTACGACGTGAAGGCATCGACCGACGCGGGCGTGAGGAGCCCACGCTCGTCGTAGTGGCGCAGCATCCGCACACTGATACCGGCGTATCGCGAGAACTCGCCGATGCTCAGCAGGCGCGCACCCGCTGCTCGGGTGACGGTCGATTCGCTCATAGGCCGATTGTCGCCCACGGGTCCGACATCGACGCCAGCTTCGGGTCTTCTGAGCGCTCAGCGGGGTTCCGCGAACGCACCGCGCGACATCGGTGAGGCGCACAGCGTCAGGATGCCGCGACGAACCGCACCCGATCGGGCGCCACGCTCACCCGCACGGCGTCTCCCGGACCGAGCCCTGCGGCCTCACCCGGCGCCACTTCGGCAGCCCCGCGGTCGGTGACGACGCGCACGCCGGTCGGCGTCGGCTCGAGGTGCGACACGATCGCGGGGAACCCTTCTCCCAGCCGCAGGTCGGACGCGCGGAAGACGGCGGCCAGCGCGACCCCGTCGGTCCCGGCGAGGGCGCGAGAGGCGGCATCCGTCGACTCCAGGCGCATCCCGGACCCCTCCCAGCCGCCCGCGCGCGCCACACCGACGAGCCGCTCGAGCCCCGCGATCTTCGCGGCGACCTCGGTCGCCGGGGCGGACAGCACCTCGCGCACCGGCCCCTCCTGGGTCACCCGTCCTCGTTCGACGATCACGAGCCGGTCCGCCAGAGCGGCCGCGTCGACCGCATCATGCGTGACGGCGACCGACGTGACCCCGGCGAGGCACTCGCGCAGCATCGCGCGGATCTCCGACGCCGTCACGGCATCCAGGGCCACCAGCGGCTCGTCGAGCAACACGACCCGGGGCGCCGCGGCGAGCGCACGGGCCACCGCGACGCGCTGCTGCTCGCCGCCCGACAGCTGGCCCGGACGACGCCCACCCGCCCCGGGAAGCCCCACGCGGACCAGCCATTCGTCTGCTGAAGAATGCGCGACGGATGCCGGGACTCCCGCCGCGCGCGGACCGAAAGCGACGTTCTCGCGCGCGGTCAGGTGCGGGAACAGGCGCGCATCCTGACCCAGCAGGACGATCCCCCGCCGCATCGGGGCGGTGCGCACGCGCGGAGCACGGTCGAGGACGCGCCCGTCGAGCACGATCTCGCCCGCGTCGAGCGGGGTGAGTCCGGCGAGCGCGCCGAGGAGCGTCGACTTGCCGGCGCCGCTGCGGCCCATGATCGCGACGGTGTCGCCGGGCGCGACGTCGAGGCTGAGGTCGACGGCGAAGTCTCGACGGCGGACCACCACGTGGGCGTGGAGGGCCGCGGCATCCGGAATCATCGCCCCACCCCCGGTCGCCATCCGCGCACGAGCAGGAGCACCGCGACGGCCGTGACGAGCAACAGGAGCGACAGGGCGACGGCGGTTCCCTGCGAGACACCGGCGCCGTTGAAGGCCGTGTAGATCGCGAGCGGCATCGTCTGGGTCACGCCGGGACGGTTGCCGGCGAACAGGGCCGTCGCCCCGAACTCGCCGATCGCGCGGGCGAAGCAGAGGACGACACCGGCGACGATGCCCGGGGCCGCGAGCGGCAACGTCACCCGTCGCAGGATGGTCGCCCGCGAGGCGCCGAGCGACGCGGCGGCACGCTCGAACTCGACACCGGTGCTGCGCAGGGCGCCCTCGACCGCGAGCACGAGGAACGGCAGCGCGACGAACACCTGCGCGAGCACGACGGCGGGCGTCGTGAACGGCAGGCCGAGAGCGCCCAACCACCCGGTCCGGCCGAAGAGGTAGAGCAGTGCGACACCGCCGACCATCGGGGGCAGCACGAGCGGCACGGTGACCAAGGCTCGCAGCAGCGCGGCGATACGCGCGGGACTACGGGCGATCATCAGGGCGAGCGGGATGCCGACGACCGCGCACAGCACGGTGGCGGCGGCCCCCGTGGCCAGCGACAGGCCGAGCGCCGAGAGCGCGGCATCCGAGGTGACGTCCGAGACCAGCGTCGCCCACTCGACCCGACCGATGAGGGCCGTCAGCGGCACGAGGAGGAAGAGCAGGCCGAGCGCCGCCGGCAGGATCAGCCAGCGTGGGACGTACCCCGCCGCCCTCATGGCGCCCGGAAGCCGGCGTCGGCGAGGATGCGCTGGCCGTCTCCCGACAGGACGAAGGCGACGAACGCCGCCGCCGCGTCGGGGTTCGGGGCGTCGGCGAGGGCCGCGATCGGGTACCGGTTCACCACGGTGTCGGCGCCGTCGGGGACGATCGCTTCGATGTCGTCGCGGCCGACGACGTCGGTGGCGTAGACGAGTCCCGCGTCGGCCTCGCCGGCGGCGACCTTGGTCAGCACGGCCGTCACGTTCTGCTCCGAGCTCGCCGGGCTCACCACGACCCCGGCGTTCGAGAGCAGTGTCTGAGATGCCGCGCCGCACGGAACCTCGGGGGCGCACAGCACCGTCACGACGCGGGAGAGGTCGGCGAGGGTCTGCACCTTCCCCGGGTTTCCGGTCGGCACCGCGATGACGAGTGTGTTGCCGGCGAAGATCTGGGGAGCGGGGGCCTGGGCGCTGACCTTGGCCATGTTCTTCTCGTCGGCGGAGGCGAAGACGTCGGCCGGCGCTCCCTCTCCGATCTGCGTCGCGAGCGTGCTGGATCCGTCGTAGACGGGGGCCACCGAGACCCCCGGGTGTGCGGCTTCGAACGCTGCGGCGATCTCGTCGAAGGAACGCTGCAGGGAGGCGGCGGCGTAGACCTCGAGCGTGCCGCCCAGCTGTTCCGCGGATGCCGCGGGCTCGGGCGCGGGGCTCGCGCACGCCGCGAGGAGGGCCGCGGCGGAGAGGACGACGGCGAAACGGAGGGGTCGGCGCATGGGGTTCCTCACGGCGCCACGCGCCTCTCAACATTGATCCGCATTCGCGGATATCTCGGTCGAATATATCCGCTTTTCGTCTCACCAGGCCGCGCACGCCGGATGCCTCGCGGCACGGGTCCGCTCATCGGCGAGCCGAACTCCCGAGAGCTCACGAGCAAGCGACGTCCACCCCGCGCCTCAGCACCCCGCGATGGAGGAACTCGGGAGTCTCGCTCGCGCCCGGCCGAAGCGCGTCACCCCCGCGGGGCCTCGACCGTCACGACCGTGGCCTTCACCGACGCCACCGCGAGCGAACCCGGCTCGAGGGCGAGTTCCTCAGCCGCCTCCGCCGACATCAGCGACACCACGCGGTGCGGTCCGCACTGCAGGTCGACCTGGGCCATGACGCCGTCGATGCGCACGCGCGTGACGAGGCCGACGAACCGATTGCGCGCGCTGGAGGCGACGCCGGTGGGGTCGTCGGGCTCATCGGCGAGGGCCACGGCGCGCTCGGCCAGGGCCGCACCGGGGATCTCGACGGGCGAGGCCCCCGTGGTGGGCAGCACGCCCTGATCGATCCAGCGCCGCACGGTGTCGTCGCTGACCCCGAGAAGGCGGGCGGCCGTGGCGATACGGAAGGTGTTCGGCATGCGACGACCGTAGCGCCCGGGGCGTTCGCCCCGTCGCGGGAGGAGATCCCGCGAGCGGAGGCCCCGCGAACGCCGCGGCATCCTCCCCTCCCCGAATCTCCTCCCGTCCCCGGGCGAAACAGGCAGCACCGCGTCGGAGCAGGCAGCGTCGCGTCGGAGCAGGCAGCGTCGCGAGGCGGAGCAGTCAGCGTCGCGGGGCGGAGCAGGCAGCGTCGCGGGGCGGAGCAGGCAGCGTCACGGGAGGAGATCCCGCGACCGGAGGGCCCGCGAACGCGGCGGCATCCTCCCCTCCCCGAATCTCCTCCCCACGCGCCTGCCCTCGCCCCGCTGACCTAGGCTCGACCCATGGATGCCGAGCACGCGAACGCCCCGCGCGGTCCGGTCGCCGTGCCGCTCGGCGCCACCGTTACGGCCGGTACACCCGCCGGCGGACTCGGCGCCATCCGGGTCACGGGCCCCCGCCCCACCAGTGGCACGCGGCGCGAGACGCCCCGCGACCCCGGCGCCGTCCGCGTCACGGGCGCCCCGCGGGAGGGTGGCCTGCTCGACCGCTTCGGCCGCGTCGCGACCGACCTGCGCGTCTCGGTCATCGACAAGTGCAACCTGCGCTGCACCTACTGCATGCCGGCCGACGGGATGCCGTGGCTCCCGCAGTCGCAGCTGATGAGCGCCGACGAGATCCGGCGCATCGTCCGCGTGGCCGTCCAGTCGCTCGGCGCCGAGGAGCTGCGCATCACCGGCGGGGAGCCGCTCGTGCGCAAGGATCTCGAGCATGTCATCGCCGGCATCCGCGCCGACAACCCCGACCTGCCCATCTCGCTCACCACGAACGCCGTGGGACTCGACCGCCGCGCCCAGGCCCTGCGCGATGCGGGGCTGAACCGCATCAACGTCTCGCTCGACACCCTGCACCCCGAGACCTTCGCCGAGCTCACCCGTCGCCCCCACCTCGACAAGGTGCTCGAGGGACTCCAGGCCGCGCGCGCCGCCGGCCTCGGCCCCATCAAGATCAACGCCGTGCTCCTGCGGGGGATCAACGACACCGAGGTCGTGCCCCTCGTGGACTGGGCCGTGTCGAACGGCTTCGAGATGCGCTTCATCGAAGACATGCCCCTCGACGGCGACCGGTCGTGGAGCGCGACGAACGTCATCCCCGCGCGCGACATCCGCGCGGCGATCGAGGAGGCGTTCACCCTCTCCGCCGACCCGCGCGGCCGCGGCGCCGCCCCCGCCGAGCGGTGGGAGGTGCGCCGCCACGGGCAGACGACCCTCGCGGGCCACGTCGGCATCATCTCGTCGGTCACCGAGCCGTTCTGCGCCGCCTGCTCGCGCACGCGCGTCACCGCCGACGGCCGCGTGCGCTCGTGCCTCTTCTCGCACGAGGAGACCGACCTGCTGACCGCCCTCCGCGACGGCGCTGACGACGCGAGCCTCGCGCAGATCTGGCGGGATGCCATGTGGGCCAAGCCCCGCGCTCACGGTTCCGATCGCGTGGGACTGGCGCGTGCCGATTTCGTCCAGCCCGAACGCACGATGAGCGCGATCGGCGGATGAGGCCGCTCGTCGAGCCGGTGGCATCCCTCGCCCCCGAAGAACTCATCCGCACCGCGCGTCACGCCGTGCTCGCCGGGATCGGCGAGGAGGGACAGCGGCGGCTCGCGGCCGCGCGCATCGCCGTCGTGGGCGCGGGCGGTCTCGGCTCCCCCGTGCTGCTGTCGCTGGCCGCAGCCGGGATCGGCGAGCTCGTGATCATCGACGATGACGTCGTCGAGCGCACGAACCTGCAACGTCAGCTGCTGCACCGCGTCGACGACATCGGCACGGCGAAGACCACCTCCGCCGCCCGCGCCGTGCGCGACCTCTCGCCCGTGACCGTCGTTCACGAACGAACCGTACGGCTGACCTCCGACAATGCCGCCGACCTGTTCGCCGGTGCCGACCTCGTCATCGACGGCAGCGACACCTTCGACACCCGCGAGGCGGTCGCCGCGAGCACCGAGGCCCTCGGCATCCCCCTGGTCTGGGGAGCCGTACAGGAATGGTCGGCCCAGGTCACCGTGTTCTGGTCGGCTCCGCCCGAGGGGTACGCGCCCGTCGTGCTCGGCGACCTCTTCCCGCCCGGATCCGCGGGCGAGCCGCCGACGTGTGCGCAGGTCGGCGTGCTGGGCTCGCTGTGCGTCCAGGTCGGCGGGCTCCTCGCGACCGAGGCGATCAAGCTCGTCACCGGCGCGGGCGAGCCGCTGCTCGGTCGCCTCGTCGTGATCGACGCCCTTCGCGCCCGGCAGGACGTGATCCCCCTGGCCCCCCCCCCCCCCCCCCCCCCCCGTGCCGCCGTCCGCCCCTGACCCGGAGGTCCCGATGACGTCGTTGCTCACCGTGGAGGAGCACCGCGCGCGCGTGCTCGCCGCTGTCGCGCTCCTGCCCGCCGAGTCGGTGCCCCTGGCCGAAGCGTCCGGCCGCACCCTCCGCGAACCGGTGCTCGCGGCCCACGACCTGCCCGGCTTCGACAACTCCTCGATGGACGGTTTCGCCGTGCGCTTCGCCGACGTCGACGGGGCGGATGCCGAGCACCCGGCGACGGTGAGCGTGGTGGCCGATCTGCCGGCCGGCACCGCCGACGACCCCGCGCTCGCGCCCGGTCAGGCCGCGCGCATCATGACCGGGGCCGCCGTACCCGCCGACGCCGACGCGATCGTGCCGTTCGAAGACACCGCGGGCGGTCTGGCCGACTCCCTCGGCAGCGTCGAGGTGCGGCGCGCCCCGGCCGCTCCGGGCGCGTTCATCCGGCGCCGCGGGGGCGACGCCCGCACCGGCGACGTCGTCCTCTCCCCCGGCGAGCGCCTCGGGCCGTTCGCTCTGGCCGCCGCGGCAGCCGCGGGCGTGGACTCCGTGACCGTCGCCCGCCGACCACGCGTGGCCGTCGTCTCCACGGGGAGTGAGCTCGTCGCTCCGGGGACTGCGCCGTCACGCGGTCAGACCCCCGACTCGAACGCGACGCTGCTCGCCGCCCTCGTCTCCGACGCGGACGCCGACGTCGACCTCGTTGACCGTGTGGGCGACGACCCCGCGGGCATCGAGACCGTGCTCTCGCGCGCGAGCCGCGCCGACGTGGTCGTGTTCACCGGCGGGGTGAGCGCGGGCGCGTACGAACCCGTGCGTCTGGCCCTGGCCGATCGCATCTCGTTCGAGAGGGTCGCGATGCAGCCGGGCAAGCCGCAGGCGTTCGGCGTGCTCGACGACGGCCGGCTCGTGTTCGGCCTCCCCGGCAACCCCGTGAGTGTCGCCGTGTCATTCGAGGTCTTCGTGCGCCCCGCGCTTCTCGCCCTGCAGGGTTGCGCCGCCCTCGATCGTCGCGTGGCCCGGCTCACGGCATCCGAGAGCTGGACGACCCCTCCCGGCCGACGCCAGTACCTCCCGGCCGCGGTCGACCTGTCCGCGGGAACCGTGCGACCGGCCACCGCCGGCGGGTCCGGTTCGCACCTGGCCGCGTCGCTCGCGCGCGCCGAGGCCTTCGCGATCGTGCCCGCCGAGGTGTCCACCGTGTCGGTCGGCGACGCCCTCGATGTCATGCTGATTCCATGACCTTCACCCACCTGGATGCCGCGGGCCACGCCCGCATGGTCGACGTCACGCTCAAGCAGCCCACCGTCCGCACCGCGACGGCGCGCGGATTCGTGCGCTGCGCCCCCGAGGTCGTCGCCGCGCTCCGCGACGGCACGGCCCCCAAGGGAGACGTGCTGGCCGTGGCGCGGATCGCCGGCATCCAGGCCGCGAAGTCGACGCCCGCCCTGCTCCCGCTCGCCCACGTGATCGGCGTGCACCGCGCCTCGGTCGACCTCGAGCTCATCGACGACGGTGTCGAGATCGAGGCCACCGTCGGGACCGCCGACCGCACCGGTGTCGAGATGGAGGCGCTCACGAGCGTCTCGGTCGCGGCGCTGGCGATCGTCGACATGGTGAAGGGCATGGACAAGGGCACTCTCATCGAGAACGTCCGCATCGTGTCGAAGACGGGCGGCAAATCCGGCGACTGGCTGCGTCCGGGCGAGCCTGCCGCCGACGCTCCCCCGCCGGGCACCGCCGCGGGAGCGCCGGCATGAGCGTCCGCGTCCGATATTTCGCGGCCGCCGCCGAGGCCGCCGGCACCGACGTCGAGGAACGCTCCGAGACGACGCTCATCGCCCTGCGCACCGCCGTCGTGTCCGACCACCCCGCGCTCGGCGGCATCCTGGACCGCTGCGCCGTGCTCGTCGACGGCACCCGTCACGACGACGACGTGCCCCTCGACGGCGTGACGCACGTCGACGTGCTGCCCCCGTTCGCGGGCGGCTGACCGGCGGGCGGTGCCGGGCCGACGCCCGCGCGTCGCAGAATCGGAGATCGGCACCGGATTCGGAAACATCCCGACGATCCATCCGAATCCGGCGCACATCTCCGGATCCGCTGCCACAGCGCCGCTGCCACACCACCGCTGCCACACCGCCGGGGCCGTGACCGCCCGCGCCGAGGCCCCCGCCGGACCTACCCGCCGAGGCCCTTCCACTGCGTCGTGCCGTCGGCCTCGACCTGTCGCTTCCACACGGGCAGGTCGGTCTTGATCGTCTCGATCACGGTGCGGCACACCTCGAACGCGGCGGCGCGGTGACCGGATGCCACGGCGATCACGACCGCGGCTTCGCCCACGTCGAGCCGGCCCACGCGGTGGCTGACGGCCACGATGGCGTCGGTGCCCTCGGCCGCTGCCGCCGCGATACGCTCCAGCGTCTGCTCGGCGTCGGGGTGCGCGCTGTACTCGAGCGCGATGACCGCGTCCGCGGCATCCGGATCGGTGTTGCGCACGCGCCCGACGAAGGTCGTCACCGCCCCCGACGCGTCGTCTTCGATGGCACGCAGGTGCGCGTCGAGGTCGAGGGGCTGCTCCGACAGGCGGGCGATACGGACGGCGCTCATGCGTGGTCTCCTCCGGCGAGCTGGTCGAGCACGTGGGGGGCGATCTCGGCGATCACCGCGATACCGGATGCCACGGCCCTCGTCGACCCGGGGAGGTTGACGACCAGCGTGCCGGGGTCGACGATGCCCGCGAGACCGCGCGAGATGATCGACAGAGGCGTGTCGGCGAGACCCCGGCGTCGCAGTTCTTCGGCGATCCCGGGGAGCTCCCGATCGAGCACGCGCGCGGTGCCCTCGGGTGTGCGGTCGCGCGGGGCGATACCGGTACCCCCGGTCGTCACGATGAGCCCGGGGCCTTCCGCGACCGCCGCGCGCACCGCCGCCTCGACGCTGTCAGCGCCGTCGTGAACGACCACCGCGTCGCGGCAATCGAAGCCGGCCTCGCGCAGGAGCGAGACGGCCAGCGGACCTCCCCGGTCTTCGCGGAGCCCCGCGGCGGAGCGGTCGGAAACGGTGATGACCCGGGCGGCGTGCGGCACGGGATCAGCCTAGGTGTCGTGCCGGGCACGCGTCCGCCCGACGCTCACCGAGGTGACCGTCTGTTCGCGACGGAACCCGCGTGCCGTCGCGCACACCCGTCGTCTCGGCGACCGCGGGTCTCGTCGGCGATGGCGCACCTTCTGCACGCCACCCTCGTGCGCCCCGCGTCATCGCACCGCCGTCTCGACCTCGGCGATCTCGGGCGCGATGCGGCCCGCCTCCGCCCTCTGCTCCGGGTCTTCGCGCTGCACGTGCTCGGCCGCGGCGGTGATACGCCGGGCCATGCCGCTGAAGATCAGGCCGTGGAAGGGCAGCACGGCGAGCCAGTACAGCCGGCCCGGGAGCCCCTTCGGGAAGAACAGCGCGCGCTGATCGAAGCGCGCCTCCGCGCCCTCGGGCGTCGCGCGCAGTTCGAGCCAGGCACCCCCGGGCACCTTCATCTCGGCGCGGAGGCGCAGCAGATGCCCCGGCTCGATCGCCTCGACGCGCCAGAAGTCGAGCGCGTCTCCGACGGTGACGACCGATCGGCTGCGGCGGCCGCGGGCGAGACCGACTCCCCCGACGAGGCGGTCCATCCATCCGCGGATCGCCCACAGCACCGGCGAGGAGTACCAGCCGTTCTCTCCCCCGATCCCTTCGATCACCGACCACAGCTGCGCGGCGTTGGCCGTAGTGTGCATGGTGCGCTTGTCGGTGTAGACCAGACGGCCGGCCCAGTCGGGGTCGCTCGGCAGCGGGTCGCTCGGTACGCCCGAGACCTCGGCATCTTGCCAACTGGTCTCGATCGCGTCGTCGTTCACGCGCCGCAGGGCGAGCTTGACCGCCGCGCGATACGGCATGAGGCCGCCCGCGGGCCGCGGGATGAGGTCGTCGACCGCGCGATCCTTCACGACGCAGTCGTTCTGCAGAGACTCCACCAGCGGCCGCGCGATGGCCTTGGGGATAGGCGTCACGAGGTTGACCCAGTGCGAGGCGAGGCGCGGCGTGAGCACGGGCAGCGAGGCGATCGGACGCTGGTTGAGTCCCGCCTCGAGTGCGTAGCCGTTCATCATCTGTCCGTACCGCAGCACGTCGGGGCCGCCGATGTCGACCGCTCGATTCACGTTCGGCGCGACCCGCGCGGCCCCGAGGAGGTAGTGCAGCACGTCGCGCACGGCGATGGGCTGGATGTGGTTGCGCACCCACTTGGGCGCCGGCATGTACGGCAGCACGTCGGTGAGGTGGCGGACCATCTCGAACGACGCCGAACCCGATCCGATCACCACGCCGGCCTGCAGCACGAGCGTGGGCACACCGCTCGCGAGCAGGATCTCGCCCACCTCGACGCGCGAACGAAGGTGCGGCGACAGCGGGGCGTCGAGCGGGTGCAGCCCGCCGAGGTAGACGATCCGGCTCACGGATGCCGCGGCCGCGGCGTCGGCGACCGTGCGCGCCGCGCGGCGATCGGTGGCCTCGAAGTTCTTGCCGCCGCCCATCGAGTGGATGAGGTAGTAGACGACGTCGACCGCATCGACGGCTTCCCGCACCGCGCGCGCATCGGTGGCGTCTCCCTGCACCACCTCGACGTCGCCACCCCACGGGAACGCGGCCGCGCGCGCGGGATCGCGTGCCAGGACCCGCACCCGGTACCCGGCCGCGAGCAGTCGGGGCACGAGTCGCCCGCCCAGGTATCCCGTCGCACCGAGCACGAGTGCCCGCGGCGCGGAGCCGTCGGCACGGGGACGGGCGACGAGGGCCGGCTCGCGGCCTGTGGGCGTGGTGAGCTCGCTCATGCCCGACACCGTACGCCCGGCATCCGACATCGCCGGGGGCTTGACGACGACGCTAGGGTGAGCGCGTGATTGACGCCTCGCTCGGCCCGCTCGCCCAGGCCCCCGCCGGCTCCTTCCGCGGTCGGCTCGACAGCAAGGCCCGGCGCTGGCTCGGCATCCGTTACGCGCAGGCCCCGGTCGGCGATCTCCGCTGGAGGGCACCGCTCGCGGCCGCCGACGCCGACGGAGAGGTGGAGGCGCTGTCCTTCGGAGCCGCCTGTCCGCAGCCGGCCAGCCCCCTCCCCCTCGGCGACGGCGTCGAGCAGGACGAGGACTGCCTCTTCCTCAACGTCTGGGCCCCGGATGCCGCGGCCCTGGCGCCGCGTCCGGTCATGGTGTGGCTGCACGGCGGCGCCTATGTGTTCGGCGCCGCGAGTCAGCGCACTTACGACGGCGCCCGTCTGGCCACGGCCGGCGATGTCGTCGTCGTGACCCTCAACTACCGCCTGGGGGCGTTCGGCTTCCTCGGCCTGGACGCCGCCCTCCCCGGGGCGGGGTTCGACGGCAATCTGGGCCTGCGCGACGTCCTCCTCGCGCTCGCGTGGGTGCAGCGCAACATCGGGGCCTTCGGGGGCGACCCCGGCCGCGTCACCGTGTTCGGCGAATCGGCGGGAGCGGGCCTCGTGACCACGCTGCTCGCGATGCCCTCGGCATCCGGACTCCTGCACCGGGCGATCGCGGAGTCGTCGCCCGCGTCGAGCGTCTACGGCCGCGAACGTGCGGCCCGCGTCGCGACGCGGTTCCTCACCTCGCTCGGCCTCGATCCCGATTCCCCCGACGCCGCGGCGTCGCTCCGCGCGCACGACTCCTCCGCCCTCGCGGAAGCGGGTCAGCGACTCTTCGCCGGGGTTCCCGAGGAGGAGCCGGGAACGCTCGCCTTCGCTCCCGTGATCGACGGCGACCTGGTGCCCGAAGCGCCCATCACCGTCCTCAGCGAGGGACGGGGGCTGCCCGTCCCCCTCCTGATCGGCACGAACAAAGACGAGGCGTCGCTGTTCGCCTACATGAAGTCGCCCCTCATCCCCGTCACCGGCGAGCGCATCGAGCGGATGTTCGCCGACATGGCGGCCGAGAGTCCGGACGTCGTGCTGCCCGAACGCGCGCAGGTTCTCGCCGCCTACGAGCACCTGCGTCACCGGGCACTGGGCCTCGGGATCGCGGGCGACATCGGTTTCCGTCTCCCCACCCTGTGGGTCGCCGAGGGTCACAGCGCCATCGCCCCGGTGCACCTGTACCGCTTCGACTACAGCACCCCGTTCCTGCGCCTCGTCCGCCTCGGCGCCACGCACGGCAGCGAGCTCGTCTACGTGTGGGGCACCCTCGACGGCGGGCCGAAAGACCTCACGTTCCGTCTCGGCGGTCGCCGCGCCGGTGAGGAGCTGTCCCGCCGTCTGCAGCAGCGCTGGAGCGCGTTCGCGCACGGCCGTGCGCCCGCGGCATCCGGGGCCCCCGACTGGCCCGCCTACACGACGGACTCACGTGCGACCCTCGTCATCGACCGGCACGAACGGGTCGTCGACGACCTCGATGCGAGCCTGCGCCGCGCCTGGGGCGACGAGGTGCTGACCTTCCGCTGACGCGGAGGCCTCCCGCCACGCCGCGGATCAGCGCCTCCGCCCCGTGCCGAAGATCCCGCGGATGACCCCGTTCACGAGCGACTTCGTGGTCCCCCGGCCGAGCAGGTCGTCGAGCGGGGCGGTCGGCACACGGGAGCGGGAGGTGCGCCGGGCGGGCGCCGCGGTGCTCTTCAGAATCCGCTCGTACTCGCGCTGTGCCTTCTTCTGCGCCTCGGCGTTGGCCTTGTCGATCGCCGCCTTCTGCTTCGCGTACTCCGCGGCATCCGCCGCCGCCTGTTCGGCGCGCTCCGTCGCCTCGCGCGCCTCGGTGGCGGCCTGCATCCGCGCCCCGAGGATCTCGCGCGCCGACTCCGGATCGATGGGCGTGCCGTAGGTGGCGAACAGCGGGGATGCCGCGACGGCCGCTGCCATGGCGTCGGCGGGGATCGGCGACATCGACGCGCGCGGGGCGAACAGGCGCGTCCACGCGACCGGCGTCGGGGCGCCGCGTTCGCTCATCACGGTCACGATCGCCTCACCGGTGCCGAGCTCCTGCAGCACCCGCTCGAGGTCGTACCCCGAGTCGGGGTACGTCCGCACCGAAGCACGCAGGGCCTTGGCGTCGTCGGGCGTGAAGGCGCGCAGCGCGTGCTGCACGCGCGAGCCGAGCTGCGCGAGCACGTCACCGGGCACGTCCTTCGGCGTCTGTGTGACGAAGAACACCCCCACGCCCTTCGAGCGGATCAGGCGGACGGTCTGCGTGATCGCGGCGAGGAACGCCTTCGACGCATCCCGGAAGAGCAGGTGCGCCTCGTCGAAGAAGAACACCAGCTTCGGCTTGTCGAGGTCGCCGACCTCGGGCAGCACCTCGTACAGCTCGGCGAGCAGATACATCAGGAACGTCGAGTACAACTCGGGGCGCGAGGCGACGTTCGGCACCTCGAGCAGGCTCACGATGCCGGCGCCATCGGTGGCGGTGCGCAGGAACACCGACACGTCGAGCTCGGGCTCACCGAAGAACGTGTCGGCCCCCGCCGACGCGAAAGCGACCAGCTCGCGCAGGATCACGCCGGCCGTCGCCGACGACAGGCCGCCGATCCCCTTCAGCTCGGCCTTGCCTTCGTCGCTGGTCAGGAAGGTGAGGACGGCACGGAGGTCGGGCAGGTCGACCAGCGCGAGGCCCTTCTCGTCGGCGTAGTGGAAGACCAGCGCGAGGCTCGACTCCTGCGTCGCGTTCAATCCCAGCACCCGGCTGAGCAGGAGCGGACCGAATCCCGAAACGGTGGCCCGCACGGGGATGCCCGAGCCGGTGTCGTCGCCGAGGGCGAAGAACTCGGTCGGGTAGGCGCGCGGCGACCAGTCCTGGCCGAGCGCCGCGGTGCGCGCGGCGAGCTTCTCGTTCGGGGTCCCGGGCGCGGCGATCCCCGACAGGTCGCCCTTGATGTCGGCCGCGAAGACCGGCACTCCCTGCGCCGACAACTGCTCGGCGAGGAGCTGCAGCGTGCGGGTCTTGCCCGTTCCTGTCGCGCCCGCGACGAGTCCATGACGGTTGGTCATCGCGAGCGGGATGCGCACGGGAACGGATGCCACCGGCCCGCCGTTCATGAGGACGCCGAGGTCGAGAGCCGCACCGTCCGAGCTGTAGCCCGTGGCGATCGTGGAGACCTGGGCGTCGGTCAGGGGCGCGGGGTGGGCAGATGACGGGGGCACGGGGGCGGGCGGGGCGCCCGCGGCGGGGCTCCCCGTCGCGTCCTGCGCGTCCGCAGTGGACGGGGCGGACGGGGCCGACTCCCCGGCGGTCGCTGCCGCCCGGGCGCGCGCCGCCGCGGCCTCGGCCTCGGCGAGGTCGGCCCGCGCTCGCGCGAGTCGTAGTTCCGCCTCGGCCGCGTCCGCCGCGGCCCTCAGCCGTGCGACCTCGGGGTCTTCGGGAAGACGGTCTGCCGACGCTCCGGTGTCGCTCATGGCGGTCAGCCTACGACGAGGCCGGAGCCGCGGCATCCGTTCGTCGGTCGGATCGGCGCACCGCGAGCCGATCGTCGTCGCGGACACGCAGGTGCGAGAACACGGCCGCCAGGATAAGGGCCGTCCCCGCTCCCACCAGCGCCCCGCCGAGGGTGTCGGACAGCCAGTGCGCGTGCAGGTAGGTGCGGCTGAAGGCCATCAGGATCACCCACACGATCCCCGCGATCCGTGCCCAGACGGCCGGGAAGAGCACCGCGACGACGACCGCGACGGTCGCGGCATTGGCCGTGTGCCCCGAGGGGAAGGAGCCGTGGTCGGAGAGCACGAGGATGTCTTCGGGGCGAGCCCGGCCGAACGTGTGTTTGAGCAGCTGCACGAAGGCGGCGCTCGCGACCGAGGCGGCGAGGAAGTACAGTGCGCCCCAGCGTCGGCCGACGAGGAACAGGGCCAGCGCACCGCCCAGGGGGACGACGAACACCGCGATCCAGTGCCCGCCGATCTCGTCCATCGTCAGGGCGAAGGCGAGGAGGGGTTGCGAGGGAGCCCCGACGAACAGCTGGTTCCACCACACGTCGATCGCGAAGGGCGCGGGCCCGCGGAAGAACACCCACGCGCCGAGACCGCACGCCAGGGCCACCAGGGTGAGGCCGAGGATCGCTCGCGCCCGCTCGGAACGGACCGTGAGGGGCGTCGCGTCGGCGGAGTCGGCATCCATTGGTTCATGATGCCGTCTCCGCGCCCCCACCGATACGGGGACGCGCGCTCTGTTAGTCTTCGCGGTCCGGTGTCAGGGGGCCAGGCGCTCGACCGTGCGCGGCCGCACGAGCAGCCAGAGCGCCAGGACGCCGATCACCGCGCACCCGACCATGACCGAGGCCATGGTCGTGGCCGTGATGCCCGACCCGGTCGACAGCAGTCCGACGACGGGCGAGATGATGCCCGCGACACCGAAGTTCGCCGCACCGATGATCGACTGCGCCGTTCCCGCGGCTTTGCCGTGGCGATCGAGGGCGAGCACCTGCGCGCACGGGAAGGTGAAGCCGCACGCGGTCATGAAGAAGAACAGCGGGATCACTGTGCCCCAGAGGCCGAGACCCAGCTGGTCGGTGAGGACGATGGTTCCGCCCGCGAGAACCAGCACGACCGTCGACACCGCCAGCACCCACTGGGGCCCGAAGCGCGCGGCCAGACGCGACGCGATCTGCACGCCCACGACGACGCCGATCGAGTTCACCGCGAACAGGACGCCGTACTGCTGGGCGTCGAAGTCGTAGGTCTCCTGGAAGAGGAAAGAGGATGCCGACAGGTAGGAGAACAGTCCGCTGAACGCCATCGCGCCGATGATGAGCACACCGATGAAGACGCGGTCGCGGAAGACGCTCGCGTAGCGCTGCCAGACCGTCGTCGTCCCGGAGCCGCTGCGGCGCGCGGCCGGCAACGTCTCGGGCACGAAGAGCACCGCGGACACGAGCATGATCGCGCCGTACACCGCCAGAACCACGAAGATGCCGCGCCAGTCCATCACCAGCAGCAGGGCCGAGCCTGCGAGCGGGGCGAGCACGGGCGCGACACCCGAGACCATGGCCATGCGCGAGAGCATGACGACGAGGCGACGTCCGCCGAACAGGTCGCGGATGATCGCCGCGGCCACCACGCCGCCCGCGGCCGCTCCCGCGCCCATGAGAACCCGCGCGATGGACAGCGTCTCCAGCGTCGGGGCGAGGGCGGCGAAGACGCTCGCCGCAACGTGCAGAGCGGTCACCGCGAGCAGCGGCAGCCGTCGCCCGACCTTGTCGCTCAGGGGGCCGACGATGAGCTGCCCCAGCGCGAATCCGATCATCGTCCCGGTCAGGGTGAGCTGGATCGCGGCCGCGCTCGTCTGGAAATCGTCCTCGAGCACGGGGAAGGCCGGGAGGTACAGGTCGATGGTGAACGGGCCCAGGGCTGTCAGTGCGCCCAGCACGATGATGTAGAGCACGCGACGCGAGGCCGAGATCGCGTCGCCGGGGTGCAGCACGATCGGGGCCGTCGCGGGGTTCTTCCCGAGGGTGCGGATGGCGTCGGTCGCCGAGCGCTCGACGGGCACATTCGGGGGGACGACGGGGAGAGAAGCAGTATCGAGCACGCGTCAATTCGTTTCGCAACACGGACAGCCCGAACGAGTCGGGCTGAAGAAAAATGGGGGATGACCGAACCTCGAATCGATTCGACACCGTCATACTACCGCGGGGCGCGGGGTCACCACCATCCGAAATGCGGTTTCCTCCCAGGCCCGCACCCCATTCATCCGCATAGGCTGGTCGGATCGGCGCGAGCCGACGTGTCCCGCCCGAAGAGAGACGAACACAGCGAATGACCCCTTCCCCCGACAAGCGCACCAGCGGAAACCCGGCGAAGCAGTCGGAGATCGACCTGACCGTCAACCAGCAGCGAGAGCAGAAGCGGCAGGCGAAGCTCGCCGAGTATCAGAAGCAGATCGCCCGCCGGAAGCGCGGGAAGCTCGTCTGGTGGGTCGTCGGGTCGACCGCGGCTCTGGCCATCGTCGGGCTCGTGGTGGCCTCCTTCGTGTTCGCCCCCGAACCGCCGACGAGCTACCAGGCCGGCAACAGCACGGGCCGCCAGATCGAGGGCGTCGAGACCTATCAGAACCGCTCCGACCACGTGCAGGGCGCCGTGACCTACGAGCAGGACCCGCCTGCCGGTGGCCCGCACAACCCCTACTGGCTCAACTGCGGGGTCTACACGGAGCCGCAAGCGAACGAGAACGCGGTGCACTCCCTGGAGCACGGCGCAATCTGGATCACCTACAACCCCGACGAGGTCGACGAGGCCGGCATCGACGCGCTGAAGGCCGTCATGCCCTCCAGCTACGCGATCCTCTCCCCCTACCCGGGCCTCGACACCCCCGTCGCGGTCAGCGGATGGAACCACCAGCTCAAGGTCGACGACCCGACCGACCCGCGGATCGGCGAGTTCTTCACCGAGTACTGGCGCAGCCAGAACGTCCCCGAGCCGAACGCGACGTGCTCGGGCGCCATCGACGGACCCGGCAAGGCCTGACCCATGTCGGACGACACCCCGGTCGCCCGCCCCGCGGTCCGGTGGATCGTCGTCGCGCTCGTCACCGTCGCGATCGTGGCCGTGGCCTTCGCGATCGGACGCTTCACCGCGTTCGGCGCGACGGCCGCGCCCACGTACCCGTCGACCACGTCGGCCGACGCGGGCTTCGCGCGCGACATGCAGGTGCATCACACGCAGGCCGTGTCGATGGCGATGGAGATCTATCGCAAGACCGACGACGACGAACTGCGCACCCTGTCGTACGACATCGCCACGACCCAGGCGGGTCAGCGCGGTGAGATGTACGGCTGGCTGGTGCAGTGGGGTCTGCCGCAGGCCTCGCCGCAGCCCCTCATGACGTGGATGCAGGCCTCGGGCGCGCACAGCCACGGCGACACCGCCGCCTACACGCAGGAGGAATTGCTCGCGCAGATGGGCATGGCCTCGGATGCCGAGCTCGACGAGCTGCGGACCCTGGAGGGTCGCCCCGCGGAGTGCCTGTTCCTCGGCCTGATGATCCGCCACCACCAGGGGGCGATCCCCATGGCACAGGCCGTCATCGAACTGGGCGACGACCCGCGCGTCGCCGAGGTGGCGCAGACGATCATCGCCGGCCAGTCCGCCGAGATCGACGCGATGCGCGACATCCAGTCGCGCCTCGGCTGCAGCTCCTGACCCCGCCCTCGCACCGATAAACGCTGTTCCTCCCGAGACACGCTGCTTTGCAGCGTGTCTCGGGAGAACCGGCGTTTATCGACCGCCCGCAGCACCCACGCCCGCAGCGCCGCCGCCCCGCCCCCACGCCCGCAGCACCCACGCCCGCACCGCCGCCGCCCCCGCACCCACGCCCGCAGCACCCACGCCCGCACCGCCGCCGCCCCGCAGCGCCGCCGCCGCCGGTCCGCGCGACGCCGTCGGCGCGGCATCCCTCCCCACAGAACGACGAAGGGGCGTGGCATCCAGCCCGATGCCACGCCCCTTCGTCGTCGGCTCAGCCCTTCGTCGCTCCGGCGAGGAGGCCGCGCACGAAGAAGCGCTGCAGCAGGAAGAACACGATGATCGGCACGAGGATCGAGATGAACGTTCCCGCCGACTGCAGGAACCACTGGTCTCCCCAGGTGCCCGACAGCGAGTTCAACGACTGCGTCAGCGGCAGCGATGACGAGGGCGCGAAGATCGTCGCCACCAGCAGGTCGTTCCACACCCAGATGAACTCCAGCACCGCGAACGACGCCAGCGCGGGCGCCGCGAGCGGGAGGATGATCCGGAAGAACACCTGACCGTGACCGGCACCGTCCACGCGCGCGGCCTCGATCACCTCGTGCGGGATCTCGGCGATGAAGTTGTGCAGCAGGAAGATCGCCAGCGGCATCGCGAAGATCACGTGCGCGATCCACACGGTCGCGAAGCTGTGCTCCACGCCGCGCAGGTCGAAGCCTGGGAAGATCGTGACCTCGTTGATCGTCAGACCTCGCGAGAACAGGCTCAGCAGCGGAACGAGAGCCATCTGCAGCGGCACGATCTGCAACGCGAAGATGAAGATGAAGAAGAAGTTGCGGCCCTTGAAGTCGATCCACGCGAAGGCGTACGCGATGAGCGAGGCGATCGCGAGGGCGAAGATCACGACCGGGATCGTGATCGCCAGCGAGTTCAGGAACGACTGCGCCAGCGTCAGCGCCGTGCCGCCCGACGTGAGGGCGAGCCGGTAGTTCTCCAGCGTGAAGCTCGGATCGACGAAGACGGTCCACCATCCGGTCGACTGCGTGTCGGAGCCGGGACGGAACGAGGTGACCAACAGGCCGAAGGTCGGGATCGTCCAGAAGAACGCGATCACGATAGCCGCGATGGTCGCACCCTTCGAGGTCAGGCGCTTGCGCGCCATCGCCTCGTGCTTGCGGGTGTCGCGGGCGACCTGCCGAGCACTCCGGGTGTCGGAGGTCGGCTCGAGGACGACGGTGGAGGTGGTCATCGCACTTCCCTCTGCTTCCGGATCTGGCGCACGTTGAAGATGATCAGCGGCAGCACGAAGACGAACAGCACGACCGCCAGCGCCGCGGAGTGCCCGTAGCTCTGGAAGCGCTGCTGCTGGTTGACCATCTCGAACGCGAGCACGGTCGAGTCGTTGCGACCACCGGTCATGACCGCGACGATGTCGTAGATCTTCAGGGCGCCGATGGCGATCGTGGTGAGCACCACGATGAGGGAGGAACGGATGCCGGGGACGGTGACGTTGATGAACCGCTCCCATGCGCTCGCCCCGTCGAGCTCGGCCGCCTCGTTCTGCTCTGGCGGAACCGCCTTGATCGCGGCCGAGAGGATGACCATCGCAAGTCCCGTCTGGCTCCAGATGAACACCACGACCAGCAGGAGGGTGTTGATGAGCGGCGTCGCGGCGAGCCACGAGACCGGCTGACCACCGAGGGCGGTGACGATCGCGTTCAGGATGCCGAGCTGGTCGCCCTGGCGGAAGTCGTAGACGAACTTCCAGATGATGCCGGCGCCGACGAACGAGATCGCGAAGGGCATGAAGATGAGCACCTTGAGGTACTTCTCGCCCGCGGCCCGGTCGATGAAGACGGCGTAGGCGAGACCGATCGCGGTGGCGATCGTCGGAGCCAGCAGCACCCAGATGAGGGTGTTGATGACCGACCAGAACCCCTCGGGGTTGGTGAAAGTCCAGATGTAGTTGTCGAGGCCGACGAAGTTGTCGCCGGTCTTGTCGAAGAACGACTGGAAGAACGTGGTGATCGCGGGGTACACCAGGCCCAGGAGCAGCAGGATCGCGGCGGGCGCGGCGAACAGGATCAGCTGGAAGAGGTAGCCCGCTCCCTGGCGCGACCGGTAGTCGGCGTAGAAGAGGATCGCGCCGAGGATCACGGCGATGCCGAGCACGTAGATGACGGCGTTCTGGTACGGACGCAGCAGCATGAACGCCAGGACGGGGATCGCGAAGCACGCCACGAGCCGGAGCCAGAAGTAGCCCTTGCCCGAGCGGGGCGCGTACTCGATGAGCAGCAGGAGCAGTCCCACCACCGCGCCGAACGCGAGCAGGACGAGCGGGATCTGCACGAGCGGGCTCAGTCCTCCGAGCCAGATGAAGAAGCTGTTGAGCGAGAACCCGAGGGTGGTGGGCTTCGTCTCGGCGGGAGCCCGCGTGATCATGAACAGGAAGAGCGCCACCACCAGGATGAGCCCGACCGCGACCACGATCAGCGTGGTGCGGCGTCGAGGCGCAGAGTCGCGCGGCTGGTCGGCCGTTCGCCCGCGCGGCGGAGGTGACGCCGACGACGGCGTCTTCTCCGCGTGTGTGATCTCGGTCATGACGTCCCTCCCGAGCACGCCTTCGTGCTCCTTGATGAGTACCCGGGTCCGCCGGGCCGATGTGGTTTACGGGACTCCAGGGGCCGCCCGCTGAGCGGGCGACCCCTGGAGTCACCGGCTCCGACTAGTTGTCGTAACCGGCCTGGATGTCGCTCAGGACCTGGTCGGTCGACGTGCCGTCGATCCAGCTGACCATGCCCTTCCAGAACGAGCCCGAACCCACGGTCGCGGGCATCAGGTCGGAAGCGTCGAAGCGGAGCGTGGTGTTCGGGTCCTGCAGCGTCTTCATCGCCTCGGTCAGGAACTCGCTGGAGGCCAGCGACGGGTCGGCGCCCTTGTTGGCCGAGATCACGCCACCGAGCTTGACGCGAGCGTCCGCGAACTCGGGCGTCGACATGAACTCGACGACCTTCTGGACGTTGGCGTCGTCCGAGAACGCGGTGACGAACTCGCCGCCGCCCTCGACCGCGAGCTCGCCCTCCTTGACGCCCGGGAGCAGGAACGCGTAGACGTCGCCGTCGGGGGCGACCGTCGGGGTCTCCCCCGCGGCGTTGGTGACCGTGAGGAAGTTCGACGACAGGAACGAGGCCTGGTGCGTCATCGGGCAGCTGCCGTCGGCGACCTTGGCGGCCACGTCGGCGAACGCCACCGAGTTGATGCTCTTGACGTCACCGAAGCCGGCGTTCACGTACGCGGGGTTGAGCAGGATCTTGCCGGTCGCGTCGAAAGCCTCCTTGATGGGGGCGTCGGTGAACTTCACCTCGTTGGCGACCCACTGGTCGTAGACGTCGGCACCGGACTGGCGGAGCACCATGTCCTCGATCCAGTCGGTTCCGGGCCAACCGGAGGCGTCACCCGAGGCGAAGCCGGCGCACCACGGGGCCGCGCCCGTCTTCTGCTGGATGGTCGCGGTCAGGGTCATCAGCTCGTCGAGCGTCTTGGGCACCTCGACGCCCCACTCCGCGAACTTCGCCGGCGAGTACCAGACGTAGCCCTTGAGGTTCGCGAGCATCGGGGCCGCGTAGAACGTCCCCTCGTCGCTGCCATAGGACTTCCAGTCCTCGCCCCAGTACTCGTCGACGTTCGACGAGACGGCGTCGGACGCCTTCTGCACCTCTCCGGTGCCGATCAGGGTCTTGAGCAGACCCGGCTGCGGGACGATGGCGATGTCGGGGGCGTCTCCACCGGTCACCTTCGTGACGATGTTGCCCTCGAAGCTCTTGTCGCCGGTGTAGACGACCTTGATGCCGGTGTCGGCGGTGAACTGCTCGAACGACTGGTTCAGCAGGTCGGCCTCGGCGCCGGTGATGCCGCCGGAGATGCGGACCGTCGTCTCGCCTCCCGAGCTCGCCCCGCCGCCGCTGTCACCCTCGGCGCAGCCTGCGAGTGCGATTGCGCCGACCGCCAGCAGCCCGACGGGGGCCAGCAGGCGATACCGCTGTGACATACCCATGTGGTCTCTCCTCTTCGAGTTCAATGGTGCATCGGAACCTGTCAGGAACCGATTCCAGATCACCGTAGGGGACAACCAGAGTTCGCGCAACGGCGAAAGATCACGAACGCATAACTGGCGGAATCCCGCGGATCGCCGGCCATGATGCTCGGCGGAACCGGTTCCATAAATCGCAGATGTCGGGTAATCTGCTTCGACGTCGACACGGAGGTCGACCGAACCCCGAGGAACACACCGATGAGCGGTATCGCCGATGTGGCACGCCTGGCAGGCGTGTCGAAATCGACGGCGAGTCGCGCGCTGACCGGCGGCGGCTACGTCTCCGACGACACGCGCCGACGCGTCTCCGACGCCGCCTCGGCCCTGGGCTACGTGCCCTCCACGAGCGCGGTGAGCCTGGCGACGGGCCGCACGCGGACCATCGCCCTCATCGTGCCGAAGGTCAACCGCTGGTACTTCGGGGCGATCGTCGAGGGGGTCGAGCGGACTCTCATCCCCCGCGGTTACGACGTCACCCTGTACGTCGCGGAGCCCGGCTCCAACGATCGCGAGAGCCTGTACTCCACCTACCTCGCCCGCAAGCGTTTCGACGGCATCATCGCCGTCGCCCTCGAGCCCGACGACGCCGACCTCGAGCGGCTGGCGAACATCGGCAAACCCGTCGTCAGCATCGGCAACGCGCTCTCCGGCGTTCCCACGCTCGGTCTCGACAACGTCGCGATCACCCGCATCATCACGCAGCACCTGATCACGCTCGGCCACACCGACATCGCGTTCGTCGGCAGCACGCCCCCGACCGACGCCCCGGCGAAAGACGTCGACGAACGCTCGATCGGCTACCGCCGGGCGATGAACGACAACGGACTGGCCGTGCGCATCCGCAGCGTGCCCTCGACGCTGACGATCACCGACGCGTACGCGGCGGCGGCATCCTTCCTCGCCGATGCGGCCTCTCGACCCAGCGGTGTCGTCGCCGCGTGCGACGAGGTCGCCATCGGCGTCATGATCGCCGCGAGACGGATGGGCATCTCCGTCCCGTCCGAGCTCAGTGTCGTGGGCATCGACGGCCACGACTACGCCGAGATGTTCTCGCTCACCACCGTGGAGCAGTACCCCCTCGACCAGGGCGTCGAGGCGACGCGCCTACTGCTGGAGATGATCGAGGGGACCGAGGTCCCAGCCCAGCGCACCGAGGCCGTCACGCGCCTCGTGGTGCGCTCGTCCACGGCTCCCCCGCGACCCTCCTGACAGAACGGGACCCCGGATGCCACGGCATCCGGGGTCCCGTTCTGTCCAGGCTCAGTCGGCCCGTCGGACTCCACGACGCCGCAGCGCGACGCCGAGGGCCAACAGGGCGAGGGCGGCCAGCACGCCGCCACCCATCCAGGCCGTGTCGGCACCGGTGAGCGGAAGACCGTCGGGGCCGCGGGGCGGAGCGGCCTCGCCGTCGCCGTCGTCACCCGGGTCGGAGGGCACCTCGGCGCCGCCCACCACGCGAACGGGGACCGTCGCGGTGGACACCGACGCGGTCGCGACCGTGATGTCGAGCGCCGCGGGCGCGTCGGCGGGCACGGTCACCGAGACCTGCGCGGCTCCGTCGGCGACGGCCACGGTCTGCGGCGCGGCCGATCCGACGGTCACGGTCGCCTCGGTCGACGCGGGGCTCCCGAGCGAGGTGAGATCGAGGCCGGAGACCGCGAACGTCGCGTCGGCACCTCGGGTCACCTCCGCGGGAGCACCGGACACCTGCACCCCACGCGCCGTGAAGTCGGGCGCGAGGCCGGGGTGGGCCGAGAGGTAGGCGATCCAGCCGTCGCGATCGATGAGGCCGGAGTCGCGGGAGTCGGTGCCCTCCTCGAAGACCGTGAACGCGTCGCCGCCCGACAGCAGGAAGCTGAACGATCCCACGCGGTACGAGCCGGCCGGATCGACGGGAGCACCGTCGATCCACACGCCGGTGATGCGCTCGCCCGGCGCGCGCGTGGCGTCGTAGGTGTAGCGCACGTTCCCGGAGACGCTCAGCGACAGCGTCGCCTCGCGACCCGCCGCGTCGCCCCACTGCTGCTCGAGCAGGCGACGCACCTGGTCGCCGGTGAGGCGGGTGGTGCCGAGGTTGTTGACGAACGGCAGCACCGCGTTGGCCTCCGCGAAGGTGATGACGCCGTCATCACCCCGTAGCAGTTCCGCGCGCAGGCCGCCCGGATTCACGACGGTGATGTCCGCGTCGCCACGCACGGGGTCGTCGAGCGTGTCGAGCAGGGCGTCGGCGACGAGGTTGCCGAGCGCGGACTGCTTCGAGCGGTCGTCACGTTCGCCGCCCTGGTACACGCCGTCGACGTAGGAGCCGCCACGGAAGGCCGTGGTGATGTCGGCCGCGACCGATCCCACCGGACGAGAGCCGACGCGGTCGGCCTCCTCGAGGGCGCGGTCGACGATGTCGGCCACCTCGGCCACCCGCGGATACGTCGCGATGAGCTCGGCGTCCAGCGCCTGGCTGTTCTGCTCCGTCTGCTCGTCGTCGTCCTCGATCACCTCCGCCTCCAGCCGGGGCACGTTGCGAGCCTCGTGATCGACGACCTCGCCGCTCGCGCGCTCGACCGTCAGCACGACCTGGCCGATGTTCTCGCCGTAGTTGCCCGTCTGCAGGACGGGACGCGTCCCCTCTGCACCGGGGATCGGGGCGTCCCACGCGTACTCCTCGTGGGTGTGACCCGTGAAGATCGCGTCGACGTCGGCATCCGTCTCGGTGACGATGCGGGCGAACGCACCGCCCTCGGCGAGCGCCTCGTCGAGGGTCGTTCCGGAGGACTCCCCCTGCGGGGCCCCTTCGTGATACTCGGCGACGAGGATGTCGACGTCGTCGCGGATCTCGGCGACCACGCGGTTCACCTCCGCGACCGGCTCGCGGAACTCGATGCCCTCGATGCCGTCGGGGCTGACCAGCGTCGCCGTCTCCTCGGTCACGGCCGCGACGATGCCGACGCGCAGGCCGTTGACCTCGACGATCTCGTATCCGGGCAGGAGCGGCTGACCGTCGCGGTACACGTTCGCGCCGAGGTAGCGGAATGCGGCCCGCTCCGTGACGCGGCCGGCGAGGTCGTCGAAGCCCTTGTCGAACTCGTGGTTGCCGACTCCGGATGCCGCCAGCTCGAGCGCGTTCAGCACGTCGATCGTGGGGGCGTCATCGGCGTTGGCCGAGGCGAACAGCGAGGCGCCGATGTTGTCGCCGTTGGAGAGGAAGAGCGAGCGGTCGTCGCCCTTCTCCGCCCGCAGCTGCTCGATCGTGCCCGCGAACTTCACGGTGTTCCCGTCGATGCGACCGTGGAAGTCGTTGATGTTCAGCAGGTTGAGCTCGGTCGTTCCGGAGAGGTCGATACCGACGACGACGGGGTCGTGGTCGCTCGACCGGTACGGCGAGGCGTCGTAGAAGCTGCGGACGTTCGCGTTGTACCGGCTGTACTCCAGGGCGAGGGCCTCGCCGGCGTTGATGTTCCAGATGTCGGTGCCGGTGACGAGCTCACGCGCCGCCGGGGAGGCGAGCACGTGGTCGAGCGAACCCGACTCGCCGCTGAACGAGTAGGTGTACGTGCCGGTGTCGGCGCCCAGATCGGCGTACCCCGCGTCGCGGAGCACCTGGATCGGGTCCTCCTGGCGATAGGCGTTGAAGTCGCCGAGGAGGAAGATCTCGTCGACGCCGAGGGCCGCGCGGCGCGCGTCCGCGAAGTCGACGAGCGCTCGCGCCTGACGCACACGGTCACCGTTGAAGGCCCCCTGGTCGCCGTCGGCGTTGTCGCCCTCGGCGGCCGGGTCGCTGTCGCTCTTCGACTTGAAGTGGTTCACGATCGCGATGAATGCCGCCTCGTCGGCGCCGGCGGGCGCGAAGGCTTGGGCGAGCGGCTGACGGGCGTTCACGAACGCCGGGTCGTCGAGGATCACGCTGTCGCCGACGGGGGCGACGGCGGCCTTCTTGTAGATGAAGGCCGTACGGATGACGTCCTCCGACGCGGGCAGCACCGAGGGCGACGGCACGAACGCCCAGGCGTCCTCCCCGAGATCGGCGTTGAGGGCGGCGACGAGCGTCGAGAGGGCCTCGTCGCGCGGCTCGCCGAGGGCCGCCGAGTTCTCGCTCTCCTCGAGCGAGACGACCTCGGCATCCAGGCCGTTCAGCGCAGCGACGATCTTCGCCTGCTGACGCTGGAGATTCTCGTCGTTCGCGGCGCCTCGGGGCCCCGGCTCGGGGCAGCGGTTCGCCGTGATGGGGTTGCCCTCGCGGTCGGTGTACACCGAGTCGCAGCCGACGTCCTCGGCGGTGGTGGTGAAGTAGTTCAGCACGTTGAAGCTGGCCAGCTGCACCGTGCCCCCGACATCGGCCGGACCCGCGGTCCGCGTGTTCGCGAACGCCGCGGGCTGCACGTCGGCGGCGTTGTCGACGGTGAGCTGCTCGGTGGGCTGGAATTTCCAGGCGTCGTTGCGGAAGTCGAGCACGACGGGTCGCGTGAAGCTCACCGGCGCTCCCACGCGGACCGGGTCGGTCAGCGAGAGGTACGGCAGGGGGACGTCGGTGGCCGAGCGCTGGAAGTTGAGCGAAGCTCCGTCGTCGAGCACGACGGCTCGGGCCGCGTTGTCGGCCACGACGTCGTCGAACTCCGCGGTGCCCGGGCGGGCGACCTCGGTGGGCGCGAGCAGGGGCGAGGTCCCCGAGGCGAGGCCCACCTCCGCGTACTGGCCCGTGATGTAGGTGTTGGTGACGGTGAAGTCGCCCTGGGGTTCCAGGAGCATGCCCTCGAAGCGCTCGCGCTCCTCGTCGGTGCGCGGCCAGACGACCCGCGCCGGCGTGACCGCCTCGGCCTCGTCGGTCAGGACGGTGACGAGATCGGCATCCGAGACGATCTGGGTGAGGCCGTTGTACTCGCCCGCCGTTCCGCTGACCTCGACGTGGTCACCGATCGCGACCTCGGCGACGGCGCGCGAGCCGTACACGAAGATGGCGTCGGATGCCGTGTGCTCGGCCCCCAGCTCTCCTCCGGTGCCCGCGGTCTGCAGGAAGAAACCGTTGTACCCGCCGGTCGGATAGGCGGCGGTGACGATGCCGCGCGTGGTGACGGTCTGGCCGTCGAGCGGGGTGCTGTCGCCCTCTCCCTGGATCTCGCGGATCGGGGTGATCTCCGCCGCTGCGGCGGTTCCTTCCGCCGGACCGGCGGGGGCCCCGGTCTCCGGGGCCTCGGTTCCGGGGTCGACGCTCTCCGGCGTGCCCGTCTCGGGGGCGCCGGTCTCCGGGGTCGGGGAGCCGGCCTCGGGGCGAGGCGACGCGACCGGCGTCTCGGCCTCCGGTGACGGCACCTCCGGGGAGGGAGCCTCCGGTGACGGCGCATCCGGGGCGACGGTCGAAACCGGCACGGAGGGCGCGAGGGGGGCCGCGGAGGCGGCGGGGGCGACGAGGGCGGGGCCCAGAAGAGCCGCGGTGACGGCCGCGGTCAGCGCGGTCGTCGTGCGGCCCGAGGGTCGCCGAGAAGGCATGTCGGACATGGGTCTCCTGCGAAGCCGACGGACATCGTCGGGTGGGGGGATCGACGGGGGGGGTCTCTTCGACCGTAGACGACCTCATCAGGAATTCCCAGGCTTCGTTCGTTGCCATCGTGTGAACAACAACCGGGACGAGGGGACCCGGATGCCAGGCGCTCTCGCGCCCCTCTGAGCGAACGAACGAAGAAGGCCCGGATGCCGTGGCATCCGGGCCTTCTCAATCGCGTGACCGCGACCGCGAAGCGAAATTACTTCAGGGTCACCGTGGCGCCGGCCTCCTCGAGGGCAGCCTTCGCCTTGTCGGCGGTCTCCTTGTTCGCGCCCTCGAGCACGGCCTTGGGAGCGCCATCGACGACGGCCTTGGCCTCGCCGAGGCCGAGCGAGGTGAGCTCGCGGACGACCTTGATGACCTGGATCTTCT
>Ga0308171_1000708_pt1 | contig 60306 bp, 71 predicted proteins | sample PhyGR1_FD_202135 | JGI IMG/M metagenome (GOLD analysis project Ga0308171, IMG submission 202135) | Phyllosphere microbial communities from UC Gill Tract Community Farm, Albany, California, United States - DLSLSG.R1 | ecosystem: Host-associated > Plants > Phyllosphere > Unclassified | place: USA...
CGTTATACTCGTCGGCCCGCTGAGAGGCGGGGACATTGCCAGCATCATCGGGGCGTAGCGCAGCCTGGTAGCGCATCTGCCTGGGGGGCAGAGGGTCGTCGGTTCAAATCCGGCCGTCCCGACCAATGTTGGTAGTCAGATCAAGGGCTTGCACTTAACGGTGCGAGCCTTTTTTCGTTTTACACCCTATCTCCACCCTATCGCCACCCTAACGGCGAGGGAGCGCGTAGGGCTCTAGGTCGGCGGTAGACCAAAGACAAGTCATCCAGGCGCGACTGGCGGATGATGCCGGAGGTTGTAGTAAGCTCTCACCACAAGGAAGCAGGGGAAATGTTTGGACGCTAGGATTGCGGTGACGGCCGACAGACCGAAGGCCCCATTGCCGCCGTTGAAATGGGCGGGGGGCAAGCGATGGTTCGCCAGTCGGTATCTTCATCTGTTGCCCGACTCATACGAGCGATACGTTGAGCCGTTCGCCGGATCGGCCGCCCTCTTTTTTGCCGTACAGCCAAAAAAGGCGTTATTGGCTGACCTCAACGGTGAGCTGGTGAACCTGTATGAGTGCATCCGTGACTTCCCAGCAAAACTAAAAGTCAAGCTGGCGACGCACCATCGAGCGCACTCTCAAGAATACTATTACAAGATGCGAGCCACTAAGCCGACCTCTGCAGTAGGAAGGGCTGCTCGTACGCTCTATCTAAATCGGACATGTTGGAACGGCCTATACCGCGTGAATCGCCAAGGTCAATTCAATGTGCCTATCGGCACGAAGACGAACGTCATCTTAGATACCGATGACTTTGAAGGGTTGTCAGCCGTGCTGCGGGGCGTAGATGTAGTTCAGTCTGATTTTGCGTCGATTGTTGATTCGGCGGTGGAGGGCGATTTTGTTTTTATCGACCCGCCTTATACCGTTGCTCACAATACGAATGGCTTTGTGAACTACAACGAACATCTGTTCTCTTGGCAGGATCAGATCAGGCTTCGGCGGCACGTCGAGCATGCGGTGGACCGTGGCGTTAAGGTCCTTATGACCAACGCTGCGCACGAGTCCATATATCGGCTGTACGATGGCTTTGAGCAGATCGTCGTGGACCGCGCCGGTGTAATAGGCGGTCTGAAGGCGATGCGGGGCCGTTTCGAGGAAGTGGTGATCAGATGCTATTGAACGGATCTCAGTGGCGAGAGCGGGCTCGAGAGCTTCTCGGATGCCTTGGTGAAGTCGCATTCACGCTTGGTGTTTCTAATGCCGCGCTTGTATTTGCGGTGTTCGTCTATCTAGTGGTGACAGAAGCTGCAACGTTTAGTGTGAGTCTCGCTTGGGACGTTATAGTTGATAACGTCAAGCCTGCCGAGATTCTAGTGTATATCCTGGCGCTCGTGGCTCCAGCGCTATGGATAATGGTTAAAAATTGGCGCGGCCGTCGCCATGCCGGTTGGTTTTGGGTGTTGTTCTTCTTGCAGGCATTCATCATCGTAGGAAGTGCTTTCATTTTTGGAGCCTCGAAGGCAGGCGTAATGCGAAACGAGACCTTCGTGGAGAAATGGGCTCTTGCTTCGCTCATCACGGCCATTGTTATTTGGTATGCAACTCTTGCATATGATCGGATAGTATTGAGCAGAGCACAGGAGCGGCTCAATGAACCAGTTGAGCAGAATGGCGGCCAAGCAATCGCCCAGGGCCTTGGGAGGCTGATCAAGTGACCGAGCTAAAAGTTCCTGCCGTCTGTGTGACGCAGCCTATAGGCCAATTCTATGTCGGTAAAATGCGTGCGGAAGATCTCGTTTCCGTATCAAAGGCCGATATGCGGAGAATAGAAGGTCCTGTTGACAGGTTCGTCGGAATTCAGCGGCAATTGAGCCGTTCCCGCGTAGATGAAATAGGCCGCTTTGTTCGATCCGTAGATGCCACGTTCCCAACTTCGGTGGTTCTGGCAGTACCAGGTGCCTGCGCGACGTTCGACGAAGAACTGGGTGTTCTGGTTCTGCACGAAGGCGTTGACGAGGCTACTGGGGAGCAAATCCCATTGGACTCGGTCGCCAGTATTTTGGATGGTCAGCATCGAGTAGAGGGTTTGAAGCATAAATCGCCGGATACTCTATTTGAGGTGCCCGTATCGATCTTTGTGGAGGCGGACGTCGCGGATCAAGCCTATATCTTTGCGACAGTCAATCTCGCTCAGACGAAGGTTAATCGTAGCTTAGTGTACGATTTGCTTGATTATGCTACGGCGCGGAGCCCTCAAAAGTCCGCTCACGATGTTGCGGTGGCGATGGATCTGTTTCCGGAAAGTCCTTTCTACAGCATGATTAAAAGGCTTGGGACGGCTACACCGGGGCGTAGTGGTGAAACCCTTGCCCAGGCGACTGTGGTTGGTTCAATTCTCCCTTTAATTTCCACCGACCCTGAAGGCGATCGCTACGCGCTTGCCAAGAAGCAGAAAGTTACCTTTGACTCGGACGCCTATCCGAAAACGCCATTGCGCGGCTTTTGGGTGGATGCAAAGGATACAGAGATGGCCGCAGTGTTGGTCCAGTATTTCAACGCAGTGGCGAAGAGATGGCCCATCGCTTGGGCCTCCCGAGAGAAGGGGGCCATGCTCTCTCGTACAAACGGTTTCCGAGCGATGGTGCGTCTGTTTAAGCTTATATATTTAAAAGAGAGGCCCGTTTGGCAGGGGGCTGATGCTGGAATTCTGGGAGAGGAGGCATACGCGCGTCATCTTCGTCTCTCAGCGCTCTCCGACGCCGATTTCAATAGCAATCAGTTTAAGCCCGGCTCTACTGGTGAAAGCGAGCTCTTTAAGCGGCTTCGCGACGAGCTCAAGCTGTAAGTCATTGTCTTGCTTTGAATCATCGATCCAACCGAAGGATAGGGGCAACCTCCGTCCAAGGGCTGTCATGGCCATCTAGGTAGTGTTCGGTCATTGACTTGGAAGCGTGGCCCATCAATGCTTGCACCTCTTCGGTAGTCCAGCCCGCATCCCGGACCAGGGCGCCGCCCAAGCTTCGGATCTCATGGAAGCTTGGGGGGTTTTCGCCAGCGACACCCGCAGCCTCACGTGCATCCTGAAACGCTCGGGTCAGCTGCTCCGGCATGACCTGGGTGTGGTGCACCCGCGCTGAAGCGCGCTTGTCCGATGGCCGGGCCCGGTCAGGGAGACGATGAACCACGTACGGGGAAACCACCGAATCGCTAGCCTGCGAGATCAGGGTGGCAAGCTGTTCGCCGATCTTGATCTTCAACTTCACCAATGAGGTGCCCTCGGTTTTCTGAGGGACGACCCACAGGAAGCCGTCGCGCACGTCGGAGAACTTCAGGGACACGATGTCCTCGCGCCGGAGCAACGTGACTAGGGACAGGTCCATTGCAACCCGTAGCCATGGCTCGGCGTGGCCCCAGATCGTGTCGTAGATTTCTTTCGTCAAGCGGGTCCGCTTCCGCTCGTGCTGGAATCGGCGCGTGGCCAGTACGGGGTTGGTGTCGATCCAGCCTTCCTGCACGGCGCAGCCGAGGATCCAGCCCAGCACCAGCCGAAACTGTTGGCGCGCGCGATCGGAGGCGGTAACCGCCCGGATGAACTCCGCGCAGTCTTTGACCGTGACTTCTTCGACAGGCCGAGCACCTATGCCGGCTTCAATCCGACGGATAACGCTCTCATACACCTCGGCCGTCTTCGGGGCCCACTTCCGCCCAGGGATATCGTCTCGGCGGAACACGGCGATCGCATCGGCGACGGTGTCCTTTGAGCCAATAACCCGGTCCACGAGGTCGTTCGTGGGCATGAGCAGCGCGTTGAGTTTCTTGGCCGCGGCAAACGCTCGTGCCTTGTCCGTACCCATCCAGGTCTCCCGCTTGGTCACGGGGTGTCGGTACTTGAATCCGTCTCGGTTGGGGTAGAGGTTTGCCGGCCATCCTTGGCGGCTCTTGCTGCGTGGTCGCGGTGCCATTCGTATCAACCTGCCTTCAGTACGCGCTCGACGAGCGGGTCGCCGTCGGCAAGCCATTCGTGTTCGTCGATGAACCAAGTTCCGCCGACCTTCTTGCCGGGAATCTTTCCGTCGCGCAGCCAGCGCTGCAGCGTGGCAACGCTCGGGCGGCTAGTGTCGTCAAAGTACTTTTGCAGCCATTTATCGGCGGTCAGAAGTTTCATTCCTGGCATCCCATGCTTGCCACCGTTGCAGGACCGTTGGTGGCGACCCAGCCAAGTTGCATCGCGTAGGCGCGGTTATTGAGGTGGATGCGGTTCATGGCAGAATCGGCTCCATCATGGACATGGGGAAGTAGCGATGGCGGTTTGCCCGCTCGCGGTGGATTGGGGAAACGTGGCCGACTGGGCGGCGGTTGTGATCGGTGTTGGCGCTGCAGTGGCGACTACTTTCGTTGCAGTGCTCGCGCACCGAACGTCGAAGCGGGCCACTCAGATCGCTGAGGAAGCGACAACAATTGCTGACCAGCAGCATCGGGAAGCCGTTGCACTGAGGCATGGAACGGCTGGGATTCTGCGCAGCCTTCTTGCGGTGGAAATGGCGTTCTTGCCTCCAAAGCTCGCTGCAACGTTGCACACGATGAGACAGGTGGACGCACCTGATGCAGGTTTGATCGCTGATGCCAAGGATCTGCGGTGGGTGCTCGCTGAGCTTCAGGCAAGCTTGATGCCTACTGCTGAAGGCGTTCAGGACAAGCTGCACAATTTCGAGAAGGAAATCGGCAACGAGATTGCCGCCCTTATCGGGCAGGGTCGGGCGATTTCTGACCTTTGCCGCCGGTTTGAAAGTCGAGTGCTTTGGGAAGATCATGGACCCGAGGTGATATTGAGCCGGGAAGGCAGGGATCACTTTGTCGCAATCCGCAACGACGTTAGGAGAATGCTCAAGGCGAGTTTGGAGGCTGCACCCTTCTTCTCTCCGTTGGTCAAGAACATGCCAGGCAGCTACGACGAGATTGTGCGGCTTGCAGAATCGGATGATTGACCTATGGGTCACGGCGGCCTCTCCCTAACGTGGCGAGGTCGATCTCATCCACTTGGTCGCGCAGGCGGTGGCAGGCGCCACGCAACGCGATCGCCACATCCCGGCGGGTGTCGCGGCGGTAGAAGTTCAGGCCTAGGAAGTGCGCCACGCCGGTTTGATCCCTAAGGAACAAGCGATAGACCACGATTCCGGACAGCCCCATCGGGAAACGCCCCCAAGAGAATCCGCCTTGCTTCTTTGGCGAGCGTCGCGTCACGGAGGGTTTCATGAGTGGCCTTGTTGGGCAGATGCCTGCGCTAGCCGTTGGCTGCCGGAAGCATCATTGATCTCGCGGCGGCTCATCTCGCGACGGGTTGGGGTGTTGCCCAAGACTTCCACCTTGCCGCCGGCGCGCCGGAACGCGGCAAGCTGATCGGCGAGCACCGCGCGATCCCGGTCCTTGTGCTGAACGGTCGTGCTGTTGTGGCTGCCGGTGGGGGCCGAGCGCATTACCCGCGCCACTGCGGCGCGAGTCGGCTCCACACGCGCATCCGGGGTGCGCATCAGCCTGTGCATCGTGGTGGTCAGCATCCAGATCCTGTTGCCCTTGGTGATGCTGGCCTGCACCTGGCCGGTGTCGCGCATCGCGGCGAGCGAACTGTTGAGCTGCTTGAGCGTGCAAGTCAGCGTCCCGGCAGCGAGCAGTTCCTCATCGCTCGCGCCAGCAGGCCGGTCGAGCAGCAGAGCGCGGATGGCGGCCGCACGGCCGAATTGCTGGATCTTGGCGCTCATGCTGCTTCCTTGGCGGTAAGGTCGCGCACGCGCACGCCCTGGCGATCAAGCCAACGGCGCGCCGACTGCAGCGACTTTTGAGAGAGGGCGAATCGGCCGGTACCGATCTGGAGTTCGCGGCCACGCACGGTCGCTGAGCGGCCCGTGGCGGCCGCCACTTCGGTGGGGGTGGCGCTGTGCGGGCTGGCGTAGATGCCGGCCCACAGCCATCCTGCGCAGACCATCAGCACCAGGGTGGTGCCATGACTGCCGGTGGGGAAGGAATGCTCAACGGGGAGGGCCGACGCCTTCATGCGGCATCCGCCTGCTCAGCGGAGGCGCGATATGAGGCAGCCAACACATCCCATTGCGACGCGAAGCGCCGAAACGTCTCTGCCTGCTCTTCATTGCCCACCATGGACTCGGCATCGGCTTCCACGCGCAGCGCCGCGGCGTATGCCGACTTGGCCTCGGCAACCTTTAGGAAATAGTCGCGGGTCATGGGGCCCCCGCGCTGAGGCGTGCCTGTTCGACCAGCGCCGTGGCTTGCGCCATGCCCGACTTGGTCAGCGTGGCCTGTGTCGGAAAACTCGGGTCGTCGTAGTCGATCAATGCGCGCTCGTAGAGCCAGTTGGTGACCCGCCGCGTAAAGACCTTGGCGGGCTGTCTGGTGGAGCAGAAGCCGCCACGGGTGCGCTTCAGCACATGGCCCGCCGCAGCGAAGGCAGTAACGAGCGCGGCACGCTCCAGGGGTTTGAGTGGTGCAGCCATTGCGTTCTCCAGGTCAGGCGGCGTGCTGCGCCGGCAGGCGAGCCAGCACGGCGCCGCGGGCTCGGGCGAGGTGAGAGATCGGGATCAGCTGCGACACCAAGCCCGGGTCGGTCCAGCGCAGCTCGGCGATCGCGAGAGAGGGGCTGGGTACGGTTGCCTTCTGGCAGAGATGACACTCGAAGTGCATGAGGGCCGGGACAGGTGTGCCGAGCTGGTGGCCGGCCGGCGCACCGGTGGTCGTCACGATTTGCGGGCGGTGTCCGGGGCGGCACAGTGGTACAGAGGCGGGTGCAGGGCGGGCGGTCTGCATGGAATCACCCGCGAACGCTGGAGGACGCCGCCCAGCGCGCCTGATTGGCATCGCGGTCGGCGTGGGCCTGGCTGATCTCCACCAGGCGAAGGGGCACGACGATGGCGGCCACAGCGCCGACGACAGCCCAGGCGATCCGGTACCGGCGGTTCATGCCCGCACCTCAGCTGCCATGTCCCGCGATTCGGCTTCCACGCGGCGGGCGGCGACGCCCATACGGCGCGATCGGCGCAACTGGTTACGGCTGTGCTCGCCAGCGCTGCGGGCTCGCAGGACGTTGGCGCGGATGTGGTCGCGGGCAGCCTGCGCCAGCAGGCACGAGGCGGCCTGAAGCGGCAGCGGGGCCTTGGGCAGGGAGTCGGCAGCGGTGCGGTAGGACATGGCGCTCTCCGTAGGAAAGGAGGGCGCCGGCGGGCCTATTGCCTGGGGAGAGGCATCCGCGGCTCAGCAGGGGAGGGGCTGGGCCGCAGTCGCGACCCGCCGGTCGCCCGTCGGCTGGGTTGCCGACGGTGCGATCCTATACGCAAACGAATTACCAATGCAATACCTAAACGAATTAATTCGTTTGGGCGGCTGATGGGGTATACCTGGCCTCAATGGCTTCGACCTGCTTGCGCTTGGTCTCGGCGCATTGCTGGGTGGCACTCGCCATCTGGCTGTCCGCGCTTACGCGCTCAGCTGTAATGGACTGCTGCAGCCCCGCGACTTGGTTGCGTATGCCTGCCTCGTAGGTAGCTCCTGCGAGGTTGTTCCGGGCGAGTGCGGCGTCTCGATTGAGCGCCTGCACTTGGCGCTCATAACCCGCGATGCGCTGATCCGACGGACCGTAGACCCTGCTGCGTGCGCTGGTCAGGCAGTTGCGCTCTGCGATGCCTGCGTCGGAGATATCTGTGCTCTTGAACACGGATTGCTTGTTGGCCGCCTCGCCGGATGTCGGGGTGGCGGCTCTGCCGGTGCGGACTTCATGCGGCTTGCTGTCCCTCGCGCAAGGATTCTGGGAGTACACGGTCTCGCCGCTACTCCCCTTGCACTTATAGACCTGGGCTGTCGCAGCAGCACAGGGGACCAGCAGCATGGCTGCGATAGCAAATGACCTCATGACCTTTCCTTGTCCTCTGTCTCGTTGAAGATCGTTAGAGCCCGCCGCGACCGCTGCGGTCGATCACGCGGCCGATGAGATGCAGGCCAGACACTTCATCAGCGGTGAGGTATTCGTCGGGGTACTGCGTCTTGTCAGGGTTGTCGCTCACGATGCGCAACCGGCCGTCTGCGGTCCTGTACAGGCGCTTGACCTTGATGTCCGGATAGGGTCCTGGGGTCATAAACACATAGACCCGCCCGTCAGCGACCTCCTTATCTCCGGTGTTCACGGCAATTCTGTCGCCGTTGAACAGGGTCCGTTCCATGCTGTCGCCGAACACCTTCATCACCTTTACGTCTTCCGGCTTTGCTCGCACCTGGTGGAACCAGCTGAGCTGGTAGGCCATGCGGAAACTGGTTTCCACAAATTCGGGGGCGGGAGAGCCGTGGCCTCCGGACACAACGACATCGACTACCGCCACCAGAACTTCCCTGTCGCCATCTAGTTCGTCTCCATGTTCGAACGCCTTCACGGCATAAGCCGGGATCGTTCCCGGCGTGCCTGTGTGAGAGGCGGGCAGTCCGGTGCGCATCTGCTCAACCGTGACGCCAAAGTAGTCAGCAAGGGGCCTTAGCGTTCCATCACGCGGGTCGGCTACTCGGCCCGACAGGACTCTGTGAATGGTGGGCTGGGGCACGCCAGTCTCCGTAGCCAGGCGGTTCTCGCTCAGGCCACGCAGATCCATCAACTGGCGAAGGTTCTTGGAGATCGTATTCATTCGTGAATTGTCAGCCGCCAGTCGGGGTGTGGCATAGATCGTTTGGGTATTGCAAACCTATTCGTTTGCGTATAATTTCCATCGCCATGAACCCTCAAACCGCAGTTGTCGCCCTTATCGCCCTTGGCTGGAGCGAGTCCCGCATCGCCAAGGAAGTGGGTACATCGCAGCCCACCGTTCACCGAATCAAGCATGGTCTTCAGCGCCGCGGTGTCGCCTTTGAGACGGCCAGGGCTGTGATCGATCTTGCCGAGGCCGAGAGGTCGGCTGCTGCCAATGGGGTGCGCCCATGCGGCAGTTGATCGAATTGCTTCCTGACCTCGGCAACTCGGAACTGGGGCCGGTGCTGGACCAGTGCCTCATGGTTGAAGGCGAGGGCGGTGGGCTGGTGTTGACGGCTGACAGCTGGCTCGCCCTTCGTGGCCGGCTACAAGCTGCAGCGTCACCGCTTCATTGGTGGGAGGTTCCGACCAATGCCTGATGTGAGCAACGGCCGGCGCGAAGAAGACCGCCGCCACCCCGCCCATACCCTGGATCACGCTGTAGTGGCGCAGGGCGCTGAAGTGCATGCGCTGTTGGAAGAAGAGGATCTCGCTCATGGCCCGCATCTTGGTGCAGCGGATGGGCGCGGCGAAACGATGAAACGCAGCCTGTTTCAGGGTGACGCATGACGTGCCAACGATCTGACCTCTATTGGCGGGATGCGCTGTACAACGCCGTGTCGAAAGCGCCTGGCAATGTCCAGGCAGCTGCGGTCTACCTCAGCGAGCGCCGCGGTAAAGGCATCACCGGCGAGACCCTGCGCAAGAAGCTGCGAGGCCTGGCGGGTGAATCGCTGTCGATGGAAATGGCCGAGATGCTCACCGAGTACCTCCAGCAGTTCGTGGACACCGCCGAGCTGGCAACCGACTGGATCGCCTCACTCGGCGGTCAATTCAACTTGATGGTGGATTTCGTGCCGCCGCCGCCCGAGGGCGGCTGGCCCAACGAACTGGAAGCGCTGCAGAACAAGCTGCTGCAGCTGCATGCGATGACCGGCCGGCTCTCAGGCACGACGCTGGAGGCGGTTGCTGACGGTGATCTGAGCGTCAGCGAAGCCGACGGGATGCAGGACCTGACGCGCAGCATCCGAACGCTCTGCTTCCGCTTGGAGCGCAACGCCTGCAGGGCGGCCAAAAAAGCGGTGAGCCGTGAATGACTTGGCTACCTTCCGCTCACCCCGGGCACGGTACAGGCGACGAGGAGAGATGAGCGCTGCTGCCTGCCGTGCGATGGAAGAGGCTGCCCGTGCGCTGACTGACGCCGTGCCCGCGCTTGTCGGCGACGAAGCGATGGCGGAGCGCGAGCGCCTGCGTCGCGAGGACGAGTTGAGGGCTACTGCCCCGCGCGAGCTGGACCTTGGGGGTAAATCGTGGGCGTGAGTTGCTGCCTGCTCAAGGCCCTCGATATCGGCCGTAAGCCGCGTTCAGAATGGAAGACCTCAATCGAGGCGCTGCCGATGACGTGCCCGCAGCCTGGCGTATGCACTGGCGACGTCGGGTGCCGTGAGCGCATTGCCGAGTACATGCGCATGCAGTGGAACATGGCTGCCGCCCGCGCCGCACGCAAGGGCGGGCGGTCATGAGCCATAACGGCATCGACGTCGAGGCGATCAAGAACTCCGTGGATCTCGATGAGGTTGTCGGAAGGTATGTGAAGCTCCGGCGCACTGGCAGGGAATTCACCGGCCTGTGCCCGTTCCACGAAGAGGGCTCCCCCAGCTTTACGGTCAATCCAGCAAAGGGGTTCTTCCATTGCTTCGGTTGCGGCGCGCACGGTGACGCCATTGGTTTCATCCAGAAGATCACGGGTCTAGATTTCAAGGAGGCGTGTGCGCAGCTTGGCGGCCATGAGTTCGCGCCCGCCTCTCTGAGCGTCCGGAAGGTGGTGGAACAACCTCTGCAGGTGAACTGGGTGCCCCTTCTGCCGGTCCCGGAGGCCGTGCCGCCGCTGATGGCCGGCGAAGAATGGACTGTGCCGATCTGGAATCCGAAGAACGGGAAGCTCCGGCGGATGAAGCCCACGCGGGTGGACGTCTACCGCGACGCCGAGGGGCGCCTGCTGGGGTACGTCCTGCGCTGCGAGTTCGTCGAGCAGTCCTCGCAGAAGCTCAAGAAGTGGACGCCGCAGGTGACGTGGTGTGTCGGCCCTGACGGGCAGCAGCAGTGGTGCCTGGTCAAGTTCCCAACACCGCGCCCTCTGTGCGGTCTGGACGCGCTTGCGGCCAAGCCGGATGCGCCGGTACTGATCCCTGAAGGCGAAAAATGCCGCGCGGCTGGCGCTGGCGCGTGGGCGGGGTACGCCGCAGTGACCTGGGCCGGCGGCGGCAATGCCGTTGGCAAGTCCGACTGGTCGCCAGTGGCGGGCCGGGATGTCGTGCTTTGGCCCGATGCGGATCCCGCAGGCCGCAAGGCAATGCTGGGCTGGCACAACGACGCAGGCCACTATGTCCCGGGCGTAGCGCAGCTCTGCGCACGCGCTGGGGCGAAGTCGATCCGGATGATCGACGTAAGCGGACAGCCCGACGGCTGGGATATCGCCGACGCACTAGAGCTGGACAAATGGACGCCGCGGCAGCTGGCAGCCTGGGCGGCCAATCGCGTCGTCGAACTGAATGTGGTGGCACCCGATGTCACGTAACGGCCGACTGCTGGAGCGCATCAAGTACTCGGACCGGGAGCTGGCGCGGGTCTATAGGCTCGCGGCTCAAGCGGCCATCGAGAACCCTTACGAATCCTCGCGCGCTATACGCCGCGAGCGGGCGAAGACATACCTGCGCATCGCGCGAGGACATGAAAAGGCAATACGGGGATGACAGAGCCGAAGCGTAAGAGATTGACCGTGGTCGATGGTGGCCGCGGTACGCCGCCGCCAGGCGGTGGTGGGGTAGATCCAGAAGCATGGAAGGTCAACCTGACGTTCAACCGCGACCAAAATGTCGAGGGGACGCTCCACAACCTGATCCTGATCATGGAGAACGATGAGCGGCTGGCAAAGCTGTTCTGGCTCAATGACTCCAGCAATCAGGTGAAGCTGGAGCGTGATCCGCCGTGGAGCGGCGGTAGCCGGGAAGAGTTCATTGACACGGACGCGTACGAGCTCTCTGCGTGGCTGCAGCACCCGGATCGGTACCGGATGAAGTGCAGCGACGACCTCGTGCTCAAGGCGGTGATCGCTGTGGCGCGGCGCTACCGGCGCCATCCCATCCGTGAGTACCTCACCGCCCTTGAGTGGGATGGTGTGCCTCGCGTCGAGCAGATGCTCACGGTCATGTTCGGTGCGCCGGACAATGCATATAGCCGGCGCGCAGCGCAGTGCTTCATGGCGAGTGCCGTGGCGCGGTTGCTCTGGGTCGATCCGAAGCAACCGTTTGTTGGCGCGCAGGTTGACTTCATGCTGGTGCTCGAAGGCGAGCAGGGCAAGCAGAAGTCCAGCGGGTTGCGCGCAATCTTCGGTAGCCAGTGGTTCGTCGAGACCAGTGAGTCGCCCAGCGGAAAAGACTTCTACCAGGTGATCCAAGGTGCCTGGGGGGTTGAGATCGGCGAGATGGACTCCTTCTCCAAGGCGGACGTGACCAGCGTAAAGACGGCAATCACCAGGCGAGTCGACAAGTTCAGAGCGCCCTACGACCGCGTACCTCGTTCGTACAGGCGCGAGTGCGTACTCACCGGCACGACCAATGAGCATCAGTACCTGCGCGATCCGACGGGAGGCCGGCGCTTCCTGCCGGTCAGGACGGAGGGGCAGGTTCGTATCGACTTGATTACCGAACAGCGCGACCAGCTGTGGGCTGAGGCCGTCCAGTTGTTCGAGGGTGGCTTCGACTTCTGGGTGCTGCCCGAGGACGCCAAGGAAGAGCAGGCCGCGCGGTACGTCGGCGACAGCTGGGAGGGCAGGGTGGAGGCGTGGGTGGAGATGCGAGCCGATACGTCCAAGTATCCGACACGCCTGCAAATGGCTACGAGGCTCGGCTGGGCGACCACCGATGACTTGTTGACCTTCGCGATAGGGCTGGATGCCGGCAAGCACGGGAGGCCTGAGCAAATGCGTGTGGCGGCAATCATGAAAACGCTGGGGTGGGAGAGCGCGAGGCGGCGCTGGCCCGAAGGTGGTCGCGAGCCCCGATGGTTTCGGGTCGGCGAATCTGTCGATGACTGGATGGCGAGCGCCAGCCAAGGCAAGGCGAGCGGCAGCCAGGGCCAGCATGCGGAGGTGGGCGATGGCCCTGACTTCTGACCAGACCTCGGCAGGATTGTCCGGACCTGTCCCAACCATTGACCAGACCTTGCGCCTTGCAACGCAAGGCCGTCCCGACCGTCCAGACCTTTTCGCGCGCGTGTACATGGAAGACCACCACATCAAACCAATCTCAAAATCTCTCAACAGGTATGGACAGTCTGGACAGTTAGGACAACTCAACAACCCCAAGGGTTCGCGCTGTCCAGACCTTGCCTCGATGGTCTGGACGGTGAGGACGGGCGTGATGTTCCACGCGAATCCACGACCGGCCAAGGCGGCGGCCGGCGCCCCGGCCCATCGGCAGACCCCCTCGGCGCGGGTCCTCCTGGCCCGTGGGAATTGCGGGCCACCAAGCGCGCGATGCTCGAACGTGTTTCGGGTTCTGAGTTTGGTTCCGATGGAACAAGGGGGTTCCGCATGAGTTCCGAAATGGACCTGATGACCGTTGCCCAGTACGCGGAACACCGTGGGGTCAGCGATTCGTACATCCGCCGCATGCGCCGCGAGGGCAAGTTGGTCTGCGACGGCAAGGCGATCCGCGTCCAGGCCAGCGACACCCTGCTGAATGACCTGACGCACCCGCTGCGCGGCGGCGATCGCACACCCGGCGCGGAAAGCCCGGCTGCCGCCACTGCCGGCGTTCTCTCCGCGTCCGGCGGGCCGAGTGTGCAGGAGGCGGTGCGTCGTGAACGGCTGGCGCGGGCGCGGTTGGCAGAGCTGGAGCTGGGTGAGGAACTCAACGAGCTGACGCGCACCAAGGGTGTGGAGCGCGCTGTGTTCACCCTGGTGCGGCAGGCGCTCAACAGCATGATGAATCTGCCCAGCAGGCTGCGGTCGCAGCTGGCCGCAGAGAGCGACCCGCGCAAGGTGGAGGCGATGCTGGAGGATGAGGTTCGCAAGATCGCCGAGAAGATGCAGAAGGACGCGCAGGCACTGCTTACGGGTGCCCCGGCTGAGGCGGCTTCGCTGCAGCAGGCCGCCGAATGAGCCTCGACCTGATTGCGCATGATGTGGTGCTCGCAGACCCGCAGAGCGTCGTTTGCTCCGCCTGGGAGAAGGCCTGGACGCTGCCGCCGCGGCAGACGGTCAGCGAATGGGCCGACGCAAACCGGATCATCGCCAAGGGTGCGGGTGCCGAGCCTGGTGAGTGGCGCACGGCTCGCAACCCGATCCTCCGCGAGATCATGGATTGCCTGAGCGACCATTCGCCGGTCCGCATCGTGGACTTCATGAAGTCAGCCCAGATCGGTGCCACAGAGATCGGCATCAACTGGACCGGGTACGTCGTTGATCGCGGCTCCGATTCGATGATCGTGGCGCAGCCGGTGAAAGACCTCGCCCGCAGCTGGGTGCTGTCGAAGTTTGATCCGGCAGTGCAGGAAATGCCTGAGCTGCGCGCCAAGTTTGCTACCGACAACACCCTGGAGAAGCACTTCCCCGGCGGCACACTCTGGGCGATCTGGGCCAACTCCAGCAACCAGCTGCGCCAGCGCACCGCTCGCTACATTTTCATGGACGAGGTGGACGAGTATCCCAAAGACCTGGGCGGGCAGGGGCCTGCGGATCAGCAGCTGGAGGCCCGCGCCAGCTCCTACGGGGACCGCGGCAAGGTCTATCGTGCCTGCACCCCGACGATCGCAGGCGCCAGCGCCATTGAGGCCGGCTACCAGGCAGGGGACATGTGCGTCTACGTCGTGCAGTGCCCTGAGTGTGCCGGTGAGCAGACGCTCGATGTGGAACGCCTGCAGCCCGATGGGACATTTGCTTGCGAGGTGAGCGGCTGCGTAATCCATGAGCATCACAAAGACACCATGCTCGCCGAGCGGGGTTTCGGCGGCACCGCGTATTGGAAGCCGACGAATCCGGCGGCCGACCCCTATCACCGCAGCTTCCACGCATGGGCCGCTTATGCGCCCTTGGGTCTGGGGCCATCGTGGAAGGATCTGGCTGATGCGAAGGCAGAGGCCGACCGCGATCCGAACAAGATGGCTGGCTTCTACAACCTCAAGCTGGGTATCCCCTTCGAAGGCGAGCGGCAGCAGCAGGATTCTGAGGAGGTCGCGAAGCTGGCCGAGCCGGGGGTGCACAGGGGCATCGTGCCGCCTGGTGGATTGGTGCTCACGGCTGGCGTGGACTTCCAGCACGACCGCGCCGAGGTCCAGGTGATAGCTACCGGTCGCGGACAGCGTCGTTGGGTTGTGGAGTACGCGGTAATCGACTTGGATCCAACGATCCTGGAAACGTATGACGCGCTGGATGAGTACCTGAAGGGAACGTGGCGCACAGCGATAGGAATTGAGATGGGCATTTCTGCGGCAGCGCTGGACGGCGGCAACTGGACCGAGACCGTGGCGCAGTTCGTCAAGAAGGCGGTGGGCAACTCTGGCTCCAACCGAATGATCGAGACGCCGCTTGGCTTCATCAAGCAGGCCGTCTACTTGGTGCGTGGTCGCGCGGAGAAGAAATCGGACCGTGCCGTCTACCGCCCGGCCAAAACCGAGGTCAACCACCGTGAAAAGACAGTGGCCCGCAGCATTGGTGTGTGGGGTGTCGGCACGTCCGTGCTCAAGCACATGGTCTACGGCTGGCTGACGGCCGCGCTGGGCGCAAAGGATGAGGCGGAGCGGGAGGGTGCGGACGAAAACCTCTCGGTGCGTATGCTGCGCTTCCCTGGCGGCCGTGGCGATGAAGTGCACGATCCGCTTAACCCCGATCCGGGTGCGTTGCCGGCCCGCTACTTCAAGGGCTTGACGGTGGAGTACTTCGATCAGGACGCGGGTGCATGGATCAAGCCGAAGGGAGCAAGGAACGAAGAGCTGGACACCGTCGTCTATGCCATCTGGGCTTCGCTCGCCCCGGCGGTAAAAGCGGACGTGATTCGCGATTCGCAATGGGCTGCGCTTGAGGAGCAGTATCACCCGGTGTCACATGGGCTGTTTGACCAGCCTTCGGATTCCCGTGAAACATTGGTGCCCGGTTCTATGCCTGTGGCGCCGGTCAAGCCGCAAGCGCCTGCGGCTCCGCCGCGCTCGGCAGGCATCGCGGCGCGCGATGGATGGGGGTTCTGATGGCCCGTCGTAAGGAAACAGAAGAGCAGCTGCGCGCGCGCATCCTGGGCAAGATGCGGGAGGACATCGGGATCAGCGAGGCAATGGCGCGCCCATTCGTAGAATCGGTGATGCGTTGCTTTGCGGGTGAGCAGCCCTATTTTCCCGCAGCGCAGCGGATCTACCCAGTGGCGCTGATCAAGAGCGCTTTGGAGGGTGGCAGCTCAGTGAAGAAGGTGATGGCTGAGTTCGAAGTTTCGCGCTCAAAGCTGCATGAGCTGTTCCCGGGCGGCCTTCCAAGGCCCGCAAACGCGGGTGTGTCCACCGTTTCAATGAAGATGGAGACAAAGTAGTTTTTTGGCCCTTTGAAAACAGTTAGTTAGATGCGGGGGTGTCCACGACTTTGTTTAGTTCGTGGACACCGACATCCCTAGCCTATGCAGCATGACAACTGCACAGCAAATGCTCGAACACTACGCACAGGCGGAGATCGCCGTGCTGAAGGGGCAGAGCGTTCGCTTCGGTGAGAGGCAGCTGACGCACGCTGACCTAGCTGAAATTCGAAAGGGCCGCGCTGAGTGGCAGGCGGTTGTTGACCGTGAGGCAAACGGGGGCCGCCGCCGTCGGGCGGGTTGGGCTACTGCGGACTTCGGCGGTTCCACCTGATGGCATCCGCATCGATCGCCCGTCAACGCTTGCTGACTACCACAGCTGCAGATCGCGCAGTACGCGCCCCGGCGGCGGTCCCCGTTGAAGCCCGTGCCCACGAGGTGACCCGCCCGTCGCGCAGCCGGAAGCTCGCCCGTGACTGGGGCAGCGGCGGCGCTATCGCTGGCATGGATGCGCGCCAGCTGAGGGATCAAGCGCGGCACCTCGAGCGTGATCTGGATCTGGCGGACAATGCCCTGAACGTTCTGGTGCAGAACACGGTCGGCTCTGGCATTGATGTTCTGGCTTCGCCGCGCTTGCCGGGCCGAGCGATCGACCGCGACCTGGCACTGCAGCTCGATGATCTGTGGGACGAATGGTGGGACCGTCCGGAGGTCACTCAGACGCACGACTACGGTGCATGTCAGCAGCTGCTGGCACGGAGCTGGTTTCGCGATGGCGATGTGTTCTATCAGGACCTGATCGGCTTCGTGCCGGGATTGGTACATGGCAGTGGCGTCCCCTACAGCATCGAGATGCTGGAAGCGGATCTGGTGCCTCTTGAGTTCAGCGACCCCTCCCGAAACATCCTGCAGGGCGTCGAGAGAAACGCCTGGGGCCGCCCTGTCGCATTCCATGTCTACAAGCAGCACCCGGGTGATCCCTTCGGTAACCGGCTTGAGACGAAGCGGGTCTCTGCCGACTTCATGCATTGCATCGCCAACCTGAGCCGGCTGCACCAGGTACGCGGACTCAGCGTGTTCGCCAGTTCCATGTCCCGCTTCGAGGACGTGAAGGACTACGAAGAGTCGGAGCGGATTGCGGCCAAGGTTGCTGCCTCGATGACCTTCCAGATCAAGAAGGGCGAGGGCAGCATGTTCGGCGGCGCTGACGGGCTCGGTGGTCGTGTGCTGATGCAGGACGGTGCTCCGGTTCGCGAACTCCGCATGGCACCGGGCGCGATCTTTGACGATCTGCTGCCGGGCGAATCGATCGAGAGCCTCAGTTCCGATCGGCCCAACCCGAATGCCGCGACCTGGCGCAAAGAGCAGTTGCGCGCCGCTGCCGGCGGTATCGGTGTGAGCTATTCCAGCCTCTCGCTGGACTACAACGGCACGTACTCGGCTCAGCGACAGGAGCTGGTGGAGAAGTGGGGCAGCTACCTGATGCTCGCTGAGCGTTTCATCGCGATGAGCATTCGCCCACAGCGGCAGCGCTTCATTGAAGCGTGCGTACTGGCAGGCAAGGTCAAGTTGCCGCGTGGCTGGACGCTGCGTCACTTGGCTGCGTCCACCTACGTGCGGCCTGTCATGCCATGGATCGACCCGCTGAAAGAAGCCTATGCCAAGGGTGAGGCCGAGGACCGGGGCTGGGTCAGCCCGCAGCAGAACATCCTGCAGTACGGAAACAACCCGATCGACGTGCTGCGCCAGCGAGAAGACTGGCAGCAGCAGGCCGCCGAAATCGCGCCGACGGCGCCCAATACCAGCGCAGAGGCCCGGGCACAGGTGCTCGGCTCGCTGACGCGCGATCTTTCCAGGAGCGAATGACCATGCGTGGAGTGAGCCTGTTGGCAAGCGCCATCAACCTTTCCATCACCGCCGACGCTGGCCCGGACTGCCAACTGGGGCCGTGCCTCTTCCAGGTGCACGCCGAGGCTGACACTGCCGAAGTCATGATCTATGGCGCCATCGGCGGGTTCCTCTTCGAGGAATCGGTGTCCGCCCTGGATCTAGTGGAGCGCATCGGGCAGATCACCGCCTCGACCATTCACGTCCGCCTGAACAGCGTGGGTGGCGTCGTCACCGACGGTATGGCGATCTACAACGCCCTGAAGTCCCATCCGGCCCGCACTGTGGTGACTGTTGAAGGTCAGGCCGCCTCGATCGCGTCGCTGATCCTTCAGGCGGGCGATGAGCGCCGTGTCTTCGCCAGCTCGCTGGTCATGGTGCATGGGCCGCGCACCGTCGCGGCTGGCACTGCCACGACCTTCCGTCAGAACGCTGAGGCGTTGGACGCCCATGCGGCAGCGATGCTTGAGGCATATGCCTCCCGTTCGGGCCGCCGTGAGGACATGGAACGGCTGCTCACCGATGACGCCGATCACTGGTACTCGGGTCCGCAGGCGATCGAGGCCGGCCTGGCCGACGTGGTGGTAGATGCCGATCCTGGTGCCAGCGCCCGCTGGCAGGCCGCCTCGGCAGTCGCCGTTACCGGCTATCTCCAAGCAATCGAGGGGGCTGGTGCGCCGGTGACCGCCCAGCTGCGTCGCCACATCGTTGCCAGCCTCTCCCCGCAAACCTTCGCCTCACTCCCTGAGGTAAGCCAGTCGGCCGTGATCGGCCATATCGAGGATCCCACCATGAAACAGCAGTACGCCTCCATCCTCGCCAGTGCCGGTCTCGCGACCGCCGCAGCGGCGGGCAATACCGCAACTCCGGCCGTAGCTCCCGCAGCTCCCGCAGCTCCGGCGCCGGCGCCCGTCACTGCCGCTGCTCCCGCGGCAGATCCGGTAGCGGCGGCGATGCTCGCGCTGCGGACGCGTAACACCGAGATTCAGGCGATTGCGCAGACGCACATGGGCATCCCGGCCGTGGCTGAGTACGTCAATGGAATCATCGCCGCGGCAGACATCAGTGTGACCGCCGACAACGCCGGCCGTCACATCCTGGCGCTGCTGGGCTCCAACGGCCGGCCCCTCAACGGCAATGCTGGAATCGTTCCGGGCGGTGATCAGCGCGACCTGACCCGTGCCGCCATGGCGAACGCCATCGAGGCCCGCGCCGGCCTGGTGCAGGCCACCGATGGCAATCCGTTCCGTGGCATGACCATGGGCGAGATCGCGCGTGCATGCGTCCAGGCCACCGGCACGAACGTGAACGGCATGGACCGCATGCAGATCGTGGGCATGGCTTTCACGCACAGCACCTCGGACTTCCCGGCACTGCTGGGCGACGCCTCGCGCCGCGCTGTGGCGCAGGGCTACCAGGAGGCGGAGGAGAACTTCGACCAGTTCACCCGCGCGGTGAACGTGCCGGACTTCAAGCCGACCAATCTGGTGGGTCTGGGTGCGTTCTCGGATCTGGACATCGTGCCGGAGGGCAGCGCGTACAAGCAGGGCACCTTCAGCGAACAGTCGCAGGCGATGAAGATCGTCACCTACGGCAAGCTGTTCACCATCACCCGCCAGGCCATCATCAACGACGACTTGGGCATCTTCAGCGATGTGCCGCGCAAGATGGGCCAAGCTGCCCGCCGGACGCTGGCGAAGGCCGTCTTCGACCTGATCAACAGCAACCCCCGCTTGGCCGACGGCAAGCTGCTTTTCAGCGCGGACCACGGCAACGTGCTGCCTGCCGCGCTGATCAGCACGGACAGTGTCGGTGCCATGCAGGCCGCAATGCGTCTGCAGAAGGATAAAGACGACAATCTGATCCAGGTGCCGATGAAGGGCCTGCTGACGCCGGTGGCGCTGAATCTGCGTGCCCGCGCCGTGCGTGACTCCGAGTACGCCGTTGGTGCCGGTGTCGGTGAGAAGGAGCCGAACACCGTGCGCAACACCTTCGAGGTGTGGGACCACGGCCGCCTCGACCAGAAGGATCCCAAGGCGTGGTACGGCCTGGCAAACCCCGCGTTCGTTGACGGCATCGTCGTCGGCTATTTGGACGGAAATCAAGCCCCGTACCTGGAGCAGGAGCAAGGCTTCACGGTTGATGGCGTGGCCTGGAAGGTCCGCCTGGACGCTGCGCCGGCGATCGCCGACTACCGCGGCATCTACAAGAACCCGGGCAATCCGACCTGAGCCTCCGCCACATTTGAGCGCGGCCGGGTTGCCGGTTCGCGCCCAAGCGATATCCCTTTCGATTTGAGGAAACAGTCATGAAGAACGCACATCAGGACGGCCGCGTGCTGGACGTGGTGCTGGACAAGGCGGTCAAGAGCGGCGGTGTCGTCGCGAAAGGCAAGCTGTTCGGTGTCGCCGTCACCGACGGCGGAATCGGCGACCGCATCGCGGTCCACGTGGAGGGCGTCTTCCGCCTTCCGAAGCTGGCAACCGCAGTCGTTGCGAACGGCGCGGCGGTCAACTGGTCCAGCGCTGACGAGCGGGTGATCGTCGCAGATGGCGGCGCGGCTGACTTCAACGGCTTCGGATACGCCGTGGAGCCGGCAGCGAACGGTGACGCTGAGGTACTGGTTCGCCTGACGCCGGGCACCGCCGCGGCCGGCACCGGCGGCGCATAAGGGTTAGCCCACCACCGCACACAGATGCCCGGGTGGCGTGTGCGGTGGTGGAGCTTCTAGGAACACAGGGGGATCGATGAGCACCACTGATGCAAACGCCCAGATCGACCGGGCTATGAACGGCAAGTTTGCGTCGGTGGCGCTCAAGGTCGCCATCTACGCACTTCCATTCGTCCTGACGATCGCGGGCAGCGTGGTGAGCTGGATGCTCAACGACATCCGCACCACCCAGGAGAAGCAGGGCATGGGACTTCAGCAAGTAACCAGCGACGTGCAGGTGATCAACGCGAAGCTGGACAACGGGGTGATCTGGCGGATCGCCGAGCTGGAGCGTCGTCTCAACACCGTGGAACAGGCGCAGAAAACACCATGAATCGCATCCTCTCATTCTTCAGCCGCTGGCAGGAGTTCATCGTCTGGTTGCCGGTCCTGATCTTCCTGGCGCTGCTCGGCTGGATTCTGCTGGGCGCGCTCGACCGCACCATCGGCGGCGACGTGTTGGCGCAGTTGCTTCAGCTGCCGATCTCGGCTGCCTACCTTGCAACCGCCTGCGCGGCTGCCTGGCTGTTCAAGCGCACCTATCTTTTCGACCTGCGCGACGATCAAGAGCAGCAGCTGCATGAAGCTGCCCGGGCTGGTGACCGATCGGCCTGGCGCTTATTGCTGCTTGATCGCGCCGAATGGGTGGCGTTGGTTGGTCTGTTCGTTGCCTTCTTCTGGATCGCCCGATGATCGCCCGTCGCGTTCTCTCGGCGCTGCTGGTCGCCGCGCTCACCGCTTGCGGCCAGGCCCCAGTGGCAGCGTCCGTGCCGGTCCCTGCTGACGCGCCGGCAGCAGCTGCAGCTGAAGCGCGCGCAGATGTGGCCGACGCTGCTGCCCCGGTGGTTGAATCAGCACGAGAGTCCACCGCAGGCACAGTGATACCAGTGGTCGTGGCGCTGCAGGAGGCCGTGCAGCAGGTCCTGCCACCGGCGGCCAGCGCCCCCCAGTTGTCGGTCATCTCGCCCGCTGCTGTTGCGCTGATTGTCCGCTGGGAGGTTGGCAGCCAGGCGCTGTACACGCGGCGCTATGAGGCGCCCATCTGGCCGGGTGGCGCATCAGGCGTGACGTGGGGCATCGGCTACGACGGCGGCCATCAGACCCGCCAGCAGATTGGCTTGGACTGGTCCGCCCTGGCCGCGGCGTCCCGCCTCCAGGCGACGGCCGGGATCACCGGCCCTGCCGCGCAACCCGTCGTGCGGGATCTACGCGACGTGCGCGTTCCGTTTGGGCTGGCGAGTGAAGTGTTCGGCGTGGCCTCGCTTCCGCGCTATCACGCCAGTGCGCGCCGAGCGTTCGGTGCTGACGGGTTCGATGCTCTTCCCGCTGACGCCCGCGGTGCACTGGTCTCCGTGGTCTACAACCGCGGTGCCTCGATGACCGGTCCGGCGCGCACGGAGATGCGTGCAATCCGCGACGTGTGCCTGCCCGGCGCGGACGTACATTGCGTCGCGGGCCAGATTCGCCAGATGTGCCGGTTGTGGCGTGGCACCAACCTGGAGGCGGGCCTCTGCGGTCGTCGCGAGGACGAAGCCGGCCTGACGGAGCGTGCGCGATGAAGCTGCCCTCTGTGTTCATGGCGAAGCCGCTGTTGTGGGTAATCGGGGTTCTTGCCCTGGTGGTCATCGCTCTGTCCGTCTGCCTTGTGGTCGTGCGGGCAAATGCTCGTGCTGCTGCGGCTACGTATGAAGGCGCTGCAGCTACCTGCGCGGCGCAGAAGGATGGCGCCACTACGCGCGGGGAAGAGCTGGCCTCGGCCAACGCCGGCTACGGCCGCACTGTTGGCGTCCTTCAGGCCGAACTGGCGCTGGCGCAGAAGCAGGCAGCCACGCTCAAGCAGCAGAGCGACAGCGCGGTTGCTGCGGCCGAGGCGCGCGAGGCGGACGCCAACCAGACGTTGAAGCAGTTCATGAACCGCTACGCCGGCCAAGCGCGAGAAACGCGCTGCGCGCTGGCCCTGACCGAAGTGGAGGCATCATGCCCAGCATTCTCCGGCTACTGACCGTCGCGGCGCTCGCCGCCATGCTTGCTGCCTGTGGGCGCACCAAGCCTGATGCCGGCCCGGCGCAGTGCGCGGTTACCCCTGAGCCTGTGGTGGTGGAGCGGCGCGTGTACGTGTCGATTCCGGCCGCGCTTACCCGCACCGAGGCTGTTCCCGAAGGCCCGATCGCGCAGTGCTTTGATGTTGCTGCACAGCGGCGAGCCGTCATTGAGCGCCTCAATGGACGCGCCGAGCAGGTGCGCGCTATCCAAGGCACCGAGGTGAAGCCGTGAGCGCGCTGCTGGCATTCGCGGTCGTGGTGCTGTGCCTCGTGCTGGCGCTGTGCGTCACCAGTCGCCGTGAGGATCGCCGGTAATGGGGCAGCGCGCATTCCTCGCCGAGATGGACGCTGGCCTACATGCGAGCTTTGCCGCAGCGGGCATGGCTGACCTCGCCACATACACGCCGCCGGACGGCGGTGCTGCCGTGCCCTGCCAGGTTTATGTGGACCGCGACAGCGAAATGATCGGCGGTCTCAGGCAGTTCGTGGCTGGTCGAGTCGAGGTCGCTTACGTGCGAACCGCTGGCTTCCGCCCGGTTTCCAAGGGACGGGTGCACGTCGACGGCGAGCTGTATTTCAATTCGAAACCCATCTCTGACGACGGCTCGCTGAGCCGCTGGCTGGTGATTCGTGTCACTGACTGAAAGCTCAGATGAGCCGGCAAGTTGGCAGCTGCTTGAGTTCCTGGCAGGGCGGGTGCGCCTCATCAGGACGGAGTCGGGCTTCTTCACCGATATCGGAAGCGGTCTGATCCTGCTCGATGACCAAGACGCACCGCCTGATCTTGCCACTGCCGCTACCGCGATTGTTGTGGATCGGATCAGCTCCACGTCGGGAGGCCGCGCCCAGGCCAGTTCCGATGTGGAGCTGACCATCGAGTTCAGCGTGCCGCGAGGTCAGGACGAGGACCGGCCGAATCGTCTGGTTCACCGCGCCCGGCATGACCTGTTGAGGGTGCTCACCTTCGACTCACGGTCGCTGCCGCTGGGTCTCACCAAGTTCCAAGTCGTCGATTCACAACTGGTCCCCGTCACCGATGACGCCGGTCATTCCAGTGTTGTCGCTCAGATCACCGCGCGGGCCGGTCTGACCGAGAGTTTCCAGCCCGTGTCCAATCCCCAGGAGAAACCCTAATGGCCCAACAGCCCAAGGTCCGTAAGTTCGCCGGCGATCTGCGCTTCTATGAGCACGGCCCCGGTGCCAACCGCATCCCCGTCATTCCCGATCCGGACGACAAGTTCGGCAACAAACCGCTGGAACAGAGCTCGCTGACGTTCAGCTATGAGGCTGGCGACACGACCGAAGTGAAGAGCAAGCGCCGTGACGATCGCTACGGCCAGATCATCCACACCGACGCAAACCCCGGGACCACCGGCGTCAGCATCGGTGCGCTGGAAGTGCCGACCGCCATTCTGGCGCGCATGCTTTACGGCACCGCGGTCGCCTCCAACGTAGAGGCCGGCGAGGTTACCGACCAGTCCATGACGATCTACAGCAAGGATGCGCCGGTCGACCTCGGTCATCGCTTCGTGCTGGCAACTCCGGCTCCCGTGGTGAAGAAGGGCGCTGCAACGCTGGTGGCGGGTGTCGACTACACCATCGACAACCGCCAGGGCCTTCTGATTCCCAAAGCAGAAGGTGACATCGCCCATGGCGATGCGCTGACCGTTTCGTATGAGTTCGATGGCTATCTGGAAACGGCCATCAACGGCGGTGCGGTGCCGAACAAGGCATTCATGATTCTGGGTGACGTGCAAGATCGCATCAGCGGTGAGAACGGCCTGCTCCGTATTCCGCAGGTGGATCTCACCGTGGATGGGGACGTGGACTGGTTCAGCGACGAACCGATTCAGGTGACCCTGACCGGCTCGGTCATCTTCCGCTCGGAAGAGACCGCGCTGTACACCTTCAAGGTGTACGAGCAGAAGGCCGGTTGATGCGGCAGAGGGCTGCTCCCAGTCCTCAGTGGTCGGTGCCTGAGATGGCGCCGGCCACCTATGTGTGGGGGTGCTGAGCGATGGGGCGGTTTGCCAGCCTCGACCGACGCATGAATGCCGCTGCCTTGGCGCGTATTGCTGCCCAGGTGAACGGTGTAAGCGCTGCGGCGATCGCGAAGGCCGACGCTCGCTCAGCCATCTCAGTGCGTCGGCGGTTCGAGCCGGCGGCAAAGAGGGCCATTCGTGAGATCTACAACGTACGCGTCAGCGATCTGACTGGGCGCTTCACTGTGCGCACGGGTGCGGATGAGAACGGTGAGTACATCTCGCTGAATGCCTCGGCCAAGCCGCTGCCGCTGATCGGGTTCGGTGGACGCTGGGGCGGTCGAAAGACGGCTGGTGCGACCGCCCTGATCCAGAAGGGTGAGCGGAAGGTCTACAACTCAGCCTTCATCGCAACGGTTGATGGTCAAAGGCGCTTGGTGGCGCGTCAGTTCTCGCGAGACGCCACTGCGTCGTCCGGGCGCGATGGCCGCCGCAAGCTGCGGACGCTCACAGGTCCGAGCGCATTCCAGATGGTGATGGGCCAGGGCGACGTGGTCGTTACACGCCTGGCTCGCGAAATGAACGAGTTCCGCGGTAGCGAGCTCATCCGGCAGTTGAAACTGGCAAGGCAGGGGAAGCGTTGATGGCGAACAATGCGGCATTCGAGGAAGCGCTGCGGCTGGTCCTTGAGACCAGCGGCACCGAGGGCGTGGACGAACTGCGCCTAGCGCTTGCTGAGATGGGCGTGGCCTCCGACGCTGCCGTTGCCGACACTGGGAAGCTGGTGGACAAGCTGGCCGAGCTCAACGCTACCGCCGAGAAGGCCGAAGCGTTCGACGGCTTGCTCGAGACCTTGGGTGACCTGGAGACGCGCTTTGATGCCAATCAGAAGGCGGCGTATCAGCTCTCTTTGCAGATCGCTGAAACGGCGGCCCCGTCGAAGGAGCTGCTCAATGCTCAGAGAAGCCTGCGTGCTGAGGGTGACAAGCTCAAGGAATCGCTGAACAAACAGTGGGAGGCCGCGGCAAAAGCTGAGGACAGCCTCAGCGACCTCGGGGTCAACACCTCCCAGCTGGCAACCAGCCAGCAGCGCCTTCGCGAGGAAGCGTCAAAGATCGCGTCGGCCTTTGCCGATCAGGCGCGCGCCGCTGCCCAGGCCGCGGATGAAACGCGCCGGCGCAACCAGCAGATTCAGGAAGGCGACGACAAGTTCCGGGCCCAGGCCAAGGCCAGCACCTCCGCTGCCGAATCACTGAAAGCCTACCGCGAGCGCGCCGGCGAGGCAGCACGGGAGACGGCTGAGCTGGGCGCCTCGGCGTCCGTCACCACCAGCATCCTCAACAAGCTCAAGGGCATTGCTGCGACCGCGCTGGGCTTCATCGGCTTTGGCAAGGTCGTTGATGGCATCAAGGACATCATCAAGGAAGGCAGCGACGCGGAGCAGGAACTCGGGCAGCTCGAGGCGGCCTTGGCCGCAACCGGCCGGCAGGGAGAGTTCACCGCGGCCGGGCTTGCCCGGATGCGCAAGCAGCTGCAGGGTGGCCTGTTCGATGATGGCCAGATTTCCGCGGCTCAGGTACGCCTGCTGTCCTATACCAACATCGTCGGCGAGCAGTTCCCGGCGGCCATGCAGATCACGATCGACCAGGCCCAGCGCCTTGGGATGAGCCTGGAGGCCTCCGCTGAGGTGATCGGTAAGGCGCTGCAGACGCCTTCCAAGGCGATGGAGTCGCTGAGCAAGCAGGGCTTCACCCTGGATGACAGCCAGAAGCAGCTGATCAAGCAGCTGGAGGCCACTGGCCGCGTCGCGGAAGCGCAGGCGATCATCCTTGACCTGCTGACCGAGTCCTACGGCGGCGCGGCGGCGGCGGCGAAGGTCGGCACGATCGCCGGCCTGTGGAAGGAAGCCACCGATCGTTTCAAGGACTGGAAGCAAGAGGTCGCCGACCAAGGCGTGCTGGCCTACTTCAAGGGCCAGCTGACCGACATGCTCGCCACGGTTGATCGGCTTGCCAAGGACGGCACGCTCACTCGCTGGGCCAAGCAGACCTCCGACGCGATCATCACCATGGCCCAGGCGGCCAAGGGTGCGACCACCTGGGTCGTGGAGCACGGCAGCGCGCTGGTGACGCTCGGTCGGGTGTATGCGACGTTCTCCATCATCAAGCTGATCGCGCAGTTCAACACCTGGCGCATCACGCTGGCTGCGACCACGCGTGCGCAGTGGGCCAATGCTGCGGCTATGGATGCGACCGGCAAGGGCGCCGTGACACTGGGCAACCTGCTGAAGGTCATGCCGAAGGCATTGCTGATCACGGTGGGGCTGGTGGGTCTGGAAGTGGCACTGAAGGGCCTGCGCTCTATGGGCCAGGCGCTGGGCGAGGAACTGGGTAAGAACAGCGCAGCCAGTAAGCATGCAGGGAAAGTCAGCCGCCAGCTGCGCGAGGTGATGTACCAGGAGGCCGTTGCGAGGAAGGAGGCGGCCAACTCGTTCATCGAGTACCGCGATACCGCGGTGAAGGCATCCGCCGATGTCGCGGCCTTGGCCGAAGCCGAGCGGCAGTCGTACAAGGCCAGGCTGGACGGGCTGAAGGAATACCTGGCCGGGCAGCTCGGCTTTCTGGTCCGGATGGAGGCCCTGGGCATCGCGACCGACGACCAGCTCAAGCAGCTGGAACAGGTCAAGGTGCGCCTGCGGGAGGTCAATCAGGGTTACAAGGCCCTGGCCGAGGGTGCTCGTGTGGCGGGTGACGCCTTGGCAAACGGCATCGGCCCCGGCGCCCAGCTGGTGCTTGAACAGCTGCAGGGGATCGACTCGGACGCCAAGCTGGCGGCGACCTCAATCGGTAACCTGTTCCAAAGCCTCAACTACGCTGACAGTGCTTCGCTGGAGAACGTCGGCGTGGCGCTGGCTCATATGGCGGAGCAGGGCACGGTCGCCAGCCGGAATATTCGTGATGGACTGCTGGACGCCCTCCAGCGTCTCTCCGGTGAGGAACTCCAGCGCTTCCAGATGGCTGCGCAAACGGCGTTTGAGGCGCTTCCGGGCGCGGCAATCAACGCCTCGGCCGTGCTGCAGCAGACGCTGGTAGCTGCTTTGCAGAAGTTGGGCGTCAACGCTGAAAGCGTGGGGATGAGCTTCGGTAAGGCCGGTCGCGATGCGATCGCCGCCTTCGCCACGATCACCGATAGCGCACTGTCCACCGGCGTGCAGATCGAGACGGCGTTCAAGAGCGCCCTTGGCAACGTGTCCACCTTGGAAGAGGCCCGGACGCTTGGCACGCTGCTTGAGGACGCGGGCAAGCGAGGAAAGACCGGCTTCGACCAGGCGGAGCGTTCGGCGGTGGCGCTCAATTCGCGCATCCGCGAAATCACCAACGCGATGAACCCGCTGAACGATGAGTTCGGGCGGCTCGGTATCCAGTCGCAGGCGTCACTCAACGCTGCCCGCGATGCGGCCAAGGAGGCCTTTGAGGCGATCCGGCGTGGTGCTTCGCAGGGCAAGGCGAGCATCGAGGACGTACGTCGGGCGCTGCGCGCTTACAGCGACACCGCCCGTGCCTCGGTTGCCGACAGCGATGTTGCGGCCAAGCAGATGGTGGAGATGCAGCTGGCTCACTTGGATGCCATCTACCAGGTGAGCGACGGCTTGGATGACATGGGCCGCCGGGGTGGGGAGGCGACGCGTAAAGTCGCTGATGGTGCCGCTGGTGCTGCCAAGGAGCTGGACGGCGTCGCAGCATCGGCACAGGGCGCGGCCGCTGCTACCGAGGCCGTGGCCGCCGCCGGCGGCAGTGCAGCCACCAGCCTTGCACAGGGGGCGTCTGCCGCCCACGGCTTCTCACTGTCGATGGGTGAGGTGTCCGAGAAGACCTGGGAGCTGCTCGGAACGCTCGGTGGGCCGAACTCGCTGCAACAGTTCGCCAACATCTGGAATGGTCTCCACCAGCAGCGCCGCGAGTTGGAGGCGTACAAGAAGGAATTGAACGGCACGCTCCAGGCGTTCGATGACCTCGGTGAGAAGCGAAAGGAACTGTCGGAGCGATTCGATCTTGTTGGGCCCGGCGAGCTGGAGGGTGTTCTTCAGGTCGAAAACCAGATCGAAAGCAAGAGGCTGGAGCGCGACCAGGCGGCCAGGCGCGCAACCGAAGAGCGCTTGCGTGCCGCTGAGGCAGAGGCAAAGGCCCAAGCCGAGGCAGACGCCAAACGTGTTGGCGACAACAAGGGGCAGGAGATCCTGGTGATCGACTGGCGCGCGCCCAGCAAGAGCGTGGAGGCCAGCGCCAGCGCGGAGGCCCGGGCGCAGGCCGAGCAGATGGCAGCGCTGGTGGCGCCGTTGGTGCTGCAGAAGATCTCGCGCAGCAGGAGCGTTTCCGTGCGGGCAGGGGGTAACCGATGAGCCGCATCTTGCTGGCAGGCATTGAACTGCCGGCCGACCTGCAATGGATGGATGAGTTCACCGGCTGGCGGGTGGGTCAGGCGGTGAAGACCAGTCTGACCGGCGCCCGGATTGTGCAGGAGTCGGCGCTCCAGGCCGGCCGGCCGATCACCTTGCAGACCCAGCGCGAGGGCGCCGCCTACATCGCCCCGGTGACCTTGGCCGTGCTGCGTGCCCTGCAGGCCAGCGAGGAACAGCCGCGCACTTCGCCGCTGGCCCTGCTGATGCCTGCCCACAACGGTGGCGACCGCTCGTTCCCGGTGGCCTGGCGTCGCACCGATGGTCCTGCCATCGAGGCCGATCCGATCCGCTATGCCGTCCCAGCGCTGGACGGCGACTACTTCTCCATCACCCTTCGACTCATGACGGTGTAACCGATGACGATCTCCGCAACAGACATCAAGATGCGCCAGTCCCAGCGCCTGACCGACAACCCGGATGGCGGCGGGCGGATGGTGCAGACCGAGATCGTGGATGGGCAGATGAACAATCTGTTCCCCGATATCGGCGATGAAGAGCGCACCACGGGGCGCGCCACCCTGCGCAAGATGTTCGTGCACGTGGACACCCCGACCACCGATGTCCTCAAGGACGCGATCGGCGTGCTGGTGGATCCGCCGACGGATCCGCGCGTCCAGGTCAGCATGTTTGCCACCGGTAGCTACAGCGATGTGAGGGCTGACGCTCGAAATCGCGTCGAGAGCTACATCACCCGTGGCGTCGAGTCTCGCTACATCCTGCTGAGCAACCATTTCATCGGGCAGATGACCGTGCAGTTCTACTGCATGAAGGACGCGCCCAGCCCGGATATCAACGACAACGTGTGCCTCACCACCAATGGTTCGGGCTACACCCCGAACGAGCAGTACATCCGGGTGAAGGGCATTCTGTCGCGGACCACGCGGACCTTCTATGACGACACTGGCGCCTTCGAGCGCGACGTGATCGTCATCGAGACGGTCAATGCGTTGATCTTTGACTTCTACGGTCAGGAAGTCTCGCGCTACACCAGCACCAAGCCTCCTACCCGCATCTATGACACCAACGTAGTTGAGGCGACCAGCTATCACAGCGTCAAGCGGCTCACCGCGGCCGCCAAGCCCGGCGATCTGTCTGTGCAGGTCGATACGCCCTACGTGACCATCGTGCCTACCTCCACTGCGGAGACGGCCGTCAGCGACGTGCTGGCCGGTCTGGGAACGATCAGTTATGTGCCGTCTGGGCCGTCCGGTTCATTGGGGCTCACCTTCTCCAGTGCCTTCCCGGCGGGCGTCCCCGCCGCACGATTCCTTGGGAACCCTCTGGCAGTGGGCACGATCAAGGTGTTGGCCGGCAGTGTCGAGCTGACGGACGACGGCACCGGTGGCCTGGTGTCCACAGTGTCCTCGCCCTGGTCTGGCTCGGTGGACTACCTGGCGGGCTCGGTCGCCCTGGCGAACGCAAACGGCGTTGGGTCGACGGCGGTCACCGTCACGGCTACGCCGGCAGGCGCCATCATCGAGCAGGGCTTCACCGATGAGATTGCGGTCACCCAGAATAACCAGGGCTATAACTGGCTGTTCCAGATCGGGCCGTTGCCCGCACCTGGCACGGTGGTGGTTGACTACCGTGCACTCGGTAAGTGGATCCGTCTGAGCGACAACGGGCGCGGGCAGCTGACAGGGAAGCCGGGGCAGGGCAGCGGCACCGTCAATTACGCAACCGGCGCGGTGGTGCTGACCACTGGCGCGCTTCCCGACCTCACCAGCAGCGTGATTGTCAGCTGGGGCACACCAGTGTTGGCAGAGGCCCGCACGGGCGACATCGCAATCGCGCCGCCGGCCCTCCACTTCATGCTCGGCCAGGCGGGCGTAGTACCGGGTACCGCGGCCTTCACCCTGCGAGTGAGTGGTGCGGATGTGGCGGTGTCCGACAACGGCGCGGGCAGCCTGCTGATTGGTGGGATCGTCCGCGGCTCGATCGCGTACACGACCGGCGAGGTGATGATCCGGCCGGTAGCCCTGCCTGACGCCGACAGCAGGCTCGCTTGCGTGTATGAGTACGGGCAGGCCCTGAGCGGGACCGCGCAGCCCGTCCCCGACGGCTCCGGTGTGGTCGCCTTCGTAGTTCCCAACGGTCCCGTGCGGACTGGTTCCTTGGCGCTGGACTGGTCGGTTTCGGTGGACGCGGGCGCCGACGGCATGCCGAGCACGCCCCACACGATGCGTGTTCTTGCCAAGGACGACGGCGCAGGCAATATCGTCGCCCTTTCCGTGGGCGGACAGGCGGCCTCGGCCGTCCTTGGTTCGATCAACTACACCACCGGCGCGGTCAATCTGCAGGCGGGCCGTTTCACGGTCCATGAGGTGTCCATCCCGACCTATGCCCGAGTGGACGGCCGCTGGAAGGTCAGCGGCTATGTGCGGCAGGACGTGGAGGCCAAGTTCTCAGCGGGCACGTTGCTATCCATGGCCTGGATGGTCGCGGGCGCGGCGCAGTCTTCGTCCAATGAATCTCTTGCGCTGCCACCGCTGCAGCTGCTGCTGACACCGACGATCAGTGACTCCATCGTTCCGGGTAGCGTCCGGTTCGCCTTCAAGGGCCGCACCTACGTCGATCGCAATGGAGGGTTGTACCACTCGATCGATCCCGTCTCGGGAGCCGGGGTCTACGCGGGGTCGATCGACTACGCCGCCGGCGCCGCCAACCTGACGCAGTGGCTGCCCGGCGGAAACAATGCAGTCCAGATCCAGTCGCTGCTCACCCGGATCGCGGACCCCGGTGCGTCCGCAGTGTTCTTCCGCACGCCGGGCTCTCCGCTGCGGCCCGGGAACTTCACCCTGCGTGCGGTCACGCTTGACGGCATCCAGCTCAGTGCGGCGGCAGACATCAACGGCAACCTCGCCAGTTCGATGGTGCGCGGCAGCGTTGACTGGGAGACCGGTGTCGTCAAGGTCCAGTTCGGCCAAATGGTCCTGGCGGCTGGCAATGAAGGGGAGCCGTGGTATGACCCCGGCACCGTGGTCGGCAATCAGGTCTGGAAGCCGACGTTGGTGCTGCCAGGATCCATTTATATCGGTGCCGTCGTGTTTCGCTCAATCCCGCTGTCGGCGGTTGTGATCGGCTTGGAGTCGGTTCGCCTGCCCAGCGATGGCCGCGTGCCTGCGTTCAAGCCGGGGCAGACCGTGCTTATCCATCACACGGCCAACCATTCGATCGCGGCACCGGCGGCGGGCCAGACCGTGACGTTCGGGCGCGGGCGGCAGGCAGCTGTGGAGGTGCGAGACGCCACTGGTCTTCCGGTTGATAGCGCGTGGTACACGGCGAACACGGAGGTCGGCTCGCTGACCTTCAGCAACCCGCTGAATCTCTCGGCATACACGCTACCGATTGTGATCCGTGAGCGTGTAGAGGATCGCCGCCTGGTTGTGCAGCCGCAGATCACCGGCGAGATCGAGATCAATACCAGCCTCACCCATGACTTTCCCGTTGGGGAGGCGCTGATCAGCACCGCGCTCCGTTTGGGTGAGGCGAACGGCTCGCTCGACCTGCAGGCCCGTGTCCAGAACCTGTTCGATCAGGCGGCGTGGACGAACGTCTGGAGTGACCAGTTGATCGGCAGCGCGGCCCCGGCCACGTACAACGAAACCGACTATCCGCTGCTGGTGAGCAACGCTGATGCGATCACCGAGCGGTGGGCGGTGCGATTCACGACTGCCACCCAGTACGAGGTCATCGGTGAAACGGTCGGCATTATCGCCAGCGGTAACACCACGACCGATCTTGCCCCCGTCAACCCCCGAACCGGGCAGCCGTACTTCACCCTTCGCCGCCAAGGCTGGGGCACTGGGTGGGCAACAAACAACGTCATGCGCTTCAACACCATCGGTGGTCTGGCTCCGGTCTGGATGGTTCGCACGACCCTGCCGGGTGCGCCCCAGGGCGTTACCGATTCCACGCGCTTCCAAGTCATTGGCAACATCGCAGGAGAGTAAGCCAGATGAGTCTGATCCCAACGGTTTACAACAGCACCGACCCCGGCGCACCGCAGCTCACTGGCACGGTGGGCAGTCTGACCGCGCTGCTCGATGCCGTGTTGGTGGGCGGGTACGGTGTGGGCGCAGATTCCAAGGCGCCAGCTGGATGGACGCGAGAATTTACCGCCCCGAACGTGCGTGTGTACCGAGGCAATCCTGTCACGGGTACGGGCTACTTGCTGCGTGTGGACGATAGCGCTGCAATCGGAAACGCGCGCCATGCATGGACGCGGGGTTTCGAATCGATGAGCTCGGCGGACGTCGGTGTTAGCCCTGTGCCAACCGTAGCCCAGTTCGCAAATGGCATTCTCCTTCCGAAGTCCACCACGCTGACAGCGGTTGCTCGCCGCTGGCGCATTGTTGCCAACGAGCTTTTCGTCTACGTCTTTATCGATACTGCGGGCTCCGGGCGGATGTTCAGTTGGTTCGCCGGTGACGCGATCAGCTACAAGCCCGGTGACATGCACTGCTTCGTCATCTCCAATAGCTCTGTCGCTTCATGGGCCGGCGAAAACGTCTTCAGCACTGGTCTCCTTGCGGCAGCAGGAGAATGGCTTTCCGAAGTAACTGCGGCGAACACGGGGCTCTTCATTGCGCGAAGCCATTCCGGGAGTGTCGGAAGCCTGCCGGCGGCGCATTTTGCACTCCTGCGTGGTCTCGTCTATGGAGGTGCTGGCGGTGCCGGATATCCCAGCGGAGTCAACGCTGGTTTGCTCCACGGTCCAGCGTCATTCCTCACAAGCTCGTATGTCCCTCGGGGCGAGCTACCGGGGTTCGTAGCGGCGCTTCAAGATGTTGGCTTTGCGGACGGGGCGGTCCTGGATGGGATAGAAGGGTTCGACGGCGAGCAGCTTCTCGCCTGCAGGAATACCAGGTATCTAAATGTCAGCCCCTCATCTACAAGCAGTTTCGGGTGTCCGCTCCTCCGCCTCGGAAAGGAGTGGCACCAGTGAACGCCCAAGGGTTCAAGCTCGGTTCTGCGCGATCGACCGCTTTTGCGGGCACTGCCATGGTAGGCGGGCTCCCGGCGGTCGATGACGGTCCGGACGGGCTGTTGCGCCGAATGAATGTTCCGTTTCAGGGCAGGGTTTTCGTGCTGGAGCGCAGCACAATGAACGTGGTGGCCTCCACCCTGAGCGCACCGAACGGTCAATGGCGTATTGGCGGCCTTTCTCCCGCCTTCAAGTACATGGTCATCGGTGTGGACGGCGCTGGGACGGTCAACGCAGCGATCCAAGACTGGGTTACCCCGTACGTCGCGCCCTGATGTCCAATCCTCTCTCGCTGACTCTTCCTCTCAACTTGGGGCCGTTGTACGGCGGCGGCGCTCGCTTCCTCACGCTGAACTTGGGCGTCGCCTGGGACGTGGACCCCGGCCCCGATCCGGAGCCGGTGCCCGCCACAGTCCGGACGTCGGCCGCGCTGCCTTGGGCCGATGCGGGTGGGCTGCGGATCTCGGCGCTTGTCGGCTGGGGATACGCGCCTGTGCTCACCAAGGCTGCCGCTGCCGCTTGGGGGGCGGCGCCCGTGGTGGCACAGCAGTGCAGCTTGCCCTGGGGCCTTTCGCCCCTGCTCAAGGGCGAATGCGGTATCTCTTGGAGGCAGGCTTCGCCATTGGTCGGCCGAGCTGTCAGCCTTGGCTGGGGAGCGCTGCCTCTGACCCGAGCTGGCCTGTCGTTCGTCTGGCGGTCGCAGTTGGCCGGCATTCGTGCGGATGCGGTCATACCTTGGGCGAGTGGAAGGCGCGGCGGCCAGGCATTAACTCTCCGCTGGCGTGGGCAGCTTACGAGAGTGGAAGGTGGCAGGCGTCTACCGTGGGGCCATCCCGCCGCCACCCGCCGCGAGGCGCGCTTGCCTTGGCGTCCGGCCAGACCCATTCCCTGGCTCGTGCGGCCACCCAAGCCGCCCGGGCCGGGTCCGGAACCGCAGCCGGCCTTCCCGCCAGGCAACCTCATCGGCCTCAACCTCGGGTGCGCGATCGTCGGCATCCCCGGCCTCGCTCCCCTGAATCTCGGCGTGACCGCCTGCTACCTGGTCCGCCCGCAACGAAGGACATACGTCGTGATCAACAGCGTCTCCGTGGTCCGCTTGCCGGACCGCACCCCGATCCAGGTGGAGAGCATCTCCATTTCCTCCAGCGTGGATGCCTGGGGCAGTAGCTATGACATCGAGCTGGCCGACAGCGCGCAGCTTGCGCTGCTCAAGCCGACGGCGGCCGGTCCGCGCCTGATTGAGATCAATCTCAACGGCTACGTATGGACGGCCGTCATGGAGAGCTACAGCGGCCGCCGGGAGTGAAGCCGTACCGGCGCGACCTTGGCGGGCCGGTCGCGCACCGCGCTGCTCGCCGGGCCCTACGCGCCAGGCCGGGTGAAGGCTACCACCGAGGAGCGCAGCATGGCCCAGCTGGTCGACGAAGAGCTCGCCGACACGGGCTTTACCGCCAGCTATGACACCGTGGATTGGTTGGTGCCGCCGGGTGCCTGGTTCTACGACGCGCTACCGGCATTGGATGCGATCAGTCGTCTGGCCGAAGCCAGCGGCGCGGTGGTCCAGTCGGATCCGGCCGAGCCCACCCTGCGGGTGCGTTCGCGGTATCCGGACAGTCCCTGGGACTGGCGCGATCGCACCCCCGCGCACGTGCTGCAGGAGGACATCATCACGAATGAAAGCCTCCAGATGCGCAGCGCGCCCATGTACGACGCCGTCGTCGTCACCGGTGAGCTGGCGGGGAAGGGCGTCACCTGCAAGGTGCGCCGCGCGGGCGAGGCCGGCCAGCTGTTCGCCCAGCAGGTGAGCAGCCCGCTGATCAACACCGCCGCCGCCGGCGCCGAGCGGGGCCGCAACATCTTGGCCGACCGCGGCGAGCAGGCGGCCATCGACCTGGTCGTGCCGTTGTTCACCGCGCCACTGCGCCCGGGCGAGGTCGGGCGGATCCTGCCGCTCGACTTGGTCGAGGTCGTGGGGGAGGAAGGCACGTGGCACGGCCTGTGTACGGCCGTCCGGACCGAGGCGCGCATCGGCGAGAAGGCCGTCGTGATCGAGCAGACCATCACCCTTGAGAGGCACTACAGCGATGCGGACTGAACTGTGGGATCAATTCGACGGACTGGTCAGTGGCAGCCCGCGGCTGCTAGCGACGGTCACCGCCCACAATGCGGATGGGACCAGCAGCCTGACGACCTATGATGGGGCGCAGATGCGGGCGATCGGTATCTTGGGTAGCGGTATTCCCTACAACGTGTGGGTGCGTGCAGGGCGAGTAATCGAAGGGGCGCCAAACCTCCCCCTGGTTGAATTAGCGGTATAGGGAGCGTGTCGTTGGGGCGGCGGAAGAAATTCCGCTACCCCTTGGTCGACAACCGCTTTACTTGTTGCGCCTATCGATGAATCGGGCTGACTTGAATTCATCGGAGAGGTGAGTAATGAACGTCTGAAGAAGTGTTCCGTGGTACTCAGCATAGGCTACGGCCGTGAATTCCTTTCCGCCTTCGACTGCTTCGAAATGGAATTTAAGTGCGGGATTTTTATCTAGTGTTATAACGCTGGGGACTGCTTGAGCTGCGTCCTTCCACTGGGTAGAGGTATGCCCAAAGTTATCTCCAAATTCCTCCCACGTTTCAATTCTGCCCTGCTTGTCTCTCTGATTGATCTTCGCCTTGAACGCTTCAAGTAGCGCTGCGGGATCGTCTGTAAGGAAATATAAAGCCATGCGGGTCCCCCTGTGTGGTTAATTGAAATAAGGCCTGCTGCCCCTCAGCTGGCCTTAAACAGATAGGGGTGCATGTCAGTAAAACAAGGGCTGAAATCAAGATAAAAAAAAGGACGCCTTTCGGCGTCCCTTTCCCTGGAGCTACTACCCCCAAACGCCAACCAGCGCGAGGAGTAGTAGTGCCCCAGAGCCCAGCTCGATGCGAAATCGCTTCGGTCCGCGCTTGGGGTTTCCCCAGCTGGCTTCAACGCTAAGCAGTGCCATAAGGCTCTCCTATGCGCGGCCCCCTGACCCATACAGGAGTAGCCGGGGGCGCAAGGCCAGTTGATGGGCTTGTTCGTGTGCGGTTTGGCCCATCAGCCGCTACTCTGGGGACGGACGTTACCTGAATGGGCTGGTGTCTTCAATGGGGTGACATTGTCTCGTGGCATGAGACTGTCCTGAGTAAGCTTCGCCCATGCCGTTGCCCCCCGACTTCCGCTGGCAGAGAGCCGCCGCCACAGCCCACGAAAAGGACGTGATCGCGTTCGAGGGGGTGTGGGTGGTCCGGCTGTACCAGGATCACTGGGGCGGGCAGTACTTCGCCGCCCTGGATCAGCACCTACCGCGGGAGCAGCAGACCTGCCGGCCATGCAGCACCCACGAGCAGGGCCGGGCCGGGGCTGAGCTATGGATCGAACGCCATCAAGCCCGGCTCCGCCTCGAAATTCAGCAGCAGCGCCGCCTGATCGCTGCGACGCCGCCCCCAAAGGTGCCGTGAAGCCTCCTGAAAACCTATACAAGGGGCCTGCGGGGACAATGGTTCCACGGGGCTGCCTCCTGAGAACGCTGATGGCCGCAGCCCTTGCGGCGCAAGGTCATGGAGGCGAACTTTTAATCTTGTGCTCAAAGTGCGCGTAGCAGCGGAGTGTGTTGATCGTCGCGGTGAAGCCAATACGCCAAGCTGGGCTAGAGTTGGGTTGGTCGATCCTTTTTCAGCGGTGTTCGCTTTTGGCTGACAGCGGACATTGCGCGGAGCAGGGGATTAGCGTGTTTATCGCGGCTAGGGGAGGGCAGCTTCCGATCCAAAGCGGATATCCATCGGTGATTCTCTAGGACTCTTGTAATGCGGTCTGCCCGGCTCGCTGGGCCCGGCTATGCATCGGCTTGTTAGCGGGACTCAGTCGCCCTAAGATCAAGGCGTATCAAGGAGGACAGCCACCTACGGTGGGCTGTAGACAAGCCGGATTACCGGACCAAGGGATCCGGCATTACGTAGTTAGGCGCCAAGGAGAAGGTTCGTGGCAGAGTGGTTATTTGATAGGCACGGTAGGCCATGCGTGATCTGGGATGACACGAAGATCCGCGACCGTTATGGAAAAGTCATTGCTTGGCTGGGGGGCAACAACGTCTACTCGCTTAGCGGGCGGCATATCGGTTGGCTTGACGGCGGCGTCATCTTTGACTCAAGCAACTCAGCATTGACGTTTAGTCGCAACCGAACAACCGGCCTCCCCAGCGTTCCTGGTCTTTCGGGGACTCCAGGGATGCCTGGATTTGCTGGCACCCCCGGACGGCCAGGACTTTCAGGCACCCCAGGACGGCCAGGACGCGGCGGCTGGTCCAGCCATGATGCGGCCGCCTATCTGGGTGCTTAACAGTTCATTCAAGCCGACGCCGTTTCGCGGCGCGTCCTAATTTAGGGTTTAGATGGCACCGGAGAGCCCAATGTCAGCCAAGCTTCCTTATCTCACCACCCCTGGCACGATCGAGAACGCTTTGGCAAAGGTCAAAGCTGCCGCGACCCCGCCTACCTTCAACAATGACTTTGTTCACGAGAAGCTCCAGATTAAGGGCGGCAGTGGCAAGAGCATTCCGCCCTTCTTCAAAAAGCTGGGGTTGGTATCGGACTCCGGGGCGCCTACTGGGCTATACCAGAAGCTCAGGAATCCCTCGACGGCCGGAGACGCTTTGGGCGAAGCAATCCGGATCGCGTATAGGCCGCTCTACGAGGTCAATGAATACGCTCACGAACTCAGTGACAGGGATCTCAAGGGTCTAATTCATCAAGTCACCGGGCTTGAGGAAGGAAACCGGATCACTGAGCTGATTCAGTCCACCTTTCTTAAGCTAAAAAAGAATGCAACCTTCAACGGAAGCGCATCGGTAGAAGTGAGCCGCAACGAAGCGCCTGATGAACAAGCGGAGACCGGTCAGAGTAAGCCGAAGGGCCACTCGGCTTCACACGACCTGAGAATTGGCTACACAATCAACTTGAATCTTCCTGCTACCGCCAACGCTGAAGTGTTCGACGCTATTTTCCAGAGTCTCCGAAGGAACCTCTTGCGCGATGAATAGTAAAGACGCGGTCGCGCTGCTCCAAAGGTTCGGCATGGCCAATCAGCTGGCCGAGGTCAATCTCGATGCGACGGAGCGACGGTTTTCAATAGATCTCGGGCGACGACCCAGAGAAGAGGAGATTGAAGAGAACTATTTTCCGCAGTTCGATGAGTCCGTGCGGAAAGAGGCGGCAGAGATGAGTCGCCACTATGAGGTTTTCTACTGCCTGGAGAAAACAATTCGCGAACTCATCTCGGACACAATGCAGGCGGCCGAGGGGCAGAACTGGTGGAGCAGCGCACGCATCCCGGAGCGGCTCAAGAATGAGGTTGAGGCGAGGATTCGCCGTGAGACAGACTCCGCAGTCACACTCCGGTCTGATGAGCCAATTGACTTTACGACGTTCGGGGAGCTTGGGGAGCTCATCAAGGCGAACTGGGACCTTTTCGGTTCAATTTTCTCCAACGCTAGCGCGCGAGCGGTCGAGCGCGTATTAGCCAACCTCAATGTCTTGCGTGGGCCTATTGCTCACTGCAGCAGGCTCGCCGGAGACGAGATAGTGCGCCTTGAGCTCAGCGTTAGAGACTGGTTCCGGTTAACGGAGTAGCCATCTAACTATTCGATCAAGCCCACGCAGCTTCACGGCGCGGGTTAACCCATGTGTTGGTCAATTTCCGCCTCTGGCCGAAAGCAGACTTTGGTCTCTGGGGTTGGCGGTGGTCGCCGACCCGAACCACCCTATTAGGCTGTAACCTGTTGATAGATATAGGCTGCAATTGAGCGTAGCGCTAGCCGCCTTGAGTGTTGCTAAGCCTTTAGAATCAAATGCTTGGCGTTGTCAGCCGCGATGCCTGGGGGGCAGAGGGTCGTCGGTTCAAATCCGGCCGTCCCGACCAATGTTGGTGAGTCGATCAAAGGCTTGTGCAGCGATGCGCAGGCCTTTTTTCTTTTTCGTTCCTGGTCGTTGGACTACGCCGTGATGCGTGAGTCGACTGGACAGATCGCCCTGGTGACCTGTCCAGATTCCTACCTGCCATTGCTCGTAAATCCCAGTCCTTCGGGAGGGCCCGACTGATGGCGTGGCAAATAAGATCCCGTCAATGTGGGTGCTCTTCGTCGCGAACCAGTTTCTGCCGCAACGTGCGGCAAGAGCTGACGAGCACGTTCATATGACTCGATAGGAGAGACTCCATGGCGATACGCCCGCAGTCCTTTGTTTTTGCCTGTGCACTGATCTGCGCAATACCCGTTCTTTCCCATAACGCTTCTGCCGCCGTCCCAGACAAGATGACCGTAGAAACCCAAGCGAGGTATACGGTGGGCCGGTCGGAAGCGGATGCCCTTGACCATTGGCTCGCAAGTACACGGGAGGCCGAACCCCGTACTTTGGACTGGGGAACGGTGACCATTTCGTCGTTCAAGCGTGTAGATCTCCGCGCCATAACAGTGGCGAATCGTCCTCCCGTCCCGCTGCCCACAAGGGGCGCGCCTGGAGAACGGATAACCATCATCAATGAGCTGCCTGGCGGCTTCAAGGAGCGTTGGACGTTCCAGTGGGTTCCTGCGAGCAGTGGTGGTGGTGGAGATTGGAAGCAGACACACTATGAATCACACGCGCCTGTCAGCGGCGAGGATCGAGCAGACGAGGTGTGAACATTCGCATGCATCATCCACGCGCAGTGCGACCTGCGTGTACGAACCACTCAACGCGGAGCGCATCTGCGCGCGGTGGATCACCGATCAGGCTCGCGCTGCGGATAATGGGGAAGGGTGGTCAGGGATCGATACTCGCCGACACCTTCGGTCCGCATCCCGAATGGTCCTTCAGCGGACGTCGCCGCATCGTGGGGCGGACAGTCGCTGGTCGACAGTGCGCTGATCCAGATTCCCGTGCTGATCGTGCGCGGCGAATGGGATCACGTCACCACCGATGAGGACGCGCGACGTCTCTTCGATGCATTGCGCGGTGCCAGCGACAAACGCGACGTCAAGATTTCCGGGGGCAACCATTGGCTGCACCTGCAGCCGCGCCGTGTCGCGTCGTGGGACGAGGTCAGAAGCTTCCTGGGCGAGCGTTGAGCCATCGCGCGGTCCGCGGCCAGCTGCGCAGTCAGAAGCAGCCACTGGCCTTGATCACCCCATCCACAGCCGCCGCATCGTCATACCGCAGCTCGATCAACGTGGCTATCGCCTTGGCTTTGTCCGGTTGCGCGGCGTAGTACGCGCTGGCAATCCGATACCCCACGTAGTAACCGAGATCGCTGACCCCGAAGCGGTTGGCGCTGCTGTTGTACAGCCAGTCGCGGTAGTCGTTGCCACGCCGGTCGGCCTGGAACTGCCGCTTTAGCTCGGCTTCGTGCGACGGCCCATAGATGTACAACGGCAGATCGGGCTTCTTTCCGGTGACAAGCTCGGCGACCAGTTCCGCCACGCCTTCGCGCAACGCGTACTGCGCCAAGGTGTCGCCGGCCTCGATCTGCTGGGTGTGGATGTACTCGTGGATGTTGTTCTGACCGTTGTTGTGGAACGGCTGCGAGGCATAGAACGTACGCAGCCGGGTCTGCAGCGGTTCGGGGAGCTCGGACACATCGACGCTGTCGTCGCCCAGGGCGAGTTCGGCGCCGATCAGCACCTTGTCATCCAGGGTGGTGCCGCCGGTGCGCAGTACCCCGATCGCATACGTGATGCTGGCCGGACGCAGGGCGGGATACAGGCGCTTGAGGGTGGCCAAGTCCGCTGCCAGCCCGGCGCTGGCGGCGAACGCACGGTCGGTCAGCGGCCGCACGGAGGCCCAGTAGCGCGGCCAGGCGTCGATCGCTGCCACGTACTGGCTGGCGGTATAGCCGCGGGCCTCCATCAATGCGTGCAGGCCGGGCGTGCCCCTGTCGATGTAGAGCGACTGGATGAGCTGCTGTTTACGTGCGGGATCGGCTTCGCTGCAGATCGCATCGTGGGCAAGCCAGAAGTTCGCGATGTCGGCGGTGATCACCCGGGACGAGGCAGGCGGCGCCGCTGCCGCCATGGTCCATGGCAGGGTGCCTGCGAAAAGCAGGGCCGAGAGGATGCGCGTCCATGGCTTCATGTCGTTCTTCGTCGGATGGGTGATTCACCGTTGGATGCAGGAACCGGTCAGAAGGTTTAAAGGGACAGGGAGCTGGCACACTCTGACCCCACGTTGTCCCCCACGAGGAGTCCTCGCATGACCGAACAGCTCCATCCCTACACGACGCCGGGCACTGCCCCGGTCCCGGCACCGCGCGTGGGTCCCGGCACCGCGCGTGCGCATTCCGCACCTGCAGCAGATGAAGGAGCGTGGTGAGAAGTGGGCCATGCTCACCGCCTACGACATGTACACCGCGGCGATCTTCGAAGATGCCGGCATTCCGGTGCTGCTGATCGGCGACTCGGCGTCGAACAATGTGTTCGGCAACGACTCGCTGCTGCCGGTCACCGTCGACGAGCTGATGCCGCTGGTGCGCGCGGTCAGCCGCTGCACGCGGCGGCCGCTGGTGATCGCCGATCTGCCGTTCGGTTCCTACCAGGCCTCGCCGGAGCAGTGCTTCCACACGGCCGTGCGTTTCATGAAGGAAGGCGGCGCCCACGCAGTGAAACTGGAAGGAGGCATCGAGATGGTGCCGCAGGTCCGCAAGCTGGTCAGCTGCGGCATCCCGGTGATGGCGCATATCGGCTTTACGCCGCAGTCGGAGCATCAGCTGGGCGGCTTCCGCGTGCAGGGGCGGGGCGAGGATGGCGCACGGCTGATCGAGGAAGCGCGCGCGCTGGAGGCTGCCGGTGCTTTCGCGGTACTGATGGAAATGGTCCCCAGCACGGTGGCCGCACAGATCACCGCGGCGCTGAAGATTCCTACCGTCGGCATCGGAGCGGGCAGCGACTGCGATGCGCAGGTGCTGGTCTGGCAGGACATGGCAGGGCTGCGCACCGGCAAACTGCCGCGCTTCGTGAAGCAGTACGCGGACATGCACGGGCTGCTGGAAAAGGCCGCGCGTGAGTTCGCGGAAGAGGTGGGGGCAGGCACGTTCCCCGGCCCGGAACACACGTTCTGATCGATACGCGCGCGGCCTGAGGCGCGTTTCCACGGTACCGCCGCGCGGCGGTACCGTGGAAACGCGTCATCCAATCGTCATGCAGGCCACGTACCTTCGCCGCACCTGGGGGCGAGGCGGGATCGTGGCCGAACACGCAAAACGGCGTTTGGCGCGCATGTTTCTGGAGCAGGGGCCGGTGCTGAGGGGATTCTTCACCCGCCGCGGTGCGCGCCAGGACGCCGAGGACATGGTGCAGGAGACCTATCTGCGCTTGCTGCGCGCACATGAGGATCAAGGCGAGGCGATCGCCAATCCGGAGGCCTATCTGTTCACCGTCGCGCAGAATCTGGCGCGCGAACAGGCCGCGCGCCGGCGCTGGTCGATGCTCCCGATCGATGATCTGGAGAACCTCACCACGCTGCTGACCGGCGAAGAGACCGTCGAGGATGCCGCCGAACGCGCGCAGCGCCGCACGCATCTGCAGACGCTGCTGGGCACCTTGCCCGAGCACACCCGTGCGGTGTTGGTGATGCAGTACCGCGATGGACTCAGCTACAAGGAGATCGCCGAGCGGTTGGGCGTGTCCTCCCATATGGTCAAGAAGCACGTGGTGCGCGGCTTGTCCGTGTGCCGCCGCGCGTTGGCCGGTCATGCGGAGGCGTGGTGAGCGAGAGTCCCGTGCCGCGTCCTTCCCTCGCCAACGAAGCCGCGCACTGGCATGCGCTGCAGCGCCAGGGCGGGGTGACGCCTGATCAGCAACGCCAGTTCATGACCTGGCTGGTGACCTCGCCGGCCCACCTGCGCGAGTACATCACGGTCAGCCGCGTGGCCAGCGAGCTCAGCGATGCGCTGCGGGGCATGGCGGTCGACCTGGATGCGCTGATTGCTGCAGGGCCACCGCCGGCCGACGACAACGTGGTGGCGCTGCCGGTGCGGCGGCGTCCACCGCAGCCGATGGCGTCGCGTGCGTCGCGCCGGCACCTGCCGGGCATCGCCGCGGCCGCCGCGCTGCTGCTGGGCGTGGGCGTGATTGGCCACATGGCCTGGCCACAGACCCGCCACTACGTCGCGGCGCATGGCGCGCCGCGCAGCTTCGCGCTGCCCGATCACACCGTGGTGCATCTGAACGCGGAGAGCGAACTGTCGATCCGCTTCACCCTGCTGAGCCGCCGCGTGGAGCTGTCGCGCGGGCAGGCCAGCTTTGTGGTCGCCGAGGAACGTCGTCCCTTCGCCGTGCATGCGGCCGGGCTGGAGGTGCGCGATATCGGCACGACCTTCGACGTGTCGCTGCGGCGCGAGCAGGCGAGGATCGAGGTGGCCGAAGGCAGCGTGCAGGTACGCGGCGACTCGGGCCAGGGCCGTCTGCTCGCTGATCTTCGCGCCGGGCAGAGCGCCCGTATCGACTACCGCGACCAGTCCGTCAGCATCCGCCAGCAGCATGCGGACACGATGACCGCATGGTGGCGACGCCGCGTGGTGTTCCAGGACGATCCACTGCGCGAGGTCGCCGAGCAGTTCAACCGGCTCAACGACGTGCGCCTGCAGGTGGATGACGATGTCGCCGGTGCGCTGCGCCTGACCGGCAACCTGCGTGGCGATGATCTTGCATCGCTGCGTACCTTCCTCGATCAGCAGCCCTCGCTGCATACGCGTGTGGTCGACAGGAAGATCCGTGTGGGCAGCCGCTCTGCCGCTGGGGCCGCGCAGAAACCGCAGTAATGGCAGTTCCCCGCGGGACTGCGCGCGGCGCTGCCAAGGGCCTGTCAAAAAAAATTCATCGAAATACCGGTGCCCGATCCTCGCCCTGCGCCCTCGTAGTCCAGGCAAGCGCGAACGATTCCGTCTCGCGACGCTCATACCACCCCACTGGACTTCTACGATGCGCCGCATTCTTTTCCTTTCGATCGCTCTTGCCCTGCAGAGCGCTGGCGTCACCGCCACCGCGCAGGAATCGCGTGTTGCCAGCGAGGCGATTCCGGCCCAGCCGCTCGACCGTGCGCTCAATGATCTGTCGCGCCAGACCGGGCTGCAGTTCGTCTACAACGCGCAGCGGGCCGGCAACCCGCGCACCCGCGCCATGCCCGCCGGCCTGGCGCCGCAGCAGGCCCTGGAGCAGCTGCTGGACGGAACCGACCTGCGCTATCGCTATCTCAACGACACCACGGTGACCATCGAAGCGCGCAGTGACGCCGCGCCGTCGGGCACGTCCGCCGTACCCGTCGCCACATCCGCCGTGGCGTTTGAAGCGGCACCCGCGGCCGCCGGCGATGCCGGCCTGCAGCAGCTGGAGCGCATCGACGTGGTCGGCAGCTACAGCCGCAGCCTGGAGCAGGCCGTGGACATCAAACGCGCCACCATCGGCTTCTCCGACTCGATCGTCGCCACCGACGTGGCCGATTTTCCCGAGCAGAACCTCGCCGAAGCCCTGCAGCGCATGCCGGGCGTGACCATCGAGCGCGACAAGGGCCTGGGCAGCCGCGTCAATGTGCGTGGCCTGCCATCGGAGTACACCCATGTCTCGATCAACAACCTGGCCACCGCGTCGGGCAGTGGTGGGCGTGACATCGAGTTCGACATCTTCGCCTCGGAGATCATCCAGCAGGTGACGGTGCTGAAGTCGCCGACCGCGGCGGACGAGGAGGGCGGCATCGCCGGCTCGGTGCAGATCACCACCGCGCGCCCGTTCGATTACACCGGCCGCAAGCTGGTGGCGTCGGTCGAAGGCGCGCACAACTCGATCTCCGAAGAAGTCGATCCCAAGTTCTCGTTCCTGGCCAGTGATACCTGGGGTGACTGGGGTGGCCTGGTGTCCTTCGCCACCGCCAAGCGCAGCAACCGCACGGACGCGACCTCGGGGATCAACTTCCGCCCGATGTCGCGCTTCCTGGGCGCCTCCGGCACGCGTGGAACGCAGGCAGCCGCGGTGTTGGCCCGCGATGCCGGTGTGGTGGTCAAGAACCGCAACGACACCGATGAAAGCAACCTGATCGTGTTCCAGGACAAGGTCGGTGACCGCGTGTTCGTGAATGACCAGGACAAGTGGGGTGCCACCGCCTCGCTGCAGTACCGCCCGAGCAGCCGTTTCAGCGTGACCTTCGATGCGATGCTCGGCGGCTACGACACCACCGAGGACGAGTACGACGCGGCCGCGTATTCCGCCTCCAGCCGCAGCACGCTGGAGACCATCCATGACTACGACGCCAGCACGCTGTCGCAGTACGGCATCGTGATGCTGCGCGATGTGTCCTACACCGCCACCCAGCACGAAATGCTGAGCAAGGAGCGGATCAACAAGACCGATTTCAGCCAGTACAGCATGGCGATGGATTGGAAGGGCGATACCTGGGGCGTGGATGCGATGGTCGGCTATTCCGGCGCCGACAAGACCCTGGATGCCAGCAACCTCAAGCACGTGGCCTACGCGCCCTCGCGGACCCGCTGGACTGGCAAAAGTGGCGAGACGATTCCCAGCGCCAACCCGGCCAGCATCGACATGTACAACGCTTCGGACAAGTACCTGTTCGAGGCCTATGAAACCACGCTGGAGAAAGTCAGCGATGACAAGTACGCCGCCCAGGTGAATGTGACGAAGGCTCTGGAACTGGCCTTCCTGCCGGCTCTACGCAGCGTCCAGTTTGGTGCGCGCTACACCGACAAATCCAAGCAGCGCGAGTACGGCGAAGCCAAGATCTACGGGCCGGGCGCGGGCAACAACAGCTGGGTGAACAAGCGGACCCTGGCCGACAGCCCGCTGCAGTCGATCGGCGACATCGTGCCCGGGGGTGGCTACTCGGTGAAGGACCTGGACTGGAAGATGGTTTCCAACGACTACGCACGCAGTGCCTTCCGCTATCCGGGCTTCGCGACGCCGTTTGATCCGGGTCAGTACTACCGGGTCGATGAGAACGTGACCAGCCTGTACGCGATGACCGACATCGGCTTCGATGTGGGCCGCGTGCCGGTTTCGATCAACGCCGGCGTGCGCTACGTGGATACCTCGGTGCAGTCCTCCGGCTTCCACCCGATCCAGCGGGCAGACGGCAGCACCGGCTATACCGACACGCCTGTCTCGCGCAAAGGCAGCTACAACGATCTGCTGCCGAGCCTGAATGCCACCGCCGAACTCGCCGAAGGCCTGTTGCTGCGCGGCGCGGCTTCCAAGACCTTCATCCGCCCGGCGTTGACCGACATCGCCTACAAGCGCACCGCCAGCTGGAGCTCGTTCCGCTTCACCGATGGCAACCCGGATCTGCAGCCTACCTATGCCAAGCAGTGGGAGCTGGGGCTCGAGAAATACCTGGATAATGGTGGCCTGCTCGCTACCTCGTACTTCCACAAGAAGATCGACGGTGTGGTGATCAATGCGTTGACCGGTGTGGTGCCGGATGTGGCGGTCTACAACGCCAATGGCTCGCTCAACGGCACCTATGATTTCGACGTGTACCAGCCGATCAATGCCGACGGAACGTACGTGGTGAAAGGCGTCGAGCTGATCGCGCAGCTGCCGCTGAGCATGCTGCACCGTTCGCTGGAAGGCTTCGGCATCAATGCCAACTACACGATGCTGGACAGCTCGCTGGCCGGCGAATCCGACCTGGGCGTGAGCACGCCGATGCCGGGCCTTTCGGAGAAGTCATACAACGTCACCGTGTACTACGAGAACGCACGCTTCGACGCGCGCGTGTCGTACAACCACAAGGGCGAGTATGTCGAATCGATCGGTTACAACATGTACCCGATCTGGCGCGATGACTACGGCCAGGTGGACGTGTCGATCGGCTATCGCCTCACTGACAGCATCAAACTCAGCCTGAAGGGCATCAACCTGACCAACCAGGCGACCACCGGCTATACGATGGATCCTGCGTTCCCGACGATGTATGAACGCTCCGGCCGCCGCATCAGTCTCGGCCTGCGCGCGGACTTCTGAGCCGCCCGCTTCGCGGTGCATCCGGAGGCGCGTACGCGTGCCCCGGATGCGGCCGCCCGTTTGTGAGGAATACTTGATGCGACATTTCTTTTTCCTGCCGCTTGTGGCCGTGTTGTCGTGGCCGGTGGTCGCCCAGGCGGCCGATGATGAGGCCGGCCGCAGCTGGCAGGCCGGTGATCACCATGTCCACAGCGAGTGGAGCGTGGACTGGGATCGCAGCACCCTGCCGCCGACACCGATCCGTGGCGGCGACTCGTCCTACACCCGCACCCATAACGCCCGGCAGGCGCTCGCCAATGGGCTGACCTGGATGGTGCATACCGATCACGGCGGGCCGGGACATTCCGCGGTCACCCGGGACCATGCGTGGCCGGCGCTGCTGGACGCCCGGCGCGAAGTGCCCGGACTGATCCAGTTCAACGGCATGGAGTTCGACGTGCCGGCGGGCGAGCACGCCTCGCTGATCATCGCGCCCGGTCCGCGGGAACGCGATCAGCTGGTCGCGATCGAACGCGATTACAGCCGCAGCGAGCCGCTGCAGGGAAGCCGCGATGACGGGCAGACGATGCTCGATGCACTGGCCCACCTGCGGGCGCTGCCGGCACCCCCGTTGATGTTCGTCAATCACCCCTCGCGCACCGCCACCGCGATGGGCCGGTGGGGCGACGTCGAGCCCGATGAGCTGCGTGCCTGGCATGCGGCCGCACCGCAGGTGCTGGTTGGCATGGAAGGCGCGCCGGGCCATCAGGCCACGCGTGTCCATCGCGGCCTGTATCGCAATGCGGATGCACCGACCTTGGGAGGTTTCGACCAGATGACCGCGACGGTGGGCGGGATCTGGGACACGCTGCTCGCCGAAGGCCACCGCTTCTGGATCACGGCCAGCTCGGATTCGCACGTCAATCAACGCGACGACGGCAGCGATTTCGATCCCGGCCAGTACAGCAAGACCCATGTCTGGGCGCGGCGTGACGCCGATGACATTCTCGATGGCCTCCGCCACGGGCGGATGTTCGCGGTGACCGGCGATCTGATCGATGCGCTTGAGCTGCGGGTGACTGCGCACGACGACGAGGTACGTAGCGCCACCATAGGCGGCACGCTGTCGCTGTCCCCTGGGGCGTCCATGCGCGTTGAACTGCGGGTGCGTGTACCGGCCTCAGCCAATCACGCTGGGCGGTACCCGGTGCTTGATCACGTCGAGTTGATCGTGGGCGGCCCCGGCAGTGGAAATGGGCCTGTGATGCAAACGCGTGTGTTCGGCGCCAGCGTCTGGCAGGTGGACGGCGCATGGCGCTCGGTGTCCTGGGTGTTGCCGGTCCCCGCCCGGGGCGGCTTCGTCCGTGCCCGCGGCAGTAGTACTGCGGAGCTGACGCCGCTGCCCGATGTGCCAGGCGAAGATCCGTGGCAGGACCTGTGGTTCTATTCCAATCCCGTCTTGATTGAGGCCGTGCGCTAGCGGACCCCGCTTGAGAGGCAAACTTCACGCCGTTCAGCCGGCGCGTTCACGAAGGTGAGACAGCCTGCTGGCTACCGTGGAGTCCTGTCATTCAACCCGATTCGGGAAAAGGATCATCATGATCAAGTGGGCCATTATCTTCGCCGTCATCGGCCTGATCGCCGGTGCGCTCGGTTTCGCCGGCATCGGCGGCGCTGCGATCGGCATCGCCAAGTTCCTGTTCTGGGCCGGCATCATCATCGCCGTGGTGCTGTTCGTGCTGGGCATGACGATCGCCAAGAAGGTGACCTGACCCGTCGCGTAAACACGCGACGGGTCCAGATAAAGGCCTGCGCGGTTTCGCGCAGGCCTTTTCGTTGGCGAGGCAACAGGTGCCCCGCAAGGCTCAGTTGAAGTAAAGCGAGACGCCCAGCCCGGCCTGGGTATCCGGGCTGTCGTCGTCCAGCCCCACATCGAAGGACGCATCGAGCTGTACGGCCGGGCTCGCCATCCAGGTGATCCCTGCGCCTGCGATCCTGCTCGAGGGCTCGCCATCCGTATGGGTGAAACCCGCTTCCAGATAGGTACTGACCGTGTCGGTGGCGGCGAAACTCAGGCTGGGCGCCCAGGTGACGCTGTCCTCGCTGCCGCCGCGGGTCATGTTGGCGTAGAGCGCGCCGGTCCAGCGGTCGCTGACCTCGTACTCATAGCTGGCGCCCAGCGCGTACTGCGTGGCGCCCTCGCTGAAGTCGCGTGAGCCGGTGGCAAAGGTGGTGGTGGCCAGCAGGGCCACGGCGTGCCTGTCCGATGGCAGGGGCAGGGCGACTTTGAGGCCGATGCCGAGATCCCCGGCCCCACGGCTGCGCGCAGCCGGCGCATCGCGCGGCGCAATGCGCAGGTGGTTCCAGGGCGAAGTGAAGGCCTGCAGCTCAACGTGGCTGGCCACGCCGATCCGCAGGGCGAGGTCGGCACTGTACTGCGTGCTCAGCACCCCGTCCGCGTCGCGGTCGCGGCTGAAGCTGGGCAGTCCCGCCTCCAGCGCTGCGCCACCGCGGGGCAGCGTCGAAGCCGCAAACCCGATGCCCGGGCGATCGAAGGCCAGCTCGGGTGGCGCATCCTCCTGCGCGGATGCGGCAGTGGAAAACACCAGGGACAGCAGCAGCGCTGTACATCGCATGGAAATACTCCCGGCCGGACGATCACGGCATCAAGGAGCAGCCAGCCTGCTCCTTGGCCGGAATGTAGCACGGTGATTTTCGCGCTTCTGTGCAGATCCCGGCGCAGCGCCCTGCGCCGCGGCGCCAACGCGACGAGGGGGCGCTGCAGCGGTCAGTGTGCCGGTCGGGTCATGGCGATGAGGGCATCGCGCATGCGCACGGTCGCTCCGTCGGGTGTCGCGTCACAGCCGAGCACGCAGGCGCGGAGCAGGAACCCATCGGCGGCGTGCCGGGCGGCGGTCAGCTGCGCATCGCGACGGTCCAGCGGATGGTCGCGCAGCACGGCATCGAGCCACGAACGCCGCGCGGTGACCCATTCGCTGTCGACGTGGTGCGGCCGGCACTCGACGCTGATGGTGCGCCCGATGTCGAACAGCTCGGCGATGTAGGCACGCGAGAACCGGCCGTGGGCCTGGCTGTCGCGCTCCATGCGCTGCTGGATCGCACGGTGGAGATTGGCCACGATCGCATGCGCGGCGAGGTCATCATTGGCTGCTTGCAGCAGCGAGGTATCGGTTGCGTTGTGCATTCGCGCCTCCAGGACACCGGTGGGGGAAAAACGAGGAATCAGCCGCGCGGCAGGACGGGATCACCCTGCCGCAGCAGGGTGTCCAGCAGCGCGACGACGCGCTCGCCCTGGCCCTCGCAGGCCAGTTCGAACGTGGTCTGCCCGTCGAGTGCGGGCAGCGGGGAATGCAGAATCCATTCAAGAACGGCGGCGCGGTCCGGCTCGATCTGCAGGGCCAGATCCGCGACACGACGTACGATTCCCTGACGCATGATCAGAATCCGTAACTGAGGGAGAGGGCGGCGGTATCCATGTGGTCGCCACGGGTCATCGGGCTGTCACGCACGGCATCGGCCAGCGAGGTGCGGCGGATCGAGGCGGTGGCGGTCCAGCGCGGCCCCAGCGGCATCACTGCGGCGATGTCCAGGTAGGGCGACACGCCGCTGCCGGCGGAGTAGTGCGCCAGGCCGCTGCGGGCGGCTTCGCGTTCGCTGACACCGAAGTAGTAGTCGTTCAGATCGGCGCTGGCGTAGTTCAGGCCCACCGCAGGCATGAAGGTCACGCGGCCGGCCGGGATCGGATAGGCATAGCGGGCGTCGGCCGAGAAACCGCCGCCGTGCCCGGTCACCTCTGCCTGCGCATTGGCCTGCAGCACGCCCCATTCGGCCTGGTGCCGCCAGGAGACGCCGAGCATGCCGGACAGGCTGCGGTTGTCGAGCTGGCGCAGCTGCGGGTCGTGGCTGTCGCGGCGCTTGAAGCGCATCACATACGGCGAGGCGGTCAGGGCCAGCTCGGACTGCGCCGTCTGGTGCAGGCGATAGCCCACGCTGCCCCCGCGGAAGAAGAACGACCGGCCTTCCCAGCTCACGATCGGGGCGGCCAGGCGATCGGTGTCATAGCCGGCGTAGGGGGCCTTGAGCGCGACGACGGCAATGCCGACGCTGCTTTTCCTGCCCGTCTCGGGGGCATCGGCTGCCTGGGCGGCCGTAGCGGTGAACGCACTGGCCAAGGCCAGGCCAGTCAGGGTGGGAAGCGGACGCGAAAAACGAAAACGGACGTGCATGGACCTGCCGAAGGGGAACAACCGGAGTGTCATGGTGGGGGCCCTACATTGTCGGAACGTTACGTCCGGCTGCGCGGTACCATCGCCTCCTTCGTACCCGCAGGCACCGCTCCCATGCGCCTTCTTCTCCTGGAGGATGATCCGGAAATGGCCAGCGCGATCCAGGTCAGCCTGGCGCGCCACGGCATGGTGGTCGACGTGGTCGGCACGATGGCGCAGGCCGATGAAGCGCTCAAGGCCGGCGTCCACCAGATCCTGCTGCTGGACCGGCAGCTGCCCGATGGCGATGGCGCCAGCTTCGTCCGCATCGCGCGCGAGCACGTGCCGAACCTGCCGGTGATCATGCTGACCGCACGTGCGTCGGTGGCCGACCGGGTCACCGGGCTGGACGTCGGCGCGGACGATTACCTGACCAAGCCGTTCGCCGTCGAAGAGCTGCTCGCGCGGATCCGCGCGATCTCGCGGCGGCCCTCGCAGATCACCTTGCCGGTGTTGTCGCTGGGCCGGCTGCAGTTCGATTTCGTCTCGCGCGAGGCGCGCGTGTCCGAGGTGCTGCTGGCCCTGCCGCGACGGCAGCTGCTGGTGCTGGAGGCGCTGGCGCTGCGCCAGGGGCGCACGGTGGGGCGCGCTTCGTTGCTGGAGGCCGTGTACGGTTTCGACGACGCGATCCAGTCCAACGCGCTGGACGCGCATGTCTCCAAGCTGCGCAAGGCGCTGCTGGAAGCGGATGCGGGCGTGGAGATCCACGTCATGCGCGGGATCGGTTATCTGCTCAAGGACACGCCGTGAGATTGCTCAAGCCCGATTCCCTGGCGTTCAACCTGGTGTGGAAGGTCTGCCTGATCCAGGCCGCCACGATCGCGCTGGCATTGAGTGCGATGGTGCTGACCTACGGCGATCGCCGCTCGGCCTACATCGACTGGAAAACCAGCGACCAGATCGCCTCGGCGATCACCGTCGGTCCCCAGGGACTGGAAGCGGATCTGCCGAAGGTCGCGGCAGTGGTACCACTGCCGCCGGCGACCTTCTGGTTCGCCGCCGCCGATGAGCATGGCCGACGCCTGGTGCATGGCGAGGTTCCCGTGCAGTACCGTCAGTTGGTGGCACGGCTGGATCAGATCGAGCAGACCGACATCCGTACCCGCATCAATGCCGATGCGCTCGCCGTGCGCGTGGTGGTCGCCGATCGGCCGGAAGGGCGACTGCACGTGGCGGTGGGGGGCATTCCCGAGCGCAGCATCGTGCGCCAGCTGCTGTTGATCTTCCGCTATCTGGGCGGCTGGATCGCGCTGCCGGTGCTGGTGATCACCCTGGTGGTGGCACCGTGGGTGATCCATCGCGCGCTGCGCGGGGTCAACCGTGTGGCCGCGCAGGCGGCCGCGATCCAGGTCAACGAGCGTGGCAGCGGCCTGGATACCCGCGCGGTACCGCTGGAAATCTACCCGCTGGTGGACGCCTTCAACGCGGCCGTCCGCCGCATCGGTGAAAGCTACGACGCGCAGGACCGCTTCCTGGCCGGTGCGGCGCACGAACTGCGCATGCCGATCGCGATCCTGGCCACGCGCCTGGCCGACCTGCCGCCGGGCGATGCGCGTTCGCGCCTGCAGCTGGACCTGAGTCGCCTGAGCAACATTGCCGAGCAGCTGCTGGATCTGCAGCGGCTGGACCGGCATGGCAGCCAGTCCCAGCGCATCGACCTGTCCGCGCTGACCCGCGACGTGGCCGCCGATGTGGCGCCGCTGGTGGTGGATGCCGGCTACGGGTTCTCGGTGGATGCCCCCGAGCAGCCGATCTGGGTGCGCGGCGACCCACATGCGCTGCACCGGGTCATCGCCAGCCTGCTGCAGAACGCCATTGCCCACGGCGGCGGGCGGGGCATGATCGCGGTGGCGCTGCACGACGACGGTTGCCTGTCGGTCAGCGATGAGGGCCCGGGCGTACCCGAGGCCGAGCGGCTGTCCGTGTTCGAGCCGTTCCATCGCTTGCGGCCCAGTGGCAGCGGCAGCGGCCTTGGCCTGCATCTGGCCCGGGAAATCGTGCTGCGTCATGCCGGGACCATCGCCGTGGATGGCGCGCCGGGTGGCGGTGCGCGGTTCCTGGTCGTGCTGCCGGTGGATCCGCGGCCGCAACCGGGGCTGGCCCCGGCATGACCAATGGCAGGTGATCCGGCCCGGGCATCGTGGGACAACAGGTGCATCCCCTTTCAGGTGCCGGTTCGATGCGCGTACGTTCGCTGTTCCCTGTGATCGCGGTATCCGCCCTGTCCCTGCTGGGCTGTCCGGGTGTGCCACCTATGACGACGTCGCTTCGCGCCCGCAGTGCGAGGATTCGCCGCAGGTGAAGGACCTGCCGGCGCAGGTCGCCCGCCGTGAAAGCCGCTGCAATGAGTTGAACATCCGGTTCAACGACGATCGTGGCGGCGACAGCAAGCCGCTCGATTTCGGCGGCAAGAACAAGGACGGTTGATCCCGCGTTGGTCAGCGTTTCGCCGGCCCGGCCGGCGGCGCAGCGCAGTAGGCGGCAGGATGCAGGGTTCACTCCTCCATCACCGGGCGTGGGCTGATATGACGCTCGACGATTCTGCGGATGCTGCGTTGTAGTCCGTGACGGGCACCGCGGAACGCGATGATGCGTTGAAGCAGGATGCGTGCGCCCCGGCTGTGTGGACATCGCCGGTATCAGGTTTGACGCCAGGTTGTCAGCGCCACTGCCAGGAGGCACGTCATGAAAACACTGTTTTCGATGCGCCACATCGCACTCGCCGCGGCGCTCACCTGTGTCTCCGCCGAGGCCGATGCCTGCACCCGCGTGGTCTACCTGGGCGACAACCAGGACGTCATCACCGCCCGCTCGCTGGACTGGAGGAGCGACATCGCCACCAACCTGTGGGTGCTGCCGAAAGGCATCGCCCGCGACGGTCAGGCCGGCCCGCGTTCGATCCGCTGGAGCTCGCGCTACGGCAGCGTGGTCGCCACCGGCTAAGACATCTCCACCACCGATGGCCTCAACGAAGCCGGGCTGTCGGCCAACCTGTTGTGGCTCGCCGAATCCGAGTACCCGCAACAGCGCGGCAGCAGGCCAGGGTTGGCGATTTCGTTGTGGGCGCAGTATGTGCTCGACAATTTCGCTACCGTCGCCGAGGCCGTCGCTGCGCTCGAACGCGAACCGTTTTCGATCGTGACCGACAAGGTGCCCGGCGAGTCGCGGCTGGCCACGCTGCACCTGTCGCTGTCCGATGCCAGCGGCGACAGTGCCATCGTGGAATACATCCAAGGCAGGCAGGTGATCCACCACGACCGTGCGTACCAGGTCATGACCAACTCGCCGGTGTTCGATCAGCAGCTGGCGCTCAATACCTACTGGCAGGACATCGGCGGCACCGTCATGTTGCCCGGCACGAACCGCTCGGCCGATCGTTTCGCGCGCGCGAAGTTCTACATCAACGCCATTCCCAAAAGCGAGGATCCGGTGGTGGCGCTGGCCAGTGTCTTCAGCGTGATCCGCAACGTCTCCGTGCCCCATGGGATCACCACGCCGGGCGAACCGAACATCTCTTCCACGCGCTGGCGGACCGTGGCCGACCACAAGCGCAGGCTGTATTTCTTCGAATCGGCGATGACGCCCAATACCTTCTGGGTGGACCTCAACAAGGCGGACTTCTCGCGCGGTGCACCGGTGCTGAAACTCGATCTGGGCCCGGACCAGCGCAATGTATTCGCCGGCGACGCGCTGCCCCGGTTCCAGCCGTCCGAACCGTTCCGGTTCCTCGGCACCGACGGCTGAGCAGAATCAGACTAATCCGATACCGGCAGGCTGCGGCCTGCTCTATCGTTCCTGGCGAGGGAAGGATCCCTCCCGTCGTGAGCTTCCCGCCCTGACATGCCGCAAAGGAACGATCCACATGGTGATCAAACTGCAACACATCGAACGCCGCTGGCACGTCGTGCACCCGGCCAAATCCGCGCCGATCGCCTTCCGCAGCGGCGCCATTGCCTTCGATTTCGCCGATGCGCTGGCGCGCGAGCACTACGCCGAGACCGGTCACAGCAGCGCGGTCCGCGTGCAGGTGCTGGAAACCTACGTGGACGCGGTCCGCTACGGCTGAGCCGGCCAGCGGCGGCTGTGGGCCGGGTGTGACCGCCCGCCGGCCGTCCAGTCAGCCTCGCGTCGGGTACCTAAATAGGGGATGAAATCAGCGACTTCTGGCCTATGTCGCCGCGCAGGACGATCACCGATCCTGTGCGCCTCCCCCAACACGTAACGAGGTTCCCATGTCGAACAACAGCCCCTCCCTGGCGGCCAGACGATTGCGCTGGGCCGTGGTGCCGGCACTGATGGCGCTGGCTGGCGCCGCCCAGGCGCAGAACTACGACCGCTACTACGACGACGGCTACAACGGCGGCCCGGTACGCTGCGAATCCATCAAGAACCGCACCCAGCAGTGCGCGCTGCCCGGTCGTGCACGGCTGGTGCGGCAGATCTCCGGCTCGCCCTGTGTCGAAGGCCAGACCTGGGGCCAGGCACGCGGCGGCGTATGGGTGACGCAGGGCTGCCGGGCCGAGTTCGTCGCTGAAGGTGGCCGCGGTGGCGGTCGCTGGAATGGCGGCGGTAACGGCTGGGGGCACAACGGCGGCGGCAACAGCGGCCGGGGGCAGATCCTGACCTGCGATTCCAACGACCATCGCCGTCAGCGCTGCGTGGCCAATGTGCGGCGCGAGGCGCGCCTGATCCGCCAGACCTCGCGCAACGCCTGTATCGAAGGCCGTACGTGGGGCTGGGACCGGACGGGCGTCTGGGTGGACGGCGGCTGCCGCGCGCAGTTCCAGATCTACTGAGTACCGGCGTACGGCGCCTGAGCGCCCCCATCAGCGCTCCATGCACGCTCAAACAAACGAGGCCGCGTCGAATCGACGCGGCCTCGTTGTTGTTGGGGAAATGCCCACCCCTGGGTGAGGGGGCGCTTCAGCCCGTTGCGCTGAGCGGCTGGCCGCTCTTGACCAGCATCGGCCAGCGCTTGAGCACGGCCTGGCGGATGCCGGCGGCATCAATGCCGGCCTCGGCCAGCAGGTCTTCGCGGCTGGCATGGTGCTGGAAGCTGTCCGGCAGACCCAGGTGCAGGAACGGCCTGAGCACGTCTTCGGCGTTGAGCAGCTCGGCCACACCGGAACCGGCACCGCCGGCGACCACGTTGTCCTCGATGGTCACGAAGCCTTCGTGACGCTGCGCCAGTTCCAGCAGCAGGGCGCGGTCCAACGGCTTGATGAAGCGCATGTTGACCACGGTCAGGCCCAGCTCGCGCCCCACCTGTTCGGCGGCGCTCACGGTGCTGCCAAAGGCGAGCAGGGCGATGCGGCTGCCCTGCAGGCGCAGGTCGGCCTTGCCGATCTCCAGCGTGGACAGGTCCGTGCCGGCGGCGATACCGGTGCCGCTGCCGCGCGGATAGCGCACGGCGGCCGGGCCGGCGTAGCGCAGGCCGGTGGTCAGCATCTGGCGGCACTCGGCCTCGTCGGACGGCGCCATCACCACCATGTGTGGCACGCAGCGCAGGAAGCTCAGGTCCAGGTTGCCGGCATGGGTCGCGCCGTCCGGGCCGACCACGCCGGCGCGGTCGATCGCGAACAGCACATCCAGCTCCTGCACGGCCACGTCGTGGACCAGCTGGTCATACGCGCGCTGCAGGAAGGTCGAATAGATCGCCACCACCGGCTTGGCGCCCTGGGTGGCCATGCCGGCGGCCAGGGTCACCGCGTGCTGCTCGGCGATGGCCACGTCGAAATAGCGCTCCGGGAATTCCTTGCTGAAGCGCACCAGGCCCGAGCCTTCGCGCATCGCCGGGGTGATCCCCATCAGCTTCGGCTCGGCGGCCGCGGCATCGCACAGCCAGTCGCTGAAGACATCGGTATAGGTCGGCTTCTTGGCCCCGCCCTTGGAGACCAGGCCCTTGTCCGGATCGAACGGGCCCACGGCGTGATAACCGATCTGGTCGCCTTCGGCGCGCTCGTAACCCTTGCCCTTGGTGGTCATCACGTGCAGCAGCTTCAGGCCCTTCAGGCTCTTGAGCGTCTTCAGCGTGGCGACCAGCGCCGGCACGTCATGGCCGTCGATTGGACCGGTGTAATGGAAGCCCATTTCCTCGAAGAACGTGGAGGGCACGAACATGCCTTTCCAGTGCTCTTCCCAGCGCTTGACGAAGCGCGCGGTCGGGTTGTGCTTCTTGTCGCCGAGGATCTTCTTGCCGCCTTCGCGCAGCGCATTGAGCGTGCGGCTGCCGGTGGCGCGGCCGAGCATCTTGGTCAGCCCGCCGACCGCCTCGGAGATCGACATGTTGTTGTCGTTGAGGATCACCAGCAGGTTCGGTTCGCTGTCCATGCCGCCGGCGTGGTTGAGCGCTTCATACGCCATGCCGGCGGTCATCGCGCCGTCGCCGATCACGGCCACGACCTTGCGGTCATCACCTTCGGCCTGGCGCGCGATCGCCATGCCCAGCGCGGCCGAGATGGACGTGGAGGAATGGCCGACGCCGAAGGTGTCGTACTCGCTTTCCTCGCGCTTCGGGAACGGCGCGACGCCGTCCTTCTGCTTGACCGTGTGGATCTCGTCGCGGCGGCCGGTCAGGATCTTGTGCGGGTAGGTCTGATGGCCGACATCCCAGACGAGCTGATCGACCGGCGTCTGATACAGGTAGTGCAGGGCAACGGTCAGTTCGATCACGCCCAGGCCGGCGCCGAAATGGCCGCCGCTCTTGCCCACCGATTCAATCAGGTAGGCACGCAGTTCATCCGCGATCGCGGGCAGTTCGGATTCATCGAACCTGCGCAGGTCATCCGGTGACTGGATGCGCGCAAGGCGGGGATAGCGGGCGGAGTCGATCATGTTTATCGCGCTTCTTCTGAGCGCCTATTTTCCCCCCCAAATGGGGGTGGGGCAAGCAAACCGCCTTTTCAGTGAGTAAACGGTGACGGTGGCTGCGACAGAACGTCGCAGCGCGCTCAGGCGGAGAGCTTGGAACGCTTGGGAAGCTGCGCCTTCAGGAACGCCATCTGATCGGCCAGGATGTTGCGGTTGGACAGGATCATGTGTTCGATCCAGCTCGGCCGGTAGGGCACCGCGAGCAAGGGCATGCTGGCCTGCTGCGGGGTCCGGTTGCTCTTGCGCGAATTGCAGTGGAAGCACGCGCTGACCACGTTCTCCCACACGTCCAGGCCGCCCTTGGAGATCGGCATGACGTGGTCGCGGGTCAGCTGGGGGCGATTGAACTGTTGCCCGCAGTACAGGCACAGGTGCGAATCGCGCGCGAACAGCGCGGGATTGGACAGGTTCGGGGTGGGATCGATCGCGCGGGAGCGGGCGTGGCCGCGGGCGGCGATGATCGGGTGCAGGTCCAGGCCACTCTGCAGGCCGGTGGTGCGGCAGATGCCGCCATGGATGTGCAGGCAGGGGTCGCCGAGGGTCCAGGCCACCGCGCCGCGCGCGTAGAGGCAGGAGGCATCCTGCCAATTGATCCAGTCGAGCACGCGCCCGTGGGCGTCCAGGGCCAATAACCGTACCGAACCGGGCCGATGCAGCGTAACGATCGGCGACACCTCGGCGACCGGGGCGGACGAGGCTCCGGTATCGATCAGACCCAAGCGTGTAGTGTCTGTCTCCATCGGGAAAACAGCTTATACCCGAATCGTT
>Ga0308171_1000712_pt1 | contig 59956 bp, 55 predicted proteins | sample PhyGR1_FD_202135 | JGI IMG/M metagenome (GOLD analysis project Ga0308171, IMG submission 202135) | Phyllosphere microbial communities from UC Gill Tract Community Farm, Albany, California, United States - DLSLSG.R1 | ecosystem: Host-associated > Plants > Phyllosphere > Unclassified | place: USA...
TCGCCTTCAACACTTTCTCACGCTTTTCCTGCCCGACATAGCCATTGCCGGAGAGCACACGTGACACTGTCGCTTTTGAGACGCCCGCCCTGTTAGCCACTTCCTGAATCGTTGCCATGATGATGTCCCTTTTCTGCGTCGTCCTGCAGTTTACCTAAGCCTCTCAATGTTGGAAATATTTACCCGGACTCAGCACGAAGTAATCTGAGCCAGACGGGTGATCCACTTCACAAAAAATAAATGTGGCTGATTTAACCTCTTGTCGACGCAATGAAAGCACTTCATGATTTTGTGAAACCGGTTTCCTATTTGCCTGCGTGCAGGCGCTAAAACATAAAAAACTTTGACCGATTTACCCTACAGAGAAAAACGATCATGCCCATAAACTATGCCGAGGTGTCACGCGCCATCGTCGATGCGCTAGGCGGCCTCACCAATATCGAAGCCGTCACTCACTGCATGACCCGTTTGCGGTTCGTGCTGAAAGATGAAACGCAGGTCGATACTCCCCGCCTCAAAGCCATCAAGGGCGTAATGGGTGTGGTGCATAACGATACCCAGTGCCAGGTAATCATTGGCAACAATGTTTCGCAGGCTTATCAGGCGGTACTGCAACTGGGATCGCCTGGCGTTGCACCGAGGGTGCCGGTGAAACGTAAAATCACCCTGAGAGGCATCGGTGCGGGTATTCTGGATGCGCTGGTGGGCACCATGTCGCCGCTGATCCCGGCCATTATTGGCGGGTCGATGGTTAAACTGCTGGCGATGATTTTGGATATGGCGGGCGTGTTTGAAAAAGGGTCGTCAACGCTGGTGATCCTTAACGTCATTGGCGACGGGGCCTTCTTCTTCCTGCCGATCATGGTAGCCGCCTCTGCAGCGCTGAAATTCAAAACCAATATGTCGCTGGCGATCGCCATTGCTGGGGTGCTGGTCCATCCCAACTTTGTTGATCTGATGGCCAAAGCGGCACAGGGTCAACCGGTCGAATTCGCCTTCATCCCGGTGACGGCGGTGAAATATACCTACACGGTGATTCCGGCGCTGGTGATGACCTGGATCCTGTCGCACATTGAGCGCGGCGTAGATCGCATTACGCCTGCCGTGACGAAAAACTTCCTTAAACCGATGCTGATCGTACTGATTGCTGCCCCTATCGCGATTGTGCTGATTGGCCCGATTGGCATCTGGATCGGCAGCGGCATCTCCGCACTGGTTTACACCGTCCATGGCTATCTTGGCTGGTTGTCCGTCGCCATTATGGGGGCTATCTGGCCGCTGCTGGTCATGACCGGGATGCATCGGGTGTTTACGCCGACCATCATCCAGACCATTGCCGAAACCGGCAAAGAGGGCATGGTAATGCCGTCAGAGATCGGTGCCAACCTGTCGCTGGGTGGATCATCACTGGCGGTGGCGTTTCGCACCAAAAACCGGGAACTGCGTCAGACTGCGCTGGCGGCAGCGGCTTCCGCCATTATTGCCGGAATTTCAGAACCGGCGCTGTATGGCGTTGCGGTCCGGCTTAAGCGTCCGCTGATCGCCTGTCTGATCAGCGGTTTTATCTGTGGCGCGGTCGCGGGTATCGGCGGGCTGGCCAGCCACTCAATGGCCTCTCCCGGCCTGTTTACCAGCGTACAGTTCTTCGATCCTGCTAATCCCATGAGTATTGTCTGGGTCGGTGCGGTCATGGTGTTGTCGGTGGTGCTGTCGTTTGTGCTGACGCTGCTGTTAGGGTTTGAAGATATTCCTGAAACAGAGCCTGAAACGAAATCCGAATCCGGTACCGTCCCGCAACCTGCGTCTGTTACTGAGCGCACCAACGCGGTTAATAGCCTTTAAACTGCCACTTAAGGAAAGGGTCATGCTGACCCGGAAAAGAGGATTGCATGTCTGATTCAAGGTTCCCGCAAGGGTTTTTATGGGGTGGCGCGCTGGCTGCCAACCAGAGTGAAGGCGGTTTTCGTGAAGGCGGAAAGGGCTTAACCACCGTTGATATGATTCCGCATGGCCCGCACCGTATGTCGGTCAAGCTGGGTCTGGAGAAGCGTTTTACCCTGCGTGATGATGAATTCTATCCCAGCCATGAGGCCATCGATTTTTATCACCGCTATCCGGAGGATATCGCGCTGATGGCCGAGATGGGGTTCAGCGTGTTCCGCACGTCGATTGCCTGGAGCCGCCTCTATCCCAACGGCGACGAACTGACGCCTAATCCGGAAGGCATTGCTTTTTATCGCGCGGTCTTCGAAGAGTGCCGTAAATACAATATCGAACCGCTGGTGACGCTCTGCCATTTTGATGTGCCGATGCATCTGGTCACGGAATATGGCTCGTGGCGCAACCGCAAAATGGTCGACTTTTTTGCCCGTTATGCCCGCAGTTGTTTCGAGGCGTTTAACGGGCTGGTGAAATACTGGCTGACCTTTAACGAGATCAATATTCTGCTGCATAGCCCGTTTTCCGGAGCTGGCCTGGTGTTTGAGCCTGGTGAGAACAGGGATCAGGTGAAGTATCAGGCGGCACATCATGAACTGGTTGCCAGTGCGATGGTGACGCGGATCGCGCATGAAGTGAATCCGGCCAATCAGGTCGGCTGCATGCTGGCAGGCGGAAACTTCTACCCGTGGTCGAGTAAACCCGAAGATGTCTGGGCGGCACTGGAGAAAGATCGCGAAAACCTTTTCTTTATTGATGTGCAGGCGCGCGGCGCCTATCCGGCCTACGCCGCGCGCGTGTTCCGTGAAAAAGGCGTGACGCTTGAGATTGAAGACGGTGATGCTGACATCCTGAAAAACAGCGTCGATTTTGTCTCATTCAGTTACTACGCCTCACGCTGCGCTTCGGCGGAGATGAATGAGCAGAACAGCAGCGCCGCCAATGTGGTGAAATCCCTGACCAATCCTCACGTGCCACGCAGCGAATGGGGATGGGGTATCGATCCGCTAGGCTTACGCATCACCATGAATATGATGTATGACCGTTACCAGAAGCCGCTGTTCCTGGTCGAGAACGGCCTGGGCGCGCGCGATGAAATCGATGCGAATGGCGAGATTAACGATGATTACCGCATAAGCTATCTGCGTGAACACATCCGCGCCATGGGCGATGCCATCGAAGATGGTGTGCCGGTGATGGGTTACACCAGCTGGGGCTGCATCGATCTGGTTGCTGCATCGACCGGTGAAATGAGCAAGCGCTACGGTTTCGTCTACGTTGACCGCGACGATTTGGGCAACGGCACACTGGCGCGCACCCGTAAGAAATCGTTCTGGTGGTATAAGAAAGTGATTGCCAGCAACGGGGCCGATCTTGAGTGACAATGTCACCTAAGATCGTTCGCTCGTGCCGTTGTACTCTGGCACGAATTATCGTATAACGAATGTCTCCGAGGGGTGTCCTGTAATGGGCTGAGATGGCGTAAGCCGAACCCTTTGAACCTGATCTGGGTCATGCCAGCGAAGGGACGGGTCGGCAGATTTTTCTGCGTCATCTCCTGCACTATTCCCTGTTCCAGACCGTATGCCCGGATCTCCCTGTTACTGGAGATCCCATGTCACATCCGCTTTTCGAAACCGGCTTGTATGGTCGTCTGCGCCAGCAGGCAGGCACTCAATGGCACGCGTATGTCAGGCACGATTTTGTGCAGCAACTCGGTCAGGGCACGCTGCCACCCGCCGCTTTCCGCCACTACCTCACTCAGGACATGCTGTTCCTGCTGCACTTCGCGCGTGCCTGGGGTCTGCTAATCAGCAAACTCTCTGAGCCCGCCACGTTACGCAGTGCGACCGCATCGCTTAACGCCATCGTCAACGAACTGCCGTTGCATCTGGCTTACTGTCAGCAATGGGGTATCTCCGAGGCAGAGATGGCGAGCGAACCCGAAGCAATGGAAACGATCAACTACACCCGCTATGTACTGGACGTAGGTCACACCGGGGATGCGCTGGAGTTGATGACAGCACTGATGCCGTGTGTCGCTGGTTACGCTGAAATTGGTCTGATGCTGCTGGATGATCCCTCGACTCGCTTTGAGGGAAATCCTTACGCCCCATGGATAGAGAATTACGGCGATGAATCCTACCTGGCAGGCGTCGGTTCCTCACTTTTGCTGTTTGAAGCTCTCGCTCAGCAGCGCGCGGGTGAACAGCGTTTTGATCGGCTGGCAGAGATTTTCAACACTGCGACCCGGCTGGAAGCAGCATTCTGGCAAATGGGGCTCAGCCATGTTGCCGCTTTTCGGGTCAGCCCATGAACCCGCCTGTTGATGGCGTGCCGCCTGGTATTTCCATTCGCCAGCTCTGCCTGACGCTGGGTCAGCAGCAACTTTTCAGCCAGCTTGATCTGGAGATTGCGGGCGGTGCATTTACCGCTTTACTGGGTGCCAGCGGCGTTGGTAAAAGCAGCCTGATGCGGGTCATTGCCGGTCTGACGCCACCGACTTCCGGACAGATTAGCGGTAGCGACGGTCTGCCGCTGACCGGTCGCATCGCCTGGATGGGACAACAGGATCTGCTCTATCCCTGGCTCACAGTGCAACAGAATGTCTGCCTCGCCAGTCGCCTGAAGGGCGAGAAAGCCGACCATGACTGGGCGCAACATCTGCTGGAGCGGGTGGGCCTAAGCAAATATGCCCGCGCACGACCCGCGACGCTCTCCGGCGGGATGCGTCAGCGTGCCGCGCTGGCCCGTACTCTTTACACCCGTCAGCCCATTGTGCTGATGGATGAGCCGTTTTCCGCGCTGGATGCACTAACACGCACCCAGATACAGACGCTGGCCGCAGAAGTGCTGGTCGGGCATACCGTGCTGTTAATTACTCATGATGCCGCAGAAGCCTGCCGACTCAGTCATCATCTGCTGGTGATAGGTGTGGCGGGGATAGAAGCTTGCACGCCTCTGCAGGGTCAGCCACCGCGGGCTCCAGACGACATCCATGTCATTCAGAGTCACTCCGCGTTACTGAAGCAGCTGTGCAGGATAGTGCGATGAGAAACCATTTCGCTGGTCTTCGCCGGGGCGCGACGCTGTTTACCGGACTGATTACGCTGTGGTGGCTCGCCACGCTGACCACCATTCCGGCCTTTCTGCTGCCCTCGCCCGCTGCGGTCGCCGCCGCGCTGTGGCAGAACGCTGACTATCTCAGCCATCACACGCTGATTACCCTGACCGAAATCCTCAGCGGCATGGCGCTCGGCGTAGTGCTGGGTGGCGCGCTGGCGCTGGGCATGACATTTTCGCCATGGTTACAGCGCTGGATGATGCCGCTGGTAATCACCAGCCAGGCGATTCCGGTGTTTGCCCTGGCCCCTTTGCTGGTGCTCTGGTTTGGCTTTGGCATAGGCGCCAAAGTCGCGATGGCCGTGCTGGTGATCTTCTTTCCGGTAACCTCCAGCTTTTTTGATGGACTGCGCCGCGTCACCCCCGGCTATCTCGATCTGGCTCGTACGATGGGCGCTTCACGTGCCTCACAACTGCGTCATGTCCGACTGTTAGCCGCGCTGCCCGCGCTGGGTTCAGGGCTGCGGATGGCGGCGGCCGTCGCGCCAATCGGGGCAATCATCGGTGAATGGGTTGGCTCAGCCGAAGGGCTGGGCTTCGTAATGCTGAATGCTAACGCACGGATGCAGAGCGACCTCTGTTTCGCCGCGCTTTTCATTCTGGTGCTGATGACGCTGGGCCTGTGGCTGACTATTGACTTCCTGCTGCGCCGCCTGATTTCCTGGGCTCCCGAGACAATTTAATGACCTCCAAAGATGAGAAAACTCATGACTAAACTGCCTCTGTTTACTCTGCTGTTCAGCGCCGCCTTAACCACTCAGGCTCAGGCAATGGAAAAACTGACGCTGGTGCTCGACTGGTATATTAATCCCGATCACGCACCTATTATGGTGGCGCAGCAGACCGGTGCGTTTGCAGCTGAAGGGCTGGATGTAAACATCGTGCCGCCTTCCGATCCGGCGCTGCCACCACGTCTGGTGGCAGCTAAACAGGCGGACTTAGCCATTACCTATCAGCCGCAGCTGCATTTTTTCGCCGACCAGGGCCTGCCGCTGATGCGGGTGGGTACGCTGATTAACACGCCGCTGAACACGCTGATGACGTTAGACAAAACAGTAAAAAAACCGGCAGATTTAAAAGGGAAGCGCATCGGCTACTCGGTCAGCGGCATTGAGCAGGCGACGCTGGCGACTATGCTGGCCCATGATGGGGTCAACGCCAATCAGGTGAAGCTGGTTAACGTCAATTTTCAGCTCACCAGCGCGCTAATGACAGGCCAGGTGGATGCAGTGATAGGCGGCTATCGCAATATTGAAGCCCTGGAGATGAAACTTGCGGGCAAAGCGCCGGTGGTGCTTAACGTCGAAGATTATGGTGTTCCGGCCTATGATGAGCTGATTATCGTTGCCAACCGTGATGAAGCCCACTCGGAGAAAATCCAGAAATTTCTGCGGGCACTGAAGAAGGGAAATGCAGAATTGCAGGCGCATCCTGAGCAGAACTGGCTGACGTTTGTCCGCGCCCATCCGGAACTGAACACGCCGTTAAACCATCAGGCATGGCGTGCCACCCTGCCGCTGTTCGCAGCCGACCCGGCTAAACTGGATCGTGCACGTTATCAGGCTTATGAGCAATTTCTGTTTGATAATAAGCTGATTAAAAGCATTACCCCGGTAGAGCGCTACGCCATCGGCAGTGAGTGATAAGAGAGCCCGCAGCGAATGCTGCGGGCAGGTTACTAGCGTGACTTCGGATACAGCCAGTGTTCAATATCGCTGGCGGGCAGCGGTTTTGAGAAGAAGTAGCCCTGGATTTGATCGCAACCGTAAGCTTTCAGCAATCCCAGGGTTGCTTCTGCCTCGACGCCCTCGGCAAGCACGGTGTAATTCAGTTCTTTGAGCATCTGAATAATACATCTGACAATGATTTTCGATGCATCATCTTCACCCATACGTGAGATGAGTGACCGATCGATCTTGATCACATCGAGCGGAATATCCTGCAGATAGCTGATGTTGCTGTAGCCGGTGCCGAAATCATCCAGTGATATCACAAAGCCCCTGGATTTCAGCGCTACCAGCCCTTTGATCGCCACATCGCTTTTGGTGATTAACTCATTTTCCAGACACTCAATGCCCAGGATAGCGTTGGGTAACTGAGCCGCCGCTAATTTCGCCACCAGCTTGTCGGCAAAATCCGCTTTTGCGAAGTCGCGCTCACTGACGTTGATCGAGACCGGAATCAGGTCATATTCACGATTCCAGCGCGCCAGCTGTTCAACGGTATGATCGATAACCCAGTTAGTCAGATCGGAGATCAGGTTAGTTTTACCCGCTAACGGGATAAATTCTGACGGGAAGAGCTCGCCCCGCTCAGGGTGATTCCAGCGGATCAGCGCCTCCAGCCCGACCGTTTTGCCGGTTTTGAGACAGACTTTTGGCTGCCAGGCCAGGTAAAGCTCTTCGTCTTTATTCAGCGCCTGAGCCAGGTCATTCATGATCATGAAGTCATCGGTGCGCCGCGAGTCGTAACTCTGTTCAAAACACATCGCACTGATGTTTTCATCAATCCCCTCATGCAGCGCACTCACAGCCTGACGCACCGTTTCGTTGGCATCCATCTTACCCGGTACAAACTCTGTTTCACCGGCAAAAACATCCAGGTCGAGCGTGATATTTTCGGACAGATCGGCCTTCATGCCCTTAAACAGGTCGGGTAAATTATGTGCGGTAAAACGGCCTGAATAAGGCTGAACGATCGCATAACGGCCGGGGGCAAAAGAGTAAAGTGTGTCATTTTCAGCCAGATTGAGCCGATGTGCGACATCCTGTGCCATCTGTTTCAGAAGTTTCTCCATCGGCCCAATACCCACCGCGCGGGTAAGCTCATATGCGCGAATGATGTCGAGGCAGTCGATAAGAATCAGGCGAAAGCGGCTATGGGGTGCAGTAAGCGTCAGTTGCTGAATATCACGAATCAGGCGTGGGCGATTCGGGAGGTGTGTAATAACGTCAGCATAACCTGCGTTATTCCAGACATCCAGAAAAGAGGTTACCAGCGTAGCCAGCGAACGCAGCGTGACGAGTTTCTCTTCACTGAAGGAATGTGGCTGCGTATCGGTCACACAAAGCGTACCCAGCGTCGCACCGTCGAGATTCTGCAGAGACACACCAGCATAGAAGCGAATATGCGGCTCTCCTTTAACGAACGGATGCGTCACAAAGCGCTCGTCCAGTAACGTGTCCACCACCACAAGATGCCCATCCCCGTCGATAACGTGGCGGCAAAGAGATTCATCCCGGGTCGATTGTTTAAGATCGAAGTTCCGTGATGCTTTAATGTATTGATTATGATCGTCAATAATCGAAATGAAGCTGCCTGAAATACCCAGCACCTGGCTGGCGAGATTAACGAATCTCTCCAGCACTTTATCCCGGGCTTCGTCCGGAGACAAAAGTGCCCTGATTGCGCTCCGACGTTTTACATCGCTGCCATTTTGCTCGTTATGCACTGAAACCTCTCTTATGCAGGCGCAAAAATCGAAAATAATTTAGCTTAACAATGCTCAATTAGCGCCCAATTATCAGATGAATAGCGGCTCAACCTGACAGTACTTTCACAGCGAAACAGTGTCGCACGATATAGAATCGCTGTCGAAATCATTTAACGCTCTTCTTTTACGCGCGCGATCTGTGGCGATTCCGTCCTGAAGCCAAGACCAATCAGGCGCCCCAGCACAAAACGGAGGAACGGCAGGCGCTGGATTATCGCGGGAACCTTGCTGCTTCCCGTAGGTTTCCTTTTCGCTTTGTTGCGGCTCATTTTGATCTGCAAAAATTGTGTGGCAACAGTGGGGAACTGACGACGCTTCTGCACTTTTTCCAGATCGCGTGGCTGCAGTTCACCCCGCTTCAGGGGGTCACTCAGAAGGTTCGCCGTCGCTACGGCATCCTGAATCGCCAGATTAACGCCAACGCCGCCAATCGGTGACATAGCATGTGCAGCATCACCAATGCAGAGCACGCCGGGTTTTGCCCACTTATCCAGCCGGTCAATCTTTATCGACAGCAGCTTAAACGCTTCCCAGTGGGTGATCTCCGCCATGCGCGTCGCTTCAAAAGGCGATAGTGCGGCCACTTCTGCTTTAAACGCGTCGAGTCCGGCGACCTGTTTCGCCTCAAACTCCCCTTTCGGGATCGTCAGCCCACATTGCCAGTAGTTGCCACGATCGATAACGATAAAGTTCTGCCGTGGTCCTTTATGACCCATGCCCAGTTCGGGATCGTGCGGCTGCTTACTTAAGCGGAACCAGATGACATCGCGCGCTGCGCCAAATTCCTGATCGGTGAGTCCGGCCGCTTCGCGCACCCGCGAATGGCGGCCATCTGCACCGACCACCAGTTTACAGGTGATATGCAGCTGCTGATTACCGCGTGAGGCCGTCACGCCACTGACCGTGCCATTTTCCAACGTCAGGGACTCAAATGAAGTCGATTGCAGCAGGCTGAAGCCCGCGTAACGGGCGCTCTGCTCTGCCATAAAGTTCAGGAAATCCCACTGCGGCATAAAAGCGATAAATCGGCATTTAACCGGCAAACGTGAGAAATCGGCCATTGTAATACTCTGTCCTGCAATTTCCGCCTCCAGCTTTTCGGCACGCTGATGCGGCAACGTCAGGAAAGATTCCAGCAGACCGAGCTGATGCATAATCTCCAGCGTCGAGGGGTGGATGGTGTCTCCGCGAAAATCGTGGAGAAAATCGGCGTGCTTTTCAATCACCACGATGCGCAGACCTGCGCGGGCAAAAAGATAGCCCAGCATCAATCCGGCCGGGCCACCGCCGACAATACAGCAGTCAGCGGTAATAATTTCAGTGGAATGTGGCTGCATGTCAGCTCCCTGTCACGCCAGTATTGCTATGATAATTATGCCAGCCGTTGCGAACTAACCGCAGTCGGTCAATGGTGCTGTGCTCAGGCTAATCACTCAATGCGATTAAACTCAACTGAAAACTGCCGAAGACGCAATCCGCAGCCAGGAGATCATCATGAACGTGATCCGCAATACGCTGTTTATTCTGCCGCTACTAAGCCCACTTGTTGTGGCAGCCGGGCCCTATGACACGCTGAAATTTGCGCTGCGTAAGCAGCAAATTACCGACGACTTGCGCCAGAAGTGTCAACTACCGCCAGCGACTTCTGACGAACAATTGCGCCAGATATTTCTCAATGATAAGCCCAACCTGAAACAGAATCAGGTCACGCTGACCGCAGCGGTTCAGGCGCTAAAAAATCAGGACAATCCAGCCTACCGCGAACGCATAGCTCAAGTGGTTTGTCCACCACAAACCGATTAACACTTTTACTCCGTTGAAATTGATCCTGCCGTTTGTTTTCACTTTATCACTCAGTAAACTGGCACGCTGGTCTGGTTGAACAAGAATCTCTCTCAATGAATGAAGAATCACCGCAGCCTGTTTATGTTCCTCGCTCCATCGCGGCGCGCAGCCGGATGTTTCGCGCCCTGCTACATCGGGATAAAACGCCGCTGGCGATGCTGTTCTGCGCCGCACTGGTCGGTACACTGGTTGGCCTGGCGGGCGTGGCGTTTGCCCGGTCCGTTGAGGCAATACAGCAGTGGCGCGCCGACACGCTGACGCCTGAACAGTTTCAGGGCTGGATGCTTTATGCCGCGGCCTTTGCCATCTCAGCTCTGCTGGCGATGGTAGGTTATTTCCTGGTACGACGCTTCGCTCCCGAAGCGGGCGGTTCCGGTATTCCTGAAATTGAAGGTGCGCTGGAAGAGCTGAGGCCGGTTCGCTGGTGGCGGGTGATCCCGGTGAAATTCTTTGGCGGTCTGGGCACGCTGGGTGCCGGGATGGTGCTGGGACGGGAAGGCCCAACGGTGCAGCTGGGTGGCAACATTGGCCGCATGGTCATCGATATTCTGGGGATGCGCAGCAATGAAGCACGTCATACGCTGCTGGCAACCGGTGCGGCGGCCGGTCTTGCGGCGGCGTTTAATGCGCCGCTGGCGGGCATCCTGTTTATCATCGAGGAGATGCGTCCGCAGTTCCGTTATAACCTGATTTCGATCAAAGCCGTGTTTACCGGCGTGATTATGGCGAGCATCGTGTTTCGCTGTTTCAACGGCGGACAGGCGGTAATCTCTGTGGGCAAGCTGGCTGATGCACCGGTGCAAACGCTGTGGCTCTATCTGGTGCTCGGCATGATCATCGGCATGGTCGGCGTGCTGTTTAATCGCCTGATATTTATAACTCAGGATCTTTTTGCCCGCCTTTATGCCGGTAAAACAGCACGCGTGGTGCTGGCGGGTGCTTTGCTTGGCGGCGGCTGCGGTATTCTGGCTCTACTGTTCGCACCTGGGGCAGGCGGAGGTTCATCGCTGATTCCACAGGCAGTTCATGGTGTGTTCCCTTTCGCCCTGCTGCTGGTTGTTTTTTTGGTCAGACTGGTAACAACACTGCTCTGTTTTGGCTCAGGGGCTCCGGGCGGTATTTTTGCGCCAATGCTGGCACTGGGAACGCTGCTCGGAACCGCCTTTGGGGTGGCAATGACAGACCTGTTCCCGTTTTATCATCTTGAAGCAGGCACCTTTGCAATTGCGGGAATGGGCGCACTGTTTGCAGCATCGGTCAGAGCACCGCTGACAGGGATTGTGCTGGTGCTGGAGATGACCGATAACTATCAGCTGATATTGCCGATGATTATTACCTGTCTTGGGGCGACGCTGCTGGCCCAATTTCTGGGGGGAAAACCACTCTATTCATCCATTCTGGCCCGCACGCTGGCGCGTCAGACAGAAACTACCCGCTCACAATGAGCAGGTAGCCAGGTTAATCATTTACCATCAAAATAGTCAGCAGGCATCTGTCCGGGTGCCTGATTGATCACTTCATCGTTATCAGGTCCTTCGTTTTTCATATAAGTGACTTTAGCAAACTCAGGAATGATCACGTAGGGATAGGCCGGACCTTCATCACGGAAGCGGTGCATATCTTCAATGAAGTCATTCTGATAACAGATAGTTTTCTCCGGGTGCTGACCTTCTCCGGCAATCCACTGCGGGAAGAAAATAGTGCCGTGAACCAGAGTGCGATTCAGATCAAACAGCAGGCTGACGCAGGTGCCAGTGGGCTCATGCCAGTCTACTTTGTAGATGCCCGGGGCAAACTGAATCGCGTGCATTTTCTGGTTAGTCACCCAGCGGCCACCTACCAATCCCTGATGAATGCGGTAATCGCAGGTGGTTTCGTTACGAGCGTACCACTCATATTTCCAGCCATTATCATAGGTATAGACAAAATGCGTACCAACGAACTTAGAAAGATCGCCTGAAATATTCTCTGGAGATTCAGTAGACATTTTAACCTCTGTGGTAATAGCGCACATAACATGCGCAGATGATTTAAAAACAAGATATAGCGCAATTAATCAGCGAATATTGACTATGACGCAGAATGATTTTTTTACCATCATTAAACGAAAATCCTTCGCGATGGAAAAGGAGTAAAATTAATAAAAAAAGCCGTCTCACTTCATTCAGCGTAACAGATGCAAAAAAAGCGACTCTTTTACATACAACACCCTGAAACACTGGGTAATGCAGTGATTTTAAACGGGGTATTTATTCGTCATGATTCAATCAGCGAAAAATAATTTGATACGATAAATACATATATTTTCAGCATTATCAACAGCCAATAGGGTTGTTGATATAGACTTCAGCTCTTTTTATTTTTTAAGTACCCACCTTTCCCCTGTTAAATGGATGAGTGAATAGTAATAATAAAAAGTTATAACTTAATTGATTTAAATCAATAAGTTAAATCTAATGAATTCAACTTTAAAGTTTATCCAACTTCAAATGAGGATTAATTTATTTTTGCTGATTTATTGAGTTTTCCTGACATTTTTGTACACGATCTAAGCTCAGGTACTCATTGGGTGCGAGAAGCGCGATACCACTAAAGACTCTGTTCCTCAGAGAAACAAAGATAAAGAGGTAAAAATTGTCGATATAGAAAAGATGCCCAGACCTGTCAGGTAAACCCTTCTGTTATTATCAATTTTGTGAGACATAAAACGGCGCACCCTATTTCTCGTATTACAAACATAAGAGGGCGGCGTTATTCGAGGCTTATGTTAATAGTAAACCCTGCAGGAAGAGGCAACCAACATGCTGAAAACGCGCTGGTCATAAATTATCAAGCTTATCACCCGTTAGCGTTTAGCCGACCTTGCCGCAGCGACAAGTCCATTCAGCCACTGCTGTTACCCATTGATTATCGGATGAGGTTTAGCGATCATCCGTGCTTTTCTGATCATATTGCTGCTAACGCTAAGCATCCCTGGCTTCAGCAAAACATGGCCCGGCATCACCTAACCTATCACCATAAGGGGCATAAGTGGTTGCGTGAACGACTGGCGTCCATGGCTGAAAAGTTAGAATCTCTCTTTGTATGTTGATAGTGATTTAAAAATTGGTGCCGGGTTGAGCAGGAAAGAGTGTGTTGAATTGACGAAAGAATAGCAGGGAAATAAATCGCACGTGACTCAAACATGCTTTTATCGGTACACGTTGCCATGGTAAGCGTCATTACTAATATCAACGTCCTGAAAAGAACTGACAGACATCACAAAATGATAAAAGCCCTGACTGAAATAGCCAGGGCTTTTAAGGTACTACAGATTTTACGTTTACCATTAACTAACTTAATTGATAGGTACTACTTCGGTACTGCTATTTATGAACAGATCCTGCGGATAATAATGATCACAATATTAAAATGTCACTATTATTAGCGGTTTCAACCACCTGATAGTCTTTCAGGAGACAAAGACAGGTCAGGCCCGTATAAACCTGCACACCCCCATCGCGATATATAATTTTGATGCGTTGCCTTACTTTCATTACGACGTTTAAACCGCAACCGTATCCTGTCGTAACGTAACGTTCAGAACTACGAGGCCTTACATCATCGCGACGCGATACTACAAACTGCTAAAGACTTACTTCGACTCCATTTAACAGGGTTATCATTAACTAACGAACAGTTTTTTAAAAACAATGTTTAACAGAACCACCGACAAGTTCAATTCTCAAATTTGTCGGGCCTTTTTACTTTACTCGTAACACTTTTTTCGGTTTATCAGGGCAACTGCACGCCGCTGATGAGTCCTACTTTACGTATATAAAAAACGATGTCAACACTGGTTTTAAAAACATGTTTATATTCTCAGTGGAGCAAATGACACGTAATTCAGGCCGTAAAATTCTTATACAATGATTATCAACCTTAATAAAAATAGAAGACTGACCTTATGAATTTGAATAATTTACCCTGTTACTATCCGCCGCAGTACTTTAAGGGTGCAATAAAACAGGCGCCCTCAGGCGCCTGTATAACTCTTTACACTTGAGAGCACTTTAGCTGGCCAGACTTGCCAGTAAAACCTTCGCGGTCTCGGCTGACGAACCTGGGTTTTGACCAGTAATCAGCAAACCATCCTGAACCGTATAAGACTGCCAGTCATCGCCTCGTGAGTAGAGTCCGCCATTCTGTTTCAGCACATCTTCTACCAGGAACGGCACTATGTCGGTCAGGCCAACGCCCTCTTCTTCACTGTTGGTAAAGCCAGTCACTTTCTTGCCTTTGACCAGTGGCGTGCCATCCGCATTTTTCACATCACGCAGGACACCCGGAGCATGACAGACCAGCGCAACCGGTTTGCCCGCCTGCAGGGTTTGCTCAATCAGCGAGATGGAGTGTTTGTCGTTTGCCAGATCCCATAAAGGGCCATGGCCGCCTGGATAGAAGACAGCATCAAACGCTTCCTGATTAACAGTATCAAGCTTGACGGTCGAGGCCAGCACGGCCTGAGCAGCAGAGTCGGCGTGGAAGCGGCGGGTCTCATCAGTCTGAGAATCGGGTTCATCACTTTTTGGATCGAGTGGAGGCTGTCCGCCCTTTGGCGAAGCCAGAGTAATGTCAGCGCCCGCATCCAGGAATGCATAGTAAGGAGCCGCAAGCTCTTCCAGCCAGAAACCGGTCTTCTTGCCAGTGGTGCCCAACTCATCATGCGAGGTCAAAACCATTAAAATTTTCATTTACGCTCCATATAACCGTTAGTCGGTCTCAGATGTAAGGATAGTCAGAACCAGCGTGTTAACCGCCGTCTTCTGCGTTGACTTTTTAATCATGGCGGGCTTCAGAATATTTATGAAATTTATTTCTTCAATTTCAGCTATTCACATAGCATTATACCTTAATGAAATATGATCTGAATTTACTGCCGGTTTTGCTGGTAATGATGGAAGAGCGCAATGTCACCCGCGCTGCGGAACGGCTGGGTATTACTCAGCCGGCGCTCTCTAATGCTTTGAACCGGTTACGCGAAACGCTCAACGATCCCCTGTTTATCCGTGAGCGTTACGGGATGCGTCCAACTCCCAAAGCAGAACAACTGGCCCAGGTGGTCGGTGCTGCGCTGTCATCCATCGATAAGATTATCCTTGGTCAGCAGGACTTTGATCCGCTGCACGCCACCCGGCTTTTCACGCTTGCACCTAACAGCTATGTCGAATTCATCATGATGCCAGCCGTCGTGGCTCGCCTGAGGACCTGTGCGCCCGGCATCAGACTTCGCCTCACCCCTTTCGGCAATGACGTCGCAGAAACCGGCGTGATTTCAGGCAACACCGATATGGTACTGGGCCGTATCGTTGATCCACCCGATAATCTGGTGGTGCAGCACCTGATGAATGAAGGCCTGGCCTGCGTATTACGCGCGGATCATCCGCTGGCAGACGATAACCTCAGCGCAGAACAGTATGAACAGCTAAAGCACGTCAATGTTCTGCCGCCTGGGCGTATGCGCGCTGGTTTGTATCAGGCACTGGAACAAAGGGGCCTGCGTCGCCAGGTTGCCGTGTCCGTCACACACTTTCTGGCCGTGCCGGAAATGATTGCGGTCACAGACTACTGCGCGACCCTGCCACGTTTGATCTGTCAGCATCTGTCACGCGATGAGCGACTCAGAATCGTTCCTGCGCCGGTTGACCTGGGTACTTTTCCGGTTGAGATGGGCTGGCATGCACGCTATCGCGATGATCCTGCCCATCGCTGGTTCAGGACGTTGATTTCGGAGACGGCCCAGTCGCTATCTGATCCTGCGATAAACAATTAGCATGATCACCATTGCCGCAATAATAGTTAATATTGATATTGTAACCTGAGTTACTATTATTCCCATCGGAGGCCAACAACCTCCCCATTCATAACTCAGGAATATGACCATGAAAAACGTAAAAGCACTCTCAATTGCCGCAATCGCTGCCCTTTCAATGATCTCTTTTAGCAGCTTTGCTGAAACCGTCTCTGTTACCTCTTCCACCCTGGATGGCGCAGAATCAAAAATCGCTGCTCAGGCTCAGGAACAGGGCGCGCAGTACAAAATTACGGAAGCGAACACCAATAACCGTGTTCATATGACCGCAGAACTGTATAAGTAACGGATGGTCGCAAACGGATTTGCCAGAAGAGGCTGCCCATTGGGCAGCCTTTTTTGTGTCTGATCAGGCAAGACGCGTGGCTGGGGAACTGCCAGTTCGCCACCATAAAATCAGTGCTGCCAGCGCTATTGCGCCGAGTACTGCAAATGCCGTGCTGTAGGAATAACGCGCAGCTATCATGCCAGTCATAGCAGGACTTAGCGCTGCGCCCACGCCCTGCATCAGCATAATGACGCTCTGCCCGGCGTTGACATGGCCGGTTCCCCGCATCAGGGAAACGATGTAGCCCGGCACCGCCACGCCCAGGATCCCGGCGGCAATACCATCCAGCACCTGAACCGGAATCACAAAAATCGGCCCGGCAAAGCCTGCCGCGATAACCGCGCGTAGCGGCAAAATCATAAGGGCAACCATGATGAACAGTCGATAACCATGCGTTTCAACCCGCTTCGACACCCACAGCGCAACCGGTATCATCACCAGCTGAGAAATCACCACTGTCGCCGCAGCATACAGACCTGGACTGACCGCCGCCTGTCCACCTGCGGAGGCGACACGCATGCTCAGCATCGGCAGCAGCGCGGCATTGGCAAGATGGAACAGCAGTAGCGTCACACCCGCGGTCATCAGCGCCGGTTTACGCATCAGCATTGATAAGCTCAGCGCGGGCTGACGCTCTTCATGCTGTTCATACCCGCGTGCCACATCATTGTCGATCTCATCACCCCGAATCGCCAGCGTGGCAAAAGCAGCGAAAACGGCCATTACCGTCATGAGAATAAAAACAGCCCCCATTCCCCAGTACCAGGCTGAAAAACCGGCCAGCAACGCTGCAATGGTGTTACCGCCATGATTGAAGGCTTCATTGCGTCCCATCTGATGGTTGAAGCCGCGCTGACCCGTGAGTCCTAAAGTGATCCCAGCTACGGTCGGGCCGATAAACGCCGCCGCAATTCCCGCCACAATTTGCGAGACCATCGCCGTCCAGGTCTGATTGCTGTACCACAGCAGCAGCGTGGCAACGGTGATCACCAGACAGCCTAGCAGCACAATCATTTTTTTATGGCGGGTTGCATCGGCGGCGATCCCGGCTGGCAGCGTGGCAAGTAATCCGGCAATTCCGCCGCAGGTCATCACCAGACCAATTTCATCGGGACGCCAGTGTCGCTCCGTCAGAAAGATGCCCAGAAAGGGCCCCAGACCGTCGCGGACATCGGCCAGAAAAAAGCTCATTAAACAGAGCGCAAAGAGTGAACGCTGAGACATGTTATTTCCCTGGAAAGTATGATTTAAAGGCAGTTGCGCTTCGGTTAACAGGGAAATTATGTGTTACAACCTGAGAAGTCACCTTTCGTTATAGTAACAAAATGAAAAAAGCCACCCGTCACGAAGTACGGATGGCCTTTGCTGGTCACTCAATGTAGCGTGCGGATTATTTATCCGTGCCGAAACCCTGCTTTAACAGTGCTGGCAATACTGCAGGGAAATAGATGTTTTTGTAGTAACCGCTGACGCTTTCGCTCCAGCTCTCACCGTCGTTACGACCGATGTTTTTCCAGTGCTGAACCATTTCTTCGTTGTAAGCCGCAATCTGCTGCTCCAGACCCTGGGTCTGATAAGTCTCATCATGGCGGAACGTTGCCAGAGGCAGACGCGGTTTCTGATGAGCGGGCTCGTCAACGTGACCGATCACCACGCCCGCAACCGGGAAGGTCATCGGCGGCAGATCCAGCAGTGAAATCATCGCCTCCGGATCGCGACGAATCCCCCCAATCGGCACAATTCCCAGGCCTTCTGCACGCGCAGCGGCCATTACCGATCCCAGCGCAATACCGATATCGGTAGAACCCGACACGATGCTCTCAATACTCTGATGCGCGATTTGTTGCTGATCGACAGCGGACATGCCCACCGCTGATTTATGCATATCCAGCACAAAGGTGATGAACACCGGTGCTTTGGCAATCCACGGCTGACCGCCCGCGATGGCGGCGATCTCTGCGCGACGTCCGGCATCACGCGTAATCACGACAGAAACCTGCTGCGAGTTTACTGATGTCGGTGCACGATAAGCGGTACTGATAATACGATCCAACACCGCTTCATCGACAGGCTGCTCAGTGAAACTGCGTTCACTTTTATGACTTGTAAAAATATTAATCAGTTCGCTCATGGTTCCTCCCATTTAAAGCGCAAGAATAGCAGTAACTCACAGGGAAAAACTTAACCGCACTGGTCATACTGGTGTGGCATTTTTCAGCGTCCCCAGCGGCTTTTTAGATAGCTCACCGCCTGCTGAGTCTGTGGCTGATTCAGATAGTTCTCTCTGAACAGAATGGTGCCGTTGATGTTGGGGTTCGATGCATTGAGATCGAGCTGTTTTTTCAGCTCTGGCACGCCACCCTGGAGTGTCCAGTCAGGCTCAATTTTTGAAGGCTCCCCTACTTTATAGAGCGCGAGACCAATATAGAGCCGGGTTTTAGTTGGTTTCACGACTTCAGCCCACCAGTTTGCCAGCACGTCGTAACGGGCAGCCTGGCGGGAGAATGGCCAGTAGAGCTGGGGCGCGATGTAGTCCAGCAGGCCCTGCTGTACCCAGCGGCGAGTATCTGCAAAGGCTTCGTCATAGGCCGCCGCGCCGCGGGTATCGGAACCGGCGGGATCGTGCGACAGATTACGCCAGACGCCCGCCGGGCTGACGCCAAACTCAACCTCCGGCTTCAGCTGCTTAATGGTGCGAGATACCTGCTCAATCAGCTGCTGAGTGTTGTGACGCCGCCAGTCTGCTTTGCTGGCAAAACCCTGGCCATAACGGCTGAAGGTCTGATTATCGTTGAGCAGCGAACCCGCAGATTCGGAATAGAAGTAGTCATCGAACTGCACACCGTCAATGGGATATCGCGCGACGACCTCGGCAACAATGCTGGTGATCCAGTCACGAGCTTCGGGGATACCTGGATCGAGCACATAGCGATCGCCTGAAGTGCGGATCCAGTCGCGATGCAACACAAAAACGCTGGCCGGATGCAGTGAAAGCGTGCGGTTCAGTTCGCTGACTGTCGAAGGTTTCGTATTTACCGATACCCGATAAGGGTTAAACCAGGCATGGACTTTAATACCGCGTTTATGTGCCTCATCCAGCATAAACTGCAGCGGATCATAGCCCGGATCGTCGCCGATTTTGCCGGTCAGCATATCTGACCAGGGAAGGATTTTTGAGGGCCATAGCGCGGTAGCATCGGGCTTGACCTGGAAAAAGACCGTGTTAATCCCCAGGCTTTTCAGCTTATCGAGCTTGTCAGTGAGCGATTGCTGCTGCAGGCGGATACGCTGCGCGGGACTGGTGCCATTGACCGACGCAACCGGCGGCCAGTCGAGGCGCGACACCGTGGCAAGCCAGACGCCCCGCACCGGTTCATGCACCTGAGGGCGGTCTGGCTTGCCGGGTGCAGGTAATGGCTGTTTGGTCACGGGCGGAAAAGGGGTCACCAGCGATTTCGGCGGCTCAGAGGCGCAACTGACCAGCAACAACGCCGCAGCCAGTGCGGCGCCTCGCTTAATAGCGGTTCTGGCCGGTGCAGTGAAGGGATTCAGGACGATGATAAACTCCAGTATTGTCTGGTCGGGACGCAAAGAGGTGTATTCTCGGTGAGTCTGGTTAAATGTCAATGCGCTCGCTCAGCGGCAAATGTAAATCGCCGCCCTCAATATCAACCTCTGAACCCACTAACGCTGCGGTGTGAACTCAATACCCGCAGACGCCAGACAGGCTTTAAGGGTGCCAAAGGCATCCTGACACTGCCGCTCATTGACACAGGCGTAACCCAGCAGCAATCCGCGCTCTTCCTGCGGGTGCATGTAATATTGTGAAAGTGGCCGTACTTTTACCCCGCGCTTTAACGCTTCTGCGGCTATTGCCACGTCGTCCGCGCCCGCTGGTAGCGGCATCACCAGATGCAGCCCGGCTTCATGATTGAATGCCGGTAAAAAGGCGGGTCCCAGATAGCGCTCAATCAGACGGCAGAGAAACTGTCGCCGCTGACGATAAAGCAGACGCATCCGTCGGATATGTTCCATGTAGTGACCCAGCCGGATGAACTCCGCCAGCGCCCGCTGAATCAGCAGATGCCCACCGCGATAGAGTTCCGCCGCCGCGATACGCAACGGTTGTGCCAGCAGTTTCGGCACGACCAGGTAGCCGATGCGCAAGGCGGGATAGAGCGTTTTGCTGAACGTGCCCATGTATATGACCGGTGCATCCGCTTCCAGCCCCTGCAGGGAAGGATGAGGCTGACCCGAAAAACGAAACTCGCTGTCATAGTCATCTTCAACAATCCAGCTCTGATGACGGCGAGCCAGGGCGAGGAGTGCCTGACGACGGGCCAGGCTGAGATGCACACCCAGCGGATACTGATGAGAAGGCGTCACAAATACCATCTTAGGTGGCGGGCCGCTGTCCGGCACCAGCCCCTGCTCATCCACCGGCATCGCGCGAATCTTCAGACCATTCATGCGCAGCAAATTGCGTGTACCCCAGTAGCCCGGCTCCTCCATCCAGACCCGATCGCCAGGATCACATAATACCCGCGTCACCAGATCGACCGCCTGATGAACCCCTTCGGTAATCAGGATCTGGTCGGCATCGGCTCGCACAGAGCGCGCCACTCGCAGATAATCTACCAGTGCATGCCGCAGATCGGGACAGCCCCCGCCGCTGCTGTAGACCAGGCGGTGGACGTCAGGTTCGCGGTTCAGCCGCGCCTGAATCTGACTGAACAGCTTGTGGGGAAATTCGGTGACATCGGGCGCGCCGGGAACAAATGCGCCCCACTGGTAAGGCGATGCGGTGGCATGCCCCAGCAGACTGGCGCCACGCTTAGACAGCGTTGCCTGTCGCTGCGCCCTCACCGCCTGGAGATCGGCAATCGCATCGCTCTGCAGACAGTTTTCCGGCAGCGTCTCGGCAATCCAGGTGCCGCTGCCGGTTCGCGCAGTGACATAGCCCTGCGCCATCAGGCTCTCATAGACATGCATAACAGTGTTTCGCGACACGCCCAGTTCGCGCGCCAGATCGCGGGTGGGTGGTAAACGGCTTCCGCGCGGAAACACCTCTTCAGCGATCGCGGCCTGCATACAGTTCAGCAGCCGCTGATGTAATGAGCCTGTTCTTAAAAACTGTAACCGTGCTAATAGATGATCTGCGTACAACAGTCGCAATTGGCTCCACCTTTCCTCTCACAATTGGCTCTGGCAACTCACCACGCCTCAGGCATAAATAAACGTGTTTGTCGGGAATTGTAAACACGCATATCAACGAGGTGGAATAAATGAGCGAAAAAAATAACCTGCTGCAGCAACGCAAAGCACAGGCTCTCCCCAAAGGTATCGGCACGCTGTGCGACTGGTACGTTGCCCGGGCAGAGAACGCCACCTTATGGGATCAGGACGGTAATAGCTGGATTGACTTCGCGGGCGGTATCGCGGTGCTGAACACCGGCCACCGCCATCCACGCATTGAACAGGCGATTGCCGAACAGTTAACAAAGTTTACCCATACTGCTTTTCAGATCACCCCTTATGAAAGCTACATCGCCCTGGCTGAGCGCATTAATCAGCGGGTGCCCATTAATGGTCCGGCAAAAACCGCCTTCTTCACGACTGGCGCGGAAGCGGTAGAAAATGCAGTCAAAGTGGCGCGCGCCTATACCCGTCGTCACGGCATCATCACCTTTGGCAATGCATTCCATGGCCGCACGTTCATGACCATGGCGATGACCGGCAAAGTGGCACCCTACAAGCGGGATTTCGGTCCGATGCCACCGTCTGTATTCCATGCACGCTACCCCAGCACAGTTCAGGGAATCAGCATTGAGGCCGCACTGACCAGCCTCGACGAGATTTTTACCCAGGATATTGCGCCGCATGACGTTGCCGCAATCGTACTGGAGCCGGTTCAGGGCGAAGGTGGATTCCATGCGGCACCCGCAGAATTTATGGTGCAGCTGCGTGAGCTGGCTGATCGCCACGGCATTCTGCTGATTGCGGATGAAGTCCAGAGCGGATTTGCCCGTACCGGCAAGCTGTTCGCCATGGAACATTATCCGGTTAAGGCCGACATCATCACCATGGCGAAAAGTCTGGCCGGTGGAATGCCGCTCTCTGCCGTCGCCGGTCGCGCTGAGGTGATGGATGCCCCATCACCAGGTGGCCTGGGTGGGACTTATGCCGGCAACCCGTTGGCAATCGCCTCAGCCCATGCGGTGCTGGATGTGATTGAAGAGGAGCAGCTCTGTCAGCGCGCGGTTGATCTCGGCGCCCGGCTTGAAGCTGAACTGCAGGTGCATCAGCGCAGGCATCCGGATATTGCCGAAGTGCGTGCGCTGGGTTCAATGGTGGCGATGGAGTTCTATCAGTCCGGCACCGCGCAGGCCGTTCAGAAGAGGGCGATGGAACAGGGCCTGCTGCTGCTGACCTGCGGAGCGAAAGGCAACGTCATCCGCTTTCTCTATCCGCTCACCATTCCTGATGCCCAGTTCAGCCAGGCGCTGACCATTCTCTCTGCGGTGATTGATCACTGTGTCGCATCTGCCGGAAATCCCGTCGTCCCAGCCTGATGTCGCTGGCGCGTTAAGCAAATTTATTCCCCCGTGCGTCCGGCCACACAGGCCGGACGCCGCCAGGAGACGTTTACATGACGATGACTCAGAGTGCGAATGAAGACTCGCTCGCTCAAAACCTGAAACCGCGCCACGTGCGTATGCTCTCAATTGCTGGTGTGATTGGCGCAGGGCTGTTTGTCGGCTCCGGCCACGCTATATCTGAAGCAGGCCCGGCGGTGCTGATCTCCTATGCCGCTGCCGGTGCGCTGGTGGTGCTGATTATGCGAATGCTGGCCGAGATGGCCGTCGCCTCACCCGATTCCGGCTCGTTCTCAACCTACGCGGATAGGGCGCTGGGCCGCTGGGCCGGGTTTACCATCGGCTGGCTCTACTGGTGGTTCTGGGTGCTGGTTATCCCGCTGGAAGCCAATGCGGCAGGCACTATTCTGCACGCCTGGTTCCCTGAGGTCGCTATCTGGCAATTTACCTTCGCCATCACCTTACTGCTGACCATCACCAACCTGCTCAGCGTGAAGAATTACGGTGAGTTTGAGTTCTGGTTTGCCCTGATCAAGGTGGTCGCTATCATCCTGTTCCTGGGTGTGGCGGGTGCGGCAGTGTTTGGTCTGCTGCCTGACAGCAACACCAGTGGCCTGTCGCATCTTTATGACACGCACGGCTTTATGCCGAATGGGATGGGCGCGGTCGTGGCGGCTATCCTTACAACGATGTTCTCTTTTATGGGCACAGAAATCGTCACGATTGCCGCTGCCGAATCAAAAAACCCCGGCAAGCAGATCACTCAGGCAACTAACTCGGTTATCTGGCGTATTGCGCTGTTCTATCTGCTGTCGATTTTCTTTGTGGTCGCGCTGGTGCCGTGGAACACGCCAGGACTGGTGGAACAGGGTTCATGGCAGACAGTATTAACGGCGATGAACATCCCGCACGCTCGTCTTATCGTTGACCTGGTGGTGCTGATGGCGGTATGCAGCTGTCTCAACTCCGCGCTCTATACTTCATCGCGCATGCTCTACTCCCTGTCGCGCCGTAAAGATGCACCCGCGGCCGCTTCACGCACCAATCGCAGCGGCACACCGTGGGTTGCTGTACTGCTCTCAACCGCGGCGGCGTTTCTGGCGGTGATCGCGAATTATCTGGCACCGAGCGTGGTGTTTGAATTTTTACTGGCGACCTCGGGGGCGATTGCACTGCTGGTCTATCTGGTGATCGCCGCATCGCATCTGGTGCTACGTAAAAAGCGCGAGAAAGCAGGTGAAGTCCTGAGTTACCGGATGTGGCTATTCCCCGGCCTGACGTGGGTCACTATTCTGTTTATCGTGACAGTGCTGGTGATCATGTTGTTTGACGCGAAACATCAGACTGAATTACTGGCTACAGGCGGCTTAACGCTACTGATTATTACCACCAGCCTGGTTCTGCGTCGTAAAAAGGAAAAGCGTCAGAGCACGAAGTACTTTACTCAACGCTCTTCAGACCCTTACTGATTCTCAGACATTTTATCTGAATATAAAGAATGCCCACCTTTAGTAATAAAGGTGGGCATTTCTCTTTATCCACCAGCAAAGCAATACAGAACTCAACAACCCTATAAATAAAATGACTTTAATCCATTACCAGCCTCACCAGCATGCCCTGTTGAGCCCGACCGGCTGAACTTAACGATGTACTTTCCGCTTACTGTGCTCCCCAGAATAGGTGAGTTAATAATCGAACCTGATTGAGCAAGGGCTTTAACGTTAACTCACTACATACGTGCTATCACAGGCAGATTGCGCTGGCGTTATCCGGTTGATAGTAAAACCTGTTTTAAGAGTTACAGATAGCTGACTTCAATAATCCCTTTGGTTTTCTCAGGATTAAACCACTGCATTTTTACTTCTAACGGCAGGCCGGTAAGGGATTTCGGGTTCATCAGATTAACAGCAGTCACAACAGACTTGCCACGGGCAGGATCGTAACAGTCAAACCCGACTGGATTCTGGCCGATATTCATATTACATGAACCATTAATGATGGCGCCACTGAAGGTGATAGGACCTGAATGTGAATCTGCTCTTGCTGCACCCGCCAGGGTTATCAGCAGCGTGGTAAAGCAGGTTATTAAAAGTGATTTCATTTTTCGTCCTCCAGAGTATGTATTACCGGTTATCGGCTCACAGACTCAAAGATTAAGTGCTGAGTGAAAAAACAAATGTAAATTTTCAGACGCCTGGCCCAATGAAATCCATTAAGATGTGTTGTGACGAATTATCCCGATCCTGCCAGTAAAAATGAGTATAGTGTAATTAATGCACTTGATTTAATTTTAATATCTTTTAAAGCACATTGACAAAAATCAAAGAACCCGCATTAAAGTCTCACATTCTCTTCAGTTGGGATTCATTCTGGCGATCGACATGGCATTAAAGGAACCACTAACGTAGCAGGGTACAAAAGCATTCATTATAAATGCCCCACACTTCTTATTTTTTCGCAATATCAGTATATTCGGACATAAAAAACTAAAAGTGATGCTTGATGAGTTAATTAACTCACGCCAGCCTCACGAATGTAGATATTTCCCGACAACTCTTCAGTTTATTCCAGATACTGACTAAAGCGCAAAAGGTAACCATCCGGATCCTGTAGCAGAAACTCCCGCTGGCAGGCGGTGGTCTCCCCGATGTCATAGTGGTTATCACGAAGCGCCCGATAAAGCGGAATGGCGTGCTGCTGCAAGCGCACCAGGACGGTCTCAATGTCATCGACTTCAATCTGAAAATTGATTCCCCGCCCCAGTGGCCAGCGCAGACCGGCTGTATTCCAGCCCTGTGGATGGAACTGCTCAATCATGAGTTGCGCCTCTCCATAACAGAGATAAGCGAATTCAGGATCCTGACGCTGAATCCTCACCTCAAACCCCAGCACCACAGTGTAAAAGTGCAGCGAAGCGGTAAAGTCTGTGACGGTCAGTTCTGGCACCATTCGGTTCCAGTACAGGTTTTGATTGTTATCCATAAGTGCGTCCATTGTTGTCAGTTACGACCTCTGTTCATTCCCGGCTCGCATGCTGCTTTGCAATTCATCCAGCATCAGCCGAAGTGCAGCAGACTGATGCTCACGCGACTGATAAAGCCCCCAAATCCCAATACGCTGCGGCTCATAATCGGCCAGTAACGTCACCAGCTTCCCGGACTCCAGTGCGTGGCGAGCCTCCTGCTCAGGCACCATCGCTATCCCGCAATCCGCAATTGCCGCATCACATAACAGCGAAGAGATGCCAGCACTGAGATTCCCCTTAACGGCAACGGCAATGGTTTCTCCTCCGGTCGCGGTGAAACGCCAGCTCTGCCCGGCAAAGCGACTGTAGTAGAGGCAGTTGTGCTGCGCCAGATCGTCCGGCGTTTCCGGGATGCCCCGTTGCTGCAGATACGCAGGTGAGGCGCAGAGTACTGAGCGACATTCGCCGAGGCGGCGTGCGATAGCGCCCGGCTCTGGGGCATCGGTGATGCGAACAGCAAGGTCGATGCGCTCTCCAATCAGACTCACCGGCTGATTGTTGATCTCAAGCTCGATGCGTAAGGCAGGATAACGCGCCAGAAAATCGGGAATCACCGGGCCGACAAGGTGAAGCGCCGTAAAGTGAGCGCAAGCGATGCGTAGCGTTCCGACGGGTACACTCTGGGTGGTCTCCTGCTGGATCGCCTCTGAAAGCAGCGCCAGCTGACGGGTCTTTTGAAGAATCGCCTCACCGGCAGGCGTCAGGGTGAGTCGCCGCGAAGAGCGATGCAGCAGCCGCGTACCCGCCCACTTTTCCATCTCCTCCAGATACCGGCTCACCATCGGACGCGAAATCCCCAGCGCACGTGAGGCGGCACTCAGACTGCCCAGCTCACATATCCGGTTGAAAACGGCTGCCGCCGTCACTCTGTCCATGACATCCACCTGTTCGGATTATGAAACTCAGCATCTCTGATTGCGGGAATTCTAACAGATTCTCAAATGGGTAGAATAGCGCCACTGACGCTAAACCGCGCCCGATACACCTGCCTGAAGCGGGCATTTATCTCTGAGGATTCTCAATGAAAGCCACACTATTACCTGTGATGTTGATTCTGGCTTCGGCCTCCGCCAGCGCGGCCAGTCTGCAACTGGAAACCTATAATCCGCAGGAGAAGGGCATCTTTCCTGTCTCCTCCACGCTGGTTTCCGGGCCAACCGAAGCGATCCTGTTTGATGCACAGTTCAGCACGCTCGACGGGGAAAAACTGGTGGAGATGATTAAAAAGAACGGTAAAAAGCTGAAGGAAATTGTGATCACCTCAGGCGACCCTGATTTTTACTTTGGTCTGGAGCCGATTATTAAGGCCTGGCCGGATGTAAAAGTGGTTGCCGCGCCTGCGGTGGTGAAACATATTCAGGAGACACATGACGCCAAGCTGAAGTACTGGGGTCCACAGATGAAGCAGGGCGCGCCGGATAAGGTGTTCGTGCCTGAAGTAACGCATCAGACAAGCTTCAGCGTCGACGGCGAGGTGCTGGAACTGCGACATCCTGAGCACTATGCCGCCTACATCTGGATCCCCGCTGCGCGCACCATTCTGGGTGGAACGGCCCTTTCCTCTGGCATTCACGTCTGGACGGCTGACACCCAGACCGTTCAGAGCCGCGCGGAGTGGCGTCATATCCTTACTGAAATGCAGACGCTGAATGCGAAAACGGTTATTCCGGGTCACTACCTCGGTGCACGTCCTGTGGGTTCGCAGGCGATTGATTTCACTCTGAATTACCTGAAGCTTTTTGAAGCGGCACTGTCACAAGACAAAACATCATCAAAGGTGATTACCACCATGAAAGCCGCCTGGCCAGAACTGGCTGAGCCGGCTTCGCTGGAACTCAGCGCCAAAGTTAATACCGGCGAGATGAAGTGGTAAAACCTATTGTGCGGACAGTTAACTGCCTGGGGCGTCGTGTTTCAGCGGTGACATCCCTGAACTAAAGCAGAGATGCTCAGGTGCTATTTTTTAGCCAGATAGCGCCTGTCATCACGCGCCTGCAACCGCGCCTCCGCCGGGGTCGGAAAGATATAGTGAAACAGATCGCGGTAAAAACTCAGGTGCTTCAGTAATCCTTCCTGAATAGCTTTACTGATGTCTTTGATCAGGAATTCCTGGGTGGTATTGAAGTTACCGACGCTGAAAAAAGTTTTGTCATAGACGTTGACCACCCCTTCCCATTTCATCACCTGCTCCTCCGGAGAAGCGCCCTCAGAAGCGACGAACATCCCTTTGTGGGATTTCACACCCTGTTTGCTGACATAGGTCGTTAAGGCGTCATAACCGCGTTTGTTGCGCCAGCGGCAGAATTCATAGGGCACATCGTAATGCGGCAGCACAAAGTCCGGGCTGCGAAAATGTTCATCCCCGATCAACCCATCCAGCGTAACCGTGAAATGCAAAAAGTCCTGCAGAAAGTCAAACTGGCGAGTTTTCGTCAGCGAGACATTAATGGCGTAGTGACCCGCCTGCACATACCAGTAATTGGTAAAACCGGTGACCAGAATACAGAACGCCTGCCAGTCACTGAGTCTTCGATCCCCCGCCAGCCCCCTGAAACGGCTGATCATCATCCGTGATTTGGGATGCTGATACGCTTTCAGCAGCGGATCGTTCATACCTTTCAGTAACATCAGGGACACTCCTTGATTGATTGCGCTTATCCTGCCACGCCCGGATCAGGGTGAAAAGTGTCGTTGTTCTGAATATGAGCACATTAAGGTCTATAGGGGGAGAAGCTCACTGTTTGATCTGGAGGCAAGAGGATGCCGTTATAACCCCTCAGGCATTGGAGGCTGGAAGCCTTGCCGGATCACCCTTATCACCGCACCACCAGTACCTCACTCACCTTCGCCACCAGCTTGCGGACTTTATCAGGAATAAACCGGGCATCAGGGAATACCGCATACAGATAGCGGTCGGGAAGTCGCCAGTCCGGTAACACCCGTATCAGTCGGCCAGATGCCAGCGCGTCTGCACCGATCAGCGTCTGTAAGCCGCCGATCCCCAGCCCCGCTTCAAGCGCCTGCGTGAGTGCATCACTGTTGTTAGAGCGAAATACACTCTCTACCGGCACAGATACTTTTGCCTCCGCCGAAATCAGCTGCAGCGGCGCATTGGGTGACACACCGCTGAAACGTATGTGGGGATGGCGCTGCAAATCATCGGGTGTCTGCGGTGTGCCGTTACGTGCCATCCATTCCGGGGAAGCCACCAGCACGGTTTCAACCGTGGTCAGCGGGCGGGCAGCTAAAGTGGCAGGCGGTGACTCGCTGAGGCGAATCGCCACATCCACGCCCTCGGCGATGAGGTCCGACAGGCGATCCTCCAGCGCAATATTCAGACGCAGCGCGGGATGTGTCTGCTGGAAGGCGATGAGATGCGGCACCAATCGCTGCCCGATGCCGCTCGGCAGCTGAATATGCAGTTTGCCGTGAAGCGGCTGCGATCCGGGCCGCAATTGCTCCTCCAGCTCCTCCATTGCGCTGAGCACTAGCCTGACCTGCTGGAGATAATGCTGCCCCTGCTCCGTCAGCGCCATTTTTCGTGTAGTGCGGTGCAAAAGCACCACACCCAGCGTCTCCTCGAGTGCTGCGATCTGCTGGCTCACCGCCGATTGCTTCATGCCGTTTTGCCGTGCCGCTGCTGAAAAAGATCCCGCTTCCGCCACCCGGACGAAAGTCTGTATCGCCGTCAGTTTGTTCTGCATTTATTGATTTTTCTGATAAATGATATCCGGTTGAGGGTATTTAATCAGAATTAAGCGCAGGTGAGAATGCGGCTTCTCTCTTAACAAGGCTGTAAACATGAAAACGACGCAAGGTAAAAAGGTTGTGCTGGTGGCAGGAGCCAGCGGGATTGTCGGCCAGCAACTCAGCCAGGCACTGGTGGCAGACCAGTGGCAGCTAACCGCGCTCACTCATCGGTCAGACTTTGCAGTTAACGGAGCCGGGGTCATCGCAGTGGATCTGCGCGACCCGCAGCAGAGCCATGAACGGCTGGCCTCGCTCACTGACGTCACCCATATCTTTTACAGCGCCTGGCTGAATAGCGCTGACTGGGAGTCGATGGTTGGGCCCAATCTCGCCATGCTGCAGAATCTGGTTCAGGTAATGGAAGATATCGCTCCCCTTGAACATGTCAGCCTGATGCAGGGATACAAAGTGTATGGCGCCCATCTCGGGCGGTTTAAAACGCCGGCGCGGGAAAGCGATGCTGGCGTACCCGGTGCCGAATTCAATGCCGCACAGCTAAACTGGCTGGCTGCACAGCAGCTGGGTAAAGCCTGGCACTGGAGTGCTTTACGGCCTGGTGTCGTCGGCAGTGACCGGCCTGGCAACAGCATGAATCTGGCGCTGAGCCTGGCGATCTATGCATCGATCTGTCGTGCGACACGACTGCCCTTACGCTTTCCCGGCTCGCAGAAAACCTGGAACAGCTTAGTCGATTTTACCGATGCCACGCTGCTGGCCGACGCCACGATCTGGACCGCGCGTAGCCCTGATACACACAATCAGGCGTTTAACATCAACAATGGCGATCTCTGGCGCTGGTGTGAGCTGTGGCCGGTGATTGCAGCCTGGTTTGAACTGGACGTCGCGCCACCCGTCTCGCTGTCGTTCCGGCAGATGTTTCAGGACTATCGTGCGCTGTGGGGGGGCATTGCCGCCGAAAACGCACTGGTCGAAGCCAATATTCTCAGGCTCAGTGACGGCGCTTTCGCAGATTTTGTTTTTGGCTGGAACTACGACATGTTTGGCGATGGCAGCAAACTGCGGCGGGCGGGTTTTCACGGTTATCGTGCAACCGATGAGATGTTCTGCGATCTGTTTACCCGCTTTCGGGTGGCAGGGATTATTCCGTGATAGCGTAGTGAAAGCACAGAGAGCGAGGTTATCGCTCTCTGCACAGGACGGATCTTAGCGCCCTTTCTTCTTACGTCCCGGCTGCACAAAGCGCTTGCGTGATGCACCGCTGGCGTCCGCTTTTTCAGCCGGTTTAGCGGCACTCTTCTGCGGTTTTTTAACGGCGGCGGCTTTCGCCGGGGCTTTGGCTTTCTTTGCGGGTTTATCTTCTGAGGAGGAGTTCTCCAGTAGTTTAAACAGCTCAACGAGTTCGTCGTCGGTAAGATCGCGCCATTCCCCCAGCGGTAAGCCTTTGAGATTGACGTTCATGATGCGGGTACGTTCCAGCTTCGTCACTTCAAAGCCAAAATGCTTACACATGCGGCGGATTTGACGATTCAGACCCTGAACCAGTGTGATGCGGAAGACAAACGGCGCTTCTTTTTTCACTTTGCACTTTTTAGTCACCGTGCCCAGCATCGGTACGCCTGCACTCATTCCGGCGATAAACTCGTCGGTGATGGGCTTGTCGACCGTCACGACATACTCTTTTTCGTGGTTGTTACCGGCGCGCAGGATCTTGTTGACCAGATCACCGTGGTTGGTGAGGAAGATCAGGCCCTGAGAATCTTTATCAAGGCGGCCTATCGGGAAGACGCGCTTGCTGTGATTGACGAAGTCGCTGATATTATCCCGCTCACCCTCTTCCATGGTGGTGATGATCCCCACGGGCTTATTGAGCGCAATCAGCACCAGATCGTCTTCGTCGCGCGGTTCAATCAGCTGACCATTCACCTTCACCACATCGCCTGCAAATACCTGCGCGCCTACAGAGGCGCGTTTGCCGTTAATGAAAACGTTGCCCTGCTCGATGTAACGATCGGCGTCACGACGGGAGCAGATACCGCTCTCGCTGATGTATTTATTAAGACGTGTTGATGATCCAGTCAGCATGATTCCTCCAAAAAACGCGGACTATACCTCACCGGCGGTGGCTTGCGAAGTCTTTGCGCGGGAAACTTTTCCCACTCTTCCTCAGGCCGGGGAGTATCCGCAATTACAGGTCAATCTCCATCGCCATACAGCGCAACGCGCAGCCCGCCAGCTTTGATGGATAAAGACTTTCACCCAGCGGCCGGAAGCCATGCTGCTGATAAAAGCTCACGGCGTTCGGCGTCGACTCAAGCGTCAACCGGCGATAGCCCCGCTGCAGCGCCTCCGCTTTGATGGTGTTGATGATCTGGCCCGCCATTCCCTGTCCGGCAAAGTCGGGAAGCGTAAAAATGGCTTCCACACTCGCGGCAGCCAGATCCAGCGATCCCGTAGCCACCGGCACGCCGTCCGGGCCATCAATCACGAAGAAAGGATTTACACGGATCATCGCAGGAAAACTGGCCGGCATGCGGTCCGGCGTCCACGCCGCAAGGACATCGGGTGGATAGGCATTCTGGCAGCCATGACGGATGGCCAGATTACGAATATTCCATAACACATGTGCCTCTTCGGGCGATGCCTGTCTGACAATCATGATGGCCTCCGGCTTCTGGACTGAGCCGTTACGTTATCACACTGCAGCGCGGGTAGAGGCGTGAAAACGACACGCTTCAGGAGAGTGAAACACCTGAGCGTGCCAGAGGCATAAAGAGGGTGCCATCCCGCTCCAACATTGCCCGCCGCTCTCCTCCTGGGATAACGACAGACAACGCTGAACGCTTAAAAGCGGGCGTTAAGCCCGACATTCCATGTCACCTGATGCGTGTCGCTGTTGCCTGCCACAGCAGAGACGCCCGCGAACGCATTGACCGATGCGCCAATGGGCACGCTCGCACCGACCGCCATATCGATCCAGTTATCATCACGGGAACCGCTGCTGCGGGTAAAGGCGGTGCGGGTCGATTTCAGTCCGGCGGTGACCGCAGAGTCGCTGTCACCAAACTGGTGGTTATAGCTGACCTGCGCCCAGGGATTGATCAGCAGTTCTTTGCTGTCGATGCGCCAGCCGACTGAGCCGATTTGGGAATGCAGTGTCTGGTCGCCAAAGCGCATAGAAGTACTACTGTTGCCTTCTTCCTTATAGCCATCGACCTGGGTGTAATCCAGCGCATAGCTGGCCATCGGGCCGGTGGAGACATAGCGACCCAGCGGTAAATCCCAGCCGGTCTGTACCCGCATACCCAGCACTGTGCCGTCACTGCTGCCCTTTTCAGTGCGTGTTGCCGGTCCCAGCCTGATCTGACGCTTGATATCATCAAAGTTGAGATCGGCATAATGGACATCCGCATTAATCCATCCACTCTCGAGATAATTGAACTGACTCCAGAGCGCCACCAGATTGCCGCGTAAACGGTAATCAAAGCGCGATGAGGGATCCTGACGTTGCGAGGTGGTGGAGAGCATCGCTCCGGCCTGCCAGTGATCGGTCAGCTGATAGCCGACACCCACGGTGCCAGTGGCGCTGGTAGCATCGCCATCGAGCAGGCTGTCGCCGCGAAAATCACGCTGCTGCCCGGCATAACCGCCGAAAACTGTCAACTCACCCGCGCTGGCGGGCTGCTGACGCTGCTGCTGCAGATGTCCATCGAGCGTATTATGCGCATCGCCCACCAGCATCGACGGCGCCTGACTTAGCGCCGCCACCTGCAGCGGAGCATTCAGTACCGACTCAATATAATCGGCGATCAGCGCATGCACTGCCGGGCTGGGGTGCAGTCGGTCGGCGAACAGATATTGCTGTGACTGCGAAAATCCTGGCGTTGAGGAAGTACAGTCCATGGATGAGACGCCAGGCGGACAGGCCATACCCGCCGTATTGCTGAGTCCATACAGACGCGGATTATCAATCACCTCATTAAACAGGCCATTGATATCCACCCGCGCGATGTTCCCGTGTGCTACCACCAGCCCCTGTTCTTCAGCCTGATTGTAACGATCGGTAAGGGACGCAGCCTCCTGACTCAGTAACTGCCAGGCGGCAATCAGCTGTTGCGCAAGGGCGTCGCGGATAAGCGGAATCGAAGAGACCTGTCCCGCCGCCTCGTTAAGTGCGGTTTCAATCGCCTGCTCTCTTGCAGCACGGTCCGGTGTGGTGGTGGTGCTCAGCGACTGAAACAGCGCCGCCGTAGCGGGTTGCGCGGCCGGGCCAAGCACCTGCAGTATCGCCTGCAACAAAGCAGGCGTCGCTCCCACATTTGGTACCGTCGGCACAATCACCGTTCCGGCCCCGGCATTCAGCAACCGGCTGACCTGTGAGGCCGCTGCACTGGCACTGTTATCCACGATCTGCTGCGCAGCAAGCGGCGCCAGGGCTGCCGCCGCTAAATCATTGCCGCCAATCCAGTGAATGTAGAGACCGTTCGGGTCGGCCCGTCCGCCACGCGCCGCAAGGTAGCTATCAAGCTGATCCTGAGTATTAAACAGGGGATTGATCGCCGGCACTGCAACGGCGCCACCTTCGGCATAGTTCTGTCCACCCTGGGATGAGGGACGCAGGGTATCGCCCAGCGATTGCGCCAGGATTTCGTCATAAAGCGGATGGGTCGCGCTATCGTAGGTAAAGCGGCCTACGTTGCCGCCATCACTCAGGCTATCGCCAAAAACGGTGAGATCGCTCCAGGCAAAAGCAGGCAGAGGGGATAGCAGGCTCAGGGTTGCACAGCATAAAAGGTATTGCGCGTGAAGGGGTTTCATCAGCAGCTCCGCACAAATCAACATTAAAATGAAAGTAAGTGTCGCACCCGGTGGCGCGGCAGCTGTAAGCGTAGACGTCTGAGAAAAGAGGCAGAAGAAAAGACGCGATCGACGTCGCAAAGCGGAGAAATTTGACTTAAAGGAAGCCATGACGATCGGTCTATCGGGAAATTCCGGTCACGGCTTAGTGATATTTGTTACTTTTTACTGGCAGATTTCAGCCCGCGATAGAGATCCTGTAACCGTTTCATAGTTTTAACCGTGCGCTGCGGCAGTGTCGAGGCCACCGACAGGATCAGCATCTCCAGGCAGACCATAATCGTGCCGTGCAGCGGAATGCGTCCCTTCTCGCCACCGCGAGGCACATTAATCACCACATCCGCCTCGCGCGCGAAAAAGGAATCAGTGGCGTTGGTCAACAGAATGACTGGAATACCCAGCCGCTTCGCTTCACGTACCACGGTAGTGCCTTCCCGGTGTGCCGACTGCTGCGCCATCATCACCAGCACGTCACCACGCTGCAGCGCCAGCATCTGTTCTGCCAGCGCAATACCGGCGCGATTCAGAGAGAAGGCGGGAAGACCAATACGGTTTAGCAACCGCACGCTATAGTCCGCCAGAATTCCCGAGGCATTTATGCCAAAAATAGCGACTTCCCGCGCTTCGCCCAGCAGTGCTACGGCATCGGCCACCGCCACCCGATTCTGCGGCTGCGACAGCACCTCACAGGCGTGCCGGTGGCCGCTCAGCACAAAGTCGATGGCGCTGTTCACGTCGCTGGTCACCTCACTGACAGTGGTGACCATCTTATCTTCAGAGGTCAGCGACGGACCAAACCAGGCTTTCAGCGTCTGTTTGAGGTCGCGCAGCCCGCTAAAGCCCAGTGCCTGAATAGCGCGGATCACGGTGGCATCAGAAGTATGATTCGCCACGGCGATCTCCATCGCGGTGCTTTCGAGCACCGTTTCGCGTTGTTGGTCAATATAACGCGCCACGGCCAGCAGACGGGGAGAGAGCTGCTTTTCGCGGGCACGAAGACGCTCTGCCACCACATCCACTCTGTTTTTGATCGGCCTGTTCTGTTTCATGCTGTTCCTGCTGCTGACGTTAAAAGTATGAAAGGCTCACTACCGGTCTGTAACCACAATGACATTTTCAGAACCCGAAAATGTAGTGAAAGTCCCATTCTGTTATGCATTTCACCTGCAAAAGCCAGGGATAAAGACCTTTCACAGCATCCTTTAATGAATATATATTCAATCTTTTCAATATATTACCAATAAACCCTGAGCAATTACTTTATCAAAAGCGATGCGTCAAAAATGTAGCAGAACTGCTGCGATTTATGTTTACTACTACATTACCGGATGTTTGAATGATTCTCAATTACAGATGAGAAGTATTGTCGTCCGGGCGACGTAATGGTGTCTGACCCTGATGTGCTCTCCTCTGCTTAACGCGCTGCATATTGCAGACCACCTCCAGGGAAGCCCTGCGTGAATGACAGCCATCAGGGCGTATTAGCTTCAGAAACTGCCAGTTACAGACACGAAAAGAAAAATGAAAAACAAAGACTCACGATATCCGGCCCGACACCCCGCTCTGGTCGTGGCGATGTGCGGCAGCATGATGCTGCCGCAGGTCCGTGCAGCAGCCGACAGCGCTCCGGATATGACCGTGACTGCGGATGCCAGCGCAGAGGGAAATTACAGCGCCAGCGAGAGCAGCGTCGCCAGCAAAATGCCGACCGCGCGGCTCGACGAGGTGCAATCGGTGAGCGTCGTCACACAACAGCAGCTGGAGGATTTTCAGGCTAGCTCTCTGGCGGATGCGATGCGCTTTGTCAGCGGCGTCTCCGAGGCGAACACGCTGGCAGGCACCGAAGATGGTTTTGTCCGACGCGGTTTTGGCAGCAACGCTGATGGGTCAGTCTACCGGGATGGCATTCGCAGCAGTCAGGGACTCAATTTTGACGCCACCACCGAAAGGGTTGAGGTGCTGAAAGGCTCCTCCTCGCTACTGTATGGCATCCAGAATCCAGGCGGCATTATCAATGTGGTCAGCAAAAAGCCGCAGTACAACTGGCACTCCAGCGTCACCGGGCGTTACGCCAGCGAAGGTGGCGGCGCAGGCACGGTGGATGTTACCGGCCCGCTGGGCAACGGTTTTGCCTTCCGGCTAATTGCCGAAAAGCAGAATCAGGATTACTGGCGCAACTTTGGCAGTGAAGATCACACACTACTGGCGCCATCACTGCAGTGGTTCGGCGAGCAGGCCAGCTTTCTCATCAGCTATGCCGACTATCGCTATGACATTCCCTACGATCGCGGCACGGCCTTTATCGACGGCAAGCCGATCGACATCGGTTATAAAGATCGCCTGGATGACAAAGCCAACCACGCCTGGGGCCATAACAAAACCCTGAATGCCCACTATGACTGGCAGTTTAATGATGAGTGGCGAACCCGGTTAACGCTGGGCTGGAATCAACGACGTTATGACAATAACGAGGTGCGCGTGACAGCGGTGAATGCCACCAGCGGCGTGGTGATACGCCGTGCCGATGCCAATCGCGGGTTTAACCATAAAACCAAATACCTGAGCTGGGATCTGCTGGGTAACCCGGAAATCCTGGGGATGCAGCACGCGCTGGTGGCAGGCACCGACTATGAGATGAACCAGACTTATCGTGCCCATCAGTATCAGGGCAAGGTTAACCGCCAGTTCAACTACTTCAATCCCGACTATGACCTGCTGTCACCGGTCACGGACAACGGTACGGAAAACAGCGCAGCAGCCAATAATCTGAACCGTATTCATAGCCGCTCGCTCTACGCTAAAGACAGCATTTCCCTGTCACGTGACTGGATTGTCGTGCTGGGTGGTCGTTATCAGCATTATGAACAGCGCGCCTCGCGTGGCTTTAATCCGCAGGTGGAGACCCTGAACGACGAGGGCACTAAATTCCTGCCGCAGGCGGGGGTGATCTACAAACTCACGCCAGATCTCTCTTTCTACACCAGCGTCAGCAAGTCGTTCACGCCTTCAACCGATGTCGATGATGACGGCAACATCGGTAAACCGGAACAGGGCACCAGCTGGGAAGTCGGCAGTAAATGGCAGCTATCACCGGCACTGCTGGCCAGCGTAGCGCTTTATCGGATAGATGAAAGGGCGATGTCACTGAATATCAATGGCAGCACGCGGGCGATTGATAAAGCGCGATCGACGGGTGCTGAATTTGAGCTGAACGGCCAGATTGCTGAAGGCTGGGATTTGAGTGCGAACTACAGCTATGATCAGGCGGAAATCGTCAGCGACCGGGTCAATCCGGATAACAACGGCAATCGTCTGCAGAACGCCCCGCGTCATGCCGGTGCGCTCTATCTTAGCCATGACCTGCAGGTCAGTGGCCTGCCAGGCTCGCTGCGACTCGGCGGCGGCGCGCGCTATATCGGTAGTCGTGCAGGCGATCCCGATAACAGTTTCACCCTGCCCGACTATGTGGTGGCAGACAGCTTCGTCGCGTGGAAAAACCACCTGTTCGGCGAAAAAACCGAGCTGCGTCTGAACGTCAATAACCTGTTTAATCAGCACTATTACACTTCAAGCGGCGGCAATCTGCGCGTCCGTGAAGGCGAAACCCGCAACCTGATGGTACAGGCCCGTGTTGAATTTTAAATCGCTTCGATCTGCGATGCTGATGCTCGGCGTGATGCTGGTCAGCGCAGGAGTACACGCCCGCACGCTGACCGACATCACTGGTCGCCAGGTGACCATCCCAGACCATCCGCAGCGTATTGTGCTGGGTGAAAGCCGGATGCTCTACAGCGTTGCGCAGCTGACGCCAGGCAATCCGCTAAAGCATATCGCTGGCTGGCCGCAGGATCTGAAAAAGTATGATCCCCAGACCTGGCAGATCTTTGCCCGCCAGTTTCCCCAGATGAACACTATCCCGGTACTGGGTCTGGATGGCGTCAATGACATGAACCCTGAACAGGTGATCGCGCTCAAGCCTGATGTGGTCATCCTCCCGCAGCTGGCCCGCAGCAGTGAAAGCGGCGCCGTGCTGGAGAAGATGCTCGCGGCGGCGAATATCCCGGTAGTGAAAATCGATCTGCGGGTTGAGCTACTGAAAAACACCGAGCGTAGCATCACGCTTCTGGGTGAGGTACTGAATCAGCCCCAGCGTGCTGCTGACTTTAATCGCTTTTACCGCAGCCATATGCAGCGCATTACGAGCCGGCTGGCGGCTTACCATGGCCCGAAGCCGTCCGTGCTGCTGCAGTTGCATCTTGGACGGCGCAGTGAGTGCTGCGTGACGTCGGTCAATGGTAATCTGGGTGAGCTGCTGAAGTTTGCCGGTGGCAACAACATTGCCAGCCAGCAGATCAAAGGTGTGTTTGGGCGGCTGAGTGAGGAAAGCGTGATTGCGGCCCAGCCGGATTACTACTTCGCCACCGGCACCGGCAGCGCTGATGAAGCGGGCGCGCTGAAGGCTGGTCCCGCCGTTACCACGGCGCAAACCCGGCAAAGCCTGCTGGCGCTGACGGGTCAGCAGACTGCGCTGAAGCAACTCACAGCACTGCGCGACGGTCATGCCGGCGCCATCTGGCACAACTTTTATCTCAGTCCGTGGCACGTGGTCGCGACCGAGTTTTTCGCGACTACGCTCTATCCACAGCTGTTTCATGACGTCGATCCTGAACAGACATTACGACAGCTGTTTAAAGATTTTCTGCCTGTCCCCTATTCGGGCAGCTACCTCTATCGGCTGGCTCCCGAGGAGAAACCGGCATCAGGCGGCTGACTCCCCGCGGTTTTTCACCCGGACGATATCGGCCATAACCGACAGCGCAATCTCTGCCGGCGTTTTGCTGCCGATGGGCAGGCCGATGGGCGCATGGATGCGGTCCAGTTCGGCACGATCCAGTCCGGCGATCTGTTTTAGTCGCGCCCGCCGTTTCTCGCTATTTTTCACCGATCCCATGATGCCGATATAGAATGCGGGTGTGGCAATCGCCTCCATCATGGTCAGGTCATCAATACGCGGATCGTGGGTCAATGCTACAATCGCCACCGCCGCGTGCGCGCCGTTCAGCTCCAGCCAGCGAGCGGGATGCTGTGACACCAGCGTCACGTTATCTGCGCCACTGAAGTGGTTATCCAGTTCCGTCAGCATCTCCGGGCGGTGCTCACAGACCCGCACGTGAAATCCCAGCATCTGCCCGAGCCGGATGCACTCATGGGCCACGCTGGAGTAGCCCGCGATTAGCAGTTCCGGTATCGCACCGACCGGCAGTAACATGTGGTCTTCGCTGGCATCCAGCGCGGGTAAAACCCGATCGGCGGCGAGGATTTCCCACTGCGCGCGTTCGCCGGGCCGTATCATTTTTACCACTGGCTGTTGTCCACTCAGCGCGCGCTGCATCGCCGTCAGCAGCGCCAGCGTGGTGTCATCAGGCGGCAGAAACTCTATGACGATCTCAAGACTGCCACCACACGGCAGACTGACGTCAGGCCGCATGCCGCCCTCGCCGTATCGCACACGCTGACTACTGGCGCGATAGGCACCCGCCGCCAGTTGTGCCAGAAAATCCTCTTCAATGCAGCCGCCTGACAGCGATCCGCAGTACGCCCCGGTTTCGTTAACCGTCATCAGCGTGCCCGGCGCGCGCGGTGAAGAGCCGTAGGTGCGCAGCACCGTGCACAGCCAGACCTGCTGGCCCGCCTGGCAACTGCTGAGTGCCGCATCAATGACGCGTTGATCCAGCGTTATCATGAAAATTCCTTTATTAACTGGAGATCGGCGGGGAGGTCGATATCACACAGGCAGCCGCGATCGTAAAGCGGTAGCCGGACGGCCAGTGACTTCACTGCCGCCTGCGGCCCGGCATCGCCCTGCAAAACGCTCAGCATCGGATAACATTGCTGCTGAAAGCCCACCGGATGGCCTGCCCTGCCGTCAATCCACGGCCTGACGATCGGCGCATCCGCCAGCGCGGCACTGACCGCACGATAACTTTCAGGCGTGACAAACGGCATATCGCCCAGCGCAATCAGCCAGCCATCATAGTCGCGGCTGGCGTCAACGCCGGCAGCGATCGATTCGCCCAGCCCGCCGCTGTCACAGGGTACTAAAGTCGCCTGCGAGCAGAGCATGTGGATAGCAACAGCATCAGGACGTGTCACCACGAACAGGTCAAGCCCGCTGGCAGCGGCATTCTCCAGCGTGTGCTGCAGTACCGGTTTGCCCGCCAGGTCAGCCAGCAGCTTATGCTCGCCAGCCTGTTGCCGAAAACGGTGGCTCAGCCCGGCGGCCAGTATGACCAATGCTATCTTCACTTTCTTCTCCGCCTGACGTGCAAAACGGGCGCAGGCTCCAGCCCACGCCCGCAAAACGACAATCTGATCTGCTGTCAGCAGATCAGGAGCCGGCTCAGATAATCTTGTCGAGCGTAATGGGCAGGTCGCGTACACGCTTGCCGGTGGCATGGAACACGGCATTACTGATCGCTGCCGCAACGCCGACGATACCCAGTTCACCCACGGGTTTACCCCCCATCGTGGTCGCCTCAAAGTCCGGCTCGCCAACGTTGATGGTCGTGATGTCAGGAATATCACCGTTAACCGGCACCAGATAATCTGCCAGGTTGTTGTTGATCACCCGACCGTTACGCGGATCGATAATGCCCTCTTCCATCAGTGCCTGACCGACACCCATGATCATGCCGCCAATCCACTGACTGCGCGCCAGTTTAGGATTGTAGAGACGGCCGCTGTCGAGTGCCGCCACCATTCGTTTTACCCGAATGGTGCCGAAATCTTCATCGACGCGCACTTCAACAAAATGCGCACTCCAGCTGTGAGCAGAGAATTTTTCAGGACGGGTCCCGTCATTGAGGTTGCGCACCATCTTGTCGCGCTCACTTTCTGACATATCATCCGGGAAGGTTCCGCCTTTCACCGCCAGACTCTCCGACGGTGCAAGGCTCGCCAGCTCCGCGAATGACACCGCCAGATTGCTGCCCTGAGTATGCTGCACCCCGCCGCCTTTCAGCGTGAGCTGGGATACGGGCGTTCCCTTCAGTGGCGACTGCGGCAGCTCGCTGGCCAGCTTCAGCAGCTGGTCACGCATACGTTTAGCCGTGTCGTCCACCGCGGCGGTTACGTTGCCTGCCAGCTGCGAACCACCTGCTACACCTGCGCGCGGCAGCTCGGTATCACCCAGCTGAACCTCAATGGTAGTGGAAGCGACGCCCAGAATGTCGGCGGCGGTCTGCGCCAGAATGGTATAGGTTCCGGTGCCGATATCCGCACCGCCGCACTGCACCACAAATGTTCCCTGCGGCGTCAGAATGATTTTCGCTTCAGCGGGCAGTTTGTTGACCGGATAGGTGCCGGAAGCCATGCCCCAGCCAATCAGTTCACGCCCTTCGCGCATCGATCGCGGCGTCATGATCCGCTGGTCCCAGCCAAAGGCTTCTGCGCCTTTCTGATAGGCCTCTTTCAGACGGCGCGAACTCCACGGCAGGTCGAGCTGATAATCTTTGTCTGCCCAGTTGCGCAGACGCAGCTCCAGCGGATCGATGTTCAGGGCATAGGCCATCTCATCCATCGCGACTTCAAGTCCAAAGGCGCTGGGGTTTTCACCCGGCGCACGCATCCAGCCTGGGGTCACGGTGTTGATCGGCCTGATCTGATGCTGAGCAGAGACGTTTTCCACCGCATACATACGGGCGGTAACTTTGCTGCAGTTCTCGGCGAACACGTCAATGAGTGACGTTTCACTGAAACTACGCTGGATAATCGCCTGGATTTTGCCGTCACGGGATGCACCCAGCTCCAGCTGCTGTGAGGTGGCGGCACGTCCGCCGAAGCCGGTAAAGGTCTGCGGACGGGTCAGCGACACCTTGATCGGACGGTTCAGCGCCCGTGATGCCACACTCGCCAGCGCGACGTGGGTATAAGGAACCGGCTTTGAACCAAATCCGCCGCCGACATAAGGCGAGATGATGCGCACGTCCTCAACCTCAATGCCCATCCACTCGGCGATTTCCACCTGCGCGCCCGCTACCCACTGGCTCGGCTCCCAGACGGTGATGCGTCCATCCTGCCACTGCGCTACACAGGCGTGCGGCTCCATCGGCATGTTGTATTCGCGCGGTGTAGTGTAGCGCTGGCTCAGACGCACCTCGGCCTGCTGCATCGCCGCCTGCGCATCGCCCATATCGATATCCTGCTTCGAGACCGGTTTCGGCTCGACGCCCTCATCCGTGGCAAAAATCAGCGCGGGTGAGGTTTCATACTCAATTTCCACCAGCGAGGCCGCATAGGTCGCCTGCTCAAACGTCTCTGCCACCACCAGACCGATGTTCTGGCCGTTGTGAATAATCACATCGTCCTGAATGGGGGTATAGGTTGTCTGCGCTGCACCGCCGTCTGCAATTGCGGTTGGCTTGTTGATCTTCAGCGTGTTCAGGTGCGTATAGACCGCCAGCACACCCGAGGATTGTTGTGCCTTTTCCGTCGACATGCGGCTGATACGACCGCTGGCGACAGTGGACTGAATCACCACGCCATAGAGCGGATTTTCCGGCTGATGCTCGACCGCATAACGTGCCTCGCCGGTGACTTTTACTTTACCGTCGCCTCGCGAGCGTGGAGCACCCAGCCCTTCAATCGCTGTGTCTGCCGCTGAGTTCGCCTTTGTTAAATCCGGACGCGCCTTGTCATTTACGTCACTCATGCGGTTTCTCCTGCTGCCATCAGCGCGCGTGCAATCACGCGCGGTGCCAGTTTCACTTTATAGGCGTTATGAGTCAGCGCCTGCGTTTCCTGAGTAATGAGTTCAGCCGCCTGGAACACCGTCTCTTCATTAAACGGCTGGCCTTCCAGCGCCTGCTCTACTGACCTGACCCGCCAGGGTTTGGTTGCCACGCCGCCCAGGGCGATATGCACCTGACGCATCACACCGTTTTCCAGCGTAAAGCCTGCGGCTGCGCTGGCTGCAGCAAACTCATAGGAACTGCGGTCGCGGACTTTAAGATAGTGAGAGCGACGAAGTGACCCGGTTTGCGGCACTTCAATCGCCACAATAATTTCGTCATCATGCAGATCGTGCTCGCGGTCAGGCGTATCACCTGGCAGCAGGAAGAAATCATCAATTGCAATGCGGCGGGTTTCGCCCTGCTGATTCTGCAGGACCACAATGGCGTCAAACGCCACCAGCGCAACGGCCAGATCGCCGGGATAGACCGCGATACAGCTGTTGCTGGCACCGAGAATGGCATGGTTGCTGTTGACGCCATCCAGCGCGGCGCAGCCAGATCCTGGATTGCGTTTGTTGCAGGCCGTGAAGGTCGCCGGATCGCGATAATAGGCGCAACGGGTGCGTTGACGTAAATTGCCACCCAGCGTCGCCATGTTTCGAATCTGGGGAGACGCAGCCTGCCAAAGGCTGCCATAAATGGCGGGCGCGTTCTGCTGGCACGCGGGATCATCCGCCAGCTGGCTCATGGTGACCAGCGCGCCAGCGGTGATCTTATCTTCTTCAAACTGCAGGTTTTTTAGCTCCGTTAAGCCGCTGATGCCAATTAACTGCGGGGGAGTGAAGACGCCACACTTCATCAGATCAAGCTGCGTGGTTCCGCCTGCCAGCAACTGGCTGCCTGACTGCTGTTTCAGTGATGCAGCATCCAGAGGAGACTGGGCGACTTTCCAGCTGAATTCATTCATGCGATCTCCTTCGCCATCTCTGCGGCAGCCTGTTTAATGGCATCGACGATGTGCGGATAAGCCCCGCAACGGCATAAGTTGCCGCTCATGTATTCACGAATCTCATCGTCCGAACCGGCGTGGCCCTCTTTGATGCAGGCGACGGCGGACATAATCTGGCCCGGCGTGCAGTAGCCACACTGGAAGGCATCATTTTCCATAAAGCAGCGCTGCACCGGGTGCAGTTCACCCTCGCTGGAGGCCAGCCCTTCAATGCTGGTCACGTCTGCGCCGTCCGCCTGGGCCGCCAGCGTCAGACAACTCAGCACACGCTGACCATTAATCAGTACCGTGCAGGCACCGCACTGTCCCTGGTCGCACCCTTTTTTGGTGCCGGTCAGGTTCAGTTGTTCGCGCAGCGCGTCGAGTAGCGTGACACGCGGATCGACCTGCATCTGCTGCGACTGGCCATTAACCTGCATTGTTAGCGATATTTTTTCCGACATTGTCTGCTTCCCATTGTTGTGGGCTAAAAAGATAAGTTTTTATTGGTATTTTTCTGACGGGAGTTAAATCGGGGAAATTGTGATAACCCTAATCTTTACGCGCGTATCTCTGCCTTTATGTTTAGCAGCTTTTTTGGGATCTGGTGGAGAAGTCGGTAAAAGTCAGCGTTATCTGAGGTGTATAAGGAAATAAAACGCTATAAAAATAATGATATAACGTTTTTATCTGTCTGATCTTAGTCGATTTACTGGAAACACCTCTTGTCCGGGGAGCTTACGAGGGATTTACAGCTTTTTCATCAACTTTGCCGTAAAAAGCGCAGCCGTGAAAGCCATTTTCAGGATCGCCAATCTGCCAGACATCAATGTGGCTTTAACGCTCTGTGGATAAGCGTCTTTGTCAGTAAATGCTAATCACGGCTCATCATTTTCTGATCAACATCTGGAGTAATGCCGGTCAGGCGACTGAATACATGTACATGGGCGACATGGGCCGGACTATCGCCACAGACAGTCACGCGGTGATTCAGCGCTGAAACCGGCTTTGGCTTCCCTGAAGATAGACAGCGTGTGCGGCTCCTGAACGTCTGGCTACGGTTCAGTCTGCAAGGGCAATCGTGCTGGATTTGGGCTACGACAATGTGTGTGCATTTATCATCTTTTTTCGCCGTGTATCTGGCGTGACGTCTGGACGATATAAATTTTGAGATCAGGAGACTGATATAAGGTTTGTTAAGAGCAAAAAAGCGGGCATCATCTTCAGCAGCAATGTCACTTTGTGTTATTCGAATCTTAAGGATATAACTGCATTATCATTGACATTTATCTTTGTCATACAGGGAGTAAGACTGATGAACATAAATATCAGACCAGCCAAATTATCTGATGTTGAGAGTATTTTCACTGTCAGAACATCTGTTATCGAAAATCATCTTAGCCATGAAGAAATGCGGAAGATGGGCATCACCGAAAGTACTGTAGGCGAAATGATCGAAAAGGGTCATTGCACATGGGTTGCGACAAAAGATGATGAAGTCATCGGTTTTTCAATGATTTTAACGGAGAAAGGCTGTCTTTATGGTCTTTTTGTTCTTCCTGCCTATGAAGGCAAAGGCATCGGTCGCAGACTGACCCTGCTTGCGGAACAGGAGCTGTTCAGGCATCACGATATTGCCTGGCTTGAAACCGATGGAAATAGCCGCGCGGCGAAATTCTATATGCAACTCGGCTGGGGTAATAAGACAAAAATTGATGGTGATTTTATCCGGTTAGAGAAGCAGCGCCGTACTTGATGTTTATCGCTGAAACAGATAACTGGTTGACGGCTTATTAAAAGCCCTCTTTTCAGGATTGATGCATCTGGTGATTTTTTGAAAAACATAAAGCCCCTGGGGGCTTTATGTTTAAACAATCATATGACCCAGAGATCTGAATCAGAACCGGTATTGCAGACCCGCGGTAATGGTAGTGTTTTTATTTGATATACCAGCCGCATCTCCGTTAATTGTTCCCGAATCACCGGAAAACCTGTCAATAATCTGCGTACTGCCTTTGCCTTCTTCGTATTTGCTGTAAGTGAATTCGGCAAAAACTTTGGCATTTGGGGTCACATAATATCCGGCATCTACCGATGTTCCGTAATATCGCGAATTAGTCGCTTTCTCACGGAAAGTAAGATCACGCATATAGTGCTCGTCGTTGTCATGCGCCCGGACCCAGTCACTGAATTTAAATAAGGCGTTAAATTCAAAGTCGTTAATACGGTACTGGCCCGCAAGGCCAATGTACGGCATGGAAAAACGCTGGCTGTAGCCAATACCACGTTCGCCTCTTGGGAAATCACCGGTAGAAGCGCCGTTATCGTAATTGTAGGATCCGCCAAAGGCCGTCCAGCTTAAACGCGTTTCCTGATAACCAGCAGTTAACCCGGCCTTATAGTTATCTCCCTGTAAAGCCCAGCCCTTTATATTGAGATCGTATTCATTGGCGTAATTAACATCCGTGCGGGGATGGGAGGAATGGTCTGTCCAGTCAGACTGGTTGTCATCAAGCCAGTCATAGTCATCCATATGACCTGAACCAGAAGCCAGGGAAGTCCAGCCTCGCGCATTCAGCGTCAGAAATGAATATGCATCCCATGAGAGTTCGCCTTTCAGAATAGCCACATTCTTTATTTTCCAGTCCAGCTGACTCACTTTGCGGCCTGTTTCTGTATCGTAAACCATCTCATGAGATTTGCCACTCAGCATCCCGGCTGACGTCGAGACGGTAAAACTTTCAGGCGAAAGAGTCGGTGTAAACCGACCTGAATCTGCACAGGCTCCGCCTGACAAAGTCATCATCATCATCACTGCAACGGTGCTTTTTTTCATTTTAATTCCATATCCATGAAGGTAATCCTTGTACAGCAGTGCCGTTCTTTTCGTAGCACGACCACTGCGTTTCTATACTCACCTGTGGGGCACGAAACCTGGAAAACTGACGAAACCCGGCGCTATGACTCGTCTAAAGCCCCGGGGACGCTTAAACCTTTTTGCTCGCAGGTTTGAACCGTTAAGGCAAATTCCTTCATCGGTTTCTTTTTAAAAAACATTAATTATTTTTTTCATTGCGCCGTTCTTCAGCAGCCTGAGGTACGACCTAATCCCCGGAAGCCAGCGCGCTCAGGCGTTCACCCTGAAGGGCATAATTCACAATGCTGTCATCTACTCTTCCACCTAAAGAGCGATAAAAATGATTAGCCCGGTGGTTTGATTTCTCAGCATTCCAGCTCAGGCTGCGGCAATCCTGCTCAAGAGCGAGTTTCGCCATAAAGCGCATTAAGGATTTTCCTGTACCCTTCCCTCTCTCGCTTTGTGAAACATAAAGCTCCTTGATATGAAGTTGTCCGCTGTATCGGGGTGAGGGATAGAGAATACTGCAGCAGGCCAGCCCAATAATATGCGTCTCGCAGCGAGCCCTGATCACCCATGTACCGGAGGACTGGCTGAAAAGTTGATGGCGGAGATAATGCTTCAACAGTGGTTCCTGAATAATGCCTTTTCCATAATAGTGTTCTTCCATTTCAGTAAAGATTGTTACTACAGATTCCCATTCATCTGGTGGACACCGTTCTACCGTGACTTCCATGTTTATTCCTTTTAGTAAATTTGACGTAACGTCGGGATATGAGTGAAAAACAGGGCATGCTGACAAAAAAGCAGTTTATATGCGAGTAGCAGATGCAGTAAACGCAACGCGGAACGCATACGGTCTGCATTGCGTTACCGGGCATTACTCTGCTTATTTGTAAATATCAGCGGTGTCAGAAAGGACGTTGTTGCCACCTGCGCTTTTGCTGCCAGAGTAGCTTTTAACGCTGAAAGCGGTGAATGCCGTGAATGCCGTAAAAAGCGTGCTGCCCGCGACCACGCTGATCCTGTTCGAATAGCCTTCATGGGGATGAACGCCGTTACCTGGTGATTGTGAAAGGCACCGCCGATCAGCATGGCAAACCGCAGCAAGTTCAGGTGCATTTATCTCCGCTTTGACTCTGGTAGCCAGATTCACATGAGAATCTGGCTTTTTTATTGTTGCGGCAGTCAACTGAGCGGCTCAGGCTGTTCCTGTACCTCTTTCAGAAAATCCACAAAGGCGCGCAGCGGTGCTGAAATAAATCGGCTGGGGAAGTAGAGCCAGGGACCTTCAAATTCAGGCCACCAGTCCGGAAGAACGGGTTGCAGTTCACCTGTCGTAAAGCTGGGCTGCAGCCAGTTTTCAAAGACGGCGATAATCCCCTGCCCTTTTTTTGCCAGCTCAATCGCCCCTGAAGCCCCATTGACGCCGATCGTCAGGCGACCAGCAGGGTTAACACTGCAGGTTTCGCCGTTGCGTTCAAATTCCCAGGGTATCAGCGCGCCGCTGGAATATTTAAGGCGGATGCAATGATGTTCGGTCAATTCAGTCGGATGAACAGGAGCACCGTGGGAAATGAGGTAGTCGGGAGCCGCCGCCAGTGCCAGACGCTGGCGGCGCGGACCGACAGGAACGGCAACGCTGTCCTGGGCCAGATGTTCTCCATAACGTATGCCTGCATCGCAACCTTCTGCCGTGGCATCAATCAGGCGATCGTCCACCATGATCTCGACGCGCAACAGGGGATGGCGATTGAGAAATTGCTCCAGTAAAGGCGGCAGAATATCGACCATCACCGCGCCCGTCACGTTTAGCCTGAGTAGCCCACGCACCTCGTGTTGAGAACTTGCCACGTCATTCATCACCGATCTCATTTCGCTCAGCAGAGGTGCCATGCGCTCAGCCAGCATCCTGCCCGCTTCGGTCGGCGTTACGCTGCGGGTTGTGCGGATGAACAGCGGAACGCCCAGGCTCACTTCCAGCGCGGTGACCCTCTCACTAACCGTTGAGGGTGCCAGTCCTGACGCCTTTGCTGCGGCCCGGAAACCCCGGCCTCTGAATACGGCAAGAAATATCGCGATATCATCCATCTCAATTCCGCCATTGTTCGAATATCCGAACAGCGTATTCGTATTGTGACCTCTTATCAAACAGACCTGAGAGATTTATAACTCAACTACACCTGCATAAATTACTGAGGCAACAACATGAGCAAGAGAACAGTTTTAATTACGGGCGCAAACAAAAGTATTGGCTTTGAAACGGCCAGAGAGATGGGGCAGTCGGGATTTAAGGTCTGGCTGGGATGTCGCGACGCAGTACGCGGTAAGGATGCAGTCAGTCTGTTGCTCTCGGAAGGAATTGACGCACGGCTGGCTATCATTGACGTGACAGACCAGGAGAGTATTGATGCGGCCGTCGGGCAGTTAAAGTCAGAAGATGGAAAGCTTGATGTGCTGGTTAATAATGCGGGTATTCCCGGAATCTACCCCAGCGCGCCAGAGGCACAGAGCATCAGCGATATTATGACGGTTTATAACACCAATGTTTTTGGCGTCATCAGGGTAACGCAGGCTTTTTTGCCACTGCTCAAAATGGGCGATGCGCCGCGGATAATAATGGTCAGCAGCGGACTGGGATCTCTGGAGTGGGTTTCCGACCGAACGCATCCTTACTCTCAGGTAGCGGCACTGGGCTATACCAGTTCGAAAACAGCACTTAATGGCGTTACGGTGGCATTTGCCAACGGGCTGTCAGAATATGGCATCAGCGTAAACGCAGTTGACCCGGGTTATACGGCCACCGATTTTAACGGACATACCGGTTACAGAACGGTCTCCGAAGCGGCCAGAGGAATCGTCTGGCTCGCGGCTGAAGCATCCCAGACACTTACCGCAGGCTTCTATTTCGATGAAAAGCGTGCGCCCTGGTGAATAATATTTCCAAAAGCAACCCACCTGCCTGGATGTAGCAGGTGGGTTGGCAGATTGCGTCACAACGCCTGGAGTGTTGCGTCAAATTCGATTTCAATTATGGTGGCATTATCCTGCACGAACATAAGCGGAACAACGCAGGAAATCTTAAGGCTTCTATTCTGGCCAGCCATCGAATTCAGCTGGCTTTTATATAAATCGGGATCATATTCGTAATGATCAGATCACTGTGACCTTCACTTTCAGTGCAATAACGAGCGTGGCAAGAAACATTATGCAACCCGCTGTGATGAAAACACCGGGTACACCGCTGATAGTAAACAGTAAGCCTCCCAACACAGCCCCAGCAGCAATGGAAGACTGTACTGCTGCGACTACCATCCCACCTGCTGTTTCAGCCTGATCGGGAACGGAACGCGTAACCCAGTTTGACCAGGCTACAGGCACGCCACCAAAGGCCATCCCCCACAATGCCACAAGCCCGATCAATCCTTTTTCTTCAAGTGGAAATAAAATCATGCTCAATGCGGCTAAACCCACAAGTGCCGGCATCATTATCAGGGTTAAACGCAGGCTTCTTTCCATTAGCCATCCCGCCAGTAGCGTACCAATAAAATTAGCTACACCGAATCCAAGTAGTATTAAAGACAAATGGTCTGAATCCAGATGAGCAATGTTTTCAAGAGCCGGACGAATGTAGGTAAATAGGGCATATTGGCCCGTGTGCGCAATAACACATCCTGTCATTCCAATCGCAATGCCCGGGCGTCGAAGGACATCCATGACAGATGCTGTCACCCTCATTTTGCGCGGAGCCATGCCAGGAAGCGTAAACAGCTGAAATACCAGTGTCAGAACACCTACACCGGTTGCAGCGATAAATGCACTGCGCCAGCCATATAGCCCACCTAAATAGCTCCCCAGCGGAATCGAAATGACGGTGCCCACGGCAATACCACTAAAAATAATGGAGAGAGCACGCGGGACGCTTTTGGCAGGGACCAGTCGCATAGCTACGGCGGCAGCCATACTCCAGAAGCCTCCCAACGCGATGCCCAGCAGAATGCGCATGACTAACAAAATAGCCAGGCTTGATGAAAGTGCGACCAGCAGGTTGGAGGCAATCATAAGTAAAGTAAAACCCAGCAAGACATTTCGACGATCATAATTACGCGTCAGGCGGGGAACCATCAGGCCGGCAAACAGGGCTACCACTGCAGTTACAGTTACAGCCTGACCCGCAAGGGCTTCGGTCACACCAAGATCGGCGGCCATGGGTGTCAACAGGCTGGCAGGAAGATATTCTGCCGTCAGCAATCCAAAAACTCCCATAGTCAGTGAAATAACAGCCATCCATGAGGATTCTTTAGGTTCTGAACTATAGAGACTAGCGGATACCGCTTCAGTTGCTTCATTTCTCATAACACACTCTTTCTGAAAAAATTTCAGTTCCAAGTCTAGAGGTGAGAAGCTGGACGATCTATGATACCACATCCTGATTTTTTACCCGAAACCCCGGACGTGTATGTGAATAAACATTTTGCCCTGTCATCCGAGCTCGTCAGTGAGCTGCTGCTGGAGATGCGTCTGCGTGGTGTGCAGTACCGCCGTTTACAAACTGGCTCAGAGTTTGGCTTCGGTTTTAGTAACAGGCCGGGACATGCCTATTTTCATTACATTGCGGTGGGTACTACACTGCTGCGCACAAACGACGGTGCAATTCACGAGCTGAAAGCCGGAAGCATGGTATTTATGCCCCAGGGTGAGGAGCATCAGCTTATATCGGAAGCTGGCTGTGCATTCCAGGATATCGATACATTAGGCTCTGCGCCTTTGGGCGAGGCCGTTAGCGGAATTAATACCTGCCCCAGTTCGCATCCGACGCCCAGTACAGTTCTGTTTTATGGCTGTATGGAGTTCGACCTCGGTGGAATGCAGGGTCTGGGTAAACTGATGCCGCACGCTATAGTGGTCGAGGCTAATGAACAGATCTATCCGGGGCTGGTTCCCATTCTGGGTGCGATGAAATTTGAAATCTGTTCCGGACGCGCGGGCTTCGCAGGCATTCTGGCACGTCTGGCAGAAGTGGCTGCTGCCATGATCGTGCGTGGATGGATTGAAAACGGCAGCGAGAATGCCGCTGGACTTATCGCTGCGCTTCGTGATCCACGCCTTGCCCGTGCGATTCTGGCCATTCATCGCGATGCGGGCCGTGAGTGGTCTGTTGCTGAGCTTGCTGCTCTCTCTCATGTGTCACGTTCTGTTTTTGCTGAACGCTTTACATCAATCATTGGAATACCTCCCCTGCGCTATGCAAGGGAAGTGCGCATGCGCCTCGCAGGTCACTGGATTCTTCATGATAAAATTTCGATAGACACCGTAGCTTTACGTCTTGGCTATGCCTCACAGGCTGCATTCAGCAGAGCTTTTAAGCGCATCAATGGATATCCGCCGGGCGCTATGCGGCAACGGCCAACTAAAAGCGATTTGGCAAAGTCCGCTTCTGGCAGAGAGCGGAAGGAATCAGATGAACGTCAGCTAAGAGCGAAAAGCGCACCCTGACCTGCAGGATGGTTATCAGCCAGTGTAGTTTCTGAAGTTTAAACTGCACATAAGATGACGGCAGATAACGATGATTCGATATGTCCCTCTGAAAGGCGGGAGTACTATAAACGAAGTATACCTACTTACCGGTTTTGCTCGCTTCGTTATGGACACTCTGCCCGATTATGGCTGTTAATTTGGACCTGTAGCAAGCTACCCATATCCTGACAGCATTACTGTTGCTTCATCCATCCGCTGACGGTCGAGTTTATAGAACACCCAGTTCTTGATACGTTTCGAGGTCACTATTCCGGCCTTAGCCAGAATCTGAAGATGGCCTGTCACGGTCGGCTGACTGAGACCAATCTTTTCGGTAATAAACCCGACACACACCCCATCCTCAACCAGATCGCCATCCTGCTGTTCCGGAAAATGCGACCTGGGATCGGAAAGCCACTCCACCATCACGAGCCGGTGCTCATTGCCGAGAGCGCGGAAAAGGTCTGCCATTGATGTTTCAGGATTGTTCATATAGCCAACCTCCTATATAGTTATTTTCCTATATAAACTCTGAGGTCATATTATGACAAACCACACACAAAGACCAATGGACAGTGTCACGCTAAAGGCGATTTATGCTGCTTCCGCGCGCATCAAAACAACGGTTTGCAGAACCCCGCTGCAGCTTTCGCAGGCGCTGTCTACTCTTGCAGGAGCAGAGGTCAGGCTCAAGATGGAGAGTCTTCAGCATACGGGTAGCTTTAAACTGAGGGGGGCTGCAAACGTCATTGCCAGTCTTAATGCAGACCAGCGCATTGCCGGCGTCATTGCCCCGACGGCGGGAAATCATGGACTGGGGCTTGCCTGCGCGGGTCACGCAGCAGGTGTACCGGTGTCCATATTTCTGCCCTATTCAGCAGACCCGATTAAGGTCTCAGCAATGAAAAGCTATGGTGCTCAGGTTACGTTCTTTGAAAATATTGAAGAGGCGAGACAGGCCGCGATTGTGGCTGCGCAGGAGTCCGGCGCGACGTTTGTCTCCGCCTACGATAATGAGCAGATGATAGCCGGAGCCGGCACCGTCGGTCTGGAAATAATGGAAGACTGGGCAGACGCTGACGTCATTCTCGTAAATATTGGCGGCGGCGGGCTGGCGTCAGGTATTGCGACGGCCGTCAAAGCTATCAACCCTGCAGCCGAAGTGTGGGCAATTCAAAGTGAAGCCAGCCCGACTTTTGCACACTGGAAAGAGGCTGGCCAAACGATCCCGGTTGAATTATCCCCGTCAATCGCCGAAGGCATCAGTGGCTATATTGAGCCTGAAGCAATAACCTGGCCCCTTGTACGCGACCGCGTTGATCGTGTTCTTATTGTTTCAGAAGCCGGGATCAAAGCAGCGATGCTGTTAATGCTGAATCAGCACAGCCATGTTATTGAACCTTCGGGAGCACCTGCAATTGCGGCAGTCCTTCGTTATGCAAAAGAACTGAGTGGACGTAAGGTCGTCTGCGTGGTTAGCGGCAGAAATATATCGGGTTACCGTTATCTGAAATTAATGAATGAGGCCACACTCTGACGACACGCAGCAAAGTTGCAGGCAGGAAACAGAATAGCACGCAGCCGGTGTGAGAGTGAGAATTGATAAAATATCACGCCCCCTTCTTTACTTAGATCGATATGCGAACTTGCCCTAAAAAGCGAGGTCTGCCCCGATTATGTTACTCTGTGCAGAAGACCGGGCCTCATCTGAACGCAGTCTGTCAAAATAATTACATTGTCCGTACCTTCTCTCCGAAGCTAAATAAAATGAGAATAATATGAATAAAAGCAGTCTTAAAACCTTTCCCCTGTTACGTATTCTGATGCTGACGTGCGTACCCATGTTTTTACTGGGTTGTGCCAGTGCATTATGCCCTTTTGGCAGCTTTGAAGGCACGGTTCCGGACTTTAAAAATAGTTACTGGAGGTCCACTGAAAAACATCCGGCTAAGTCTGATGAACAAGTCCAGGAAGAATGCACTCATGCTGCCAACGCTGAGGAGCAACGCCTTTCGCAGGTCTATCTGCAATTGTGTAAAACCGGCCATTTAACCGGAGAAAATCAGAGATTTGCACAGAAGTTACTGGTCAACCCACTCTATTCTGGCTTGAAATCAGCAAAAGCCGTACCCCAGGATAAGTCAGTTAATACAGTTGAAGCCCAGCTGAGACGGTCGATTTCTGGGAGCGATAACGCTAAGTATTTAAAAGAAAGTTGTGGCTATTACATTGAAAAAAACGCAGCCGAACGGACCAGCACCCTGCTGGGTTTACAGGCAGGGGATTACAAAAAGGAGGTTTTTAAACAGTGCATGGCAGAAAATCATATGGCGCTCATTGTTCCACAGACTGAATTCAGCCGGTGCAAGTCGATAGGATGGTAAACAACCCAGGCCTGACCTCTACTTCAGGTGAACAGGTAAAATGATGACATTGGCCATTTACGCTCCTTACCCCAGACAAACAGTGCTATGCAGGCAGATATAAAATTAAATGCGGGCTTTGCTATAGAATGCATGAGCCCGGAACAACATTAAATATGCTGAACAGCGTTCATGCCAGGCGGCGCGTTCGCCGTTTACCTTCGGTCTGCACTATCTGATGTATACGCATCATTCCCAGTAAACCAGGTAAGCAAGTGCAGCAGCTGAACAGAAAGCATAGGGGCTTAAAAGCAAAATATCCGAATAAGACGCCTCACATATCCTGATAACAGGCCATGCCAGTATAAACAGCCACATGAAGAGCACAGAGTACACAATACAAAAGCTCCCCTTCAGGGCGGCATCAGGATAAAATCGCTTCGAAATCATCGCTAATGGCATGCCGATTATCATTGTTCCCATCGTGGTCCCAATAATACTCATCGTAACGATGAAAAAATAAATAAATATGAGGCCTATTACCGGTGCACTGTCTTTCCCCAGGGAAAGATAGATTAAAACCAGTAATGAACCCACGAGACTACTAAATGTTGCTGATATCACAGATATCCTAATCCATTTATCGTCAATAATGTTCGCCATAACTCTCTCTTTGTCTGAGCAGCTTTATTGATGCACCGTACCCGCTAAAATTTTCGGCACGAGGCTTGACTGCAAAACACGCTTCAGGCACAGCATCCTCATGACGACCTGCGACGGGCATCCTGACAATAAGGACATAACGCCGCCAGTCAGTTTTTTTGGAGCAGGCCAGCATGATTGTCATCGCTTTTCCTGGTGAGTTTTATTCTACGAGCCTTTTGCATGTGCCATAAAAATTTTTAAGCATAACTATCTAATTCGAGTAAGGCGACAACATCTGCTTATGGCACAAAGCGGACTGACATCAGGCTAATGTCCTCTATGAGCGAAAAGCGGACATATTAATAGATATGTGCAGGCCTGCCTGAGGTAATATCGGAATTAATCGTATTATGTCTGGCTCAACACCTTGCAGGCATCACCGCAATGATTTGTACAAGGATGGAACCAGTATGCTCACCCTGCCCCCATGTACTTCCAGCTGCAGGTGCGATAATGGCAGCACCTGTAACCTTGCAGAATTCTGGCGCGATTCGTCTATGAATTTTGTAGAAAGCCGTCGCGCCTGCCACAGCCGCGCGTGTTACAAGCTACACAGTCATCCGACTTTTTCTCTGGGCGCTGTTGACGCGGGCAGCAGTGTGTTCACAGGGGCGACGGGTGATACCTGGTCTCTGCGACCGGGGATGATGGTATTCATTCCAGCCGGTGCTGTTCATTCCTGTAATCCCTTACCCGATCAGCACTGGAGCTATCAGATGCTGCATATTGATGCCGCGTGGTTAAGGGCTTTGGTTGCTGAAATGCATGATGTTTCAGGCAGTCTTATTTGTGACGATAGTGTTCGGGTGATAACTGATGAGGACCTGTATCGTCGCTTCTGTGAACTGAATGCCACCCTGTTTTCAACAGTCAGTGCAGAAGACAAAAATGTGGCGTTAATTGAGTTTATCGGCGACTGCGAATTTGAATCCTGTGTGGCGAAAGCTTTTCCTGTCATGTCGTCTGAAGTGAGGCGGACGTTGAAAAACGTTATTGATATGATGCAGCAGACCGAAAGGCAGCCGTGGACCTTAGCGGAGCTGGCACATTTGTCAGGCATGAGTCGTTATCAGATCATCAGAGCATTTCGCGCTGCGACCGGGATGACACCGCATGCATACCAGCTTAATGCACGCATCAATCAGGCGCGGCGGTGGCTGCAGTCAGGTCATGATATGGCCGAAATTGCTTACCGGCTGGGTTTCGCTGATCAGAGTCATTTCCAGCGCGTATTCAAGGCGCATGCCGGCGTAACGCCAGGCTGCTATCGGAGCTGAAAATCTGCAATTTTGTTCAATACAATCCTGCCCGAGGAATGCACCCTGTTAAAAATTTTTAAGAGGGTAATACCTGGATGCATGAATTTCTTTTTTTAGCTGCAGCGCATTTTCTGGCGTTGCTGTCACCCGGTCCGGATTTTTTTCTCGTTGCGCGCACCTCCATCAGAGCCGGCTGGCGTCACGCTGCAAATGTCTGTCTGGGAATAGCGATAGCGAACGGGTTGTTCATTCTTGCCGCCTTCAGCGGTATCACGCTGTTCAGTCCTGACAGCATCAGCTTCATCGTTATTCAGCTCACGGGCTGTGCTTATCTGCTCTATATGGGTGTGCTTTTTATTCGCTTTGCGGGAGCAAACTCTGTTTCTGAATACAATGTAAAAAACCATGGCTCAGTTACAGAGTCTGCTGGCGGATGGAGACACTGCCGTGAGTTCAGCATGGGATTTTTATCCGGTATTCTCAATCCAAAAAATGCGCTGTTTTATGTCAGTCTGGCCACGCTTATTGGCGGGTCAACCGTGATGAGTCTGAAGGTCGTCTATGGCGTATGGATGTTCAGCATTGTGCTGCTGTGGGATTTACTGGTAGCTATCTTCATTGGCAACCGCGTCATACTGAAATACTTTTCGCAGATATTGCCCTGGCTGGAGCGTGTCTCAGGCGTCATTCTGATCGGTCTGGCATTAAGTGTCATCATGGTCAATCTGATCGCACTGGCCTGACAGCCAGCGGCTGGCTTCACTTTTGCGCCAAACTGGTGAGGCCGCTTCTGGCACAAAACGGACTGACATTGACCCAATGTCCGCTATGAGCGAAAGGCGGACGTTTGCCCACATTATACAAATTCTCAAAGTCACTCTCATGCAAGCTCAGATTACTGTGAGATAATGTACATATCAGCTGCTTCAAGACCATCTCTCATAAAAAGCATAGGAGTATCTTCTTGTGGAATACCCTCAAGCATCAGAGCTGCTTTTGCCTGATTAAAAGATTTTTCAACTGAAAGTCCAAAAGTTAGCGAGGAGTAAAATTGAGCTGAGAAAACTCTTGCTGCATCATCTCTTATAGATGTACTCATTCCAATAGCGCATTCGACATGTTCGATTACTTTACTTGCTTGATTTTGCGAGTGACAAGTATTGAAAAAAACCAGTCTCAGATTGTCATTTGCCACACTCATAGCCTGTACAATGGATTGCATAGAAACCAGTTTAGTATTGGACTGATTATCCATGAGAACCAATTCATCATCAGAACTTCCATGCCCACTAAAATGCACAATAGTTGGTGAGTACTCGTTTATGTTTTGCAAAATATCACCCGGTCTGACTGCCCAACATGACTCCAGTTTTACGGCATCACGATGTCGTGACATTCTTATCATCTCTTTAATAGACCTTACCTCTTCATCTAATCTCAGTTGTCCTTGATCTTGAGGGTTAGAGGCAAAAAAAAGTACCGTAATTTCTTTAGGTAACTTACTCAAAGTGTTTATCATGTCGGTGTGTTCCGAGAGAGTTTTGCTAACATCGCTCAATGCGCTTTTTTGCTGACGCTGAAATTTTTCCTGCATTTTTTGGCGACTCTTATGTTCTTTTAGCTCTTGAGCATCTAGTTTTCGCTGTTCATCCTGTAACTCTCTGTTTTTTGAAGCTATTTTTGCCTCAAAATCGGCAACCTTTTTTTCTATTTTTGATATATCCACCTGAAGTTTGAAAACATCCTTTTGCCGGTTGTTAATTGTTGTTGCGGACTTAGACGAGTTCATTTGCCGAATCGCGGTTTGAATTTTATTGTTCAAACCTGAAATCTTGGCTAATTCTTTAGATTTTTGCTCGCTCAATCGGGTTAAGTCACTGCGCTTACGTTCAATATTTTTTCTGTATAAGTCAATGATTCCCAAATTATCCCTCACATTTAAAGATGTTTGCTTTTTACATTTAAGATTTTAACCCACGGTTGTTTAAAAACAAAATATGTAGCATTTGAACCTTCAAAGGTGGGGTCTACCGTGGCAGAAATCACTAGCCTATAAGATCGTGAGCTGTTATCTAGGAATCAATGTGATACAGAGTTGGCAACGTCCGCTTCTGGCACAGAGCGGACTGACGGCAGGCCAGGGTCCGCTGCATAAATCGCTGCTGCGTGAGCGGGAATTGAGCTTTGGTGTTGCGGCAAGCGAGAAGAACAGTCCGCATTCAAAAATGCTTTCTCGATGGCGTCAAAAAGTTCTTCGACGATTTGACCCGCTAAGCGGAAACGCTGCGGTAGACATAAAAAGCCCCTGATCTGCAGGGGCTTTTTTTATTGCTGTACTATTCAGCAAAACCTATCCGTCAGGCGTACTTAAAAAATCTTTCTCATGTCTCAGCTTTCGTTGTCGATAACCTGATTGCTGGCTGGGTGATGATTTCACTCAGCATTTATTTTTTCATTTAAGGCGATAAGGATATTTATGAACAAGCTTTGTGTTGCGGCGTTGTTGGCTCTGAGTTTAACCGGCTGTGCGCAGCAGACTTTCGTAATGAAACAGAATCAGGTTGGCGCAGCGACGAAAACAACCAGCCAGCCGTTCTTTGTTTCAGGTATCGGTCAGCGTAAGAGCATTGATGCGGCACAGGTATGCGGCGGCCAGGAAAAAGTTAACCGGGTTGAAGTGCAGCAGACGTTTGTTAATGGCTTACTGAGCGTGGTGACGTTTGGTATCTACACGCCACGTGAAGCGCGCGTTTATTGCGCCATCTGATAAT
>Ga0308171_1000717_pt1 | contig 59582 bp, 54 predicted proteins | sample PhyGR1_FD_202135 | JGI IMG/M metagenome (GOLD analysis project Ga0308171, IMG submission 202135) | Phyllosphere microbial communities from UC Gill Tract Community Farm, Albany, California, United States - DLSLSG.R1 | ecosystem: Host-associated > Plants > Phyllosphere > Unclassified | place: USA...
GCCGGGGCGGTGGAATCCTCGAAGTCGGCCATGAACACCTTGGCGCCGGAGTTCAGCGCGTTGATGACCATCTTCGGGTCGGTCGGGCCGGTGATCTCCACCCGGCGGTCCTGCAGCGCCTCCGGCAACGGGGCGACATGCCAGTCGCCGCTGCGGATCTCGGCGGTATCGGCACGGAAGTCCGGCAGGCCGCCGCCATCGAAGAAGGCCTGGCGCGCCACCCGTGCCTGCAGCCGGCGCTGGCGCTCCGGTTCCACCGCCCGGTGCAGCGACACCAGCAGCGCCAGCACCCCCGCCGGCAGCAGCGCGGACTGGCCGGCCAGCTGGGTGGTGAGGGCAATGCCCGGGGTGGCCGGTGCATCGGCGGGGGTGGGCTGGGCGGTGGCGTAAGCGACAGCGGACATGGCGGGCTCCTGCGGTGCGGTTGAGCTCCACCGTGCGCCGGCGTGCCGATATTTGACAAAGCAGTTATTGCAATGGCTTACATAAGGTGTGCTTATACTCATGACGCCATGACTACGCCGCGCACGCCAAGTCCCCGGTTTTCCTACAAATCCGACCGGCTCAAGCCGCTGCGGGCGTTCTGCCAGACGGTCCGCCTCGGCTCGGTCTCACGGGCAGCTGAGGCGCTGTTCGTCAGCCAACCGGCCATCAGCCAGCAGCTGCAGGCGCTGGAGCGCGAACTCGGGGTCGCCCTGTTCGAGCGCAGCGGCCGCCGCCTGGTGCCCAGCCGCGAGGGCCAGCTGCTGTACGAGATGGCGCTGCCGCTGGTGGAGAACCTGGACGGGCTGGAGGCCAGCTTCCGCGACAAGGTCAAGGGGCTGGACGCCGGCGAGCTCAACATCGCGGCCAACAGCTCGACCATCCTGTACCTGCTGCCGCGCATCGTGGAGCGCTTCCGCCAGCGCCATCCGGACGTCCGCCTGACCCTGCACAACGCGATCAGCGCCGACGGCACCGACCTGCTGCGCAGCGATGCCGCCGACCTGGCGGTGGGCTCGATGACCGACGTGCCGGCCGATCTCAGCTACGCTCCGGCCTACCGCTTCGAGCAGGTGCTGATCGCCCCGCCCGATCATCCGCTGGCGCGGGGCGAGCTCAGCCTGGAAGCAATCTCGCAGTACCCGCTGGTGCTGCCGCCCAAGCGCCAGATCACCTACCGGCTGGTGGACCAGGTGTTCCAGCGGCATCGGCTGCCCTACACCGTGGCGCTGGAGGTCGGCGGCTGGGAAGTGATCAAGCAGTACGTGGCGATGGGCATGGGCATCTCGATCGTGCCGGCGCTCTGCCTCCACGCTGCCGACCGCGAGAAGCTGGTGACGCGCTCGATGGGGGCGTGGTTCCCCGAGCGCAGTTACGGGGTGATCGTGCGGCGCGGGCGGTTCCTGTCCGCGCAGGCGCGGGCGTTCATCGAGCTGATCCAGCCGGACCTGTTCAGTCCGCGCAGCTATGATGAAAGTGGCCATTCCGAGCGCTGACGCACGCCCCATGTCCATCGAACTCCGCCACCTGCGCTACTTCCTGGCCGTCGCCGAGACGCTGCACTTCGGCCGCGCGGCCGAGCGGCTGGGCATGTCGCAGCCGCCGCTCAGCCAGCAGATCCGTCAGCTGGAAACGCTGCTCGGCGCGCGGTTGTTCCTGCGCGCGAACCGGCGCGTGGAGCTCACCGATGCCGGGCGCGTGCTGCAGGAGCAGGCGCGCGAGGTGCTGGCGCGGGTGGAGACCGCGATCGATCTGACCCAGCGCGCGCAGCGCGGGGAAACCGGCGAGCTGCGCATCGGGCTGACCCGGGCCACGCCGCTGTCCACGCAGATTCCGCGCGCGATCTTCGCCTACCGCCAGCAGTTTCCGCAGGTGCAGTTGAAGCTGCGCGAGATGAACACCCTGCAGCAGATCGATGCGCTGATGGCCGGCGACCTGGATGTCGGGTTGATCCGCAAACGTGCCCTGCCCGCGCCGCTGATGTCACGCAAGCTGTTCAGTGATCCACTCGCGCTGGTGGGGCACGACCAGCATCCACTGGTGCGCGATCTGCCCGCCGATGCCGCGGTGGCGCTGCGGCTGTTCGCGCATGAGCCGTTCGTCGGCTTCCTGCGCGAGGTCGGCGCGGGCATCCACGATCATGTCATCGCGCTGTGCCGCAGCGCGGGCTTCACCCCACGCATCGTGCAGGAGGCCGGCGAAGCGTCCACGCTGATCAGCCTGGCGGCCTCGGGGCTGGGGGTGACGGTGCTGCCCGCCTCCTGCTGCCACATCCAGGTGGACGGTGCGCGCTTCGTCACGCTCAGCGATCGTGCGGCCAGTTCGGAAGTGCACGTGGCCTGCCGACGCGGTGCGGCGTCGCCACTGATCGGTCACTTCACCCGGCTGCTGCAGGGCGTCAGCGGCTGAGCGCGGCCGCGGCGCGGGCCGGTTGCACGCGCTGGCCCAGGCGCCAGGCGATCACGCCACCGGCGGCGGTCAGCAGGCCGACGAAGCCGCACACACCCAGCCAGTCCCAGTGCGTGTAGAACACGCCGCCGAGCACGCCGGCCACGCTGGAGCCCAGGTAATAGGCGAACAGATACAGGGCCGACGCTTCGGCGCGCATCGCCCCGGCGCGGCTGCCGACCCAGCTGCTGGCCACCGAGTGACCGCCGAAGAAACCGAACGTCACCAGCGCGATACCGGCGGCCATGCAGCCCAGCCATGGCATCGCCAGCAGCGCGATGCCCAGCGCAATCAGCCCATAGCAGATCGCCAGCACGCGGCTGCGTCCGTGGCGATTGGCCTGCTGCCCCATCCAGGCCGAGCTGAAGGTGCCGACCAGGTAGACGCTGAAGATCAGGCCGACCACGGTCTGGCTGAGGCCATACGGCGGCGCCAGCAGGTGGAAGCCGAGGTAGTTGTAGAGGGTGACGAACACGCCCATCAGCACGAAGGCCGTGGCGAACAACCACGGCAGGCCGGGATCGCCGAACAGGCTGCGCCAGCGCGCGGGCAGTTCGCGCAGGCCGCCGCGGCGGCTCTGGAAGTGGCGCGAGGGCGGCAGCTGGATCCACAGCAGCACGGTGCTGAGCAGCGCGATCAGCGAGACCACGCCGATGCCCCAGCGCCAGCCCCAATGGTCGGCCACGATGCCCGCGATGAGACGGCCGCTCATGCCGCCGATCGCGTTGCCGCCGATGTACAGGCCCATCGCCAGGCCCAGCGCGCGGCTGTCCATTTCTTCGGCCAGATAGGTCATGCCCACCGCCGGCACGCCACTGAGCGCGATGCCGAGCAGCGTGCGCAGCACCAGCAGCGTGGTCCAGTCATCCACCAGCGCAGTCGCCACGGACAGCACGCTGGACGCCAGCAACGCCGCGACCATCACGCTGCGGCGCCCGATGCGGTCTGAGACCAGTCCAGCGATCAGCATGGAGACCGCCAGCAGGCCGGTGCTCAGCGACAGGGTCAGCGCGCTGTTGGCGGCAGAGACGCCGAAGTGGCGACTGAACTCGGGCAGCAGCGGCTGCACCGTGTAGAGCAGGCCGAAGCTGGAGAAGCCGGCCAGGAAGAGCGCGGCCGCCGTGCGCCGGAAGGCCGGGGTGCCCTGCTGGATGTGGTCATTGCCCACCGCTGGGCGGGTGGCCGGGGAGCTGCGGTCGGGGACCGCTGCGGTGTCGCCATTCATGCCGGTAAGGCCCGCGTGGACGGGCCGGAGCGAGGAGTCAGCGCTCAGGATAGGCAGTGGCGACAGGTCGATCCATAACCCGATGGGTCTGAATCGAGACGTTGCAGATATCGATTCAGATCCCGGCCGGGATTACAGCGCCTGCCAGGTGAAGCCTTCGCCGCGCCGGTAGTAGACGCGCGCGGCCTTGCCGTACAGCGCGCTGGCCTGCACCAGGCCGAAGAAGCGGCCGTCGGCGCTGTTGCCGCGGTGGTCGCCCAGCATCAGCACCTGCCCGGCGGGCACGGTCAGGCCGGTGATGTCCGGGCCGCCGCCCTGGCCCAGGTCCAGCTGCGCCCGATGCGGGCCGAAGTCTTCGATCTCTCCGCCTCCGGCGCGGGCCAGCGGATGGCCGTTGATGGTGAGGTGACCGTCATGCAGCTCGACCCGATCCCCGCCGACCGCCGCGATGCGCTTGATCAGCCGGGTGCCGTCCTGCGGTGAATCGAACACCGCCACGTCACCGCGCTGCGGCTGGCCGGTGTGCAGCAGCTCCATCGTGGTGAACGGCAGGCGCACTCCGTAGGCGCGCATGTCCACCACCACCCGGTCGCCCGGCATCAGCGTGTGCTGCATCGAGCCGCTGGGCACCTGGTAGTGGTTGGCCAGGGTGTCGCGCGCCGCGGCGAGCAGGCCGAGCATCACCAGCAACGGCAGGGCTTCTTTCTTCAGCCAGCGCAGCATGCGGTGGTCGGTGGGGGCAGAGGCGGCGGGGGTGTCCATACGGGCGCTCCAGGGAGTGTGTGGCTGTGACCGGACGGCAGGCAGGCAAGTTCCCTGGCAGGCGCTGAAAAAGCTACGCACTGTTTACGCCGGGCCCGCCCGCTCGGCATCGCGGTTTTACAGGGCGCGGCCGCATCGTGGCGACACCGCGCCGCAGGGCGCTTCGAAGAGACGCTCCATGACCATTCTGCTGATCCGGCACACACCGTCGAACGCCGTGCCGGACGCGTCGCCGCTGCCTGCGCGGGTTGCCGGGCACCGCCTGGCCTGCCGCGACTGCGACTCCCTGCCGGCCCTGGTGCGCTGCCTGCAGCGTGCCCAGCGCAGCCGCCCGGCGCTGGTGCTGATCGCCACTGCGGCGGTCGATGCACCGCAGTGGGCGCGGTATGGCCAGGCGCTGCGCACCGCGCTGGACGACCTGCCGGCCCCGTACATCGAGATGGCCAGCAACGATGACGATGCGCTGGACGAGCACCTGCATCCGCAGCACGCCCCGGCGGCGCGGGTGGTGTGCAGCAGCGGCCGCCAGGACGCGTGCCGCCTGTCGTTGGCGATCGCCGCCCATCGCCTGCAGGCCGTGGAGGGCTGAGCCATGTCGATCTTCATCATCCGTGGGCCGGAAGCCACCGGCCGGCTGATCCGCACTCCGGTGCCGCTGCCGTCGCCGGTGTTGAAATCCCTGGTGCATCGTGCGATCGATGCGGGCAGCAGCGTGGCGATCCGTGCCTGTGGTTCGGAGCAGGAGCTGCTGGATGCGTTGCGCGTGGCCGATCACTGCCACGGGGAGGTGATCCTGCTCGATCCCGGTGCCTGCGTGGGCAGCGCCCGCCTGCAGCGCTTGCTGCCGCTGCTGCGCAATGCCTACGTGGAAGTGCATGACGATGACGCGCGCGCACCGGAGAGGCGCTTGCCGGCGGATGTGGGCCAGCGCATCGGCGTGGCGTGCGGCTACTGCGCGCAGAGTTACATGCACGCGCTGGAGATCGCGCTGGATCACCTGGGGTGTAGTGAGATGGCCGGGGGCGTGCACGTGGGGACGTGAGGTGCATTGCTGCCCTGTGGTGTGTGTGTGCACGCGCGGGGGTTGGTGGGTCGGTGGGTCGGGCACTGGGGCCGCATGCCCTTTCCGGCGAATGTCCTCCGGCGTCGGCCTGCGGCCGCCCCCTCCCCCTTGAGTTCGCCTCCAAGGGCATCCGACCCCAGCGCCCGACCCACCAACCCGCTCCAGCAGCGCTTGGCGTCCTGCTGCGCACCGCAAGCCGAGCCCCGTCGCGGCCGGTAGGCGCCTGGGCAAAATAAAGGAGGAGGCCGCCGCGCGGCCGGGGGACATTTGCGCCAGGGGCCTACCGGCCGCGACGGGGCCCCCGAGCTCGGAGTAAACCTCCTAGGAGCGGCCATAAAAAAAAACGGCAGGGTTTCCCCTGCCGTTTTCGTTTCCGGGTGTACTGGTGGCGGCTTACTTCAGGCCACGGTTGACCAGCAGCGGTTCCACCGAGGGTTCCTTGCCGCGGAACTCGCGGTACAGATCGGCCAGCTCCACGCTGTTGCCACGCGAGAGGATCTTGTCGCGGAACACCTGGCCGTTCTCCGGGGTCAGGCCGCCGTTCTCCTTGAACCACTCGAACGCGTCATGGTCGAGCACTTCGGCCCAGAAGTAGGCGTAGTAGCCGGAGGAATACCCACCGCCCCAGATGTGGTCGAAGTAGGAGGTGCGGTAACGCGGCGGCACCTGCGGCAGATCGACCTTGAACTTCTTCAGCGCGCCGGCTTCGAATGCGGCGACATCCTGCAGCTTGGCGTCGGCCGGCTGGGTGTGCCAGGCCAGGTCGAGCAGCGCCGCCGACAGGTACTCGGTGGTCGCATAGCCCTGGTTGAAGGTGCGCGCCTTGAGGATCTTGTCCACCAGCGCCTGCGGCATCGGCTCGCCGGTCTTGTAGTTCTTGGCGTAGTTGGCGAAGACCTTCGGGTCCAGTGCCCAATGCTCATTGAACTGCGAAGGGAACTCGACGAAATCGCGGGAGGTGCTGGTACCGGCGATGGAGGGGTACTTCACCTTCGAGAACATGCCGTGCAGCGCGTGGCCGAACTCATGGAACATCGTGGTCACGTCATCGAAGCTCAGCAGCGCGGGCTGGCCGGCGGCGGGCTTGGTGAAGTTGCACACGTTGTAGACCACCGGCTTGGCACCGGTCAGGCCGTCCTGTTCGACGAACACATCCATCCAGGCGCCGCCGGACTTGCTGTCGCGCTTGAAGTAGTCGGTGTAGAACAGGGCCAGCGAGGTGCCGTCCTTGTCGAACACTTCGTAGACCTTCATGTCCGGGTGGTAGGTGGGGATGTCGGTACGCGGCTTGAAGGTGATGCCGTACAGCTGCGTGGCGGCGTAGAAGACGCCGTTCTGCAGCACGTTGTCCATCTCGAAGTACGGCTTGATCTGCGATTCGTCCAGGTCGTACTGCGCCTTGCGCACCTGTTCGGCGTAGAAGTCCCAGTCGGACGCGGCCAGCTTGAAGCCGCCCTTCTGGGCGTCGATCACCTTCTGCATCTCGCCGATCTCGCCCCGCGCCTTGGCGGTCGCGGCCGGCACGGTGTCGGTCAGCAGCTTGAGCGCGGCGGCCGGGGTCTTGGCCATCTGGTCGGCCAGGCTGTAGGCAGCATAGTTCTCGAAGCCGAGCAGCTTGGCCTTCTGCGCGCGCAGCTGGGCCAGGCGCTGGATGGTCTCGCGGGTGTCGTTGGCGTCGCCCTTTTCGGCCCGGGTTTCCGACGCCTTCAGCACCGCAGCACGCTGCTCGCGGTCGCTCAGCGAGCCGAGCACCGGCTGCTGGGTGGTGTTCTGCAGCGGCAGCAGGTACTTGCCATCGAGGTTGCGGGCCTTGGCATCGGCGGCGGCGGTGTTGATCGCATCCTCATCCAGGCCGGCCAGCTTGGCCTTGTCATCGACGACCACGGCACCGGCGGCGGTCGCAGCCACCAGACGGGTGTGGAACTGCGTGGCCAGCGTGGTTTCTTCCACGTTGAGCTTGCGCAGCGAGGCCGGGTCGAGGTTGATCTCGTCCTGGTGTTCGGCCAGCTTCGGGGCGACTTCTTCCTGCACCTTCTGGCGTGCATCGTTGGTGTCGGCCTGGACCAGGCCGAAGAAGATGCGCGACACGCGGGTCAGGGTTTCGCCGCTGCGCTCCAGTGCTTCGATGGTGTTGTCGAAGGTGGCCGGCTCGGCGTTGTCGGCGATCTTGCGGACTTCGGCCAGGTGCTGCTTCATGCCTTCATTGAAGGCCGGCAGGTAATCGCCGTCCTTGATCTTGTCGAACGGCGGCGCCTGGTAAGGCAGCGTGCTCGCGCTCAACAGCGGATTGGTGGACGCATCGGCCGGCGCCTGCGCCGGGGCGGTCTGCTGGGTATCGGACACGGGGGTGGACTCCTTGCCGGAACAGGCCGCCAGCGCCAGGCTGATGGCAGCGGCCAGAACTACGGTACGCGACATGAAACGGGCTCCTTGGATGAGGGTGCGGAACGGGAAATCCCGCAGCCGGTCACCCTACTCCCAAAGCCGCCGGGCGGCATGTGCCGGTCGTGGCGCATGGCTGTGCGGGGGCCGGGACGATGCGCCGGCCCCGCGCCCTCACACGGTGCCGCGGGTCTTGCCCTGCCACGGGCGGTAGTACGCGCGGATCGCGGCCATGTCGGCCACGTCGTCGCCGGTGGGATGGAACAGCGGGCCGATGCCGATGGTCTTTTCCGGGTAATGGAAGTACGCGGCCAGCACCGGCACATCGGCCATGCGCGCGATCTTCAGGAAGCCGGCCTTCCAGTGCTGCACGGCCTTGCGGGTGCCTTCCGGGGTGATCGCATACCACATGCGGTCGGCGCCGCGGATCAGGCTGACCGCCTGCTCCACGGTGCCCTGCGGCGAGCTGCGGTCCAGCGGGATCACGCCCAGCGTGCGCAGCAGCGGCGCCAGCGGCCACCAGAACAGCGAGGCCTTGCCCAGCACTTTGACCTGCATGCCCAGCGCGATCTTGGCCGCCATGCCCCAGAAGCCGTCCCAGTTGGACGAATGCGGGGCGATGATGAACACCACCTTGGGCACGTCGGGCAGGGTGCCGGTCACTTTCCAGCCGCCCAGGCGCAGCGTGCAGCGGGCCACCCAGCGGATGAACCGGTTCGGTTTGACCTGCGGCATGTTGGGCGGGATCGGCGGCAACAGCGGACTTCGGTTGTTCAAGCACTCACTCCCAATTGCGTGTGGTGCGCCCGCGCTTGACCTGCGCGCGCCCCTTCTTGGCGTCCAGACGACGCAGTTTCGACCCGTAGGTCGGCTTGGTGGCCACGCGTGCCTTGGGCACGCTGAGCCCCGCCTGGATGAAGGCGGCCAGGCGTTCGCGCGCGTCCTCGCGGTTGCGGTCCTGGGTTCTGAAACGCTGTGCATCGATGACCAGCACGCCTTCGCCGGTCATGCGCCGGTCGCGGCGGGCCAGCAGGCGCGCGCGCAACGGCTCGGGCAACGACGGTGATCCGGCGATATCGAAACGCAGTTCGACCGCGGTGGACACCTTGTTGACGTTCTGGCCCCCGGCGCCACTGGCACGCACGAAGCGCTCGACGATCTCCGTATCGGGGATCGTCAGGTGCGCGCTGATGGTGACTGGTCCGTTGCCCATGGGCCGCATTGTAAGGGGAGGACCGCCGGCTGGGTGATCGCAACATGCACGGACGTCGCCGATAACGTGCTCAATTACGGCCTGATGACGCCAACGCGGGTATTCTCCACCGTCCACGCATGCAGGATGCTCCGCCCATGTTCCCGACCCGTCCGCTGGCCCGCCGTGGCCTGACCCGCATCACCCTGGCCCTGGCGCTGGGCCTGGCCGCGATCGCGCCGGCCCTGGCCGCACCGCCCTCCGATGCCGACATCAACCGGCTGCTGGCCGCCTCGCGCGCGCAGAGCATGCTCGACACCATGCTGCCGCAGATCGAGGCGATGCAGCGCCAGCAGTTCCAGCAGGTCGCCCAGCAGCGCCAGCTCGACGCCGGCAAGCAGGAACAGCTGCAGCGGATCGAGCAGCGCACCAACCAGACCATCCGCCAGGCGCTGTCGTGGAAGGAGCTGCGGCCGATGTACGTGGATCTGTACAAGCAGACCTTCAGCAAGGAAGACGTGCTGGCGATGGCCGAGTTCTACGAGAGCTCGGCCGGCCAGAGCCTGCTGGACAAGACCCCGGCGCTGATGCAGAACGTGATGGTGGCGATCCAGGCCAAGATGCAGCCGCTGTTCGTGGATCTGCAGAAGGATCTGGAGGCGATCGTCAATGAAGCACCGGCCCCGGCGGCCGCACCCACACCGGCCGCCGCGCCTGCCAGGAAGTAAGGACTGGCGCGGCCCGGGCGGTTACGCCAGGTCCCAGCCGAACAGGTCCATGGCCTTGCGGAATTCGCCCTCCACCGGCGCGCTGACGTCCATCGGCGTGCCATCCGGATGCGGGAAGCGCAGGCGCTCGGCGTGCAGCAGCATGCGGTGGATGCCCTGCATGCGGAAGCTGCGGTTGTGGCGGCCATCACCGTGGCTGGTATCGCCGATCAGGTGATGCGAAAGGTGCTTGAGGTGCCGGCGGATCTGGCGGAAGCGGCCGGTCTGGGGCTGGCAGCGCAGCAGCGCGTAGCGCGAGGTCTCGAACTCCCCCATCGGGATGGCGATCTCGCCCACGGCGACACGCTGGAAGTGGGTGATCGCCTGCTTCTTGACCGGCTTGCCGGGGCCGCCATCAAGGTCGTGGTCGACGGTGAAGGCCTCTTCGGCCGGCCAGCCGCGGCAGATCGCCAGGTAATCCTTGGTGACGTCGCCGCCCATCAGCGATTTGCCGAGCACGCTGGCGCTTTCGCGATCGAAGGCGAGCAGCAGGCAGCCACTGGTGGCGCGGTCCAGGCGATGGACCAGGAAGATCGGCTTGCCGAGCTGGTCGCGCAGGCGGTCGGCCAGGAAATCGTCTTCGCCCCGGGCCAGCTTGCTGTCGTGGACCATCAGCCCGGCGGGCTTGTTGACCACCGCGAGCTGGTCATCCAGATGCAGCAGCTGCAGCGGCGGAAGCGCCGCCACTGCCGCGGCCGGCGCAGCGGCGAGCAGATCGATCGCGCTCATCGGCGCCACCAGGCACTGGCCAGCGAGACCACCCCGGCCGCACCGCTCACCCAGCTCCACACCGGCGCATCGCCGAAGTACCAGCCACCGGGCTGCAGGCCATACAGCACCGCGGCGACGATCATCAGGCCGACGCCGGCGATCGCGGCCACCGCGCGCTTCTGCAGCTTCTGCAGGTTCTGGTTCAAGGCAACCAGATCCTGCGAGCGCATCGACAGCTCGTGGCCGCCCTCGACCTGCTGCTTCAGCCAGGCGTGTACCAGGCGCGGCATGTCCGGGGTGTGGGTCATGATCTCCGGCAGGCGCTTGCGCAGTTCCTTGAGCACGCGGCGCGGGCTGTAACGCTCGCGCAGGATGCGTTCGAGCACGGGCCGCGCGACCGCCCAGATATCCAGCTGCGGATCGAGCTGGCGGCCCACGCCTTCGATGTTGAGCAGGGTCTTCTGCAGCAGGATCAGCTGCGGCTGCAACGTGAGCTCGTAACGCTGGGCCACGCGGAACAGCTTGATCAGCACCTCGGCCAGCGAGATCTGCGACAGCGGGCGGGTGAAATAGGGTTCGCACACCGAACGCGCGGCCGCTTCGAGTTCATCGATGCGCACGTTGTCCGGCATCCAGCCTGCTTCAACGTGGAGCTCGGCCATGCGCCGGTAGTCCTTGTTGAAGATCGCCATGAAGTTCTCGGCCAGGTAGTACTGATCTTCTTCGGAGAGCTGGCCCATGATGCCGAAATCCAGCGCGATGAAGCGCGGGTTGTCGCGGCGCGCCGGATCGGTGTCGACCCAGATGTTGCCGGCATGCGCATCGGCGTGGAAGAAGTTGTCGCGGAACACCTGGGTGTAGAACACCCGCACGCCCTTGGCCGCCAGCGCCTTGCGGTCGATGCCGGCCTTGTCCAGCGCGACGATATCGTCCGACGGGATGCCCCACACGCGCTCCAGCGTGAGCGCGCGCTCGGCGGTGTGGCTCCAGATCACTTCGGGCACGTACAGATCGTCCGACCCCATCCAGAACCGGCGCAGCACGCTGGCATTGGCGCCTTCGCGCTGCAGATCCAGTTCGGCGGCCAGGGTGTTCTCGACTTCGGCGACCACTTCGCGCGGGCGGATCTTGTCGGCGCGCGGGTGCGCGCGCTCGACCAGCGCGGCGGCCGATCTGAGCAGCGCGATGTCCGCATCGATCTGCTTTTCGATGTCCGGGCGCAGCACCTTGACCACCACCTGGCGGCCATCGGCGAGCGTGGCCGCATGCACCTGGGCGATCGAGGCCGAGGCCAGCGGCTGCAGGTCGAAGCTGGCGAACGCCTCGCTGACCGGGCGGCCGAGCGCCTGTTCGACGATCGCCTGGGCGGTGGCACCCTCGAACGGCTTGACCCGGTCCTGCAGCAGGGTCAGTTCGTTGGCGATGTCGGCCGGCATCAGGTCGCGGCGGGTGGAGAGGATCTGCCCGAATTTGACGAAGATCGGGCCGAGGTCCTGCAGCGCCAGGCGCAGCCGCGCACCGCGCGACTGTGCGGCGATATCGGCCGAGGCACGCGGCACGAACGGCTTGGCCAGCCGCAGCCAGCGCTCCAGCGGCGTGCCGTCGAGCAGGTCATCCAGGCGGTAGCGCAGGACCACGCGGCCGATGCGGCTGGCGCGGAAGATCGCCTTCATGCGCCCACCTGGCGCAGGCGCTGCACACGTGCGGCGAGGCGTTCGACATCATCGCGCATCACATCCACATCGTCGTGGAAGGCTTCCAGTTCTGCTCGCGGTACCACGTCGCGCGACTCCTCGGTGACATATTCAGCGGCGCTGTGCGCCAGGTCGGACGCGCCGCGGCGCGCATGCTGCAGGGCCGAGCGCAGCGCATTGGCGATCTGCACGCCAAGCACCTCGCCGAACACGCGCACGAACGGCTGCTGCCAGTCCGGATCGAAACGGGTGGCCAGCTGCTGCAGGCGGCGCGCCAGTTCGGCATCGCCGGAGACCTTGACCCGCCCGGCCGGCGCATCGCCGCCGCGGCGCGCATGGGCCAGAAACGGCAGCTGCGCCAGCACCCCGCCCAGCGTGCTGCGCACGGCCAGGTCCGGCTCCTGCTGCGGATCGACCGGGCCCACCGTCAGGCGCTCACCGTCCACCCCGATCCGCATCGCCAGCGCGGGCGATTCCAGGGTCAGCGCGATGTGGCGGCCATCCAGCGCAGCCAGCGCGGCGCGGGTATCCGGGTCCAGGGCCAGCGCGCGGTTGAGCGTGAGCTGCAGCGCATTGCCGGCGAGCGGCTTGAGGGAAGAGAGCAGGGAACGGGCCATCGCTGCATTCTACCGTGCGCCCTTGAACGGCGGGCGTCCGCGGGCATCACGCGGTGCACGCTTTGCCATGCCCGGCGCGCCGGTTCATCCTGTGCGTTTCCACAACAGCAGGAGCGACACCAGGCATGGGCAAGACCCGGGTAGGCATCATCTGCGGCGGCCGTTCGTCCGAGCACGAGGTTTCGTTGCAATCGGCGCGGAACATTCTCGATGCGCTGGACCGGACGCGCTTCGAGGTCACCCTGATCGGCATCGACAAGGACGGCCACTGGCATGTCAGCGACCCGGACAGCTTCCTGCTGCATGCCGACGACCCGGCGCGGATCGCGCTGCATCGTTCCGGCACGGCGGTGGCGGTCCACCCGGGCCTGGAGCGCCAGCAGCTGGTCCCGACCGATCCGGCCCGCGCGCTGGAGCAGATCGACGTGGTGTTCCCGATCGTGCACGGCACGCTGGGCGAGGACGGCTCGCTGCAGGGCCTGCTGCGCATGGCCAACCTGCCCTTCGTCGGTTCCGGCGTCCTCGGATCGGCGGTGGCGATGGACAAGGACGTGGCCAAGCGGCTGCTGCGCGATGCCGGGCTGGCGGTGGCCCCGTTCGCCTGCTTCACCCGGGCCAGCGCGGCCCGCGCCGATTACCCGGCACTGGTGGCCAAACTGGGGACGCCGCTGTTCGTGAAGCCGGCCAACCAGGGCTCGTCGGTAGGCGTGAGCAAGGTCCGCACCGAAGCGGAGTTCCACACCGCGCTCGCACTCGCCCTCACCTTCGATCACAAGGCGCTGGTGGAAGCGGCGATCGTCGGCCGCGAGATCGAGTGCGCGGTGCTCGGCAATGAAGCCCCCGAGGCCAGCGTGTGCGGCGAAGTTGTGGTGCACGACGATTTCTATTCGTACAACACCAAGTACATCAGCGCGACCGGCGCGGACACCGTGGTGCCCGCCGCGATCAGCGATGCGGCCCAGGCGCAGATCCGCGCGATCGCGCTGCGGGCCTACCAGGCGCTGGACTGCGCGGGGCTGGCGCGCGTGGATGTCTTCCTCACCGAGGCCGGCGAGGTGGTGATCAACGAGATCAACACGCTGCCCGGTTTCACCCGGATCAGCATGTATCCCAAGCTGTGGGCCGCCAGCGGGCTGGGCTACACCGCGCTGATCAGCCGCCTGCTGGACCTGGCCCTGGAGCGCCATGCGCACGAGCGCACATTGCAGCGTTCGGTGGCGGGCACGGCCTGAAACGACGACGGCCTGATGCTCTTGCGAGCATCAGGCCGTCCGAGGGACCCTGGGGCAGAACGCGCTGGAGAGAGTGAGCGCGCCCCGCCCGGCCGACTACCCTCGCTTGCGGAACATCGACACCACGGCCAGGATCAGGAAGACCACGAACAGGATCCATGCCACGTTGCTGGCGGCGCCTGCGATGCCCGAGAAACCCAGCACCGCGGCGATGATGGCGATGACGAAAAAGATGACGGCGTAATGCAGCATGTCGACCCTCGCGTTGATGCGTGCCGGTATTGGCGTGGGGTCATCTTCACCAAACCGCGGTGTTCAGGAAGTGATGGCGTTCTCTGCGTTCGATGAAGACTTCAGCCGCGTGAGCCCTTCGTCAATGCTGACCTGCGGCACATAGCCGAAATCCCGGCGGGCCGGTTCCATGCTGTACCAGTGCGGGGTGCACAGCTGTTCGGCCAGGAAGCGCGTCATCGGCGGTTCGCCGGGCAGGCGCAGCAGCGGCCACAGGCGCTCGGCCACCGCACCGATCCGGTAGGCGGTCTTGAAGCTGATGCTCTTCTCCACGCGGGGCGCGCCCACGGCGGCCATCAGCTTGTTGAGCAGCTCGCGCATCGGCAGCGGCTCGCCGTTGGAGATGAAGTAGGCCTTGCCCGCGCAGGCCGCGCCCGGGGCGAGGTGCTCCAGTGCCTGGAAGTGGGCCAGCGCGGCATTGTCAATGTAGGTGGTGTCCACCCGGTTGCTGCCATCGCCGACGAAGCGCAGGCGGCCGGCACGCGCGCGCTCGGCCAGCCGCGGCACCAGCTGCAGGTCGCCCGGGCCCCAGATCAGCCGCGGGCGCAGCGCGATGGTGGCCAGCGTGGCGTCGTTGGCGGCCAGCACGTGTTGTTCGGCGATGGCCTTGGTGGCCGCGTAGGGCGCCTGGAAGTTCTCGCCGTACGGCACCTCGTCGGCGCCCAGGCCTTCCACCGGATGGGTGGCGCGGTGGGTGACGCTGGGCGTGGAGGTGTAGATCAGCCGGCCGACCCGGTGTTCGCGGCAGGCGGCGATCACATTGTCGGTGCCGACCACGTTGGCCCGGTGGTAGCTGTCGTAGCTGCCCCATGCCCCGGCCTTGGCCCCGTTGTGGAACACCGCATCGACCCCCGCCACGGCATGCCGCACCGCATCGGCGTCGGCCAGGTCGCCACGGATCTGCCCCACCCCCATCGCATGCAGCGCCGGGTAATCGCCGCGGTTGAGGCTGAGCACCTGGTGCCCGCGCTCGAGCAGCCCGCGGCACAGCGCCTGGCCGAGGAACCCGCCGCCGCCGGTGACCAGGATCTTCATGGGTGCTTCTCCAGTTGAGTGGTGGCCCAGACGCTCAGCTTCTCGCGGCCGATCTTGGCATTGTGGCGGATGTCCACCGGGAACCCGGGATGGGCCAGGAACCGCGCGATGCGCGCGGTGTGCGGGTGTGCGGCAGCCGTGTCGCGCAGCCGCTCGCGCATGGCCGGGGAATCTTTCGTGCCGGGTTGCAGTTCGTAGCACAGCACCGGCTGCTGGCCGCCGGCCGGGCCGACCCCGACCAGGGCGGTGCGCGCGATGCCGGCCACGGTGTTGAAGACCGGTTCGACCTGTTCGGTGTAGAGCGGGCCGTGCGCGGTGTCCACGCGCTGGGTCTTGCGCCCGCAGAACCACAGCCGGCCCTGCGCATCGAAGTAGCCGACATCCCCCATCCGGTGGACGACCCGCGTGCTGCCATCGGCCAGCGCCTCGGTGATCTTCGCCGCGGCGGTGGCCTGCGGACGGTTGAAGTAGCTGTCGGTGGCGGTCGGGCCGGCGACGGTGATCTCACCGACCTCGCCCGCCGGCAGCACGCGTGCCTGCGACCAGGTGGGCAGCGCGGCATCGTCGATGGCGATGATGCGGACCTCGTTCGGCGCGACCACGCGGCCGACGCAGGTACCGGCGCCGGCCTCGGTGGCCTGGCGGGTGTTCTCCAGTGCGCGGCCTTCGATCACGGCCACGGGCAGGCATTCGGTGGCGCCGTAGGGTGTCCAGAATTCGGCGTCCTCGGGCAGCAGGCGGCGGATCCGCGCCACCACATCCGGCGGCACCGGCGCACCGGCCGAGGTCACCCGGCGCACGCCGGGCAGCGGCTGCCCATGGTCGGCCAGGACCCGCATCAGCGCCGGCGAGCCGAACAGCTGGGTCACCCCGAAGCGGGCGATGGCATCGTGCAGCTTGCGCGGGTCGGCCTTGGCCGGACGGGTCGGGTCCATGTCCGGGATGACCGAGGTCAGGCCCAGGGCCGGATCGAACAGCGCGAACGGCGGGAAGGTGGGCAGATCGATGCCGCCCGGTTCCATCCCGAAGGCCTGGCGCAGCAGCTCGACCTGGCCGACGAAATGCCGGTGGCGGTAAACCACGCCCTTGGGCACGCCGGTCGAGCCGGAGGTGAACAGGATCGCGGCCACATCCTCGCCGTCGGTGCTGGCGATCGCCGGCGGCGCGGTGGCACCTTCGGCCTCGATGCGATCCAGCGTGGTGCCACCCCAGCCCCAGCGCCGGCCCACCGTGACCAGCAGCGTGGCCGAGCGGCACCAGCGCAGCACCAAGCGCGCCACGTGGGCCAGGCCGATGCCGATGAAGGCCTGCGGCTGGGCCTCGTCCAGGCACTGTTTCAGCGCGCGCTTGTCGATGCCCGGGTCGACCAGCACCGGCACCGCGCCGTTCTTGAACAGCGCGAACATCAGCAGGAAGAACGCCGGCGAGGGCCGCACCATGACCACCGCGCGCACGCCGCGGCCGATGCCGCGCGCGGCCAGCCCGGCCGCCATCGCGTCGCTGCGGGCGTTGAGGGTGCGGTAATCCAGGGTCACGTCGTAGCGGGCCATGCCGTCCGGGCCGGGCTTGCCGGGGCAGCGGATGGCGATCTGGTCGGGGCGTTCGCGGGCCAGCTCGGGCAGGCGCGCGGCAATGTTGAGGACGCTGTTCATCCGTTCATTGTCGCCGCTGCAGAAATTTCTTGCGCGGGGGCCGCCAGCGTGGAAAATTCGCGCCCTTCCCTCCCGTGCTTCCCGCCGACCAAGGCCGGCGCTCCATGTCCCATCCCTGCCTCACCTGCGGCGCCTGCTGCACCCAGTACCGTGTGGCCTTCCATTGGATGGAATCGGACGAAGTCACCCCCGGTGGCGTGCCCCATGAACTGACCCAGGTGCTCGATCCGCACCGGCTGTGCATGCGCGGCACCCTGTCCAAGCCGGTCTACTGCGTGGCGCTGGATGCGGAGATCGGCGTGTACTCGCGCTGCAGCATCCACCCCAACCGCCCCAGCGTGTGCCGCGAGGTGGATGCCTCGTGGGAGTACGGCACCGCCAGCCCGCAGTGCGACAAGGCGCGCGTGGCGCACGGCATGCCGGCGCTGACCCTGGCGGACTGGCAGTGGCGGGACGAGGCGGGCAATGACGATGATCATCCCGATGACAACGGCCATTCGCCGGCGCCGCCGCAGGCACCGATCGCGGCGTGAGGCCGCGTGAGCGCAGGCGCGCTCCCGCGTCCCACGGTTAGCCCCCTTTAACTGCAAGGGGACCATGCCACCCGACGGCATCGAAGGGGACGCTAGACCTCTAGATCGGGTTCGCGTCCAGGAAGGCGCGGATCTTCGGCACCAGCACCTCGTGCTTGTCTTCCAGCACGTAGTGCCCGGCGTCTTCGAAGGCATGCACTTCGGCCTGCGGCAGCGCCGCCTGGAAGCCCTTCAGGAAGTGGTGATCGAACACGAAATCGCGCAGGCCCCAGCCGATGAAGGCCGGACGGTCGGCGTAGCCGGGCAGCGCCTGGCCGGAACGCTCCAGCAGCGACCAGGCCTTGTCGGCCGGTGACAGCGGGATGTCCTGCATGAAGCGGATCGTGCTGATGCGGTTGGCGTAGCTGTTGTACGGCGACACATAGGCGCGGCGCACGTCGGCCGGCATCTTCCGCTCCACGCCCAGCCACGAGGCCCCGGACGAGAAGGCGTTGAAGGTGCGGATGATCCACTCGCCGATCGCCCAGTGGCGGCCCAGCGCGATCTGCCACGGCATCTTCTTCGCGGCCGGCATCGGGAACGCGGCGGTGTTGAGCACCACCAGGCGCTTGACCTGCGCGTGGTGCGACAGCGCCCAGCCGAAGCCGATCATGCCGCCCCAGTCGTGCACGGCCAGGGTCACCGGGCCGGTGATGCCCAGGTGCGCCAGCAGCGCGTCCAGGTCGTCCACGCGCGACTGCAGGGTGTATTCGTACCGCGCATCATCCGGCTTGTCCGACAGGCCCATGCCGATGTGGTCCGGCACGATGCAGCGGTACCGGTCCGAGAGCCCGGCCACCAGGGTGCGCCAGTAATAGCTCCACGACGGATTGCCGTGGACCATCACCACCACCTCGCCATCGCGCGGGCCTTCGTCGAGATAGCTCATCGACAGGCCGGGGCGCACCTGGAAACGGTGCGGATGGGCGGGGTAACCGGGAAGCTGGGACATCGGATCGCACCTGTAAAAAGGGCCGGTAGTACCGGCCCTTGGAATCAACGCAGCGGACTGCTTACCAGACCACTTCGGCCATCGAGCAGTTCAGGCCCGAGCCGATGCCGAGCAGCGCGATGCGATCGCCCTTCTTCAGCTTGCCCAGCTGCTTGAGCTTGCTCAGCACGATCGGCACCGAGGCCGGGCCGATGTTGCCGTGCTCGCCGAAAATCGTCATCACCTTCTTCGGGTCGATCCCGAAGTTCTTGATGAAGGCGGCGGTGTGCGGCTGGCTGACCTGGTGGATCACGAACTGGTCCAGTTCGTCCACGGCCCAGCCCAGTGCTTCACGGGCGGCCACGAAGGTCTTCTGGGCCAGCTTGATGCCTTCGATCAGCAGCATGCGGGTGTCGGTGACCATGCGGTCCAGGTTGCCCCGGCACAGCTGGTTCCATTCGGTGGCCGAACGGGTCACGCCACCGCGGTAACGCGGGGCATCGGGCACCAGGTCGGTGCGCGCCATGACCATCGCCGCGGCACCGCAGCCCAGGGTCAGGGCGGCCATCTCGTTGCGGAAGTCTTCGGCGGTGACGTCCGGCTGCGCCATGCGCTCCAGGGTCTTTTCGTAGACCAGGTTGGCGGTTTCGCCATCCACGATCAGGGCGTAGTCGATTTCGCCCCGCTCCAGCATGCGTGCGGCGATATCCATGCCGTTGATGAAGGCCAGGCAGGCATTGGCGACGTCGAAGGTCATGCACTCATCGCCGACCCCCAGGTTGCCCGAGACGATGCTGGCCGTGGACGGCTCCAGGTAGTCGCGGCTGACCGAGGTGTTGACCAGCAGGCCGATCTTGTCGGCGCCGATGCCGGCATCTTCCAGCGCCTTGCGGGCGGCCAGCGTGGCGGCATCGGAGGCCAGCATGTCGGCATCCCACAGGCGACGGGCATGGATGCCCGCGATGTCGCCCAGGACGTCGGTGCGGATGCCGAGGCGATCCAGGGTCGGCTGCAGCCGCTCGTTGATTTCCTTCGACGTCAGCGTATGCGGCGCGTCGATATGCGCCAGACCGGCGATCGAGACATTCTTGAAGAGCATCGAATTAGCGCCAAGGCTCAGGCGAAGGGGGCGGTATTGTAAGCCGGCTGGCCGTTCACCGCACCTTTACCAATTCACGCCCGGGCGTATGGTCCGGGCGTGGGTGAAGGATTCAGCGCGGCGGGCACTGGAAAGCGGCGAAACGCTGGCTGCCATCGGCCGGCAGGCCACTGGCCTGGAGGGCGTTCGCGCCGGCGCTGGGGGCCTCGTTGCGGGCCAGGGTTTCCAGCTCTTCCTGCACGCGCAGCGGGTTGCGGTTGTAGAAGCCGACCTTGTTCTTGACCGTGACCACCACCTCGCCCTTGTTCTGGCAGCCGCTGGGGATCGGGCCGGCCGGGAGCACGCGCACGGTCTTGCCGGCATCCTCCATCGGGACCCAGGTGCAGGCGGAAACGCTGAGGATCAGGGCGGACAGAAGCAGAATGCGCATGGAAAAGGCCTGGCTGGACGACTGGAAGGGAGTGTGCGGCAAACAGCTGAATCGGGGGTGATCAGGGCCCGGGACGCGGCCCGGGACCTGATCGGCGGGTCGGCAGGGCAGCCGACCCGCGCCCGGTATTACCGGGCCTTGGGCGCGGCGGCCGGCGCGGCGGCCGGGACCGGCTTGCCGTCGGCGTCGATCACGGTGACCTCGCCCAGGTCCAGCGCGCGAACCTCCTTCTCGGTCTGCTTGAGGTCGCCCACCACCACCCAGGTCAGCGCGTTCGGGTCCAGCGTGGCCGCGGCCTGCTGGACCTGGGCCGGGGTCATCGCCTCGACCTCGGCCTTGCGCTTGAACACGTAATCATCCGGACGCTGGTAGCGCACGATGCCGCTGATGGTGCCCAGCACCGCACTGGCGGTTTCATACGCGCCGGGCAGGCTCAGGTTCTGGATGTTGCGGATGCGGCTGACTTCGGCCGGGGTGGCCGGCACTGCGCCGCTGGAGAACTCGGCGATCTCCTTCTGCATTTCCTTGATCGCCTCGGCGGTCTTGTCGATCTGCACCGGTGCGCGGGCCCCCCACGGGCGCTGGCCCAGGGTGTTGCTGGCACTGCTGCCGGCGCCGTAGGACCAGTGCTTCTGCTCGCGCAGGTTCATGTTCAGGCGCGAGGTGAAGTCGCCGCCGAGCACGCCGTTGGCGATATCGAAGCGGGTCGAACCGGGGTCCATCGAGGAGGGCACCACCTGGCTGGCGAACAGGTTGGCCTGCACCGCGCCCGGCTGGTCGATCAGGTACACGCGGGCCTTGGCCGGGCGCGCCACCGCCACCGGGGCCTTCACCTGCGGGGCCGGGCCCTGCGCCTTCCAGCCGCCGAACTGACGCTCCAGCAGCGGCACGATTTCCTTCAGCGTGGTATCGCCGACCACGATCAGGGTGCCCTGCTCCGGGCGCAGCCAGTCGCGGTGGAAGTCGACCAGGTCCTGGCGGGTCAGCGACTGGATGTCCGCTTCATTGCCGCTGCCGGTGAACGGGATGGCATACGGATGGCCGGCGCCGTACAGCAGGGTCGGCATCACCCGCATCGCCACCGCGCTCGGGTTGACCTTTTCCTGCTGGATGCCGGCGATCCAGGTCGCCTTGATGCGGTCGATCTCGTTCTGGTCGAAGCGCGGCTGGCGCAGCATGTCCGCGTACAGGGCCAGCGACGGGGCCAGGTTTTCCTTCAGCGCGGACAGGTAGACGCTGGTGCTGTCCAGCGAGGCGGACGCATCCAGCTTGGCGCCGAGCGCATCGGCGGCATCGGAGAACGGCAGCGCGCCGAGCTTGCCGGCGCCTTCGGTCAGCAGGCCCATGGTGAAGTTGGCCGTACCGGACTTGCGGCCCTGGTCGGCGGTGTAGCCGCCCGGGAATTCATAGCTGAACTGCACCACCGGGATGTCGTGGCGCTCGGCCAGGATCACCTGGGTGCCGTTCTTCAGCGTGGCACGGTGCAGCTGCGGGAACTTCAGTTCCGGGAAGCTCTTGGTCTGCGGCACGCCGGTGCTGCGGTCGACCCCGCTCTTGGCGGTGGTGAACGCCGGATCGACCGCCGGTACCGTGAACGGTTTCGGGGTGGCCGAAGGCAGTTCTTCCAGCGCCACGCGCGCGCCCGGCTCGACCACGATGGTGTGGTCGCCCGCGCCCAGCCACTTGGCACCGATCGCACGCACGTCTTCGGCGGTGGCCGCATCGATGGTGGCCAGCGACTTGCGGAAGCAGCCCGGGTCGCCTTCGTACACGGTGCATTCGGCCAGCGCATCGGCCTTGCCGCCGAAGCCGCCGATGCGTTCGATACCGCGGATGAAGCCGGCACGGAAGGCGGTCTTGCCGCGGCTCAGTTCGTCGGCGGTCGGACCTTCCTTGGCCAGGCGCTGGATTTCTTCATTGATGATCGCCTCGACCTTGGCCGGATCCACGCCCTGCTTGACGCTGGCCATGACCACGAAGTTCGAGCCCAGCTGCGAGCCGTAGGCGCCGGCGCTGATGTTGTCCACCAGCTTGTCCTGGTGCAGCAGGCGCTGATCCAGGCGCGAGGACTTGGCACCGCCGAGCACCTGGGCGAACAGCTGCAGCTGATCGATGTCGGTGGTGCCGACCTGGGCCACGTTCCAGGCGCGGTAGATGCGCGCCTGCGGGACCTTGTCGGTCATCACTTCGCGCGTGCTCTTCTCGCGCTTGGCCACATCCACCTTGGGCTGGGCCATGCTCGGGCCGGCCGGGATATCGGCGAAGTAGCGGGCGACCTTTTCCTTGGCGGTGGCCAGATCGATGTCGCCGGCCAGCACCAGCACCGCATTGTTCGGGCCGTACCAGGTGCGGAACCAGTTCTTGACGTCATCCAGCGAGGCGGCGTTGAGGTCGTTCATCGAGCCGATCACGCCGTGGTGGTACGGGTGGCCGACCGGGTACATCGCGCGGGTCAGCTTGTCCCAGACCTGGCCATAGGGCTGGTTCTCGCCCTGGCGCTTTTCGTTCTGCACCACGCCGCGCTGCTCGTCCAGTGCGGCCTGGTCGATCGCACCGACCAGATGGCCCATGCGGTCGGACTCCATCCACAGCGCCATGTCCAGCGCGGTGGTCGGCACGTTCTCGAAGTAATTGGTGCGGTCGGTGTTGGTGGTGCCGTTCTGGCCGGTCACGCCGACCTGCTTGAAGGGCTCGAAGTACTCGCCGTCGTGGTTTTCGCTGCCCTGGAACATCAGGTGTTCGAACAGGTGCGCGAACCCGGTGCGGCCGGCCGGCTCATCCTTGCTGCCGACGTGGTACCAGATGTTGACCGCCACGATCGGGGCCTTGCGATCGGTGTGCACCACCACGCGCAGGCCATTGGGAAGCGTGAATTCCTCGAACGGAATGTCCACCTTGGCCACGGCGGCAGGCTTGGCCAGCACCGGCGCCGGCGCGAGCGTACCCAGCGCGGCAGAAAGGGCGACGGCCAGCAGCGCGGCGCGCGGGCGGAGTTGGAGGGTCATTCCGGTTCCTTGGTCATGAAAGTGAAGCCGGATGCTAGCGCGTTGGCTGGCGCGCCGGTATCGGCCAACAGTCACTGTCGCAGTGGGGCCGGCGCCTGCACGCCCGACCTTCCCCACGACCCCGGAAAGGCCCGCTGACGCGTCCGATACAGCGCGGCGCGGACGAGTGTCCGGACATCGGACACCTCGACCCTCAAATAATCCCTCGCATATCAATGACTTGAAATTGGCACGCGGCCTGCTTGCTGTTCTGTGCCCCCAACGCGACCCAGAAAGAATATGACTGGACGCTGAACGCAAAAGAAAAAGTGCCGATTGTTGTTGCACCAACAGAATCGGTGTACTACCTTACTACCACACCACTGCTCACCAACACTAAACAGGACCCCGCCATGAACACCAAGACCCTCGCCATCGCCATCGCCCTTGCTGCCAGCACCTTCGCCGCCAACAGCCAGGCCGGCACCGCCATCGTCGACCTGGAGACCGTGCAGGTCCGCCCCTCCGCTGACCAGATCGCCCAGGCCGAGGTCGAGCGCAACAGCAGCATCCCGACCCTGGCCGTGGTGGAAGTCCGCCCGACCGCCGGCATGATCGCGGACTACCGCGCCGAACTGGCCGCCCGCCAGCGCATCACCACCCTGGCCACCGTCGATGTCCGCCCGAGTGCCGAACAGCGCCAGGCGCTGGCAGCCGAACAGGCCAACGATCGCAGCTACATGGCCAGCTTCACCGCCGTCGCCACCGCGGTGGCCAACGATGTGATCATCAACCTGCCGACCCTGCACGTGCGCCCGAGCCCGGCCGATCTGCAGGCGCTGGCCCTGGAAACCGCAGCGGCGGTGCTGGTCCGCAACTGAGTCGCCGCTGCATCCGGCGCAGGCCCGGCGTAAACTTCGCCGATGACTGCCACGCCTACGTTCCATGTCGTTCTGTTCCAGCCTGAAATCCCGCCGAACACCGGCAATGTGATCCGCCTCTGCGCCAACACCGGCGCGCGGCTGCACCTGATCGAGCCGCTCGGTTTCGACCTGAGCGACAAGCAGCTCAAGCGCGCTGGCCTGGACTATCACGAATACGCCCGACTGCAGGTACATCCCGACCTGGAGACCGCCCTGCAGGTGATTGCGCCCAAGCGCCTGTTCGCGCTGAGTACGCGCGGCAGCGTGCGCTACGACACACCGCAGTTTGAAGATGGCGATGCCTTCCTGTTCGGCCCGGAAACCCGCGGCCTGCCGCAGGACCTGCTCGATGCCCTGCCCGATGGCCGCCGCCTGCGCCTGCCGATGCAGCCGGGCAACCGCAGTCTCAACCTGTCCAACACCGTTGCCGTGGTGATGTATGAAGCCTGGCGCCAGAACGGATTCGCCGGCGCACCGTAACGCCACGCCGCGCGTGGCGGCGCCGCTCAGAACGCGTTGATGCCGGTCAGCTCCCGGCCGATCACCAGCTGGTGCACGGTTTCCGTGCCTTCGTAGGTGATCACCGATTCCAGGTTCAACGCATGCCGGATCGCCACGTGCTCGGTAGTGATGCCCGCGCCGCCCAGCAGGTCGCGGCATTCGCGCGCGATGTCGATCGCCATCCGGCAGTTGTTCCACTTGGCCAGGCTCACCTGCTGCGGCTGCAGCTGCCCGGCATCCTTCAACCGGCCCAGCTGCAGCGCCAGCAGCTGGGCGGTGGTGATCCGCCGGGCCATGTCGGCCAGCTTGATCTGCGCGCTCTGCGTGGCCGCCACCGGACGTCCGAACAGCACGCGCGCCTTGGTGTACCCCAGCGCCTCGTCCAGGCACGCCACCGCCGCGCCGATCGGGCCCCAGCTGATGCCGTAGCGCGCCTGGTTCAGGCAGCCCAGCGGCCCCTTCAACCCCTGCACGTTGGGCAGGCGGTTGCGCTCGGGCACGCGCACGTTGTCGAAGAACAGCGCGCCGGTCAGCGAGGCGCGCAGGCTCATCTTGTGCTTGATCTCCTGGGTGGTGAAACCGGGCATGCCCTTTTCCAGCACGAAGCCCTGGATGCCATCTTCGGTGTGCGCCCACACGATCGCGATATCGGCCACCGTGCCGCTGGTGATCCACATCTTGCTGCCGTTGACCAGCCAGTCACCGCCCTCGCGCACCGCGCGGGTCTTCATCGCCGCCGGATCCGAGCCGCCATGCGCCTCGGTCAGGCCGAAGCAGCCGATGACCTTGCCGGCGGCCATGTCCGGCAGCCAGCGCGTGCGCTGTTCCTCACTGCCGTAGGCGTAGATCGGGTACATGCACAGCGAGCTCTGCACCGAAACGAAACTGCGCAGGCCCGAATCGCCGCGCTCCAGCTCCTGGCAGATCAGGCCGTAGCTCACCGCGTTCAGTCCGCCGCCGCCGTACTGCTCGGGCAGGCTGGACCCGAGCAGCCCCAGCGCGGCAATCTCCGGGATCAGTTCGTCGGGAAAGCGGCCTTCGTCGAAGGCATCGCCGATGATTGGCAGCACCCGGGTATCGGTGAAACGCGCCACCGTGGCCTGCACCGCGCGCTCTTCCTCGCTCAGCAGGGAACGGACATCGAACAGATCGTACGGGTTGAGCGACATGGGATCCCGGCAGGTGGCGGTGGAACAGGCGCCCATTGTGGTGCCTGCATGGATGCCGGCCAAGCGACCGCGACGCGCCTGTTCCGCGCGGATGACGATGCTGCATTGCCGCATATCACGCGCGACATCCCCGCGCCTGCGCGGCCAACGTCGGCGATCTAGGCGTAAACGCGCAGGCCCGGTACCCTGATGTGCAGATCCAGCAGTTTCGCCGTGCCGTACACGCGCGATTCCCAGGCAACCGCCGCCGGTTCCGACCGGGTCGGCACTACCCAAGAGTTACGCAGCCCATGAGCGAAGAAACCACCGCCCTGCCCCCGCGCGAAGCCATGGAGTTCGACGTCGTCATCGTCGGCGCCGGCCCGGCCGGCCTGGCCACCGCGATCCGCCTGCGCCAGCGCGCGATCGAGGCCGGTCGCGAACTGAACGTATGCGTGCTCGAAAAGGGCTCCGAGCCCGGCGCGCACATCCTGTCCGGCGCGATCATGGACCCGCGCGCCCTGACCGAGCTGTTCCCGGACTGGGCCGAACGCGGCGCACCGTTGAAGCAGAAGGTCACCCGCGACGAATTCCTGTTCCTGAGCGAGACCGGCGCGCGCGGTACGCCGGAAGCGCTGCTGCCGGAATGCTTCCACAACGAAGGCAACTACATCGTCAGCCTCGGCGAGGTCACCCGCTGGCTGGCGCAGCAGGCCGAGGCCCTGGAGGTTTCGATCTTCCCCGGCTTCCCCGCCGCCGAGGTCCTCTACACCGCCGAAGGCGCGGTGATGGGCGTGGCCACCGGCGACATGGGCATCGAGAAGAACGGCCAGCCGGGTCCGAATTTCGAGCGCGGCATGGAGCTGCATGCGCGCTACACGATCTTCGCCGAAGGCTCGCGTGGCCACCTCGGCCGCCAGCTGATCGCCCGCTACCAGCTCGATGACGGCAAGGATCCGCAGGCCTATGGGCTGGGCATCAAGGAACTGTGGCAGATCGACCCGGCCAGGCACGAGCCGGGCCTGGTCGTGCACGCCGCCGGCTGGCCACTGGATGCGGCCACCTACGGCGGCGCGTTCCTGTACCACGCCGAGGGTGGCAAGGTCTCGATCGGCTACGTGGTCGGCCTGGATTACAAGAATCCCTGGCTCAGCCCGTTCGAGGAATTCCAGCGCTTCAAGACCCACCCGGCGATCCGCAAGCACCTGGAGGGCGGCAAGCGGATCGGTTACGGCGCACGCTCGATCACCGCCGGCGGCCTGTTCTCGCTGCCCAGGACGGTGTTCCCCGGCGGCGCGCTGGTCGGCTGCGAAGCCGGTTACCTCAATGCCAGCCGGATCAAGGGCAGCCATGCCGCGATCAAGACCGGCATGCTGGCCGCCGAGGCCGCCTTCGACGCGCTGGTGGCCGACCGCCGCCACGACGAACTCAGTGCCTACCCGGCCGCGTTCGAGGCCAGCTGGCTGCACGACGAGCTCAAGCAGTCCAAGAACTTCAAGCAGTGGTTCAAGAAAGGCCAGACCGTGGCCACCGTGATGACCGGCATCGAGCAGTGGCTGCTGCCCAAGCTGGGCATCCGCAACCCGCCGTGGACGCTGCGCCACAGCACACCGGACCATGCCTGCCTGGAGCCGGCGGACAAGCACGCCAGGATCGTCTATCCCAAGCCGGACGGCGTGCTGACCTTCGACCGGCTCAGCTCGGTCTTCCTGAGCAGCACCAACCACGCCGAAGACCAGCCCAGCCACCTGACCCTCAAGGACGCCAGCATTCCGGTGCAGGTCAACCTGCACGAGTTCGGTGGCCCGGAAGCGCGCTACTGCCCGGCCGGGGTGTACGAATTCGTCGGGGCGCAGGGCCAGGAGCGGCTGCAGATCAACGCGCAGAACTGCGTGCACTGCAAGACCTGCGACATCAAGGATCCGACCCAGAACATCGTGTGGGTGACCCCGCAGGGTGGCGGCGGCCCCAACTACCCGGCGATGTGAGTACGTCGCGGCCGCACCGCCGCCTGGCCCTGCTGGGCTGCCTGCTGCTGGCCGCCTGTGCGGGCGAGCCGCAGACGCCCGAGCAGGCGCAGCAGCGCGCGCTGGAGCGTGCCTTCGCGATCTGCGGCGGCTGCCACACGGTCAACGCCGGGGGCGTGCACCGGTTCGGGCCGAACCTGCACGGGGTGATCGGGCGAAAGGCCGGCAGCCTGGCCGATTACCCGTACTCAGCGGCGATGCGCGAGGCCGATATCCGCTGGGATGCGCAGACGCTGGATGCGTTCCTGCGCTCGCCCGCGCAGCAGGTGCCCGGCACCCGCATGCAGAACGCGACCGCCGATCCCGAGCGGCGGCTGCAGGTGATCCAGTACCTGCAGCAGCAGCGCTGAACAGCGCGCGGTTCAGCCCGCGCGGAGCGTATCCAGGTAACGGCGCAGCTCACTGACGAAGGCCTGCAGCACGGCACGCGGCAGCGGGTGGCGGTCGCGTTCGATCGTCTCCATCACCGCGCGTGCCTGGTTGGCCAGTGGTTCGGCGCCCAGCGTGGCCAGGCCACCGATGAGCCGGTGCAGGACGTCCAGCGTGCGCGCGGCATCGTCGGCGGCCATGGCCGCCTCGAGCTCGGCGAGGTCCTCATCGGAGGTCGTGCACATGCTCTGGATCAGCACATCGGCCACGTGCGCGGAGCCGAACCGCTGCACGATCAGCGCCCGGCTGGGCAGCGCCGGGGCGGTGGCGGGCGGCGGCGATACCACCGGCGGCCCCTCGGCCAGCGCATCGGGCAACCAGCGCAGCAGCGCGTCGCGCAGCGCGGCCAGTGCGACCGGCTTGGCCAGCAGGTCGTCCATGCCGGCCTCGCGGCAGCGCTGCAGATCGTCGTCCAGCGCACTGGCGGTCAGGGCGATCACCGGCAGCCGCAGTTGGCCGCTGCTGCGTTCTCGCTCGCGCAGGCGGCGCGTCATCGCATAGCCATCCATCACCGGCATGCGGCAATCGGTCAGCACCAGATCGAAGTGCATGCCCGCCAGCAGCGCCAGCGCCTGGCCCCCGTTCTCGGCCAGCTCGCACGACAGGCCCAGCTGCTGCATGCGCCAGCGCATCAGCGCCTGGTTGGTCGGGTGGTCTTCAACGATCAGCACGCGGCGCTGCGCATGCACCGCCGGCAGGGGCAGCACCGCATCGGCATCCAGCAGCGCCGGATCGGGCTGTTCATCGGCGGCCACCACCGGCAGCGTCAGCGCGACCACCACCTCGGTGCCTTCGCCCAGCTGGCTGCGCATCTCCAGCGTACCGTGCATCAGCGCGACCAGGCGCAGGCAGATGCTCAGGCCCAGCCCGGTACCGCCGTACTGCCGGCTGGTGGCCGCATCGGCCTGGGCAAACGGCGCGAACAGCCGCTCGCGCTGCTGCGGTGAGATGCCGATGCCGGTATCGGCCACGGCCAGCTGCAGTACCTGCACCTCGGCGGTAGTGGCCTGCACCTGCAGGCGGATGTCGACCTGCCCACTGGCGGTGAACTTGATCGCGTTGCTGAGCAGGTTGAACACGATCTGGCGCAGCCGCATGCCATCGGCAAGGTGGACGCCGGCCACGGCCGGATCGATCTGCAGGTGCAGCGCCAGGCCCTTCGCGGCCGCCTGCGGCGCCAGCAGCTGCTGCACGTTGTCGAGCAGGCGCCGCAGCGCCACCGGCTGCGGCTGCAGCACCAGCGCGCCGGCCTCGATCCGCGAGTAATCCAGGATGTCGTCCAGGATCTGCCGCAGCATCTGCGCCGAATCCTCGATCACCCCGATCACCCGGCGCTGCTCGCGGTCCAGCGGCGTGTGCGACAGCACTTCGACCATCCCCAGCACCCCGCTCATCGGCGTGCGGATCTCGTGGCTCATCGTGGCCAGGAACTCGGATTTCGCCGCGGCCGCACGCTCGGCCTCGGCCTTGGCGGTGCTCAGCGCATCGGCCTGTGCACGCGCCTCGGTCACATCGATCCAGTAACCACTCCACAGCACCGCGCCGCCCTCGGCCGCGTAGGGCACCGCGCGCGATCGCACCCAGCGCAGCACCCCGTGCGGGCAGGTGCGGAACTCCATGTCCAGCGGTGCGAAATGGCGCGCGGCGTGCTCCAGCGACTGCATCACGTGGGGGCGGTCGCGTTCGTCGATCCGGGCCATCACCTGGCTTTCGTCGGCCATGGCCTGGTCCGCGCTCAATCCGAACAGGGCCTCCATTTCGCCGCCGATGAATGGCAGCGAGACCGTGCCATCGGCCTCGCGCCGCGCCTGGTACACGATCGCCGGCAGGTTGTCGGTGACCTCGTTGAGGCGCTGCTCGATGCGCCGCCGCACCGCCACTTCCCGGCGCAGGCGCCAATACCCCCAGGTGTGCACCAGCAAGGCGGTCAGCAGCACCAGCCCCAGCGGCACCGCCCAGCGCGCCAGCCTGCGCCAGTCCAGGCCGCTGTGGTATTCGGCCGAGAGCCAGTCACTGCGGATCGCCTCGTGCTCGCGCGCGGGCAGGTTGAGCAGCATGCGGTCGAAGGTGGTGGCCAGCGGTGCATTCGCCCGCGTGACGGCCAGCGAAAGGCGGTCGTTGAAGCCGGCCGGCGCGGCCACCAGCAGCTGCGCGGGATAGCGCTCGCGCACCAGCCGGTCGACCATCGCCAGGTTGCCGATGTAGGCATCGGCGTCGCCGTTGGCCAGCCGCGCCAGCGCCTGCGCCGTGCTGCGCGCCGGCACGATGCGCGCGTTGGGGGCCTGCTGCAGCACGTAACCGCGCAGCCGTTCGGGATCGGAAAGCAGGATGCTGCGCCGGTCCAGATCGCGCAGGCCCAGCACCGAGGGGCTGCCGCTGGCGGTGACGATCACGTTGGGCACCGTGATGAAGGGTTGGCTGAACACCCAGTCATCGCCCAGGTAGCTCGAATCGTTGGGGATGCCGACGATCACGTCCACCTGGCCATGCCGCATCTGTTCGCGCACATCGAACCAGTCGTGCGCCGGCACGCGTTCCAGCTGGGCGCCCGCCGCGCGCAGCAGGCGCAGGTACTCCCCGGCCACTCCGCTGGCACGGCCCGCGGTATCGATGAAGGCCAGCGGCGCCGCATCCGGCGCGAAGCCCAGCCGCAACGGTGTGTCCAGCACGCGCTTCTCGGCGTTGCCCAGGACCAGCCGCGACTGCGTGGACCACTGCGGGGCTTGCAGCCAGCGCCGCGAAAGGGTCAGGCGCTCGTCGGCACTCACCGTGGCCAACGCCGCATCCAGGGCCTCGGCCAGCGGCTGCTTCGCATTGGGTACCCCGAAGTGCAGCCGCTCCGGCGGCAGGTCGCTGGGGCGCAGCAGCGCCACGCCCGACAGCGCGTGATCGGCGATCAGGGTGCCGGCCACATACGCATTGCCGATGTAGATGTCGGCTTGGCCCCGTTCAACCTCGGTGAGCGCGGCCAGGGTGTCCGGTGCCACCTTCTGCCGCGCACCGGGAAAGCGCGAACGCACCTGCTCGCTGGTGACGAATTCACGTTCGGTGACCACGCGCAGCCCGCGCAGGTCCGGATCGCTCGATGCCCGGGTATCGCCGGGGCGCCCGACCAGGGCCAGCGTCGCATCGGCATAGGCATGGGTATAGACCATGCACAGCGTGCGCTCCGGGGTCAGGGTGATGTTCATCACCACGTCCACCTCGCCCCGGCAGGCCGCATCGAGCACCTCGGTCCAGCTGCGGTACATCCGCACGCTCACCTTCACCCCGAGCTTGCGGGTGAGCAGGGCCAGGTAGTCGTAGCCCAGCCCGACCGGCTGTCCATCGTGCATCGCTTCGAACGGCGGCCAGCCGCTGTCGTACATGCCCAGTACGATCACCGGGTGCTGGGCCAGCCACGCCTGCTGGCCGGCCGACAGCCCGGCCACCTCGGCGGCGGCGGACGGCAGGACAGGCGCGATGAGCAGTCCCGCCAGCAACAGCCAGCGGGCAAGCCGGGTACGCATGCTGGCTGATCTCCGTAGAATGTCGTCCCATCCCGGCAGGGCCCAAGAGGCTGCCTTTCAGACGATACTAGTCCATGACCCTGCGCATCATCATTGCCGATGACCACCCGGTCGTCCGGATCGGCACCAAGGCCGTGATCGAATCCAGCGGCGTCGGCCGCGTGTTGGCCGAGGCCAGCACCGTCACCGAGCTGATGGCGTCACTGGCTGCACATCCCTGCGATGTGCTGGTAACCGACTATTCCATGCCCGGTGGCCCCCAGGCCGACGGCTTCGCCATGATCGGCATGATCCGCCGCCGCTTCCCGGAGCTGCCGGTGGTGATGCTCAGCGTGTCGCACAACCTGGCCATCCTGCGCATGGTGGTGGCCGCCGGCGTGCTCGGCCTGGTCGACAAAGCCTCTTCGATGGAAGAGCTGCCGCTGGCGATCCAGACCGTGCAGCGCGGGCTGCCCTACGTCAGCCAGACGCTGAAGGAACGCATTGACGCGATCGGCTCGGTCAGCGTGGAAGAGAGCACCCATCGCCCACTGTCGCCGCGCGAAGTGGAAGTGCTGCGGCTGCTCGGCAGCGGGCTGACCGTGAAGGAGATCGCCACCCAGCTGCACAAGAGCGTCAGCACCATCAGCCGGCAGAAAGGCGATGCGATGCTCAAGCTCGGGCTCAAGGGCGATGCCGAATTGTTCGATTACCTGCGCGATGGCGAGCGCTGAGCGCGCCTGCGCGCTGCCCTGCCTGCCGGTATCCCGATGAACGACAGCGACCACCGCGTCCAGGGCCTCGACAACGATGACGTCGCGGCCGACTGGCCTGCGATCAGCCCCGCCGAGATCGCGTGGCTGCAGACCCGTTACGCCGCGCTGGAGGGCGCGTGCCGCGTGCTGTGGCGCAGCCCGCGGCCGTTCTCTGCCGCTGCGCTGGTGGAAGGCCGCCACGGCCGCGTGTTCGTCAAGCGCCACCACACTGCTGTGCGCACTGCCGCGCAGCTGGGCGAGGAACATGCGTTCATCGCGCACCTCGCCGCGGCGGGCATCCCGGTGGTCTCGGTGCTGCGCGACCACGAGGGCGCCACGGCCGTCGAACACGGGCACTGGAGCTATGAACTGCACGCCGAAGGCCGCGGTGAGGATCTGTACCGCGATGCGCCCTCGTGGACGCCGCTGGATGACCTCGCCCAAGCGCGCGAGGCCGGCCGCGTGCTGGCCCGGCTGCACCGCGCCGCGGCCGGCCATGCCGCGCCCCAGCGCAGCACCCACCTGCTGGTGGCGCGCGATGACCTGATCCGGTCCGCCGATCCGGTCGCCGCGCTGCGGCAGCAGCTGCCCGGGCGCCCGGGCCTGGCGGCCTACCTTGCGCAGCGCGACTGGGTGCAGGACCTGCAGCGCTGCGTGCTGCCGTGGCATGCGGAGCTGGCGCCACGCCTGCAGGCCGAGCCGGTGCTGTGGGGCCACAACGACTGGCACGTCTCCAACCTGCTGTGGCGCCGCGACGGCACGCAGACCGTGGTCGCCACGGTGCTCGATTTTGGCCTGGCCTCGCCGGCCAGCGCGTTGTTCGACCTGGCCACCGCGATCGAACGCAACGCGATCGCATGGCTGGCACTGGACGCCGCCGCCCCGCCGGCGCGGGTGGACATCGCCCTGGCGTTGCTCGAGGGCTATCGCCAGGTGCTGCCGCTGTCGGCCGCGCGCGTGCAGCTGCTGGCCGACCTGCTGCCGGTCGTGCACCTGGATTTCGCGCTCTCGGAGGTCGAGTACTTCGATGCCGTGACCGGTTCGCGGGCCAACGCGGATGTGGCGTACTACACCTTCCTGCTCGGCCATGCTGAATGGTTCAAGGGCGCGGACGGGCAGGCGCTGCGCGCGGCGCTGTCCGCGGCGGCCTGAGACCGGCGCTCGCTTCTTCGCCGGTTTTGGTGTGAAATGACCCCCTGAAGCGGGGGTGCCTGGTTTGACCAGGCTGAGAGAGTCCCTTGGAACCTGATCCGGTTTGCACCGGCGTAGGGAGCTTTGAGCAGCTGGCGCACCGCCGTGGCGGATCAATGCGCGTGCGCCTTCGCTTCGTCTCCTTTTTGCTGGTGATGACGAATCGAATGAACCGCTGCTACCGCCCTGCACTGTTGTCCGTTGCGCTCTGCGCCGCCCTGCCGCTGCATGCCAGCGATGCCGCGCCCGCGGCCGATGCCGCCGAACGTTCCCCGACCGACCTTGCCGCCGTGCGCGTGCAGGCGCACACGCCGGCCGCGCAGACGGCCGCCTCGAGCAGTTTTGGCAGCGGCGACTGGAAGGACACCCCGGCCTCGGTGAACGTGCTGGAGCGCACGCTGCTGGACAGCCGCCACGTGCGCACGCTCAGCGAACTGGCCCGCAATGATGCGTCCCTGGGCGACAGCTATGCGCCGGTGGGCTACTACCAGAACATCGCGATCCGCGGCTTCGCACTGGATCCGGCCACCGGCTACCGGTTCAATGGCCTGACCATCGCCGGCGAACAGCGCCAAGCGCTGGAGCACATCCAGCAGGTGGAGATCCTCAAGGGCGAGGCCGGGCTGGCCGCCGGGGTGATGGCCCCGGGCGGAATCATCAACTACGTGGCCAAGCGCCCGGCCGAGGTGCGCACCGTCACCCTCGGCACCGATTCGGAAGGCACGCGCTACACCGCCGTGGATCTGGGCCACTGGTTCACCCCGCGCTTCGGCGTGCGCTTGAATGCGGCCTGGGAAGACAGCGCCTCCTACATCGATCATGCCGACGGCCGGCGCAACTTCTATGCCCTGGCTGCGGACTGGTTGATCGGCGAGCGCGGCAAGCTGGAAGTGGACGCCAACTACCAGACCAGCGCGCAGCGCTCGGCCTCCGGCTACCAGCTGCTGGGCGCCACCGCCCTGCCACGCGGCGTGGACCGCACCCGTATGCTCGGCTACCAGGCCTGGCAGCAGCCGGTGGGGATCGACACCACGCAGATCACCGCGCTGCACACCTTCCAGTTCAGCCCCGGCTGGCAATCGCGGGTGTCGGCCAGCCACAGCCGCTCGGTGATCGATGACAACGTCGCCTTCGCGTATGGCTGCTACTACGCGGCGGCGTGCGCCGATGGCAGCGTGCCCGGCAACTATTTCGCCCCCAACGGCGATTACGACATCTACGATTACCGCAGCCCGGATGACACCCGCCGCAACCAGGAACTGCGCGCCGAACTGCGCGGCCGTTTCGCCACCGGTGCGGTGGGGCATGAACTGGTGCTGGGCGCCGATACCTTCCGGCGCACGGTGGACAAGCGCCTGAACGTCAACGAGTACGTGGGCACGGCCAACATCGGCGATGCCACGGTGCCGCAGTTCGCGCCTTCGCCGCTGCAGCCCGGCGCCTCGGCACGCCGCCTGGACAGCCGCCAGCACGCGCTGTTCGTGCTGGACCGGATCCGGGTTGGCGAGGACTGGCAGTGGCTCGCGGGCGGGCGCATGGTGCGCCTGGACGAACGCGCTTACGACAAGCGCGGCACGCCCGAACGCCACAGCCGGGTCTCGCGCTTCCTGCCGCAGGCGGCGGTGATCTGGAACGCCACTGACGGGATCAACGTCTACGCCAGCTATGTGCGCGGCATTTCGCTGGGCCAGGAAGCCCCGTTCTGGACCACCAACGACGGGGCCTACCTGCCGCCGATCCTGTCGCGGCAGGTCGAGGTCGGGCTGAAGTACGCGCCCTCGGACGCCCTGCAGCTGGGCGCTGCGGTATTCCGCACCTCGCAGCCGTTCCAGTACGCAAAGCCCGACGCCAGCGATGCAGGCTTCACCTTCGTCGAAGAGGGCCAGCAGACCCACACCGGGCTGGAGCTGACCGCGCAGGGGCACGCCACCGAGCGGCTGGCGATCACCGGCAGTGCGAGCGTGCTGCAGGCGCGTGCGCGCGATGTCGGCACGGCCGCGTACGCCGGCCACCCGTTGGTCAATGTGCCCAAGGTGCGCGCCAGCCTGCACCTGGACTATCAGCTGCCGTTCGCGCCCGGCCTGGGCCTGACCGGCGGCTGGCGCTATGCCTCGGCCAATACCGCCACCGTGGACGACAGCGTGCGCGCGCCGGGCTACAGCGTGTTCGATGTGGGCCTGCGCCTGCAGCATGCGCTGCGCGACCGCCCGGTCACCTGGCGGCTGTCGGTGGACAACGTGTTCGACCGGTTCTACTGGCGTGATACCGGCAGCAGCGCCGGGGATTACTACCTGTTCGCCGGTGCGCCGCGGCAGGCGCGCCTGTCGGTGACGTTCGGGCTATGAACCCGGCGATCCTGGAATGGGTGGCCGTGGCGTCCAGCATCCTGGGCGTGTGGCTGATGGCGCGCCGGCACATGCTGGCGTGGCCGGTCGGGCTGGTGGCGGTGGCGCTGTACGCGCTGGTGTTCGTCGAAGCCCGGCTGTACTCGGACACCCTGCTGCAGATCACCTTCGGCGCGTTCCTGGTCTACGGCTGGCTCAGCTGGCGCCGGCAGTCGCAGCGCGAGGGGGCGATCGTGATCGCGCCGTTGCCGCGCCGCCAGCTGCTGCGTGATCTGGGCGTGGGCGTCGCCGCGGGCATCGCGCTGGGGGCGGCCATGCACACCTACACCGATGCCGCCCTGCCCTGGCTGGATGCGATGCTGGCCGCGCTGAGCCTGGTGGCGCAGTGGTGGCAGGCGCGCCGCCACGTCGCCACCTGGTGGCTGTGGATCGCGCTCGATGTGGTCTACGTAGGCATGTACCTGATCAAATCGCTGAACGTGACCGCCGCGCTGTACGTGCTGTTCATCGGCCTGGCGGTGATGGGCCTGCGCGCGTGGAAGGCCGCCAGCCGGACCCCGCCGCTGGGCGCCGCCGGCCGCCCGGTCTGACCCGGGCCGGCGGCGGCGGCGCGGCCACGATCAGCCGGCGTGGCCTTCGCTGCCCGGGTGCGTGGAATGACGGCGGAACCTGCGCGACAGCCACTCGCCCAGGTCATCCATCACGGTGAACGCGGCCGGGATCACGATCAGGCTCAGCAGCGTGGAGGTGATCAGGCCCCCGATCACCGCGATCGCCATCGGCGCACGGAAGCTTGAATCGCCGGCGAAACCCAGCGCGATCGGCATCATGCCGGCGCCCATCGCCAGCGTGGTCATGATGATCGGCTGGGCGCGCTTGCGGCAGGCATCGATCAGCGCGTCGTGCTGGCTCATGCCGAGCTCGTCCTCGGCAATCACCGCGTAATCCACCAGCAGGATCGAGTTCTTGGTGGCGATGCCGATCAGCATCAACAGCCCGATCAGCGCCGGCAGCGAGAGCATGTTCTGGGTGATCAGCAGCGCACCGAACGCACCGCCGGCGCACAACGGCACCGCGGCCAGGATGGTGACCGGCATCAGTGCGTGGTTGAACAGCAGCAACAGCACCATGTAGATGCAGACCAGGCCGGCGGCCATCGCCAGCATGAAGCCGACGAACAGTTCGACGAACACCTCGGCATCGCCGGTGTTGAGGAAGCTCACCCCCGGCGGCAGCTGCTTGACCCCCGGCAGCGCCTGTACTTCGGTCATCACATCGCCCAGCGGGCGCCCGTTGAGCTCGGCGGTCAGCGTCACGTTGCGCTGGCGCTGGTAGCGCGAGATCTGCGAGGGGCCACTGCCCTGGCGGATCTCGGCCACCGCAGAAAGCGGCACCGGGCCGTTGCGGCCGGGCACGCGCAGCTGGCTGATCAGCGCCGGGTTGGCCAGCGTGGCCTCTGCGAAGCCGACCCGGATCGGCACCTGGCGGTCGGGCAGGTTGAGTTTGGCCAGGCGCTGTTCGTAATCGCCCGCGGTCGCGATGCGCGCCGCTTCGGCGATATCGGCCGTGGCCACGCCCAGATCGGCAGCGCGCGCGGCGTTGGGCACGATCTGGATTTCCGGGCGCAGCAGCGAGGCGGTCGAGCTGACGCTGCCCAGGCCCTGGATGCCGCGCAGATCGCGTTCCAGCGCAGTGGAGGCATCCTGCAGGCGCTGCGGGTCATCGCCGGAGAGCACCAGCTGCAGCAGGTTGCCCGGCTCGGAACTGATGTAGCTCACGCGCACGCCGGGCAGGTTGGCCAGGCGCGTGCGCGCCTCACGCTCGAGCACGCGCTGGTCGCGCTCGCGGGTATCGGTGCTGCCCCAATCAAGTATCAGCGTCGCCTTGCGCGGCTCGCCCACGCCGGTCGCGCTGGGATCGCCGAGGTCGAGCACGCTGCCCACCGCGGTGTAGACCTGTTTGAGTTCCGGCATGTCCTTGAGCAGCGCGCGGGCGCGCTCGGCCATCGCCACGGTGTCCTGCAGGCGCGTGCCCGGCGGCAGTTCCAGGCTCAGGTTGCTGCGGCCCAGGTCCGACTGCGGAATGAAGGTGGCCGGGATGAACGGCACCAGCGCCAGCGAGGCGACGAACAGGCCGGTGGCCAGCCACAGCGTGCGCCCGCGGTGGCGCAGCGCGGCATCCACCCAGCCCAGGTACCAGACCATCAGTTTCGAATCCGGCTTTTCCTCACCGTGCGGCTTGAGCAGGTAGGCGGCCATCATCGGGGTGAGCAGGCGCGCCACCAGCAGCGAGAACAGCACGGCGGTCGCCGCGGTCCAGCCGAATTCGCGGAAGAACTTGCCGGCGATGCCGGGCATGAAGGCCACCGGCACGAACACCGCGGCCAGCGTCAGCGAGGTGGCGATCACTGCATTGCCGATTTCGCCGGCGGCTTCGCGCGCAGCCTCCAGCGGCGGTTTGCCCATGCGCAGGTGGCGCACGATGTTCTCGATCTCCACGATCGCATCGTCGACCAGGATGCCCACCACCACCGACAAGGCCAGCAGCGTGATGATGTTCAGCGTGAAGCCGAAGAAGTACATCACCGCGAAGGTCGGGATGATCGACAGCGGCAGCGCCAGCGCGGCCACCCACGTCGCGCGCCAGTCGCGCAGAAACAGCCACACCACCAGCAGGGCCAGCAGCGCGCCCTCCCACAGCATGGTCATCGAGGAATCGTAGGAACGGTGGGTTTCGTCGATCGCGGTGGTGACCAGCCGGAAGTCGATGCGCGGATGCGCGGCCTTGATCGCGTCGAGCGCGTCATGCACGCCGGCTTCGACCTTCACCTCGCTGGAGCCGCGCGTACGCGACATCGAGAACGCCACCACGCCCTGGCCATCCAGCAACGCCGCTTCAGTGGGATCGGCGGCGGCATCGGTGACCGTGGCCAGCGTGGACAGGCGCACCGCGCGGCCATCGGGCAGGGCGATGGAATAGTCCCGCAGCGCCTGCGCATCGCCGACCGTGCCCAGGGTGCGGATGGTCTGCTGCGCGCCGTCAATCTCGGCCTTGCCGCCGGCGCGCTCGACCTGGATCCGCGCCAGCTGCTGGGAGACATCGCCGGCGGTGATGCCCATGGCGATCAGCGCATTCGGGTCCAGGTCCACCCGCACCTGGCGCTGCACGCCGCCTACGCGGGTGACGCGCGCGACACCGGGCACGCCGTACATCGCACGCGCGATGTCGCGGTCGACGAACCAGCTGGCCTCGTCGGTGGTCATGTGCGGGGCGACCAGCGCGTAGGTCATCAGCGAGCCGCCGATATCGACCTTGGAGATCACCGGTTCCTGGATGTCCTGCGGCAGGTCGGTGCGGATGCGCGTGACCGCATCGCGGGTGTCATCCAGCGCGGTGGCCAGGTCGGCCTCAAGCTGGAACTCGATGGTGGTGGTGCTGACGCCTTCGCTGACCGACGAGATCACGCGCTTGACGTTGTTGACCGTCGCCACCGAGTCTTCGACCTTGCGGGTGACCTCCGCTTCCAGCTGGCTGGGCGATGCGCCCGGCTGGGTGACGGTCACCGTGGTCATCGGGAAGGCGATATCCGGGAAGCGCGCCACCGGCAGCTGATGGAAGCCCCACAGCCCGGCCACGCACAGCACGAAGAAGATCAGCAGCGCAGGCAGCGGGCGCTTGATCGCCCAGGCGGAAATATTCATTTGGCGCCCGCCGTGGCGTCTGTCACCACGCGCACGCGGTCGCCTTCGCCGAGGAAGCCGGCCCCGTCCACCACCACCTGGTCACCGGCCTTGAGGCCCTCGAGGATCGCGGTGCGGCCCTGCACCGCCTGACCGGTGCTGACGCGGTGGCGCGTGGCCTGCTGTTTGTCGTTCACGGTGAACACGTAGTTGTGCCCATCGCGCTGCACGATCGCGGCGGTCGGAATCGTCAGCGCCTGGCCATCGCCGGTGACGATGCGGCCTTCCACGTAGATGCCCGGCTTCAACGGGCCCGGCGTGGGCAGATCGGCGTACAGCGTGCCGGTGCGGGTCTGTGCATCCACGCCGGGGGTGACCGCGCGCAGGCGGCCGCTGATCGCCTGGCCGGCATAGCGCAGTTCGACGGTATTGCCGACCGCGACATCGGCCAGCTGGTCTTCGGGCAGTTCGGCGCGCCACTCCAGCCGGCCATCGCGGATCATGCGCAGCAGCTCGGTACCGGCCGACACCACCTGGCCGGGCTGTACCAGGCGCTTGGAGATCAGGCCATCGGCCGGTGCGCGCAGATCGGCGAACGCGCGGCGCAGCGCGGCCGCATCGCGCGCCGCGCGCGCGGTGGCGGTCTGGGCTTCGGCATTGACCCGGGCCGCACGCAGCTCATCCAGGCTGCTGGCACTGATCAGCTGTTGGGCGGCCAGTTTTTCGCTGCGCTGGTAGTTCATGCGCGCCAGTTCCTGCGATGCCTGCGCCTGGCGCAGGGACGCATCGGCCTGGGCCAGTTCGCTGTCCAGCGTGCGATGGTCCAGCTGCAGCAGCACCTGGCCTTTCTTCACCCACTGGCCGACATCCACCGGCAGCGCGGTCACCCGCTGGCCGCTGATCTCCACGCCCAGCTGCATTTCCTCATAGGCGGTGACCGGGCCGGAGACCAGCACGGTGCGCGCCATCGCCTGCGGCTGCGCGGTGGCCAGCGAGACCGGCAGCGCCGCGGCCTGCGCGGCGGCCTCCGGCGAGGGGGCGTCTTCCTTGCCGCCACAGGCGGCCAGCAACGTGGCGAGCAGGAACAGCGAGGAAGTGCGGAGGATTCGGGCACGCATCAGTGGGTTTCCGGGTCGGCGCAGCGGGAATGACAGAAGCAGCGAATGTCAGGCAGCGCGGGCCAGGCGCAGTTCGATGCCATCGAGCATCAGGCCCAGGCCCTGTTCGAAGCGCGCGTCGAAATCGACCTCGCTCCAGAAATCGCGGGCCTGCCAGCAGTACGGGAAGCGTTGCTCGGCCATCGCCAGGAAGGTCTCGCCCAGCGCATCCATGCTGCCGTCGCCAGGCCAGGACTGCTCTTCGATGACGAAGCCCATCGTGTAGTACACCAGGTCCATCGCGGTGGTGGCCGCAAAGCGCACCGGTGCCCCGGCGCTGACCAGTGCGGTGATGCTGGCCTCGCCCACGCGCAGTACGTTCTCGGTGGCCAGGAAGGTGCCGGCATACACGCGCGCACCATCGCGGCGCGCCTTGAAGGCCACGCGGAACTCCCGCGCGATCTGCAGCAGGGTCTGCCGCCAGGGCTGCTGGGGAGGGATCGCGCGGGCGACCTCGCCGATCATCGCGTCGGCCATGGCGTCGATCAGCGCCTGCTTGCTCTTGAAGTGCCAGTACAGCGAGGGCGCGCGGATCCCGAGCGAACAGGCCACCTTGCGCAGCGTGATGCCTTCCAGGCCAGCCTCGTCGAGGATCCGGAAGGCTGCTTCGACGATGTTCTCGCGGGCGATCGGTTGGCGCACGGGTCGCGTTGCCTAACGGTGTTAGGGGGCGAATCTAACAGTGTTAGGTTGGGTCAGGCAAGGTGTGGGAGCAGACCGCGCAAAGTTTCCTGAACGCGCGCTTCATTCATGTACCGGTCAGTTCAATATTCAGGATTGATTAGAACGGCTAACGGATAATTCACACCTGTCGACCGCCCTTCTCTTCCCCTCCCCAGGGGGGCGGTCGGCAAAATCAAAATAATTAAAGGTGTGTCCCCGATATGAAGACTTCCCTGCTTGCTCTGGGTCTGCTCGCTGCACTGCCGTTCGCTGCTTCGGCGACCGACGGTCTGTCGTACAACTACGTTGAAGGCGGCTACGTGAACACCGATGCCAAGGGCGGCGACGCCGATGGCTGGGCGGTGAAGGGCTCGGTCGCCGTGGCGCCGAACTTCCACGTCTTCGGTGACTACAATTCGCAGGAAACCAAGCGCGGCAGCGCCGATGTCGACCAGTGGCGCGTCGGCGTGGGCTACAACTACGGCATCGCCCCGACCACCGATCTGGTGGCCCGCGTGGCGTACCAGAAGTTCGATCCCAAGCGCGGCCTGGACTTCAACGGCTATGCCACGGAAGTGGGCGTGCGCACCGCGTTCACCCCGAACTTCGAAGGCTACGCGCTGGCCGGCTACGAAGATTTCAGCAAGAAGCACGGCATCAACCCGGACGGCGAGTTCTACGGCCGCGTCGGCGCACAGGCCAAGCTCAACCAGAACTGGGGCCTGGCCGGCGAAGTGAAGCTGGCCAAGGGCGGCGACAAGGAATGGTTCGTCGGCCCGCGCTTCACCTGGTAAGCCGCACCCCGCAACACGCAGTACGTTGGTAAATGGCGCGCGACCTCTCTCCCTCGCGCCACGAAGCCCGGCTCAGGCCGGGCTTCACTTTGTCTGGCCGCTCCCTCGTCGGTGCGCCACGGAACGACCCGGCCCGGTGCCGGGTTTTTTCGTTTCCGGGGCAGGCGCTTCCACGCATGGCCGCGCGCAGCGCGCGGGCAAAAAAAACCCCGGCACGTGGCCGGGGTTTTCGTCGATCACTTGAACAGCGTGTCCGGGTATTCCGGTTTCTGTTCCCGCGCCAGCAACGCGCGCAGGCCTTCTTCGGGCGTCTGTTCGCCGTGCAGCACGGCGCGCACGCCGTCGGAGATCGGCAGGTCGATGCCGTGGCGGCGCGCCTGGCGCATCACCTCGTCGGCGGTCTGCACCGATTCGACCACCTGGCCGATCTCGCGTACCGCGTCCTGCAGCGATTGCCCGCGCCCCAGTGCCAGACCCAGGCGCCGGTTGCGCGAGAGATCGCCGGTGCAGGTCAGCACCAGATCGCCCAGGCCGGCCAGGCCCATCAGCGTCTCCGGCTTGGCACCGATCGCTGCGGCCAGCCGCAGCATCTCGTTCAGGCCACGCGTGATCAGGCCGGCACGGGCGTTGAGGCCCAGCTGCATGCCATCGGCCACGCCGGTGGCCACGGCCAGCACGTTCTTCATCGCGCCACCGAGCTCGGCACCGACCATGTCATCACCGGTGTAGGCGCGGAACGCCGGACCGTGCATGGCATCGGCCACCTGCTGGGCGAAGTCCGGCGCGTCACCGTGCACGGTGATCGCGGTCGGCAGGCCCTGGGTGACTTCCTTGGCGAACGACGGTCCGGTCACCACCGCCAGCGGCACGTCCGGCCCGAGGACCTCACGCGCCACTTCGTGCAGGAACCGGCCCGAGCCGGGCTCGAAGCCCTTGGTCGCCCAGGCCACGCCGGCCTCGGCCGGCCGCAGCGGCGCCAGCGCACGCACGGTTTCACCAAAGGCATGCGAGGGCACCACCACCAGGATCCAGCCGGCGTCCTTGACGGCCGCGGCCAGATCGGTGGTCGCACGCAGCGAATCGGGCAGCGCAATGCCCGGCAGATAACGGGTGTTCTCGTGGCGCTGGTCGATGGCCTCGACCATCGCCGCATCACGCCCCCACAGCACGGTCGGGTGACCGTGCCGCGCGAGCAGGCTGGCCAGGGCGGTGCCCCAGGAGCCGGCGCCGAGAACCGCGATTTTTTCCAGGTTGTTGCTCATCCGTACGACAGCAGCGCCGATCAGGCGTTGCCGGCCGGCTCGGAATCAGCGAGCGAGGTCTCGCCCTGTTCCTGGCGCTGGCGCAGGGTTTCGGCGTACAGACCTTCGAAGTTGATCGGCTGCAGGAAGAACGGCGGGAAACCACCGGCCTGGATCAGGTCGCTGACCAGCGAACGCACGTACGGGAACAGGATGTTCGGGCACTGGGTGCCGAGCAGCACGTCGATCGCCTGCGGCTCCAGGCCGACCAGGCCGAACACGCCGGCCTGCTGCACTTCGGCCACATAGGCGGTCTTGTCGCCGGCCTTGCAGGTCAGGGTCACGGCCAGCACGACCTCGAAGGCGTTCTCGCCCAGGCGCTGCACGCGCTGGTTGAGGTTGAGCTGCAGTTCCGGCTGCACGGCTTCATTGAAGACGGCCGGGGCGTTCGGCGATTCGAAGGAAACGTCCTTGACGTAGATCTTCTCAACGGTGAACGAGGGACCGGTGGCGGCGTCGACCGGCGCGACGGCGCCGTTGGTGTTCTCTTCGGACATTTCCTGTTGCTCCAAAATGAATGCTGTAAAAACGGATTGTTACATGCCCTGCGATGGGGGCGCTGTGCGCTGCGCACAAGGCATGCAGCGCGATCCGGGCGGAATCAGTTGCGGCCCTTGACCAGCGGCAGCTCAGCCTGTTGCCACGCCGGAATGCCGCCATCGAGCACGTTGACCTGGGTGAATCCGGCCTTCTTCAGTGCCTTGGCAGCGGTCTCGGAGGCGTTGCCGGTACGGCACACCAGCACCACCGGGCTCTGCTGGGCCTTGGCCACCAGCTTGTGCTCGGGCCCGAACTGGCTCGGCTGCACGTTGCGGCTGCCGGCGATATGACCCTTCTCGAAATCACTGCTCGAGGAGAGATCCACCACAGTGGCGCCACCGGCGTTCATCAGCTGGGTCAGTTCGGCCGGCTTGAGCGACTTGTAGCCGCGGAACAGCCGGCGCACTTCGGTCACGATGATGGCCACGGTCAGGCCGACCAGGGCCATCGACAACATCGGGTTTCGGCCGGCAAAGGCCAGCAACTCTTCGTAATTCACTCAGATCACGGGTCGATAAGCGGGGGCCGATTGTCGCACATGCAGGCGCGGCGGCGACCAGACGCCGCGGGCCGACCGTTTCCGGCTCAGTTGTCCTGCCACAGGTCCGGCAGGCCACCGTTCTGCCACCAGCGCTTGGCCTCCTTGTCCCAGCGCCAGATCTCGCGGACCACCACCAGGCGCTCGGCCTGCGTGTTGACGTTGATCACCCCGACTTCCACCCGGCGTTCCACGGTGCCATCGGGCAGCGCGCCGGCACTGCGCTCGCGGTAGGACGAGATCCGGATCTGCTCATAACGGCGCAGCTCCAGGTCGGTCAGTGGGTGGGTCTTGCGGTACTCCGGATCCAGGTACCCCACCGCGTCGGCCACGCTGCCCCAGCGGATGGTCGCGCCGTAGGCGTTCTGGGTCTCTTCCAGCACGGTGCGCTGCTTGCGGCTCAGGCTGTCGGCCATCGCGCTGGCGCTGCCCAGCAGCAGGCTGGCCAGGATCAGAAGCGGAATGAAGCGGCGCATGCGAATTCCCCACGAGGCAAGGCGCCCATCCTACCCTCTGGCGAAGGCAACGAAACGTCCGGTCAGCTCGGCGGCCGGCCGCGCATCGCCGCCGGCATCGGCGCGCTGGTGGGCGACCACGCTGATCCGGGCCTTGCCGCGCTGGGCGAAGGTGGCCAGGAAGCCGGCCCAGTCCGCCCCGGCCTCGGCGCGTGCTTCGGCATGCAGGTCGCCATGCACGGGCGCCAGGTAGCGGATATGGCTGTCGGCCACGTACACATCGGCATCGAAGCCGGCCAGGCGCAGTTGCAGGGTCACCAGTGCCCAGCCGGACAGCGTCATCGCCGACGCCAGACTGCCGCCGAACGCATTGCCCTTGTCATTGACGTTGGCCGCCAGCGGCGCCTGCAGGCAGAGCGTGCCGTCGCGGTAACCGGCCACGCGGATCTGCATCGCGGCCACCGGCGGCATCCCATCGAGGACCTGCTGCAGGGCGGACAGCTCGGCGGACAAAGAGTCGGGCACGGACATCAGGTTGACTACGACACGGCGAAGGGCTCGCATAATGCCCGCAATGGACACCGAAACGAAACCGCCGGGCTGGACCTTGATTTCGCTGCGCCCCCGCGGCCAGCACGCCGCGCTGCGACGCGCGGCGCGCGCCGCCGGCGGCACCGTGCTGGGCCTGTCGCCCTGGGCCCTGCAGGCGCGTAGCGATGCGGGTGCGCGGGCCGATCTGGCGCAGGCACTGGCCGCTGATCGCGTGGTGTTTTCCAGCCCCGCCGCCGTACATGCCGCGGCCCGGCTCGCCCCGCTGGGCGGTCCCCACCCGGGCCAGTGGCTGGCGGTCGGCAGTGGCACCGCGGCGGTGCTGGCGCAGTACGGCGCACCGGCAGTGCAGGCACCGGCGCGGATGGACAGCGAGGGCCTGCTGGCACTGCCGGCGCTGCAGCAGCTGCACGGGCTGCGCGCCGGCCTGGTCACCGCACCGGGCGGCCGCGGGATCATCGCCGAGACGCTTGAGCAGCGCGGCGCCCAGCTGCTGCGCGCCGATGTGTATGCACGCCATCGGCTGCGCCTGCCGCCGCGCAGCCTGCAGCGGCTGCGCGGCATGGCCCGGCCCTGGGTGCTGGCGGTCAGCAGTGGCGAGGCGCTGGCCGAACTGCTGGCGCAGTTGCCGGCCGATCTGCAGGCGGCAGTGCGCGAGGCGATCGTGGCGGCCGCCAGCGAGCGGCTGGGCCACCAGGCGGCCGCCGCAGGGTTTGCCACCGTGCACATCGCACCGGGCCCGCTGCCGACGCAGATGGTGGCCGCCGCACACGCCGCGCTCATCACCCACGCATCTACCTGAACAGGCACCTGGAACGGCCTTGCGGGGCGCGCATACGCCGGGCGATGCTGTGCGCCACGTCGCCCGCCAGCCCGCGGACAGCCCGGCGCGGGCGACAGGGATGACTGTATGAACGACGCTGTTTCGCCTCCCCCTGCCGCTCGCCCCTTGCGCTGGATCGTGCCGTTGGCGGTCGTGGCCGCGCTGGTGGCCGCCGGTGCCTGGGGCTGGACCCAGTGGCAGGCGCGCCAGGCCGCCGATCGCGCCCGCCAGGACACCGCGCAGCTGCAGTTGCAGGCGCTGCAGGACAGCGTGGATGCGCTGCGCCGCGACCAGCGCTCCACCTCCCAGCGCGTGCAGGACGCGGCCACCACCAATCGCGTGCTGCGCGATGAAATGCTGGGGCTGAGCCAGCGCAATGCGCTGCTCGAAGAGAACCTGGCCAAGCTGGCCGACAGCACCCGGCACGGGGCCCAGGCCCTGCAGCTGGAAGAGGCCGAACTGCTGCTCAGCCAGGCCGGGCAACGGCTGGCCTACGCCGACGATGTCGCCGGCGCCCGGCGCCTGTATGCCCTGGCCGGGACCGCACTGGACGAGGTCCAGGGCAACGATTTCCTGAATCTCCGCCAGGCGCTCATGCAGGAGCGCAGTGCCGTGGACACACTGGGGCCGGGCCGGCGCGCGGAGGTGCTGGCCGAGCTGGACGCGTTCGCCAAGGCGCTGGCCGGCGTGCCCGAACAGGTCAGCCTGCCTGCCACCCCGGGCAGCACCGCGCCGTGGTGGCACCAGGTGCTGGCACCGTTCGTGACGATCACCCCCACCCGCAGCCAGGGCCCGCTGACCGAGGCCGAGCGGGTCGCCGGCTGGGATGCCCTGCAGCTGGAACTGACCCTGGCCCGCGCCGCCGCCGAGCGTGGCGATACCCCGGGTTTCGTGCAGGCCCTGGACCGGGTCGGCCTGTGGTTGCCGCGGCTGTGGCCGGATTCACCCGCTCTGCGCGAGCGCCGTGCTGAACTGCACCGACTGCGCGCTCGCGAGCTGCGTCCTTCCCTGCCCGAAGTGGGCAGTACCTTGCAGCAACTGCGCGCCCTGCGCGATGGGAGATAACGAATGAAGCCATTCCAATCACTGGTGGTCCTGCTGCTTGCGGTCGCGCTGGGCGTGATCGCCTCGCAATGGCTGGGCACCGAACAGCTGCGCGATTTCGGCGAAGTGATCTACCGCGCCGGTGGCAACGACTACCGGTCCACGGTGCCGCAGGTGGCCTTGATGGTGCTGGTCGCACTGCTGGTGCTGTGGCTGCTGTGGAGCCTGCTGGCCTCGCCGTTCCGCGCCTGGGGCCGCTACCGCCGCAAGCAGGGCCGGGTGCGCCTGATCGATGGCCTGCTGGCACACGAGCAGGGGCATTGGCTGCGCGCGGAGAAAACCCTCGACAGCGCCGCCGAAGACAGGGAAGTGACCTCGGTGGCCCTGATCACCGCGGTGCGCAGTGCGCAGGCACGCGACGACGATGCCGCCGTCAACCAGTACCTGCAGCGCCTTGCCGTGGATGATCCGGGCAGCCACGCGCTGATCCAGGCCGAGCGCCTGCTGGCCCAGGAGCGCCCGGTCGATGCGATCAACGCGCTCGATGTGGCCAGCATCCAGCCGTTGCCGCCGCGCGGCTTGTGGCTGCGCACCGAGGCCCTGGCCCGTGCCGAACGCGCGCACGAGGCCTACGGCCAGCTTGGCGCGCTGCGCAAGCAGAAGGTCCTGCCCGATGCCGCGGTGGCCGAGCTGGAGATCCGGCTGGCGGCGCAGTCGCTGCTGGAAGCCGGCGATGTCAACGCACTGGCCGCGCAGTGGGAGGCCACGCCGAAGGCACTGCGCAGCGATCCGGACGTGGTCTCGGCATATGCATTGCGCGCCGTTGCGCTGGATTGGGAAGAGCCCGCACTGCTCAACCTGGAACAGGCGCTGGATTCCCGTTGGGACGAATCGGTGGTGACGCTTTACGGCCAGATGCCGGTGGAACGGCTGGCCACACGCCAGGCCAACCTGCAGCGCTGGCTGGCCAGCCAGCCCTCCAGCCCCGCGCTGCTGCTGGCCCTGGGCCGGATCGCCACGCGCCAGGGCGATGCTGCGTTGGCCGAAGAGTACCTGCACCGTGCGATCGCAGCCGGTGCCGGTCCGGCCGCCTGGGAGGCCCTGGGCGAACTGTTCACCGACCGTGGCGAACCGGCGCTGGCCGCGCAGTCCTACGCCAATGCGCTGCGCCAGCAGCGTGGCGATGACAGCATTGCACTGGCCCGCACCACCACGCTGGCCAGCCCGGTGATCACGCCGGTGGGCAGCGTGGTGCCCGAGCGCGCGACGGTGGAAGAACAGCTGCTGCCGAGCGAGCAGCCGCCGCTGCAGGACCGCGCCGACCGCCTGCACGTGGAGCGCGACGATTTCGGCAACCCGCGCCTGCCGTAACCGTCACCCCCGGCCGGCCACGCACCGCGTGGCCGTATCGGCAATGAAAAAGGCCGCCCTGGGGCGGCCTTTTTCTGTTCCGTGCAGCGCGCGCCTCAGCGTTCGACGATCGCCACCACGCCCATGCCGCCGGCGGTGCAGATCGAGACCAGCGCGCGGCCACCGCCGCGTTCGGCCAGCTGCTTGGCTGCCGTGGCGATCACGCGCGCGCCGGTGGCAGCGAACGGGTGACCGGTGGCCAGCGAGGAGCCCAGTGGATTGATCTTGGCCGGATCGATCCGGCCCAGCGGCGCCTCCAGGCCAAGGCGGTTGCGGCAGTAATCTTCGCTTTCCCACGCGCGCAGCGTGCACAGCACCTGGGCGGCGAATGCCTCGTGGATTTCGTAGATATCGAAATCCTGCAGGGTCAGGCCGTTGCGCTTGAGCATCTCCGGCACGGCGATGGTCGGCGCCATCAGCAGGCCTTCGCCATGCACGAAATCAACCGCCGCCACCTGCGAATCGCGCAGGTACGCCAGCGGCTCATGGCCATGCGCGCGCGCCCATTCTTCGCTGGCCAGCAACACCGCCGAGGCACCATCGGTGAGCGGGGTGGAATTGGCGGCGGTCAGCGTGCCGCGGCCGGAGACCTTGTCGAAGGCCGGCTTCAGCGTGGCCAGCTTTTCCAGCGAGGTATCGGCGCGCAGGATGTTGTCACGCTCCACGCCGCGGAACGGCGCGATCAGATCGGTGAAGAAGCCGCGCTCATAGGCGGCGGCCAGCTTCTTGTGCGAGGACACCGCCCACTCGTCCTGCGAATCGCGGGAGATGTTCCACTCCTTGGCCATGTCCTCGCAGTGGTCGCCCATGCTCTTGCCGGTGCGCGGCTCGGCCACGCCGGGGAATTCCGGCTTGAGCTCGCTCAGCTTGAAGCCGCGGGTCAGCGCCTTGAGCTTGTCGCCGGTGCTCTTGGCACGATTGGCGGCCAGCAGGCGCGCGCGCAGCTTCTTGCCGTAGACGATCGGCACATCGGAGGTGGTGTCCGAGCCGCCGCCGATGCCCGAGTCGATCTGGCCCAGCGCGATCTTGTTGGCCACCGCGATGATGGTGTCCAGCGAGGTGCCGCAGGCGCGCTGCATGGTGATGCCCGGGGTCAGCGGGGACAGGCCCGAGGACAGGGTCGCTTCGCGGCCCAGGTTCCAGTCGCTGGAGTGCTTGATCACCGCGCCCATGGCTACTTCGCCCAGCTGCTGGCCGTGCAGGCCGAAGCGCTCGACCAGCGCGCCCAGCGTGCGCACCGACATGCCGAGGTTGCCGACGTCCGAATACGCCGTGTTCTGGCGGCAGAACGGGATGCGGACGCCACCGAGGATGGCGACGGGACGTGCGTTGGGCATGGAGATACCTGGCATGGAAGGGGTGTCTGCAACATGGCCTGCACGAAGGAGCAGGCATAATGGGGCCAAGTGTAGCTGCCGCCCTGTGATGGGCCAACCGTGAAACCATGAGCAAACCCGACCACGGCATGAATGCCATTGGTGTACTGGCATTGGAACTGGCCGGTGGCGACGCCCCGCGCCACGCTGCCCTGACCTCCGCGCAGGCCGGTGAACTGGCCGAGCGTGTCGGCCGCGACCTGGCCAAGCTGGCACCCGGTGTCAGCGGACTGGACTTCGTCTTTGCCGGCGCCCATTTCGATCCCGCTGAAGTCCTGCGCCCCGGCTGGCCGATCCACCGCCGGCTGGAAGAACTGCAGATGCGTGCCCCCGGCCGCGCCGCAGGTCCGCGCGTGCTGGCCTTCGGTGCGGGCGCCGATGGCGATGTGCCGCTGCCGTTCCAGGCCGATGCCACGCTGACCGGCGGAGGCCTGCGCGTGGTGCCGTTCCTGCTGACCGGTACCGAGGTGGCGCAGACCCAGGCCATCGCCGAGGCACTGGAGGAGGTCCTGCTGGCCCAGGGCATGGCCCAGCCGGATACCGCGCTGCTGGCGCAGGACGCGTTCGGCGCGCAGATCGAGCACGCCCGCTACTTCACGGTGAACGATCTCGCCGCGATGATGTCGATGCAGTACGACAACCAGGGCCTGGCTGCGCTGTGGCCGATGATCGAGACCGCGCTGATGGCACCGCAGGCCGAGGAATGGCTGGATGCCCCGCCGGAGCCGCTGCTGCGCTACGCCGAGGGCGAAGTGCGCATCGCGTTGTTCGATCCGGCCGGCTGGTGCGCGCATTACAACCATGGCACCGGCGACTGCGACCGCCTGCAGGGCATCTACGACCAGTACCTGATGCGGCAGCGGCAGATGGCCGCGGTGCTGGAAGCGCACGGCCTGCCGGTGCTGTTCGTGCACTGCGAAGCCGGCCAGGATGCGCGTGCGCTGCTGGCGCGCTGAGGATCAACCAGCCACGCAGGGCGTGGCAGTACCTCGATAAAAAAAACGCCGGCATCTGCCGGCGTTTTTCATTCTGCCCTGCCCGGATTACGGGGCGGCTTTGATCACCGCACACGCCAGGCGTGCACCGGCATTGCCGGTCGGCTGGGTCTTGTAGTCGTCCGCATCGGCGTGGACGATCAGGCCGCGACCGATGATGTCGAAATCATCGGCCTTGCCGATGTTGACGTTGGTCGAGACCGGCGCGTCGACCGTGGCGTTGCCCTGGGCATCGGCCTTGATGTTGGGCATGTCGCCGCCGTGGTGCGGTGCCGCCGCGACGCTGCCGTGGTCTTCCTTGCCCGGGTTGAAGTGGCCACCGGCGCTGGCGCCGTCCGGCGCGCTGCAATCGCCCTTCTCATGGATGTGGAAGCCGTGTTCGCTGTTCGGCTTCAGACCGCTGATCTGGCCCTTGGCGTGCACTTTGCCGTCCACCAGGGAGAAGGTGACAGCGCCTTTGACGGCGCTGCCCTGGGTCGGGGCGAGCTCGGCCGTGGCGCTGTGGTTGGCGTGCCCCTCATCGCTCATGGCGGTCATCGCCGGCGGCGCGTCGGTGGCTTCGGTGGTGGGCTGGCTGGCGGTCGCTTCGGCGGCCGGGGTCGGTTCGGGTGCATCGGCGGGCTTGTTGCAGGCGCTCAGGCCCAGCGCGGCGATGGCGGCAAACAGCGTGGTATGGATCAGACGCATGTGGATCTCCTTGCAGATGGTGCAGGTGGGAATGCAGCGTACCCGGGGCGCGATCAGCGCGTGACCCGAATGACGCCGCAGGCGATGCGGGCGCCGGCATTGCCGGCTGGCTGGCTGCGGTAATCATCGGCATTGGCATGCACGATCAGTGCACGCCCTGCGATATCGGTGGGGGCGCCGCCGCCCAGCGTGACGGCTGGCAGGCGGATGTCGACATTGACCCGGCCCTGCGCATCGGCGCGCAGATTGTCCATGTCACCTGCATGGTGGGCGCCGGCGCTGCTGCGCCCATGCGCCTGCCCGGCGGGATTGAAATGGGCCCCGGCACTGCTGGCATCCACCGCGCTGCAATCGCCGCGCTCATGCACGTGGAAGCCGGCCACCTGCAACGGCTGCAGCCCGCCGATCACGCCGGTGATGTGCACGCCCTGCGCATACGGCACCAGCGCCAGGCGGCCACTGACCAGGCTGGCCGAGGCGGCCGAGAGATTGGCTTCGGCCATCTGCGCGGTGCTCACCACCGGCACGGCCGGGGTCGGCTGGCTGCGCGGCGGCGGCGTGGTCCCGCACGCGCTGAGCGCAAGCAGGACCGGCACGACCAGGACAACACGGAAACTGCGCATGGAAAATGACTCCTTGGTTGCAAAGTAGCGGCCGGACCGTCCACGGGCCATGAAAGCGGCGCTGACGCACCGCAGACATGCCCCGACGGCCATGTTCATCCGCCCCGGCGCCGGCCCGAGCCCAGCTTGCGGGTGAGGGTGTTGCGGCCCATGCCCAGCCGCGCGGCGGCCTCGGCACGGCGGCCATGGGTGATCTGCAGGGCGGCTTCGAGCAGGGCCTGGTCCACGCGCTCGCGGACCTGGGCGTGCAGGCCTTCGGCGCCCTCGGCCAGCCGTTGCCGGGCCCAGGCCGAGAGCAGGGTTTCCCACTGCCCCGGATCGCCGCCGCGCACGCGTGGGCCCGCGCCCCGGTGCAGTGCGCTGTCCACATCGGCCACGCCGATGCTGTCGGCCGCCGCCAGTGCGGCCATCCGCCAGCACACGTTTTCCAGTTCGCGCACGTTGCCCGGCCAATCGTGTTCGCGCAGTGCCTGCAGCGCCGCCGCGGTGAGCCGTTTGGGGGGCGTATCCAGCTTGCGCGCCGCAGCCGCCAGGAAGGTATCGGTGAGCTGGGCGATATCGTCGCGGCGTTCGCGCAGCGGCGGCAGGCGCAGCCGCACCACATCCAGCCGGTGCAGCAGATCCGCGCGGAACCCACCCTGGGCGACCAGCGATTCCAGGTCCTGGTGGGTCGCGGCGATCACCCGCACATCGACCCGGATCAGCTCCCGGCCGCCGACGCGGAAAAACTCGCCTTCGGCGAGCACGCGCAGCAGGCGGGTCTGCAGCGGCAACGGCATGTCGCCGATTTCATCGAGGAACAAGGTGCCGCCGTTGGCCTGTTCAAAGCGGCCTACGTGGCGGCGCTGGGCCCCGGTGAACGCACCGGCCTCGTGGCCGAACAGCTCGCTTTCCAGCAGTTCCGACGGGATCGCGGCGGTGTTGAGCGCGACGAACGGCCCGGCCACGCGCGGCGATTCGTGGTGCAGCGCATGCGCGACCAGTTCCTTGCCGGTGCCGGTTTCGCCATTGATCAGCACCGACAGCGGTGCCTGCGCCAGCCGCCCGATCGAGCGGAACAGCGCCCGCATGGCCGGCGTATCGCCGACCAGTTGCGGGCGCTGGTCGGCCGGCGCTCCGGCGGGAACGTCCGTCGGCTCGGCCAGCGTGGTATCGGCGGCGGGCAGCACGCGCTGGGCCAGCGCGACCGCGTCATCCAGATCGAAGGGCTTGGACAGGAATTCCTGCGCACCGCCGCGGAACGCGCCGGCCGTACTGGCCACGTCGGTATAGGCCGACATCACGATCACCGGCAGCTGCGGGTGCGCGGCCTTGAGCTTGTCCAGCAGCACCAGGCCATCGTCGCCGGGCATGCGCACGTCGGTGAACAGCAGGTCCGGCGGTGCCTGTGCGGCGAGCGCGGCCAGCGCCGGCGCGGCGCCTTCGAAGCCCTCCACCCGGTAGCCGGCATCGCGCAGCGCGGTACACAGCACGAAGCGCACCGCACGGTCGTCATCGACCACCCAGACGCGCTGGCCGGTGGTGTCGGTGGGCTCAGCCATCGGCCTGCTCCTCGGTGGAACTGCCATGGCCGATCGGCAACAGCAGGGTGAACACGGTATGGCCCGGGCGCGAGCGGTAGGTCAGCGTGCCACGGTGCTCGCGCGCGACCTGCTGGGCCAGTGCAAGGCCAAGCCCGGTGCCTTCGGCGCGGCCGCTGACCAGCGGCAGGAACAGGTGCTCGGCCAGTTCTTCGGGCACACCGCGGCCGTCATCGGCGATCTCCAGCCGCAGCGCCAGCGGATGCAGGTGATCGCTGATGCGGGCGCCGTGCTCTACCCGCGTGCGCAGCGTCACCGTGCCCGCCCCGGCCTGGATCGCATTGCGCACCAGGTTCCAGACCGCCTGGGTCAGCCGATCGGCATCGCCGTGGAATTCAGGGATGCTGGGGTCATAGTCGCGCTGCAGGCGCACCGCCCAGCCCCCTTCGCTTTCGGCCAAGCGCAGCACGCGTTCCAGCGAGGCATGGATGTTGAGCGCGGCGTGCGGCGCGGCCGGAGCCGGCGAGAGCAGCTGTTCGAGCAGCCCGTTGAGGCGCTCGATCTCCGAGCCGATCAGATCGATCAGCTCGCGTTCGTCCGGGTCGCGCTGCGCGTTGCGGCGGGCCAGCAGCTGCGCGGCCCCCTTCAATCCGGCCAGCGGGTTGCGCAGTTCATGGGCCAGGCCCTTGAGCGCGGCACTGAGCGCGCTCGGCAACGCCTGGGTGGGATCGAGCCCGGGGAATTCATCGACAGGATGCGCTTCCAGCAGCCAGCCGCTTTCGTCCCAGCGGCTCAGCCAGCCCTCGGCGAAGCGTGGCGCATCGCCGGGCAGCGCCAGTGCGAGCCGGTGCAGGCGCAGCGTGTCGCGCTCGTTGCGGGCCAGGAAGTGGGCCAGCGCCTCGCCCTGCACTTCCAGCGAGGCCAGCGGCTGCCCGAGCAGGCGCCGCCCGCTCACGCCCAGCCAGCGCGAGAACGCCGGGTTGCAGCCCACCACGCGGCCCTGGGCATCGGCCCAGGCCACCGGGGTGCCAAGTACATCCAGATCGGGCAACGGTAGTGCGGTGGTCATTGCACCAATGTAGTGCAAAACGGGGGCGATCTGCGGGCGCCGGGAACCGTCATCGTGCCCGGCGGCCCAGATCAGGCTGCGCCGGTCGCCGCCCGTGCCCGGGTCCAGGCGCTTTCGAACTCGCGCGCGCTGATTTCATCGTCCGAGTCGAAATCCAGGAAGGACAGCGGCTGCTCGGCCAGCATGAAACGCTCGTTGCTCTGACCGCTCTCATCGGACCAGACGATGACGGTGCCGTAGATCTCGACCTGGCGGACGATCTTGTCGCCGCGGGCCTCCATCAGCACGTTGCCCTTGCCCAGATGCGATTCGGCAAGGTGTTTGAAATATTTTTTTGCGGTGCTCATCAACGAATTCCTGGGCGGCGTGGCCAGCCCGAACGATCAACAGGGCACTGGACAGCCAGTGCGCGGACAGCCGCCATTATCGCCCAGCGCGCAGGGCAACGGCGCCCCGCCGGGGGTTCACTTATCGGCTGCAGGCGGTGCCGGCAACGCCCTGCCCTTGGGCCACAACATCCACAGGCTGCCCGTCTGCTTCATGTGCCCGGCCAGCTCGCCGGCCGCATCGCCGGTGCCCCAGAACAGATCCGCGCGCACCTCGCCGGTAATGGCGCCGCCGGTGTCCTGCGCGGCGACCGGGCGCACCAGCGCGGTGCCGTCCGGGCGCGTGGTGGACAGCCACAGCAGGCTGCCCAGCGGCACGACGTTGCGATCCACCGCAACGCTGTAGCCGGCGGTGAGCGGCACGTTCAACGAGCCACGCGGGCCTTCATCGCTGTCCGGGCCGCGGGTGAAGAACACATAGCTGGGGTTGCTGGCCAGCAGCTCGGGCACGCGCGCCGGGTGGGCATCGGCCCAGGCGCGGATGGCCGCCATGCTGACGTCGGCCTGCTTCAGCTCGCCCTGCTCCACCAGCCAGCGGCCGATCGGGCGGTAGGGATGACCGTTCTGGTCGGCGTAGGCGATCCGCAGCTGGCGACCGTCGGCCAGCTGCACGCGTCCCGAGCCCTGGATCTGCAGGAACTGCAGGTCCATCGGGCTGGTGAGCCAGGCCAGCACCGGTGCTTTGACGCCGTTCGCGGTGATGCGCGCGGCATCGTCATACGGCTTGAGCACGCGCCCTTCCACGCGGCCGCGCAGGCGCTTGCCCTTGAGTTCGGGGTAGAGGCTGTCGAGCTGGACGCTGACCATGTCCTCGGGCACGCCGTACACCGGCACGGAGGCCGTGGCGGTGCGGGTGAGGCTGCCGGCATAGATCGGCTCGTAGTAGCCGGTGATCAGGCCATCGGCGCGGTTGTTGGCGGCGCGCAATGCGTAGACATCCAGATTCGCCTGCAGGAACTGGCGGATGGCGGCCGGCGTGGTGGCGATGTTGGCCGCCGCTGCGCAGGTGGGCGCCCAGGTGGCGTCGCTTTTCAGGCGCGGGCAGGCGCTGCGCCAGGCGGTGAAGCCGGCTTGCAGATCGGCGTCTGCGACGGCGGGTAATGCGTTCCAGTTTGCTTTTGCGTAGGTGCTGGTGGGTGCGTGCGCTGGCGATGATGCCGAGCGCTTCGGTGCGACGGCGCAGGCGCTCAGTACAGCCAACGCCGTGCCCATCAGCGCGGCGTGCTTGAGTGCGGGGAAGACGGGTCTGAACTTCATGGGCGGCGTTCCTGTTGCAGCAGCAGCGAGTGCAGGATGCGGGCGTCTTCGGCATCGAGATCCGGGGGGAGATCGTCGCGGCCATGGAAGCGGCGATGGAAGGCACCGACGGCGGCCGCCCGGTCGTCCATCGGATAACCGAACGTCTGCAGGGCCATCCAGGGATCGAAGCCGACCGGTGCCGGGCCATCTGCCGCACGCGGCCATACGCCGAAACCGGCCTCGGCCAGCTGCTGCCACGGGAAGAAACGGCTGGGATCCTGCTTGCGCGAGGGGGCCAGATCGGCATGCGCGATGATCTGGGTGCGCGGGATGCGCAGGCGCGTGCACAGGTCATCCAGCAGGCGGATCAAGGCCGCGATCTGTGCCGGTGCGAACGGTGTGTCGCCGTCGTTGTCGATCTCGATGCCGATCGAGGCCGAGTTGAGATCGGTGATCGTGCCCCAGCGACCGGGACCGGCATGCCAGGCGCGGCGGTCATCGCCCACCAGTTGGTAAATGTGGCCATCGGCGCCGACGAGATAGTGCGAGCTGACCTTGCCGCCGCTGTTGGCGCTGCGCAGCGTATCCAGGCTCTGCTGCACGGAATGCTGATCGGTGTGGTGCAGGACGATCACGACCGGCGCGCGCGCGTTGTGGTTCGGCGACGGCACCCAGGTGGCGAGCGGGCTGCGCTGCTCGAGCGGGGTGGTGCTGCAGGCGGCCAGGGACAGCGCCAGCAGGGCGGGTAGCGACAGGCGAAAGCGGGTCATGGGGGGATTCTACCCGGCGAGAGGGAAGGCTTTGATGAGTGCCTTTACGTCGCTCTTGAGCGGATGAGATGCGTTAGGGATGCCGCCTACCCCCACCCCGCACTTCTCCAACGTTCGATCCCTTCGGATTGGTCCACTGCCCTTTCCCATCTGTCTTGTAGCCATACCATGGCGTGCCACCTGAACGCATGATCTGGAGACCGGTGGTGCGCAGACACCGTTGAGTGGCTGCTCATTTATGAAGATGGAAAGAATGTTGCACTTGCCGCGAACAGGAGCAGCGATCCCGTAGCAAGAACCGTCTCCCACCGACCGAACCGACCGGACATAGCGACACGCACAATCAGGGCGAGAGTCAGTGCAGGCAGCGATACAAACGCAATGAGAAGAAATGCATCCATGCAAGGTCGCAGAAACTGACATAGCACGAGCGAGAATGATCCTCTGCCGTCGCATCCCAGGAAGCTGTAGCTCATTACGTAGTTGGTCAGCACTGCCGTCCAGCTGGTCAAGCACACTACCCAGAAAAAAATGTAAGTACGTTGCATCATGTACGACATCCTCATCGAGCCGACCACGGGCCGTCAGCCCGGTAGTTACCTGCGCGTCCAGTCGCTCCGAAAATTGAGCTTTGACCAGTCAATCTGAGGTGCCACCGGGGGGAAGGGCATCCTCGCCGAATCCGGCAATGCGATGCTCTAGGTCTGCGGGCAGTTCCGACTCATTGCAGCACTCAAAGGTGCAATTTGTCATCGATCCTCGCCCTGCGCCTTTCTTGCGCTTCACTCAGCGCTCTTCGATTGCGTCAAGTTCTCTTTAGAATCCTGGAAAGCCAGCTCTTTCTCTGCTCGACATCATCAACTTCGACCGTCTGTTCAAATGGCGACGCAATGTCTGCGTGTCCAGGGCTGCGTCCGTCAGCAAGCAGGTCACCGGGATAGTTCACATGCTTCAGGCAAGTACCGTCATCAATCTCCAGCACCTTCGCCACCACCGCAGCCTCGACACACCAACAACCAAAGTAGCCACCCTTCATTCCATGCGCTTCATCTGCACAGGACTTCCACCAGTACGGAGTCCTGAAGGCTCGATCCAAACCTAATGATCCAGCGCCTTCCAATCCTTCGAACCAGCCGTCCAGATAATTGAGCAGCAGTGAGGGCCTGTCACATGGATCGGCCAATGACACCTGGTTAAGCTTCTTGTAAGCCTTCGGGAAACAAACATGAGATCCGATAACACGCGCTGGGCTGCGGTACGCAATCACTGTGTCCAGTACCGCGTCCTCGCCATCGTTGCCGGTAAGAGCGAGTAGACGACGCCACTGGCTGTCCGGGACATCCAGCAAGATCGCCATTCCGATCAGGCGAAAACTCAAGTTGTAGAAATCCAGATTTTTCGCCCAAGAGCGACGAAGACGATATGTTTCCTTATCCCAAATCTTCGCACCAACTCGATCAGACTCTTCCCACGCTACCAACAGTCCGTCGAACTCGTTAGCAATCTCCTGCACGGTGTCCCCGCGCGAGTAGCGGTAAAGCATCAAATCCGCATGACGCCGCGCAATGTCGAAAAGAAACTGAGGCTTATAAGCCTCGTTCTCGAATCCACCGTTTACCTGCCGCCACATGGAGTCAATGGTGGACTCTGAGAAGACTGTCCATGTGTTCCAGTACGACATCGAGCCTCTTGGATCACGTTTCAATTCAGCCACTGCCATACCTAAAACCCCCAAAGCAAGAAAATGCGGGCCTCCATCTCAGACTACACGCAATCCATCCAGAGCCAGCCCGACAGCGCAGCTAGCGCTAGGCTGCATAGTAGAGCCATACGGGCACCCTCTTTAAAGTCGATCCAAAGGAACCAGCTCTCCAGTCGAGAGCTGAGCAAGGTCCATGAGCGGCGGGGAGGGCCAAGCCGTGTCCGATTTCGAGCTGGGCTCGAGCACTGTTCGACATTGCGACGTCCCCCCGACCTGAGTAGTGGGCGGGTTTAGAATCCAGTGCTGATGGTATCTTTCTTCGCCGCCAACTGCGCGGCGTGCTGGGCGGGTGTTAGTCCGCCAAGCGCTCTTTTGGGCCTTTCTT